>Ga0179593_1358948_pt1 | contig 14852 bp, 17 predicted proteins | sample CZODoug2_1_08_16_FD_185931 | JGI IMG/M metagenome (GOLD analysis project Ga0179593, IMG submission 185931) | Vadose zone soil fungal communities from Angelo Coast Range Reserve, California, USA - CZODoug2_1_08_16fungal (PacBio error correction) | ecosystem: Environmental > Terrestrial > Soil >... | reverse complement strand
TTTTTTTTTTTTTTTTAGTGAAGGTGTACGACGTTTCCGACACGTTTCCCTTTCTGACCAGACCTCCTTTGTCGCCTCTTTATTGTTGAGTCTTCGATGTGCCGGTCTGATACGTTCCCCTGGCCATGACTTGAAAATTTCTATAGGTTCTTTTCGTATGCGACCCTGCGTTCCTGACGATTTCTTGGCGCCTTTCTTCTCTTTTAACCCGCACCCCCCTTCATCTTACCTTGAACTTTACCGATGGTCGCCTCGCTTTTCCTGCTTTCCTTCGTGTGGTCGCCATTTTCTCTTAGGTTTTTTAAGAATTTATCGGGCAGGTCGCGATAACCTCAACGCGGCCTTTCTCTTTTTTCTCAGAGCGCGAACTTCCGTCCCGGATAGATTTTCCCAGACGACGATGTGGCCCTTCTTCGCTGCATGTACTCTTTTTTACAGAGTGTCGGTGGTTTTCATTTTACCTTTAAAATCGTCTGCGGGCTTGCCGGGCAGTTGGGTTTGCCAGGGCCGGCCCGGACATTGCATCATGGCAGCGACGCCTTGCCCTTCATTTTTCAACTGCTACCCCCTAAATTCCTAGCAGGATTGCTTTTGTTTCACGTTCCTTTCGAACTTAACTCCTGATTGCCTTCCCAGACTCTCTTATATTTATCGGTCTCAGTGGAAAGAGCCCTGAGGCCCCCTTCGCGCTCTCCCCCCAGAAGAGGATACGCCAGATTACACCCCCCTCTGACGTCACCCGTTTCCTGGTGGCTTGCGTCTATTTTTATGACTTTTTCTCATTGACGTGAGCCTTGCCTATACGATTACTGGTCTCGTCTCACTTTTTGTGCTAAAGGGGTCAACTGGAAAGCCTTTGTAGCCCATCTCCTCATTCCCCCGTATCCCTCTCTTACGGACTTTTTCCTGCCGGCAGAGGTCAAGACCTTCTCCTCTCGGACTTGAGTTCCTGTGATTTGTTTTTATTGCCCATCTGAGATCCATGTACCCGACGTGATTTTTTTTTTCTACTCGGAATTCTTTCCGGCTTCTTCGCGCTCTTGAACGACTGGCGTGTGAAGGACTTTGTCGACAAGGTACCAGCTTCTCCCCTCGGCTCGATTTTTATTTTCCTTTGACGCATCTGAACTTTTTGGTCGCTCGAGCGCTGTTTGCTTTTGAAAGCCGTTCCGTTAAGGTGTTTTTTTTCTGTTTGTTCTCCATTCCATTTCCAAACCGCCTCCTTTCATTTACTCGGCTGCCTCTCGGCTGGGCCCTTTTAGTCCCCCTTCCTCAATTCTCAACCTTTTCGGTCTCTGGTGTTCTACGAGGATTATGTCTTGCTGCGGTCGTTAAAGACCCTTTTTCTCCTTATCTCGCGGTGTATTTCGCTTTCTCCGCCTCTGCCCCTTTGGTGATTCTTGTCGTGTCCTTCTTCCACCTTTTTATTGCTTTACATGCGTGTGGAAACGCGTGGGTGGATAGTGGCCTCAGAAAATTTTTCTCCCTGCAAACCCCCCTGTTCTGAAGACGCTAGCCTTTTCCGTACAACCCGCTCCTTTTTACATTTAACCGCCTTTTTGACCTGCAGTCGGACTCATCTCCTCTTCCGTCCCCTCATAAGCCCTTGATAGATGCTCGTTGTCTTACCATGATGGATGTACTCGGATTGCGCAATATAATGATCCCTACCCATCTCCCACGGACCTATATGCTTCCACCCCGAGCGCGGTTAACGGAGAACAACCTGTCATTTTCGTTAAGAGACGAGTTTTGAGCCACCCTCTTTTTTCATACGTCTTCGTCACTTAAGCGAGATCGCTGGCGCACCCTCCCGGCGCTCTCTGCTGCCGGTCTTTCCCCTACTCGTTAAAACCTGATGGAACTTCATCTATAAAACTAAGGAAAGACATTCTACCTTAAATGATTTTTTGAAGGCCCGACCCTCAATTCGCATGCCGAACGTGTTCTCTGGACGCCTCCCTGGCCGCCGGAGGCGGCCTTGCTGTTTCGTCTTTTCACAACGAAGAATATCTCACGACCAACGTCCTCTCCGCCTATTTTTTACTTACCCCCACCGGGGTATCACCGCACCCATGATCTGAGCGGCTTCGCTGGGATTCTCTACAACGACGGCCAAAGACCAAGGACAGACAGTGTCAGCCTTAGGGCTACCTAGTTTCCCCATGAGACTGTCCTCCGGCGTCTCTCAATCCGCAAGTCCTGGTCCACGCATTTCCAGTGATGCTGCTCATCTTCCACCTGTCGCCTCGGTTTACGCTCATTGGAAGATCTATCAACTACGAGGAGGGTCTCCGATAGTGCATGTCTTTTCTTTTAGTCCCTCTTTCCTCACGGGCTTCTTGGTTTTTATGGCGAGATCTACATCGCTTGATTTTCGGGAAATTCGCAGTTTAATTCAGACGTCTTCCCGAATCGTGCTGGTCAAGAGTGTTTTTCGTCCCCCCCGAAACTAAGATGGTGATGATAGCCGTCTTCTTGTGTTGACTCTTTCATGTCTTGTTCTTTATAGTCCAATAGTGGGCAGCGGCTGACTTTCAGTTTTCGTTTTCCTCGCCCGCGGCATACAGAGAACACCCTTAGGGAAAGCCTACCGAGCCTCCCACTGAGCCTTTTCGGATCTATTGGTTTATACTGACTGGTTTCGTCTTTTCAAGCTGTTATTTTTTCCCTCTCACTATCTGTTTTATTTACGCCGATCCGTAGTTTATTACGGCCCCCCTTCGTTTACCCCTCTTACGATTCCTCCCCTGACAGAAGGTTCTCTGTTCTCTCGGAAGCTGTTATTCATTGCTCTCTCTCTTCCCCACGTTTCCCCACGGTTTTCTTTCAAAATATAATGTTCGGAAATAAACATGATTCCTTTCCCTCACCGGTTTGCCTCCGGCCTGCTGACATTCCTTCACATCGATTCGTTCCCTATCGCTTTCCCCAACCCATGGTTCTCGATATGTTGACCGCTGACAGTTGCATCCCCCCCTGGGAGCGGACTTTTTTAGCGCTGATTTTCTGGAGTTTTCCGTATCCCGGCCGCTTCTCGAATATACTATTTTTTTTCTTAAAAATGTGCCTGCCTTGGTCCCTTCTGGGAATTAGCCATATCTTTCACCCTTCCCATCTCTTTCATCCACCATTCGCGCCCCCTATCCGGTCAAACGTCGACTCCCGCAAGAGTGTCTAAGGTCCTCTTTAGTTCCTCTGCTTTCTTCCTTGAACTCGATTAACGTTTTTGGGATTTTCTCCCATTTAGTCATTTGGCTCCTTATCTCTGACGTTCTCATCCCTTCCTTTTCCTTATGGCTTCGCGATCGCCATGGTTTCCCTGTTTAACCCTCGTGCTCCTCCCCTTCAGCTCTTTTTCTAACTGCACCCTGCGTAGTTTAGTTTCCTTGCACTCATTTTCCGTTTGTTTTGCCTTTTTGAAGACTACCCCCACAAACCATTTATGGCCCCCAGCTTCCCTGCACGGCCCCTAGATTTGCACTGCCGGACATCACCAGCGCATGCCTGTCATACTTTTTGTCAAAACAGTCCTGGGTTTTCAGAGACCACTTCCTGGGATCCCTCGTCGACCTTCGCTGATTTCTCTTTTAACCCTTCTTGCCTGCCCTTCATCACCCTCCCCGATCAGCAGGTTCGATAAAGTCCCCAGTTGCCCCAGCCTCTTCCCTCCCTTTTCCTCCCTCCTTCCGTTTGTTTTTAGTTGATCCTTTTGGCCCTCTGTTGCTTTTCGGCTCAGGGCTGTCGGCCTGATTTGAATTGTGAAAAGCCTCTAGCCTGGCTGTTGGTCGCGCGCTAGCGCACCGGCAATGTCTTTGCTTTTTCTCTCAGTGTTTTGAAAGTTCTCCAGTGATGGAGCTGTTTATTGTAACACCATGTGTCCGCGCTATGGGCGTCCGCTGATGTTCTGCAGACGGCGTGGTTGTAAATTTAGTCCCCCCATTACCCCTTGAATCGTGATTTCCTCTACCGCTACTTTTTCTCTGTGTGCGTTACAGCGCCCCCCTAGTTTTTTTGTCATTTTCCACAGCGTTTAATTCCTCCTCTTAAGAGCTTTCAATCCCTCCATGAGCTCCCGTTCCTGGCACTGGCTTGGTATGATGCGCTCCCTTTTTCGCAATGACGCCTTTTCCCCCCCCAAACCCCCAGTATACGATTTTTCCACGGTGACAGCTGAGAGTTCTCCCCCATCTGGTCCTCTCAAACCTTGCTCCTTGTCGACTGTACCTTCTAGTCAGTGGCTTCCCTAGTTTGTTTAGTCACTCTCTTGTTAGGTGATTACCTCTAATTCAGCCCGATTTTCATCTGTCTTATTCGCCCCGTACTTTCCTGTTTATGGGCTCGACCTATGAGACAGATGCCCCCTCTGGCCCTTCCGCCAACCCCCGTCCGCGCTTGATGAGGGCCTCTTTTCAACAGACCTTACGTCCCTTCAGCCCTTTTCATGACCAAGAGTTTTTCTTCCCTATAATAGCTTTTGTATTGAATTGCGCGTCCCGCGGCATCTCCTCCCAGGGGGCACTCCCTCGAAGTGAGTAATGTTTCAGTACTTTCGTTCTGATCTTTTGGCCAACCGTTCAACAACTGCTCATGCTACTCCACATCCGACAGCTCCGTGTATTATACATTCCCCCCCAGCTCGGTTATCGTCTTTTGACTTTTGCCGGACAACCTTTTACCGCAAGGCTTCGTTTTTTCCCAGTGGGATAGTGTGTGTTGTCATACCAGCTTTTCCAGCCGACCCCCTTCGATCACCTCCCCATTTCGTAGCCGCTTCATTTTTCTAAATTTGTTTATGGTTGTCCCGAACTTTGGTAGAGGTTATTACTACTTGCCAGCTGCAATTTGTCACCCCTCTCCATCCCTTACTTCCCGCTGTCTTGCTCCGCCATACATAAGCCTCAGAAGAAGCTGGCCCGTCGAGCATCACAATATCATTTCGTTGTTCTGAACACCCGCCTTCCACGACACTCTTGCTTGCAAGAGCGGTCTCTTCCCATGTCTACTCCGACCCTATACTCTCTTTTACTCTCTCGGCCAGGCCGAATCAGTCCTAGTTCCGCCGCCAAAGCCCCCTTCGCCCTACTGTAAGGACCCGCTCCCTCTGCCGCTTGATAGATCTTCCATTTTTTTGCTTCCCTAGCGCGCGGACGTTGCGGTAGCAGCAGCATTTAAAAGTTCTGTCCCTTCTTATCTTTCGGATGATTCCGCCGCTGTACCGCCTCCTTCAGTACCCACCTGCATTCATTAGCGCTGTCCGGCTGCGTCCATTTGTTTTCGATTTGCCAGTCTTTTTCTTTTCCCCCTCGCTCGCCACTGTCTCTCTCAGATCCTGTCTTTGTGCCCTTGAAATGAACCCCCTGTGTTTGAGGACCCTATTCCAGTTCGACTTTGTTCTGGTCTCTATTTTTGCTTTTTTCAGACACCTCCCCTTTATCCCTGCTGGACCGCTCCAGGCTTCCGGTTAGCGTTCCAGGTCTGCGTAGGATAGTCTGCCCATAAGGCCCTGATATTTTTGATGCCTTCTCTTTTTATCGACCTCTTGACAGCGTTTTGTTCGTTACGTTTAGAGCTCCCTTTCCTTGCGCTTTTTATTGAGATAATAGTCAATTTTTGATGATTGACGTCTTCAGGCTCCTTCTCATTCCTTTCGGAACCACTGCACTTTCCTTTGCCTTTTGTCTCCCTCGTCACCGCTTTCCTCTTCCCTCTGTTCGTGACTGATTTCTCGTTTTCATGTCTTCGTCAAGACTCTCGGAAAATCTTTTTCAGCCAGTGCAACCGCTTATTTTTCTTGAGAATTGCCATTTTCGGATAGTTCTTTTCTGCGAATTTAGCCATTTCTTTCCCCTACTGCATGGTCCCCAAACGGGGGTTAAGTTGTTCAGTGAGCCGGTGTGAGAGTCGACCGGTGCTTAGACCGTCTGTTTCGCCTAAAATTCAATCGTCTGCCGATACCCACGGAGTTCCCTCCTCAGCCGTCTCCCTGACTTCCCTCCAAGCCACAGTATCGTTGGGCGAAAGGTGAAGCATGTCCCTCCTTCACCATTTTTTTCGCTTCTTCCTCCCCCTCCCGACAACTAGTTTTCCGGGCTGGTTTTCAAGTTGTTCTTGAACGTTCTGCGGCTCTGTATCCCTCTTTGACTTCCCCCCCTCCTCCGATTTTCGTCGGTATTGATAATGCGGCAGGTCTAATGACGATTGCTTGCCCAGTTTTAAGAAGCACGAATTCGTCAGCTTTCTCGTTCCCCCTGGCATGTTTCACCCATCCTTCCCAAAACAAAGACCGAAAGCTTCCCCAATTCCCCCTCCTCCCAGACCTACCCCTTATACCCATTCTTCTGCAACGGGGCCATACTCGCCTCCTGTTCCTTTTCCTCGCCATTCCTACCCCAGACAGTCGTTCTCTGCCACCTGAAGGAATCATGCATTGCCCCCCTCTTAATAGTTGGACCCCCATTTATGCCAGTACATCGTCTTAAGACTGCATAGCTGACGCACGAACTGTCGAGCGCCTTCTCCATTTCTCCCGCGCTGAGCCCGTTTTTCCTTGCCCCCTTCCCAGTTTTTGGACGGAGGTGTCGTTTCGGTGCTCTTGGGGCTCGTGACTTGTCTCCCCCCCCCATGGTCGGTCATTCCTTTTTTCGTTACTGACTTTCCAGTATTCTTCTGGGAAACTTGCTTCCTTTTCACACTGGTTCCAGGGATTAAGTTGTACATACACGCCGCCGATCTTGTGACGTCATGACCGTTTGGCGTTCTCTTCTTTCTCTCTGCTCCTGTTTTCCTCTTGCGTCCTTCTCTAACTTTCCTCTTTTTGCCCCACCCCCCCCCCCACCCCCACCCCCCCCCCTCAATTCGGCGGGCGTTTATCCCTCGTCTGTACCCCTCCCAATCTTTCTTCCTTCGAAAATTGGTCGGGTTTTTTATTTGCCCCTTCCCCCCAGGTCTCCTGCCGTCGGCGGCACTGGGTTCCTGCATGCCGGGCAAGGACTTGGAACCCTGGCCGCAGGACCCCGCGCAGTCTTTTTCCACTGTCGTACCCCTCCCGACCTCGGCTTAACTGCGCCCCTGCCCCTCTGCCAGGCTCTTCATCTATTTGGGGGTCGAAAGACCTATTACTCCATGATTACGTGCCCCTTCGCGCATTAGACCATATCAAGGCGTCCGTTGTTATCTCTGCACTGCCGATCACATATCCCCCAACACGCATAGCATGTCGTCCCCCCCTTGGGAAACGTTCCTTTTCCCCGTAACGGTTTTTGACAAGCGAGAGTACTCGAATTGCATGGGAGGCTTTCCCATGTGCCCCCTTCCGCAAGACCCTTTGCGCGGTTTCGCTGTCCGTTGACATACCGAACTTTTTTCCAGATTCATTCCCATGGGCGCGTCGCACCGACCCATGCACACCGAGAACCCTCCCCCCCGACTGAGAAACCATGTTTTTACCTCCCTCCCCACTGTTCCTGGGCAGAAAATTCCCCTGTCATCTTCTTGTTTTTTTTTTCCTTTTTGTGAGTTCTTACCTTGGGACGGTTTCGCCTTCCTGCAGGTTGGCGGCTCCCCCCATCCAATCATTGCGCGTCGTTTCGTCCCCTTTTTGATTCGTGCGACGCCGTATGCCTGATCTGGAAAATTATGTTAGTCTTTTTTTCACCCCCTTTTGGCTGTCCCGCCCTGATTACTTTTAAACCCGCCAGGTCTCTTCCTTACTGTTTCCTCGCGACGATGGTCTCTCCCCTCATTGTAAAGGGATTCTTTTCGTGTGTTTTTCAATGTCGTGTTGATGAGTCTCTTTTTCCTTCAGGTTCCCATGAAACGGCTGCCTCTTTCCCCCCGCTCCTTAGACCCCGGCCGCCACAATGTCTGACTCGTTTCTTCGCCACCCCGCGACGGTTGATGGTTTCCCTCCCTTGTCCTTCGTAGTTCCTTTGCCTGGTCGTTTTCTTGATTCTCCACTTGTCAAATCGGAGGGGATTTCCCGCCCTATGGGGTTTGCTACAAGTCCCGACCCTCCCTTCCCTGCAAGAGGAGGCCACTTCTCAACCGTTGCCAACCCCCGCGACACCAATTTGCTTTGGAAAAATGTCCTAGCAATTTTTCCTGGGTGCCGATCTTTTCCCCGGGCCGCGTGGTCGTAAACAGCCCTCTCTCACATGGTTAGGATTGAGCCCCACCACCCTCTTCAACAAAGCTCCGCTCGCAAAATGAGACGCTTTCGGACAACCACGTCAGTCCTCCCGATCGAGGGCTTTTTTCTTTCTCTCTGCATCCTGCCGTCCCACGAGTCATGGTTAACTTTAATTGCGCGATAACTTTTTCCAAAAGGTTCTAACGATGTTTTTTCTCTTCCTAGAAAGACCCACTCCCTTCCTGCTCGGTTTTGTCCGTCAGAGGGCTTTTGGATCCCCCGCTGATGCCATTGCCTTTCAGGCGCTCGACCGTTTCGGCGTCAGCAGCCACCCTCACTCGATGTTACGTGCTTGTTCTCTGGTGTTAAGAGGTATGGATTTTGCATTGTTTTCTTCCCCCAGGCCTGTTTCTGTGATTCCTTAGACATTCCTTCTGCGGGCTCGATTTGATCCCTTTGCCTCGTCCTCTCTCATTTTGGCGGTATACCTCTAGCGCCTGTTTTTCAATCTTTTCCTTTTGTTTGTCTTTCTTTTTTCTGTGGCGATTTTTGAAAAAAGAGGCTTCTGGCCGATTTACGCTTCTTTCGCTGCTTTTTCTTTCCCTTCTAGGCTTTTCCATCATCAAAGCCGCCCTCTTGTCGGATTTTTTTTCATCTTCTTGATTAAGTAGACGAAGCTTCAGGCGTCATCACACAGTTGACCCAAAGCCGTCGTAGTGGCGTATTCGAGGCCCCCTAATTTGAAAATGGTATTGCTTGCGTCGTTTCACCTGGCTGCCGTTTCCCTCTGTTCGGCTTCCCCCCCGTTTTCTGTGATGTGCGTTTTTTCCACGTCGTGTGTTCTGTGCGCCCTCATGTTCAATGTTTTGCAGAACCTCCGGCTTTTTCATAGTCACGACCTGCCACCGTATTCCGTCCCCCCCTTAACCTTTTTTGACCCCTTCTTCCTTCCTGACGTTCTTTCCCTTCTTTCGACTTTTTCCCTCGCAAGTTTGGAATTAGATCTTGACGGGTGAGCAATTTTTTCGTTCATTTTCTTGTGAGCACTTCTATCGACCACTACTCACGTCGACCTATATCCTCGTAAGTAGCGCTTTTTAGGAGACAGAAATTGAATTGTTCCAGTTTATTATGAGCCGTCATCCTTCGCCGTAAGTCAGCGCGCCTTGACCATATCCATCCGTCTCTCGCCTCCCCGCTCTCTCTTACCCGTATTTTTTTTTCTTTTTCCCCCCTCCAATTCTCGCCCTTGAAACCTACTTCTCTATTATTCCTTTGAATTGACTAAATAGAAGGCGACCTCTCGTATCGACGAGACCCTCTTGGCCGGCAGGCGGTCCTTCTGTTTTTCGTCCCCTGCTTCATTCCAAAATCCATCTCGACCCGAACAAAATCGCTTTCTGGCATATGGGTTCCGTCACCCGGTGCAGGTCATCCGCAAACCTTATATGAGCGCGGAGGATGGAGAGAGCCCCCAAGACTGAAAATAGCCACCGGCGCCTTTTCCCACGATTAAAGATAGTTTCGCCAATTATGCGTTTTACTTGATCCTTCTTCGAGTAAATCCTACGAGCTGCCCGGCTACACCAGTTTCGTTTTGCTGCTTCCACTCTCCCCCGTCGAGCCGCTCTTTTTTTATCATCCCGCCCTTGCTCTTCCCCGCCGGCGCGTAGGAGGTCTTCCCTATCTTGTGTCATTTGGATTTTGCGGAATTGATCTTTTGGATGGACCGCATATTCCTCGAGTATTTGTCGTTCCTTCTCTTGCCCCCCCTCCCGACCGCTCTTCCCGCCTCTTTCTGAAGGCGGGTCGAGAGTCCCCCCTTTACATGTAAGATTGATTTCTCTCAGGGCGGTTCTTTTCCTTTTCTGCTGTCTGCGGCTCGTCAAGATTTAAGCGGATGCTCTAGTCCGCGGTGCCTGCCCTTTTTTCCAAGCTCTCCCGTCTTGAATCCCCGCTCCCCAAATATTCTGTTCCCGCGATGAAGAACCCTGATAGGGAATCATTTTGAGTTGATCTCCTTCTTTTTGGGACACGCCTTTTCTTCCCCCCGGCTTTCGGACTCCCCCTCCCGGGTATTTACGTGGTTGATTTCATAAGGCGACGGGTTTCTTGGTCAGTAACTTTTTCCGCAGCATCTGTTATCTGGATATGGCTTTTTGCTTTCCTTTCTTTCTTTGATGGATCCGGAAACCTTTTCAAACCGGTTTTCCGCCCGTCCTTCGTTGGTAACTCACCCCTGCCTAGAATGTCATTTCCCCGTTGGCTCTTTTTCCTATCTTGAGGCAAATTCTCAATCTATGAGCGGCAGCCCGCTTTTTAATATCAAGGGCTCGTTCTTCGTTCTGTTCGTTCTGAGCATTGTGTGCGAAGGCTGATCTTTTTTATGTGCGCCGTACGATTGAGACGATCTCCATATCCTCTTTGGGCGCCATCCCTGCCCCTGGCCCTGATGTTCATTCGGATATCCTCACCTCCAACCCTCTTCGCATACCAAACGCTTTCCTCGCCCAGGACGATCTTCAGTCGTAGCTCCGCGTGGTGCGGACCTACGTGGCGGAGGACTCTTCTCCCGGTCTCTTCCTCGATTATTTTTGGATTCCCTTCTTAATTTTAGGAGCGCAGCGAAGACGATTATCATTTTCGTGTTTCATTGCCCCCCTTGCGCCTCTCAAAATTACGTTATTAAACGACTTTCCCCATCTTTCTTTTGCTTCACTTCCCCCAGAGATTCTAGTAGACTTCCATGCAGCCTTTGCAGTAGCGCCGTTAACTAACATTTAAACCACCCGTTCTGCGATTGAAGAGCCTCCTCTTCCAACTAGAGCACTTTCCCTCAACAGAACCCCAGCGCCATGCCCCTCTATACTGTTTTCACCCCACATGGTCCGATGAACTCTCACATGTCGCTTTTTCCCACAGCGCCGCCAGCGTTTTCCATTTTCTCAGAAGTTCCGACATGTCCTATCATAATTCCTCTCCCCCGCCCATCTTCCCGACTATATCTCTTCATCTCATCACGTTGTGTTGAGAGATGCGTTAACGGGTCTTTCCCACCGGTTCTATGGGCTTGTATGTCTCTTTCCTACAGATTTTCCCCCCGCGATCCGGCGATTGTCTCCCTCTCCCGCGCCCTTTTTCTTTCTCGTTCATCTCCTTTTTTGACAGTATGAATTGATTTAGAGGTTGATGTGACTACAGAACATTGTTCCCGCTGCGGCTCTCGATGCATTTTCCCCTTGTTTTTTTAACTTTTCGTCACCCTCCCACTAGTAAAATCGGGCATGGGTCTCCCTCGCAGTCGCGCTGGTGCTACCCGTCTCCCAGCTGCATGCGTCACGCGAACCCCATTTGCGAGCGCATCTCCTCCCCCTTCAGCTCTGACCTGGCATTTGCTTTCTTCTGTGCGCTCCCTCCTACTGTACCCCCTCCCACCCCCCGCATCGCGTACACGGAGACATCTGCGTTCTCAGAAACGGAGGACCTTCCAAATTAACCGCTTGGGTATCGATTGACCTTGATCTTCCTTCCGCGTCCCTGCTTTTTGTCTTGCCCTTCGGGACGTTTCTTGATTATCGAATTCCCTTTCCGTGTTTTCTATTTCGACCCCCCATCGATCGATCTAGAGTGTCCGACTCTTGAGACAGTTTAGCTCTTCTCTTGGCCCGCCCCCGCGCTCTGATTCTGGCCTCCGTGTCCCCCCAGACCGCCGTCCCTCTCCTTGAACCCCCCCGCCGTGCCTCCTCTTTTTTAGGGAATCGCTTGCACTGATTTTAATCCTCCCACCGTTTGACAATGACATGCCCCGCTCTTTATTTTCCTCTCGCATTATCTTTTCCTTCAAACCGTTGAAAAATTGTACGTCTTTGACCCCTCCCCCTACGTCAAGATTCTTCGAGATCAAGTTTCTTCGAGGCTTGAGCTGAAGCCGGAATGAAGCCCCCTCGAAGGATCGTCTTCCACCCTTCGGATAGTCGTTCGCGCTAATCATTTCCCGCCTTACCAAGTCGATCCACCCTCAACCCCATTCTTCCCCCGCCTCTTCTTTTTCTTCGCATGGCTTCCTTTTTCAAGAATATTTGGTAGAGGATTTTCTATTCTGGGTTCCCCGTCACTCCCCCGCTCTTAATCAGATTCGCTTTTTCTCTCCTGCCCCCCTCGAGCTTCCCCAGCCGAAGTCCGTCTTTCGTTTACATCTTAGTGTCGTTTTCCGTCGAAAACAAGCCAGCGCACTCTTTTTTTTCAGCGCGGTCTTTGGCAGCGAATCCTACAATCTCAGCGATTTCATAGTTCGTCCAGTTTTCCTCAGCTAGTGATAGTGCTTTACTCCACACCGACTTGCCGATAGGACGGACCCCCCCTCGGCCGTCATATTAACAGTCTCCCCCTCTTCCATCGTCTTTTCTCAGTTGCAGCTCTCCTCCCTCACCTTTCTACCCACCGCTTTTCCGCTTTTTCAGGTTCCGCGATTGAGGATTTTTCGGACGAAGAGAATCATTTGGTCTCCCCGGTGCCCTTTCATTTCGTCTCTGATGGTCCATTTGTCTATTTTTCCAGTCTTTTCTTTTTCCCGTGTTTCCTCCCCCCAGATAGATAATGGTTTCGGATCTGAAGGTGATTCATGCCAGCGTTGACGTTTTTGTCTCTCTGGCTTTGAATTCCACCTCCCCCAGTGACGAACCTTGCGGGGACCCTCCTTCGGCGGTCCATTTCCTGCGTTTACTCGTTCTCTTCTCCCTTATAGGGAGGGATCCATTCCCTTTGATTTGATCTCTTTTCAGTTTCCCGAGTTTGGCGAGGTTGTAGTAGGCTCCTTTCCCTTGTCTCTCTCATATTCGTTACGCGACAAATTCTCGAGCGATTTGATTGACTCTACGAAGGCGGGGCTTTTCCCGCCGGATTCCCCTTTCTGGGCGTTGCTCCTGATCACCGCGCGCTCCGGCCTTCCTCTTGAGTGCTGTTGTCCCATGATCTTTCGCCCCCCTGCCGCGGACATCCCCTCCTTTCCCTCACCTTCTTCCTTTTCCGTTTCGATTTGATAGTGAGGATAGTTGAGCTTTTACATTCTTTTTTACTATGGTCAAACCGTCTTTTTTTTTTTGGCCGGCATCTTTTTTCTCTTTCTCCGGGCTTCCCTGCTTCTCCCCGTTCTTTTTCTGTCGAACAATTTACATCGGAGAAATTTACCAAGGAGTTCTTGAACTCCGTCGCCAGAATTGTCACGCCACATAGTTACCGTCAATCCCCTGTGTAATCCTATACCTCCTCCCTCACCCTTTTGCAGCTTTGATGAAGCGAGACACGATAGAACGAATCATGGGTTAACTTGGTTCCTTTGTGACTCTCGCCCCGCTCGACGTAATCCCCCCCCGCTTTTTTCGGACCCCTCCTCCTCGGCCCTTGCGTTTATGATAATGATTAAGGTGTCCTTTTCCCCTCCTGCCGGAAGATCTTTTTTCGTTCATACTGGTTCGTTTTCCCCGTTGCCGTTTTCGGCCCCAGCATCAAAACCCCCCTTCCCTCCCCCGCTTTCCACAGCCCAGCCTCTCTCTCCGTCCCCCCGAATTCTTCGCTTCCTTTTCAACCTTGGATCAGATCGGCACTAGAACCTTGGTCCTTGTCGAGCCTCTTTCCAACAGAGTCGTGCGGCGCGCGCAGAAGTCCTTCCCTTCCATTCCGAGAAACACCTCTGCCCTGCCGTCAGTTTCTTGCTCTTCTTAGATCCTTCCCCTCCAAGTGAGACTGTCGCCCTTCCCTCCCTTATGGATGCCTTCCTATTTTGACGTTCCTCGTCAGGACGTTTATTTGAATCGGGGTTCTATTACTGCGTACCGTTCGGTAATTCCTTTCTATTTCCCCTTTTCTCGTTCTACTTCCTTTCGTGAGACTATGTGTCCTGGCTAGTCAACGTACTTTTTCTTTTTCCAGATACGCCCTCACGACCCGCGATCGGTCGCGCTTTCGTTTTTTTCCTCCTTCTTTTTTCCTTGCGCGAGGCGTCCTTTTTTGCCTTGCGATTTGGCTTCCAAACCCCTCACCATCTTTCTCTTTTCTGTTTCGTCCATTTTTTTCCTTTTCTTACCCTGGATTAGTTACAACCTCCTTCCCTTTTGATGTGTCAAATGTAGAGGGGTTTGACACCAGTTTTGAGATGAATCTAGGGCCATTTTCTGTGCCTTTCCCTGGCTCTTGGAGAAAACCCGCCGGCTCTTCACCGCCTCCTCCGTATTCCAATTTTCGTAGATTTTTTCCGCCATACCCTGTTCCCTCCTGGCAATGATGAAATGATAGACGGAAATAGGTCCGGAACCTCCACCTGTATCCGTTGTCTCCAAGAAGAGATCCTACTTTTTACCGCCCATTTTTTTTTTCCTCTCTTCATGACCACCTGATCACTCCACCGCCGTTGCGTCTCTCTTTTCACCCAGCCGAAAGATTACCTACACCCCAGCCGGCCCCACGGCGTTCAACCCTCATCTCCCCACCCCCCTTCCGTTCGCTACCCATTCTCGTCGATAATCTTGAATCCTCTGGAGGGGAAACGGCCTTTTTTTTAGAGCTCCTCAGGGTGCGCTGCGTCGAAAACTACTTCAGACCTTTTGCCCAGATTTATTCTCCTTGCTTTCGCCGACTCAAGCCCCCCCTATCACGCCCATCACCGACTTCTCCACCTTCTTTTTTCCCTCCCCCCGCCCCCGATTGACCGGAAACATTAACAAAT
>Ga0179593_1360881_pt1 | contig 14853 bp, 12 predicted proteins | sample CZODoug2_1_08_16_FD_185931 | JGI IMG/M metagenome (GOLD analysis project Ga0179593, IMG submission 185931) | Vadose zone soil fungal communities from Angelo Coast Range Reserve, California, USA - CZODoug2_1_08_16fungal (PacBio error correction) | ecosystem: Environmental > Terrestrial > Soil >... | reverse complement strand
TCGAAGGTGGTTTGCGGATGCCTCTCCCCGTTCCCCGTGAACTCTTCTCCGCGGCGCGATCATGAAATCTTAGTCCAACCGTTTTTTCGGGCAGTGCCTTGCTTTCCTTTTTTTTCGTCTCTTCGTTTAAAGCCCCCTTCTTTTTTCTCTTCTCGCCAAAGCTGAGTGTTCATTCAAAAGCCCATGGTTCCGATCCGAAGGACACGGATGGCTCAGTCTGAAACCTATTTTTGCCTATTTTCATCCCATTGAGAGAAGCGCCTGCAGCATCCCCTTCCAAGATCTCGTTTTTCCCAACACCGGTTTAAATTCTGCACTGCCTTTGCTCTTCGCCCAAGTCCATATCGGCCCCCTCCTTTCGGTTTTTTGTGTTTACCAGTGAAAAGATCGCAAACATCTCTTGAAGTTGAGAAGAACTCCTTCCAATTAGCTACATTTCATATAATGACTCCCTCCCCTATACTTTCTGGATCGGAGACGCACAATTCCGGTTTAAGACTGTTAGATACAGTGGAGATCACTTTAGCCTGGAGATAAAAGGCAACTTTTATTTCTCCTTTTCTATCATCATGTAACTTGAACTATCTCTCTTGCGGGTGTTTATACCTAATATGAGTTTCCCCAACCACTCATAGTGGCAGAGCCAGGCCATCTCTTCCCAGTAACGCATCGCTTGAGATAGGTCAAAGATAAGCCATGTTATGAATTTCCTGGATGACCATTCCCTTTAGTCGAGATCGATATTTTCCCCTATTCCACCCTACACCTCTCCTTCACAACGGTTCCCCTAACGCAGTTACCTCGTAGCAAGAAGCTTCTGCACTTGAGTCTTTTTCTTTTTCCCCCCCACCCACAGTACCCCCAGTTTTTTGGTTTAACACCATCCCTTTTCCGACATCAAACCTGGGCCAAACGACCCAGGCATTAGCCCCAATTGATTTTTTGAGACGACACTACACCTCACCCCGGCATACATACGGTTGGGTGGTTCTTATACCTCCCCTTCACCCGTGTTGCCGGTACCCTGACGGATAGTTTTCCTACCCTCTCCAAAAAAGGATCCCTTTTAACTCTCTCTTACCTCAAAGCTGGGGATGTTAACAATTTTTCCGTTTTTTCAGGCGTCCTCGACTCTCGGTTTTCCCTTCTCCCCCCTTTCTTCCCCCCCTCATATCGCCTATAGCCCCAAACGCCCCCTTGTTCCTCCCGTGACCGACCTTTTGGGACCCGCCGTCCACTCTTAATTATAGATCTCTAATTCTCTCCTCTCCCCCGTCGCAAAAGTATCCGCGTCATAATACCACCCGATAGTGTAGCACACACATCCGCGGTAGGGATGAAACTATATCCCCAAAAGTATCCTTTCCCACCCATACTCTTCATCTTAGGACTTTCGCCCGGCTAGACGGAAAATGAAGGACCATCTATAGTCCCCCCTCAGACCCCTTTAATCCAATTCTCCGTTCCACCGCTCCTGAAGTTCACCTGCTTTTTGATCTCTTATCGTTCCTTTTAACTACAAGAGAATACAAGCGACTAACTGGTATCCTCCTTTTTCGACAACCTGAATGGTATAGCTGAGTCAAAAAGAAAAAAATCCCCGGCTTTTAACTAACTTCTTGAGCTTCGCCCTTGTAACAGAAGTATACTCCATGGACGCGTTCTAGTGCCAGAGTGAGGTAACCCGTTCCGTGTACGTGCCCTTTTGTCTTCTTATTTTCCTGAACTCGCTCCGCCAGGCTGTTTACATGTTCCTTCCGCGCCTTCGACTACCTATGCCCCCCCCCTCTTTCCCCCTCCGCTTGTGATGAACTTCTTCTTTACCGCCCCTCTTTTTTTAGGATTGTTCCGCGTTTCGGGACTCGTTTCTTCTTTCGCCTTTCGGGGCAGTTGAAACTTGTCTGCCCCCCCTCCCTGGAGGAGCGGTAACGAATCGGCCAACGCACGTGCCCACCTTGCGTGGTTGAACCTGCCTGCCCTCATCTTTTGCACTGGCGACCTCTTCTCATGTGTGTCCCGTTTCCTCCGCTAAACGGAAAGTAAGTGGGCTCGCTTTTCACTGGCGCGTCCATTATTCTGTTTTATTGGAAGCGGGGACGCTCCATTTACCAGATACGCTGGATTTGACGGAACCCGACGATCCCCGGAGTCCCCGTTCGGTCTTCCAGGATTTTTTTCAGGAAATTTTCGGGCCGAGGGAATGGCGACATTTCGTCTTCGCCCTGGTCCCCCCGCCCACTTCCCTCTTTACCTGCTTGGATTACGCTGGAACCTTTTTTGTCGGCACCTGGTCAAGTTTCGACTCTTCCCCCCTTGTGTTGCCGAAGGATCCTTCTTTTTGTGGGTTCTTTTTCTTCTGCCTTGCTTGCTGTGAATCGGCAGGCTTCCAGCTGAGAATCGTCGATTCTGGTTTGCGCCCCGGACATGGCCGGCCGGAGTCGAGTCCGCTCGTTTATTTCCTTTTTGTCGGTATTTTGTTTTGCGCTCTGATGCTCGAGTAGTGAAGCCTGCGCCCTCAGCAGCATTTCGCGGGTGTTCCACGTGACCCCTTAATTACCGCCACATTCCGGTTGATTTGCCCATGTTGGACTGCCTTTTCTTGACACCTTTTCCTTCAGGTTTCAGATCGAAACATCTCAGTTGGCACCAGTTTTTCCCCGTTGGTTTGAGCGGACAGGCGTAACAATTCGTGGACTTGTTCTTTTTCCCCTCCCCACCCAAGTTTTGTCGTTTTTTTTGACCCCCAAGAGAGGTTTTTCTCACTTGTCAGGATGCGGTAGAAGTGCCTTCGTGTTTGCAAGTGTAGTCCCAGTCGAGGTTTTTTTCTTGGTGAAGGAGAGTTCCTCTTCCGACATTCGGCACTTTCCCTTCCTCTGAGCTGTTTGCGGGAGAGATGGTACGCTTTGTTTCTTCCCTATTAAGGAAAAGCTGCGTTGTCGTCTTTGCCCCCCCCCTTTTCTGGTTTTTTTTTGCCCCCTTAGATTCGCAGGACCCGGTTTTTGACTTTGCTCCTGTCGCCAAACCTTGCTCTCCCTTTTTTCAACCCTTTTTTAAACGTTGCCCCCAAAGGCTACCTCGCCTAAGTGCAGCGACGAGACGGCGGCCCCCTCACATGCCGGTCTTCCTAGCCTGTTATTTCGCGATTGAGTCCTTCTTTGCGTTTGCTGGCACTAGTGAGCGGGTTCGCATACGAGCGTTTTTAGATACTTGAAGGTTTGCCCCCCCCCTCCTTTTCGGTTTTGCCGACGAACCTCTTTGCTGGTGGGATCACATTCATTTGACCAATGTTCTTTTTCCCTCGGTTTCCCCGTAAGGCGGCTCTTGCGGACCAACAAAGGGTATAAGTTCTACCGCTCAAGTTCTCCCCCTTCGTGCAATTCCTTTGCTTAATTCGTCCTCCCGACTGTCTTTGATGTAACAGTTTTTTTGTGAATGCAACCCTCCTGCTTGCGAGGTTGGAGTATTTAAAGTACCGTTCTGTTCTTGCCATGCAAAAGCACAGGCCGTCTTGGCGAAGTTTTTTTCATTGTGTGCAGGTCATGGAAAAGGAACTCTCTCTTTAAAAGTTATTTTTTTAGGGCGTACGTCAGGACTTTCCTTTTTGCCAACGAACGGGCTTCTTGCCGCCATGAGTTTACCAGATATCTATTTTTCCATCCTGTGGAGAGTCTGTGGCCCTCAAGCCTTTCGTTGTTTTTCCAGGTGGTCATATTGGCTTCCGTTTGGCCTTTCTCCCCCCTCACTTTCCCTTCTCTTAGAGCGACCAAGAAACGACGGTTCCAGGCTCTCCCACTTTAATTACTTTCTCTTTCCCATCCACTTATTTTTATAGCCCCCCATGTTCCATTCACCATGTCCCATGTTTACCGCCAATCTATTTTCGGAAGTCCTCAGGAGGGAGATTCCGCCCGTTCTTCAAAGACATCACTCTACTTCACCCGCTCTCCTCCCGGTACAGTATCCCCTCCCCCTCCCTCGCCTTTTAAGTCCACCCGCCTGTCAAACCCCCCCACTGGGTTCCAATAAAATTCCTTTCCCAAATTTCCCCCGGCTTCGGTTCTTTTTCCCTGCAGTCCGAGCTCACCCCTTTGTTCCCCTTCTCCCCCTCCCAGGTGTTCTTATGCGTGCCACTTAATTACGCCGTGAGTTTGAAAATATCATTTATCTCTCCCCATTTTCTCCCTTCAAATATGCCTGTCGCGCACCCTTTGTTGGAGTCATGGAGTCGAGATTGATTACTTCTCGTAAGCCCCCCGATGCCAGTTTCTCCTCGCAGGTCCGACAGTTGTTTTTCGCTCTCCCTTCTTCCCCTGGGTTCTGATCATACAAGCCTCGGGACAGCGGACTATTTTGCAAGCTTCGACCCCCACTTCCCCAAGGCCTCCGAAAAGATCTCTTACACCTTCCCCCTTTGAGGACCCACTGTCCTGTCCAGTCCTGAGCGTCGATCTTCCCAAGTACCACCATCCAAACACCTATCGTCCAACACTTTGTTCTGTGACCACTCTGGTTACATCTCTCATACCTTTCACATTTTTGCTGGTGAAACGACGGCAACCGTTTCCACGCTGTTGAACCTGCATTCAGGGGGCACCGACTCCTCCCCCACCATTTCGCTTCTCTTCCGTCCACACACGTCCCTGTTTCCCCCAAAAAACGCTGCGTCTTTATGAAAATTTTTTAAAGGATGGTTCGACTGATGAGCGTTCACTTTTTCAAGTCAGTGGTCTTCCCATCCAGGCTGACCCCCCTCCTCCTGTCTGACGGCCCGTAGCAGCAGTCTGACGCTCGCAACCGCAGTGCATCCAATCACTCTTGAATCACGCCCCCCCGGGCAGGCCCACAACACCTTCCTCTTACTCTTCTTCGCTTTGATAGAAATCGCGATCCCTCTCCCCCCGGCAATGAAAATATTTCCTCCTTATACCCCCTCACGCCGCCCTTTCAACTTGTGCAAGCGATACCAGCGCCTTCCTACGCGTTCTTTCATCTGCTCCCAAGAAGACTATTCCTGGACCCCGTTGGCGTTCTCCTCCAGACAGGAATGATTTATAGCTCCCCCGATGTACTCTTTTCCCTGTAAGTATTCCCCGGCCCTCCCTTCATACCTCATTTTTCCTCACTATCTTGAGCGTCCGTCCCCTCCCAGCGCCTGGATATGTCAGGCAAGAACTTCCCCCCCCCCATTATTAACATGTCGAAGTCTCTAGCTTTTTTTTTGGATTTTCTTAACAGACCCTTACCGTAAGTCCTTCTGGAAGCTCCTGTCCAGACTTTTAAAAAACGAGCTCGCTAAGCAGAGTGAATTTTTTCCTGCTGGAATCCTTCGTGAGAACTTTTCTTCTTAATCAATGCTTCATCCTCCACTCCTCTCCCACCTTCATTTATTTGCCCTCTCCCTTTCCTCCATCCGCGCGCGATTCAAGCCAAATCGTTAATGCAAATTCCCTCCCCTTCCCCTCATTTTTTTATGTTGAAGTTTGGAGATTTTCTTTTGAATGGGTTCCCCCTCTCCGAGCGGATGTTGCTTCCGTTATCACAGTGCTTGTGGCCTTTTCCTTTCCTCCCCAGAAGAGTTACAGTCTGCCATCTTCAGCCCTTTGACTTCCGTCTATCTTTCTTTGATTAAGTGTTTCTTTTCTTTTTCTAGCCCCCCTCTGCCGTAGGTTCCCACCTGGAGGATGGTCCAGTTTACTTTAACTTTTCGAGGTCCGTGCAGATCCATCGTTATTTAGCACGCTCCACGGATGTTAATCTTGACGGACTTGAGGTGCTCAGAGGCCACGCAGTCGAGGGCCTCTCTCGGCATGTTCCTTAGGAAATGGGTCTCTACGGAGAGTTTCAAGAACTAGGTTCCTTATTTTTTTTTCATACTTGCCCTTTCTTTCTTTTTGTACTGATCTGTTTAAAGACTTTCGCTTGACTTTGTGACGGTTTTTCGTTAATATTGTATTTTTCAGTGAGGGTGCGCCCCCACCTCTCACATTTTTTTTTTTATCGCCTGCTCTTTCCTTCTCCTCTTCTTCCTTCTTAATAGGTTTCTGTCCACCCCTACCCTTCTAGGACGAAGATGGGAGACTGGATTTGTTTTTTCCGTCGGGCTATCGATGTTCAGGAATTGCTCCTCACGAGCCGGTGTGGCTTTAAACCCCTCCTCGAACCTGCTCTTACGCCAGCTTTCTTCCCCGCCGGGGCATTGAAACAATTTGTTTTCCTGCCTTTTTTTTTCCTGAAAATATCAAGTCCTCGTTACCCAGTGACCTCGGTGGGCTCTGCCGCACCTCCTTCCGTACTGTCTTTTCTCAGCCGCTTGTGATTGTGCATTCTCTTTTTTGCAACCAAAAGAAAGTGACTGTTCGGGTTTTCTAAGAGTCTGTCTTGGATCCGGCAACAGTGAGTTACTGCCCTTTTCTAGTTTTTGGTGGCCTGGGAATTAGATTAAACTTCTTTCTTCTATTCTGGAACGGGGAAGCAAGGAATCATATAGCGTGGACCAGTTCCCGCCTTCCTTTCGGGGCTTTGTCCTGGAGCGTGTCCTCTCCTCAGCTGTCATCGACACGGCCCTCCGGTGATATCTACTCGTTAAGACGCGTGAATGTGGGCGGCTTTGCATGAAACGAAACTTACCAAGTGCAGCAAAATTATACATTATCTGCCCCGTGCGCTGTTCGAATGTTTCTTTCTTCACTTTTTAGGGGGCATAGCTTGATAGGTTATGCCTCCTTATGTCTATGTGTGCCCAGTAGTTTTGAATTCCACACATAGTGCATTCCTTCTGTATGTTGGATGTGTACTTTTGTTGACGCTTTACATGGCTGTGCCTTAAGCCTTAAGTTTGCCGAGGTATTTTCACTTGACCCTTGGCTTTTCTTGTTTGACGCGCTTCTTTCTCCTGCTCTTAAATATCGCCTTGACGGTTTTCCCCGTCCTAGGTGGCCCAGAAATGCCCCCGGGCTTCTTGAGGGGGGTGGTTGGGTGCGGGTTTTTTTTTTTCGTGGGTTTTGTCGGGGGGGGTCTAGTGGGGCTCTTTTGGGGCTTTTCTTGTTTAGTTTGGGGGTGGTTTGGGTGGTGTTGGTGGTTTTGGAGGGGGTGGTGGTTTTTTTGTGGGATTGGGCTTTGGGGGGGTTTGGGGGTTTTTTGCGGAGCGGGGTGGATCTTTTTTTGGTGTGGTTTGGGGTGGTGGGGTGGGTTTCTTTTTTGTGTGTTTTTTTGGGGGGGTTGTTTGGGGTTTGTTGGGGCGTGGTTTGTGGGTTCCGTTTGGGTGTGTCGTGTTTTGGGTTTTGGGTGTTGGGGGGGTTTTTGGTTGGGGGGGTGGGGGGTTGTGGTGCGTTGTTTTTGGGGTTTTTGTGTGGGGGTTTTTTTGGGTGGTGGTTGGGGTTTTTTTTTGTTTGTTTTTGGGGGTGGTGGTTGGTTTTTTTTTTTTTTGGTTTCTTTTTTGGGTGTTGTTGGGTTTTGGTGGGGCGGCTGGGCTGCTCTCCCTCTACTTGCGTCGGTTCCTTTGCCCCTTTTTTTCCCATCTTTTCGAGACGCTTGCGCTTAAAACCCTTGTCGGACCACTCCACTCGTGCTTCTTCGGAGGACCTTTCCTGTTCTTTTGCTTTCAGGTACTCCGACTACCCTGAAATTTTCTTGGAGACCTACGGGCTGTCGTAGGAGATGTAAACCCGACCATATCTGGCATACCCGATCATATATTCCCCCCTATCGGTTTTCTGTTTTTGAGTCATCTATGATTTTCCTCCATGGCCCCCCCGACGCAGCTTCGTAGGTCCTGTCTTCTTTAAGGCCATTAAACCTCCCTTTTCGTCCCCTGCGGCTAAATTCCCTCCCGGCATACATTATTTTCTGTAGCAAAGCCTTTTTAGGTAGTTTTTTCTTTTCTTCGTCCCAAGCTCACAAGTGATGGACCCTCCCCCTCTTCAATTTTCCCATCACACACGAAGCGCCCGAGTCTAAAGGAGGATGTGCGTTTGTCAAACCCATTGCATGATATCCGGTACATGAGATTGGGATCCCCGTTCCCTCCCCCCCTGAGTTTAAACAGCTCAACTCCCTGTTTTCAAGTGACATTCTGCTGCCAGTCCTAATCTCACAGTTTCTGAAACTAATTTTTTTTCAAAGTACAGTTTAAACCCTTCCCTTCCCACTCCCCCCCAACTTTCCACTCCCTAGTGGGCATCCGCCTCCCTTCCCGGGGCCATAGTCCCGGTCCCTCGGCAAGAACCGATTTTTCCGCCCTCCCCCCTTTAAATGTGCACGTTGGAGGACTTTGAGACTGTCTCCCTGTCTCTCCATTTTTTTAGCCATTTGCTCAATGCCCCTTTAGCATTAAGTTATCTTTGTTTTCTTGATTTCTTTCCGTGGGTAGAGCTCCAGAAGGGTCAACTTCTGAGCCTCTTTTCATCCTGCCGACCCAGCGATCCAGTTCAAAGAAAGAGAAGGGTCCCCTTATTATCCCCCCTAAAGCAATGGAGCCTTAAATGCAATTGTTTAGTATTCCGTAAACCCCCCCTCGACTCTCACTTGAAAAGCCGGGGCCGTCTACCAGCCCCCTCCAATTACCCCTCAAGACGTCCTTACCTTTTTCAACTCAACAGACTGGTTCCCTAGCCTTCCCACAACCAGTAACTGCTCTTTTCCACTTCCCCCCCATTTCCGTGACCGGCCGAATGTCCCATACTGCCGCATCATCGGAGAGTTTAGCCCAACTTAATTTTTTCAGTTCCCCCCCATCATGCTCGCTGTTCAAGTAGTGTTTCTTAACCTTCTTTTTCCCTGGAGTTTTCACGCGCGCACGCTCCTTCTTAGGGACCATTTCTTCCCTACTATGAAACGAGGCAGGGGTGGAGCCCCCGGATCCCGCTTTTTCAGTCGAGTGGCCTTGCTCCTCCCCCCCAACCCCCGGAATCGTAAGTCCTCCGTCTCCAAATCGCGTTCTTTTCAATTCGCAAACGGCCTTCAGGAATTACAACGCGTTATAGGTCCCCCCTTACGCCTGATTGCTCGCATACCATTCTCACCAAAAGTACGACGATCTGTAGAAGTCTAATCCAGACCCTCCACTTCACAGGGATGCCTTCGGAATCCCTTCTCCCATCGATATCTCTGACCGCAACATCTGCACCGATTCCCCCCTCTCCCGAATTTCAACTCCTTCACGTTCGTTCCATCAGGAATAGAATTTAGCAAATCCAAATTTGATCCCGCGTCCCTGAATCCTGTCCTCGTCCCCCCTCTCTTCTCTTTTTTGCATCGTTTTGCGAAAGCCACGCCCAACCGTTCCTCCTGGTGAGAGCCGTCCCCCTAAAGACTCCCGTGTTATGTGATTTCCTCCTTCAAGTGTTACCTTGAAATTCGCCTAGCCCTTTCTTCTTTCCCAGTCCGCTTAGAGAACTCCTGCCTCCGGATGGGCCGCCCTTTGCCATTGACCTTTCCTTGTCAGAAATGGCTTTAACGCTTCCCAAACCACATCTCTATACCTTTGTGTGTATACTTTGCAGAGACTTCTTTATCGGGTATCCTCTCCTCCGGAGATACACTTCACTTTTTTCCCACCCTTTCGGGTTTCTATTTCCGGATTGCGACTTTGCGCGGAAGGTACTCAGCGGTTAACCCCTTCCTCTTAACTGGTCTCTGGCGATCCTGCTCTTTCCACGTAGGCGGGTCCGTGTGAGTGTTAGTGCTCATTCCCTTCTCTGACTCGGAACAAGTTATGTTCCCAGTAATGGAATTTTCATCGAGCAAAGTTCTTTCCCTTTCCTTCTGCTTATTTTTACGGACCCTATAAGAAGATCCCCGCTGATGTCCCGTTCTATTTGGATCCTTTCTTCACGCCCAGAATTTTGCTTCTCTTGAAATGCGTTGGCTGCTTCCCTGAGATGGATTTCGGGCACTGCTTCTATTCGTCCTGTCTGACTCACTCCCCTTTCGTTCACGCATTTGGAAATTCCCCTTCTAGGCTTTTTCGGTACGTCTTGTCTGGTATTACACTTTTCTTTTCGATCTGTTACCGTCCCACCATCACCTGGGGTTCTTACCTTTCTCTTCTGTCCTCCTTGAGACGTATTTATCTCGAGCGCCCTCTGCCCGCGGATCTTATAGGGAAGTTTTTCCGCTATTACCTAGCGTCCCCGTGCGGACTCCTGTACTTGTTCCGTTTCTTTTTTCGGCGTCGATGGATAGTGTTTCACCTCGCCAGAAGTTGCCCATCTCTTTGTTGGTGGGGTGGGGGTGTTCCTCGCGGAACCCGTCTCTTCCCTGCCTTTACGCGATTTGACCCGTCGGGCATCCTCCTTATTGAGTACATCATTCGTGCGATTCCAAACTCGCGTACGGTCAGTTGGACTTTCTCTACAGTGGCCCTCTTTCCCTCCTCTGGGATTTCCCTTTCACCCTCTGTGGGTGGCTGCGCCTGCTCTTTGTAAAAAGTCGTTTTTCCTTTTGGGTGACCCCCAGATGTATGAGGAGTAGATTTTTTTTTTCTTCGGTTTTGCCTTTCTCATCATTCGAGTTTGTTGTGGGGGTTACATATCGCGTCCCCCCTTCTCCGGAAGATGCGATGGTTCCCCCGACAATGGCCCTTTCATATGTCCAAGATTTAAGCGGTGGAAGGTATGTTCTGCTGCCTCTGGTATCGACATTTTACACGCCGGGCCGCTCCACCTTTTTAAGGAACTGACTTGACTTTCTACCGGCTGTACCATGCCATGCGTCGCGAATTCCCCCCTTTCACCCCCTTCACATTCATTCTCCAACCCCTGACTCTCCACCTCCCCTTTTCGAATGAACAGGCTTCTGGTGGGCGGACCCCCGGTGCTTTGCCTCGAAAGATTTTTGGCCGATTTCTTTCTATGATGATGAACACCTGAACTGCGTCCGCGGTCGCGGGTCCTTCCCCTCTGAGCCTTGGTTGCGTATCCTGTTCCCTTGTCAAAAAATTTCGTGTTTTTCCTCGCCTAACTTTTCTTTTCATAGGATTCGTGATGTTCGCGCCCTGGTAATTTCACCATGCAATTTTTAAGGTGTGAACGTCGCGAGCACATGAGCCCAACCTGGTTCTTCCCACGTGACCTAAGGTCATCTTTTCCTAACCTTCGTCATTCCGAATTACCTCCCCTCCATCCCCCGTGATCACAAAATTGAGGTTGCACGATTTGGTTTGCGCTCACTTGTTTCCCACCCCCTGAGCTATCTCCCCCCCCTCCCACAGTCTTAATCTCTTTATTCTTAACCCGCGCCATGTGGCTGAAGATTGCCCTCGCCCCGATTTTTTCAAGTTTCTTTGATATTCTTCCTGCTTCTCGATTGCACCCCTTCGACCCCGGTTGCCCAATATCTAATAAACTTTTTCACGTCGTCCCTCTGTTTTTTTTTTCTCGCATGAAATCATCCTGGATCTTTCCAAGTCCGTAACTTCTATTTGCACAGAAGATTCCTTACATCTTATGCGTTTTAGACCCTTTCCTCATTATCGGGTAATACCTCTAAGACTTGTCCCTTTCCGTCATTCCTCCAATATGTCCTTTCTTAGGAGTAACGGTAAGATGTTTATCTTTCACTGGTTCCAGAGCCCCCTCCTCGAGGAGAGTAACCATTTCCCTCCTTCTGCCTGAAGTTTCGCCACTTAAAGCAAAAATCCCCGTGGCCGACGTCCAAACCTCTCCCAACTTCCCCCCTTTGATCACCCCCTTCAAATTTTTCGCCGCGGCCATAGTCAGACTCCACCCCCTTTTCCGCTGACCACCACTCTTCGTTTTGCCATCTATGCCTCCCCCCGCCGACCAATTTCCCCCCCCCCCCCCTAGCTCCTGTCTTTTCGCAAGATTAAAGACTTCACCACAATCCTCGGCAAAACCTGTCAAATGCCTCTTCCAGTCATATACCCCTTGGCATTGTCGCTGAGCTTCGTTTGCCTTTTTCTTTTTTGATCGATGGCAGAAATGTCCCATCTTTAAACTTGTTCTTCGTTCCCCTGGCTGCTGTCGTCCGCAGCGCCCCTTGACCGACTAGCCGGCTGACGGTAGACCATCCCCGATTCTTTGACTACTATCGAACACCTACCCCTTTTTTCCGACTCATTTCAACTTTTCCCCAGTTTTTTTTCCTTGACAAATTCCATTGCTTCCCCCTTCCCTATGCGTCGGGGTGAGATTATGGACCCGTCGCCGCACTGACTTCCCCTACAACACGCCGGCTTTTTCGACCCAATCAATAAAAATTCCCCTCTCAGACCTCTTCAAGGCTGGTTACAAGCCCCCCCTTTGTACCTATCACACGTCCCCCTTTCCAAATCCGCTGCGATGTCCTCTCAATTCCACCCCTTCTTCCCACTTTTTACACCCCCGTGCATTTTTTTTTCCCCGTCCTTTTTTCTTAAATATCCCCAGCTGTAAACTTTTTCTCTTTTTCCATCATTTCCGACCTGATTTTCGATTCTTCGCCTTTTGCGTTAAAGAATCTTTCTTCGAGCAACACCCCGCAAAGTTTTCCCAAAAGCGGACCCCGCGGCACTCCTATTCGGACGTGACTCCAACCCCGGCACCTCTTACGTATTCCTTTCCCTCTTCCCTGAAACGACTTTCCTCCAGTAAAAACTCCGCCCCGTAAATCCCCCCCCCCGTCCCCCACCCCCTTGGACCCCCTCTCTCTCCCCGCCAAACCATTCTGAAGCTTATCCCACTTCCTCATCCATTCGAAACCCATCTACCTTGTTCGTCGTAATCCCGTCCAATCGATCGGTAGCCCCCCCGCCTCTTTCTCTTGGTTCAATCCCCTCTCCATGCCTTACTCCCCCAGTCCATTCATTCAAATCGTTATCGTCGGCGCGTTTCGTTATCTCAACTTGGTATCCCCGCAGGATATTTCCACTTTCCCCTTGCCCATCAGCGTTGGTTTCATCTGCTAACCCCTCCCCCTCCCCCTAATCCTGTAAGTGGAAGAGGAAGACGTCAGCCCTTCTCCTTTCCTTCCCTCCCCTTTCGTGCCTCTTCTTTTATCAGGCTGTACCGACCACCGGACCACGGACCTTTCTTTTTTTTCCTTAGAGGAGCCCCGAGCTTCCTCTCCGCCAAGGATTTTCCCTACCCCTTTCCATGCTGGCTGCGGCCGATTTTCGCCGTCCCGCATACACGCGCTTTTTCGCCCCCTCCCCCGCTCGTGACCAAACTTTTCCTTCCTCCGGTCTTTTTGTTGTAAGTCTGTATTTTCATTCCCTTTTTGGTTTATGGAAGAAGACAGGCCGTGCTGGCAATTGCCTGCTTGCCTCTTCGCGGCGCCCCACCCCTGAACTATCACATTTTCGTTTCAGGGTGTGTGACAGGTTACTTCTCCCGCTCTTGCGCATTACTCTTTTAGCGAGCTCCTTGATTCCTTCTTATTACACTCGTTCATTGTTTGGCTTTGAGTGTCGCACCCCTCTCTGTCCAGCGTCTTAGGAATTTCGGAGTTATTCCGGAGAGGTGGTAAATTTTCGTTGAAGAGCACTGTCCTATCCCCCCCCTAGATGCTGAGGTCCCCCCATCTACTCTTTCAAGTTCTGTGCACTTCCTCTTCCCCTTTCCATTACGGGGGGATAGCTTTAATATTTCCGTCATGGCATCTTCTCGTCCTTTCCTTCTGTATATTCCGCGAGACTGGAGTGAATAATTTTTTGTCTGGCCTGAATCCTTTCCCGGACTTTTGGCCTTTTATCCGGTCGAGGCATCAGACGTAGGTCCCCAGCCTCGGACGTTTATCATATTTACCTGGTGGTTCATGACCTTCGGAGGATGAGCAAATGGATCGGCCCACCCGTTCAGAAATCGTTGAATTCTAGGGTGGCCTGGTTTTGGAGTTTGCATTTAAACTGTAACAATTGATCCCAAGCTTCTATTTACATTTTGGCCTTTCGTTTTTTTATCTGCTAGGAGCTCATTATGAAGCACCATAAGCTATGATAGTACCTCCCTCTTCCACTTGACGTCCTCTCAATCGACCCCTCTGCGGGCGGCTCCTTTACCAATTTCCAGGGACCACAGTAATTTTTCAATTTGCACCTATCCCTCTTTGGGGCCCCACCCGTTTTTTCAAGGTTTTTTGGGAATTTAGCGGACCCTCGTCCCCTTACGGTTTCCAAGAATGGTTTCTAATACATCCTTGGTTTGTTGCTTGTTACTTCTAGGTTTTCCCCCGCGCCGTTTAGGTTAACCCGTAACTCTTCTTTTTGAGGGTTGCAAGTTGTCTTGGGGTCGCCTAAGGAGTAGTTTCACGTCTGGGACCACTCGTTGGATGGAGTGAGGAATAATGGCCTATTTCAGGTGTGGATTTGCAGGACATTGAAATTTACCTATCTGCACCTGAATCGCGCTTGGAGCGCTGCTCTGAGGCGTCCCTTGGTTCCACCGCCTTGCGGAGGCAGGACGACACCTTGTCAGCCTTGCGCTGTCTAACTCCGTCCCTTGTTCATGGCTTGCTCCTTTTATTCGCCAATGCTTGTTCGACCAAAGTTCCGCTGTACGCTCGCCCTGCTCCTCCATCTCCAATCTTTTCCAAGTGCGAATCCAACAGTTTGATCGGCTTTGGGCGGCAAGTTTCCTCGAGAAACTTTTCTCCGTACTGCCTTCCTGAAATTACGGTCATGGAAGGTGATGACCTCCGTTTTGGCGACGGGATCCGAGACGTGGTTGTAGGATGACGGGGGTCCTTGAGGTTCCCAACATTTTTTGGCCGCGCCTCACAGTTGTTTACAGGCGCGGGATGTGGGTTCACTTTCCCATGGTGGGGGCTCGGTTGGTGATTTTTGCGGGCGATGCCCCCCCGCGTTCGCCCTTTTTTGGCCTCACTGTCGAAGTTTCATTTTTTTTTTTTTGCATCAAA
>Ga0179593_1735680_pt1 | contig 14854 bp, 33 predicted proteins | sample CZODoug2_1_08_16_FD_185931 | JGI IMG/M metagenome (GOLD analysis project Ga0179593, IMG submission 185931) | Vadose zone soil fungal communities from Angelo Coast Range Reserve, California, USA - CZODoug2_1_08_16fungal (PacBio error correction) | ecosystem: Environmental > Terrestrial > Soil >... | reverse complement strand
GTTTCTTTCCGTACCGCTTTGATAAGGTTTTCTCCTTTTAGTGCACCAGTCTTTCCCCTTTCCTTCAGAAACTATTTCTTCCCGTCTTGTCTCGCCGCGAAAAAGAGCGTCCTACCTTTTTTAACTGCATCCCTTCCCCACTTTATCCAGAGCTCCCTCACTCTGCCCCCCTCCTTCCCCAGAAGACCTCTTCAAGTCTCCCTTTCTCTCTTCCTGACCTCCCGCGCTGGCCATAGCGCTCCCTTGGTCCCTTCCGCCCAGATAGGCAAAATAGTCCCTTCCTCTGCTGCATTAGAGCGCTGGCTCCTATCCCTTATTTATTAGCTTCTCCCCGGTTCTTGATCTCCTCTTTCTGGAAAGACTTTCCTTTTTCTCTCTAATGATTTCGTCTTCGGCCAACAAATGTCGTCCCCCCCTCTCTACGAGGCTTTGCTTCTAGTCTCCTTAAGAGAAAAGCGCTCTTCTTTCTCAACCGTCCCCCTTGAGTCGGCCTCCCCCGTTTATTAGTAATGATCCCCTCCTAGCAATGATCTCGCCTTCCCCCCTTCCCTTTCCTTCTTTGTCTTGGTATTAGTGTCCTTCCTCCTTTCCTTTTTTCTGATCGGGAGAGAATCCCGCTGCTTTTTATTCATGAACCCCCCATTCCTGCTCCCTCGTGGCAGATCGCCCGCTTTTTGGCTGGAAGTTGTATACCCCTCCCTCGTTGTCGCTCTCTTTCCCCCTTCATTGAGCTAACCCTTAGAGGGATTGCGAACTCCCCGCCCCCCTCCCTTCTCTCTTAATAAGAGAAATACTTTTTCCTTTTTTTCCCCAAACAGGAGTTTGTACTCTCGATGGTTTTGTACCTCCCTTCTCTTTTTCTTGAACTTGAAATTAAGTACTATTTTTCCCCTCCCCCTGATGGAGGTGGTCCCCCTCCTTGAAAGCTCTTTCCCCCTCCTCATCGGATTGATTAAGTATATTTCTTCCTTCATGGTTAGCTCCTCCCCCCCCTTTTTTACCTATTGAAGATTCTGTTCGATATTTCCCTCCCCTTCGTGCAATTTCTCCTCTCTTAGAGAGCATACTTCTGCTGCTTTTTCCCCCGAAAGAATACATCTATTAAGGCCTCTTTTTGTTCCTTTCTCTTGTGGAAATGGCCTCAAGATATTGGTTGTCATCCCCTCTTCCCCTTTCCATTTACATAGATCCCCCTCTTTGAACGGAGACCTTCTCCCGATCCCTTTAGAGAGTGAATTGCCCCCCCCTCTTCCCTCCCCTTACCTCTTCAGCAAAATATTCCATTTTCTTGATCGCGGGAGAGGACCATTCGGTTGTCCTCCTTCTCCCCTCCATGTTCTTGAATCAATCCTCTTTCCCAGCTTGGGGGCCCTCCGGAGCCGTCTCCCTCCGGATGTACCCTCCCCCCTTTTCTTCACCCGAAAAGAAAATCACTTTCCAGCAAAGAGGGCCCTCGTCTCTTCCTTCCGCTCGCGGAGATGCCCCGCACCTCCGGTGCCCTTCCTTGGTCTCGCTTCTTTTCATCCATGATGACCTTTTCCTATCTGATGAAGGGCAGCCTGCACACCGTCCTTCTCTACGCTCCCGGCGCCATTCTTCCTGCGGACTGAACTTCTTATAAGCCTTTGTTGGGATGTTTGTAACCCCTCCCTTCTTCCTCTCGGCAAGAAAAGATCTTTCAACTCTCTGCAAGCGGTCCCTTCATTCCCTCCATAGATCTCTCTTTCAATTGAAGAGTTGATCCTGTCCGGAGGTGATAGATTTGTAAACTCCCGACCTACACATATCGATGCTGCGCGAGGAAATTTCAGTTGCATCGACTTTCTCCCCCCTTTGGCCTTTTCTTTCCGTCCCACTTGCCCTACAATGCGATGGATGTGGATTGCACGGTTATTTTCTCCCTCCGAGGTTTTGCATTGCGCAGAGACTTCTTGTCTACCTCCCGAAGAAGGCACCTTGAATTTCCTCTTCCTCCTTCTCTTGCCGGAATAGTGCTCGTCGCCTCCCTTTTTCGTTAGGACCCTCGCGTGCGAGGGACCCACTTTTTTTAGTGGGCTCTGGGGGAGGCGCTCTTCTTTTTTCCCCGCACGACGTCATTCCCACCCCCTCGTTGCCGTTTCCATGGATACGATCCTTTTCGTCCCTTTCCTCGCGCGTCAAAACTTTTTTTTTTCGTCTTTCCCGTTTCGAGGGACGTCCCCGGTCCCCTCATGATCACTTGCCAGTTCGTCTTGCATTTTCAGTCTTTCCCTCTTTTTTGAGAGGCGGTTTGCCTCAACTGCCTTCCCTCTTCAATCTGTTCCTGATGTTAAGGCACTCTACTTTTACTTTTCTCCCTGTGGAGGGCTTCCTCGAGGCTTCCGAAGCATAAGATGGAGCTTTCCTCGTTAGTAACGTCGTTTCCCTCCTTTTGCCGGTTGATGAGAGCCACTGAGTTCGTCTCTTGTCGTTTCGCGAGAGTGGCCCCCCTCTTTTCCTAACCTGGCCGATTCCGGTAGAGGAGGGAACACTTCAAGTGGAAGGTTTCTCCTCCATTTCTCACCCCTCTCTCCCCCCACCATCACCTCATTATCTTTCACCCCACCACCCCACACATCTCACCCCATCCCTCCTCCTTTCCTCGTCCACTACACACCTCCCTTCCTTAACAAACCCCCTCATTTAATCACTTCCCCTCACTATCCCCCAAGTCCTTCTCCCCCCCTTTTCGCTAACTCCCGCCACCCTTAACCCTTCCCCCCTCTCCCCCTTTCCTCCTACCCTCTCTTATAGTCTCACCCACCGCCCCCGCCAGCTCCTCGAACTCCCTCTACAACATCTATCCCCGCCCTCCCCATCCTCTCTTTCTCCTTCCCTCCCCCCCTCCATACCCCCCTCCCCCTCCCCTCCGCCCCTCACCCTCCCTCCCCACACCCAACTCTCCGGTCACCCTCCAACTCCAATCACTATTCAACCCCCTTCCCTCCTACGTCACCCTTCTCTCTCCAGCCACCCTCAGTCTTCCCCCAATCTCCAGTCCCTCGCCCTCATATTCCTCACCACGTAACTGACTCTATCACCCCCCTTTTTCCACCACCACTACCCCTCACCCCGTCTTCACCACCCTCCCCCTTAACCCCAATATCCTCCCGCTCCGCTTCCCTACACCGTCACCCTTTCCCATCCTGGTTTACCCCCCATTCTTCCTCCCGCTCTACCTCCTCTAATTCCCCCTTCACCCGCCTCTCTCACTACACAGCCCCTCATCCTCTTCCTCCTCTTTCTCTTTTACTCCCCGTACCTACCACCTTTCCCTCCCATCCCCTATCCCTCATCTTCCTACTGCCCCAGCCTTTCCCATCCACCTCCGCCCCTCCCAGCCCCTCCCCCCTCCCTGTCCACTCCATCACCCTCCCCCAGCTCTCCATCATCCAATTCACAACCCTAGTCCCTTACTTCCCATACCTCGACTCCATGGCTCACCCTTTAACATCCTACCCCACCGCCGCAGACCCCCCCCCCTCCCCTGCCCCCCCCATCTCGGCACCCACTATCCCTTCCTTATCTCCTAATCCCTTCCCGGTTCCCCGTGCCCTTCCATCCACCCAACCCAAACCCACTAGACAAGCCCACCCCAACCTAGAGCGCCACACTTCAGGCCCCCCCTCCCCCCCCCACCCGCGTCCCCTAAATTCCCCATTCCCCTTTCTCTACCGCTCTGCCTCACACGACAATCCCCCCACCTCAACCCCCCCCATTCCCCCTCACCCCCCCCCCCCCCTCTACCTCCCCTCTTCTCTCTCCACTCCCTACCTTCCCCCACCCACCCACCACCCCCCTCTGTCCAACCCCCCCCCTGACCCCCGTCCCCCCACCTTCCCATCCTCACTCGAATGAAGCCCCCCATCTTCACATTTCAGTACACCCAAAGCTCCTTCACACCGCCCCACACCCCTCCCGTCCCTCCCTGCCCCTCCTACCTATACAACATTGTTTCCCATCCCCGACCTATATCCACCCCGCCTGTAATAATCTATCCCCGTCGCCTCCTCTTCCCCCCCCGTTCCTCTCCGCTCCCCCTCCACCACACACTTCCCCCCACCACGGTCGACCCTGCTGTGAACGACTTCGAACCCCGCTCTAGAGGGAGTCCCCCCCCAACAAGCGCAAATTGCCACATTCTCTAGACAACGAAGACCTAATAGACCCCCCCCACCCCCCCCCCCCCCCCTCCCCCCCCCCCCCCCCCCCCCCCTCCCCCCTCCCCCCCCCCAATTTTCGTTTTCCCTTTCCCTTGCAGGAAGAGCCTCCATGTGCGCCTCCTCCCTTCGTTCGTAGCCATCGATCTCCGTTTCCCTCGCTCGAAGGCTGATCTCTTCTCTTTCTAATAAGAGTTTTGTTGTGTTTTCTTTTTCCCCTCTTTAACACCAGGAGATTCCTTCTCCCCCTTCGTATCTCGCTTATTTTCCCCTTTCTCCTGGAGCGCCGCGCCGATTTTTTCTGCGGCAAGAAACCGCCCCCTTCCCTCTTTTTGACATGTGAAAGGTCTTTTGTCCCTTGTTGAGCTCCTCTTGATCCCCCTTCCACTCTCCCCCCCCTCAGGAATGAAGCTGATGCCTTTTTTCCTCTTCGTCGACGACGCGTCATCTTTTTTTCCCTCCGGTGGTACGAACCCTTTGAAGAGATGGACCTTTGTTCCCCTCCTCCCTTCTCGGGGCCGGTTTTCCTTCATCGTGGACAGAGAGCCTCACCCGTCCCTTACGCCGAGTGGTCGAATCAGCCCTTTATCAAGTCGTTCCCCTCCTACTCGAGGAACGACAGCCCATCTTTTTGAAGTTCATCGCCCCCCCCTCTCTCGTAGGAACATCGCGGCGCAAACTCCCTTCACTCTTCGATCGGAGAGGCGCGTATGTCTTTCCCTCTCTGAAACCGCTCTCCCTCCTTTCCGAATGCCAATGACATCCTTGAGAAGCGCCGCCATCTTCCCTTAACATTCGACTTCAGAACCTGGACCTTCTTTCCCCTCTCTCTTGAGAATGCATTGACTCGAGATCATTTTCCTCCCCAACGGAGGGTGAGTGTCTTGTTCCTCGTGCCGTGGGCATAGCTTCTCCCTTCCGAAATAGGCGCTCCCCTTGTAATACAGCTATTTTTCCCTACGGGAACCCGGGCTCTTCGATGCCGGCAATAGACGCTTGGCTCTCTCTAGGCTTCGCCCCCCCCTTTAAGGCTACGTTTCCCCAAAAGAAGGCTTCCTCCCTTAAGGCAAACTCTGGAGTTGATCCCTTTTTTCCCCCCCACAATTTCTAAGGACAAGTTTCCGTCCAGCACGCCCCTCTTCAGAGATCTGCCAGACTTGCCCTCTTTTGATAATTTATCGTTGCTGTTTTTTTCTTTTAAGGTCTCGACCTCCAGACCAAGGAAAAAAGCGCGACCCCCCCCCCCTTTTTTCCCCCCCTGACTGTTTATGTTGGGGATTGGTCGATCGGCGTTATGGTCTTTCCTAGGTCCCTTTTGCCATTTAACATTCACTCTTTTCCCTGCCCCAGTAGTAGCCCCATTGCTTCGGTCCCGGAGAGCCACTCCTGTCTCGAGCTCCTGAACCTTCCGACAGCCTGTCGCCAAAGACACTCCAAGCAAGGTTCCGTTTGAATCCTCTCCTTTTTAACACTCTCCCACCTTTTTCCCGGACGCCTCCCCTTCCTCTTTGAAAGGCGCATCTCTTTTCTCCCACATTGTTCGGTAGTCTGGACCCCCCCCCTTTTCTCCCACCCCTATCACCAATTCCTTTCCTGGATATAGCCCTTTTCTGCTTATATGAGGATGGCTTTTCCAAAATATTTTCCTAAAGGAAGTCCCTTCCCTCTTTTCGAGACTAAGTTTTCTTTTTGGGTGCTAGCATATGTACTCCGTGATTTTTTCTTTTTTTTTGTTTTTTTTTTTTTTTTTTTTTTTTGGTGTTTTTGTTATGTCCCCTTGTATCCCGCTCGTACCTCCCTAACGTCTTCCCTTTGAAATGACGTCCCTCGGCACATATTTTGATTCTTCCGACACTTCCTTTATTTCTTTTACGGGGTAGAATTTTCACCCAGCGGATGGGCTTTAGAAGGGCTTCCTGTGTTTCCTTCAGTCCATTCACAAGTTCCCCCCACACTAAGATTCCCCACGATTCACCCTTCAGGAGACGCGAAGGCCTAGGGTGTGAATCCTCCTTTGATGACGAACCGTCGGAGGGAGCCCTTATCGTCCCTGACGGCTTCCCTTTTTTTGGAGACCGCGTTTTTCGTCGAGTCCGTCCGTGTGATTGAAGACCTTTTCGATTGAAAGGGGAGGGTTTGGAAGGGGATTGATGCATCTTTTCCTTTCTTTCTTTATTTTTCCTCTGTCAGATCCCTTTTTTTGTGTAGGAGCCGTCTGTTTTTCCCCTTCCTAGCCGTGGGGGGAAGAACCTTCGTTCAAGTGGCTTCTCTGTTCAGTGTCTTTTCCCACATAAGGCAACGTCTTTCATTTGAAACTCAGGGACACCCTCTCCTTAAGAGGAAGAGAACACAAGCACGATGGTGTGCTGCATGTATGTAATTAGGATCTACTAACGATTTGCAAATTATACCCTGAAAGAAGGGAATTTCTTCATGATAGCATTACAGTATTTCGTTTGAAATTTCCCCAGAAAAGCCCCGGAAGGCGGGTTCAAACTCCTGAGCTCCGATTCCCACAGGGTCAACCCCTCCCCCCCCCCCCCCCCCGGGAGAGCCCCCCCCCCATTGAAGGGCATGCCTTCTTTCCCTAAGAAAGCCCCCGCTCCGGAGATGTGCTTTTTTTTTTTTTTTGTTTTTTATTTTTTTTCATTTTTTCCCTTTTTTATCATTGTGTCGTACTTTTTTTGGTATTGTTTTTTTTTTCTGGATTTTATTATGATTTTTATCTTCCCTTTCTACTTTTTTTTTTTTTTTTTTTTTTTTTTGCTCCATGCCTGTAGAATGCCCACCCTTAGTGTGAATTTTTTTTCCACCCATCATTTCTCCTCCTTTGAGCATTTACATCTTTTCCCCTCCCCCTGTAAAGTAACTCCCACCTTCGAAACACATTTTCTTGGGTTTCCCCTTTTTTTCTCCACGAAGCTACCACCCTAAATTAACCCCCGTCTTTATCTTCCCCAAACTGAAAAGCCTTTCTCTGTAAGCACGAATTAACCAGCCTGCCCCTTTTTTTGTAATCGGTGGGTCTCTGCACTTGATGTTAAGAAACGTCACCCCCGGAAACCCTTTTCGCGAGGATTGGAAGACGCTACATGTTGCACGGATTACATCAGGGGGTGTCCTGGAGAGCTTTTTTGGAGGAGATGCGTTTCTTTTATTTTTTTTTTTTTTTTTTTTTTTTTTTTTTTTGCTTGGTTTTCTAGCTTTCCTTATAGTCGGCCCCGTTTCCTCCTATGGACTCATCCTTTCTCGCGAAAAGCCGGCTTTTTTCCCCCCCCCCACTACGACCCACCCCCCCCCCCCCCCCCCCCCCCCCCCCCCCAACCCCCCTCCCCCCCCCCCCCCCCCCCCCCCCCCCCCCCCCCGAGGTGAGCGACCTTTCTTCTTCCACAGAGAGCCACACCCCTCCTCCCTAATGCAGGGCAGTTCTGATTCTTCTAAACGGCTAAGTTTCTTTTCTTTTCTCCTGAAGGTGCATCCGTTCTGAGCTTTGCTTTCTCGCATGGTCCCCTGGCTCTCCCCCCCCCGAGTCTGACGCACGTTCCCTTGTAGGTTTCTTCACGGCATGTTCCCCTTTTTTTTTCCTAGCAATCTGTCTCTGTTTTTATATTTGGTTTCCTATCCCCCTCCTGAGTGCCTTTTTTTTCCTTTTTTCGTTGTCAGTTCCCGGTTCGGAGTGGACGGTATATTAGCCATCTTCAGTCATCATTTTCCTGTCTTTGAAGGCATCCCCATCGGTTCGACTATAGTTCTTTTTTTTCATTATGGGACCTCTTCAGCCCCTCCTTCCTCCCTACAGAAGCTTTTTTCTTCTTCGCAGTCCTTTGATGCAACCTGTCGACCCCCCCCCTCCCATTCGCTCAAGAGATTGCTTATTTTCTTTCTTTTCCCCTAACGCGCTTTCGCACCTCCCCGTCTTCCGCTGACTGAGATGGACCCTTTTTTTTTCCCCCTTGTCCGTGCTCTACTCACCTTCCCCCCCTCTATGCAATAGCCGTCTTTTCGGACATATCCTCTTCCTCCCCCCCCCTTCGACAAGAGCATTTTTTCTTGGTTTTTTTTGCGTTCCTTGGGTGGCTATTGAAGCCTTCTTCCCTGTTTACAATTTGGACACTTGTGCAATTCCACCCCCCCTTTTTAGGAAGACTTTCCCTCTATGTTCGCTTCTTCCTTCACGATGGAACCAGAGCAAGCCTTTCCCATGGTGCTACGGCTCGGTTTTCCTCAATCCCCCCCCTCTTTTGTACGATTTTTTTTTTAATGTACCGTGTCCTCTCCCTCAAGAAAATCCTAGTCTGAGAGCGATCACCCTGGACGTCCTCTACTGCGAGGATTCCTTCCCTTAGTCTATGGGTTTCCGAGACTTGCAGGCTCTCCGCTCTGCGTGTGGTGGAGCGGTGTCCTTGTTTTTCGTTATGACCCCCGGGTTTTTCACCGTTCCTCCCCTATAATGGGAGATTTTTCCCTTTTTTCCGTAGCGGGCATTTTTCTGGTTATAGCCCTTGACAAATCCTTCTTCCGCTATAATGATATGGCTTTCCCATCCGTGCACGGATAACACTTTTCTAGTCCGGCACCTCCCCCCCCACCCCCTCCCCCTCCCCGGGTAATCACCAATCTCCTTTTTTTTCTAAAACTCCCCTTTAATTGGGTGTTGTTTGCTTCTTCTGATTTGCTCATTCGGTCCTCCCCCCCCCCCCCTTCCACGCACCGAACTTTTTCCCTTTTTTTTAGTTACACGCCTTTTTTCCCCGCGATGAGGTTTCTTGTATTTAAGGGAGTCCTTCTCGCGTCAATCCTATTTTTCCAGGCCCTCCCCCTCAATGTGTTCTTATATTCACGGTTTCCCCCCCTTAGGTGTTTGTCCTTCCTCAGGACCCTTCCCCCCCCCCCAGCACTGGACACCCCCTTACGGAAAGTCTTGCGTAAGCTAGAAAGGTATTTTTTTCCCTGATGCGACTTATTTTCATTCTGAAAAAAAAACAGACTTCCAGAGCTCTTCCCGAGGGACATTCTCCGTTAAAGAATACTCTATATGCAAGGTTGTTTAGATCTCGTTCCATGGAATAACTCGACATCCCGTCCTCTTCCCCGGAGCTTAAATGAGCGTGAACTCCTGTTTTCCTCCAAGACTAGGCATACTAGGTCCGTTCTCTTCTTTCAATGCAGATTCCTCCAACGTGAGGACACTGGCCTCCAGCACTCTTTCTCCCCTTACATTTTCGACACTTTATGAGTGGTACCCACCTCACTCCCCTTCATCACCTAGAAACTTTCTCCCTGCCCCACTCCCCCCCGGTCAGCTGCACGTAGATAGATCTGCGAACCACCACCCTCCCCTCCTTTTTTTTCAACAGTCGTTTTTTTTGAGTCTTCCCACACTTCCTTTCCCCCTTCGGCTTGTCCAACATTTATCCCTTTATCCTCCCCCCCCCCCCCGGCCCTTTCCCGCAAATCCCCCTCACCTTAATTTTTCCCGTCTCTCCCCACCGACCCGAGCTTTCCTCCTCCCGCACACGTCCCAGGATGAGTCAGATCCTCAGTGTTTCCCCGCACACGGCCCCCTCCCCGGGCCGCCCCCAATGCCACCACCGTCTTTCCTCGCCCCGTTTCCCATTAGTCCACCAGACCTCTGCGTCTTCCCAACCCATACGACCAACCCCTCGCCCATCCCCCTCCGTTCTTTCACCCCCCTTTCAGCTCCGCCCCCCTCGACCTTGCGCTCAGTGACACCCCTCAACCTAGCGCCTTCCTCACCACAATTCCGCCCCTCCCCCGAGCTTCACCCACACCCCCTTCGCGTTCTCTAACTGCATGTCTTAGCACACCTCTCATACCCCTCTCGGCGCCCCCTATCCCCAGCTATTCAATGATTATTTTTGTCTTCTTGCCCCACCGTTCCCCCTCCCCTCCCCTCCCGCCCCCCCCTCCCCGGTCTCCTTCTCCCCACTCCCCTTCCCACACAATCCGGTCCTCGTACCTATTCCGTCCCAGCGATCCATCCTCCTCCCTCCCACAGCTGCAAGGGGCCCGCAGCGCTCTTTGCGCACTTTGGTCACCTCTGTTCATTGTCCCACGTGGGCACCCACCTCCCCGGTCCTCATACCGACTTCCAATCTACACGATGCCTGCCCGCCCTATCGACCCCCCCATTGCCGTGTCCTCCCCCCTCCCTAGCCCCCTCCTCTCACCGCCCCTCGCTCCCTGGACCCATTCAAGTCTCCTCCAAATCTCTTCCCTACCCCCATCCCTGCCCGATATCTGCCTCACTCTTTCCGGTGCACCCCCCGCTGCCCTCCCCCCGCTTCCACCTCCGGATTCACCCCCCCTATTTCTCGCCCTCGCACCTCCCCACCGCCCCTACCACCCCCCCCCCCCCACAAACACCCCCATTCCCTTCCTCACCCGACCCCCCCGCCACCCCCCCCATCATTTCGACTCCGCTTGCTCGTCGCCGAGCGCGCACCTGCCCCCCCCCCCCATACAGTATTTATTCTTGGCCCAGCTACAGGGTTTTCCCTGGTAACCTTTCCCGCCCCTCCCTCTCGTTGTGACTCTCCCCCCCCCATTTCCTCCACCCGCATGTTCAAACTAGCCCCTCCCACCTGTCGCCTGTCTTCTTGCCGTCGCACACTCCCCGGCGTCGCCCTTGCGACCAAATTGACGCACCTCGCCCTCGAGCCTCGTTTGCCTCCGACTCCCCATTCGGGGACGTTACTGTTCTATGTTCTCCATTTTCCCGCCCCTTTCTGCTGCGGACCTCGGCTGATTAACACCTCTGCTCTCCAGTCTAAAATGCCCTCCCGTCTGTAGTAGAAAGCCTTCCTGAAACGCTACTTGTTGAATGATTTCCTTATTTTGATTCCCCTGCTAAAGTAGTCCTTCTTCCCTGGATCTCCCTCGCGTTGCCTATCTCGAGTGATCTTCTGGAAAGAGCTCCCCCCTAGAGCTCTTAGCAGATGCTACAGGCCCAAAGAAAAGGATTTCGTACCTCTTTCCCCAGAAAGATTATCTCTCGGTCCCCACCCCCTATAAGCAGACGATTTCTAATATTCTTTTCTTAGTAACTCCTTCAATCAGATGCCCCCTTTTGCTCGCATACTGATGACTTCCCCCCTCGTGATTCTAAGAAGACCCTCCCCTTCCCGCTTGAGTCCTCACCAGGAGCCCGCCCTTTTCCCCCTATACTCTTTGAATGGGACTGGTCAGTGTCAGCCCTAATCAAACTTTTCGCGATCATATAGACCTTGTTGATTTCCCGAAAGAAAGCCCCTTCCCCTCTGGATATTTTTCCGAAAATCTCCCCGGCAACGACACTCCCACTTTTCAGAGCGCCCCCCCCCCCCTTTCAAAGCTTTCTCCCCCAAAGTAGGGCTTTTTCTCTCAGAGAGAGAATCAAGGTCCTGCAAAGTGAATAGTTTTACCTCTTCAGTGTAAAAGTTCAATTAACCTTTTCTAGAAACCCCAGTGATGGCATTTAGTAACCCTGTCGAAAATTTCCTCCACATAGAAAGGACACTTTTGAGGCCCTTTTCCTTTCTGCAGCCCTTCCCTTCAGGGTTAGCTACTCCTTTTCTTGCGTTACACTTTCTTTTTTTCCATGCTTCGATTCTTTTGACACGCACTTCTGCCCCCTTCCCAGCATTTTTCCCTACATAGGTATTCTTTTCGAGTCTTTTTTTCTTCGCCTTGATACTTACAAGGGTAAATCCCTTGAGCATCTATCAGGAGTTTCCCCGCCTGCAGGGACTCCTCTTTTGGACCATGCGCATCAAGCTTTTCCCTGCCACGCAGATCTACGAACCACTCCTAGATCAAAGAGGTCCTTTTCGCGTGACCTTTTTCGCGACTTATCCCTCGAAGATCCTTTTGTTGAGGTCGTGGCCCCCCCAGAGCCCCCCTTACAGCCCCAAGCGACATTCGAACCAGAACCTTCCCCGTTCTGATTAAGAGAACAGAGCCAAGGTGGTCTTTTCCGAGGCCCTGCTTTTTGGACCCTTCTTCAGTGCCAGATCTCCTTCTCTGACGCATCATTCTGTACGCAGGCCGCCCTTCCTGAGTCCGCGATTCCTTCGGCTTGAATGATTCTCCCCCCCCGGCGTTTTCGTGACCCTGTCTTTCCTTTTTTAAAAAAGCCGTTCCGTGAGTAAGACGCCTAATCCATGCACTCCTCTGATATTTCTTAAGAGATCAGCTGCTCCCCCCCCTCTCCGAATAGCCCTCCCCCTCCCGGCCTGTGCCCCCCCTTTTTCCTCCTAGCACTATCCGCTCGCGCCCTTCTTTTTTTTTTCTTTCCCCGCCGATTGTGCTCTTGAGCTTTTTTCCCTTCCAGATTCGACCTGTCATTAACTTTCCCCCCCGATCTGCATGCGCCCCGTCCTCCACCCTTCCGGTCGAAGACCAATCATCCTTCTGGAGTATCAGCTCCCTCCTTCTGGAGTCAGTAAACACGCTTTTTTTTGTGATGGATGTTTCATGCCTATTCCTTTCCCTGTATAGGTACGCAAGTTCTGCACCCCTTGCTGTCCCGCACTCGTTTTTGTTCACCGACTACTTGCGCTTTTCTTTTTTTTCCTGAAAGAATACTGTAACTCCTCCTTCCCCCTCCCTCCACAAAGCCGTGCTCTTCCCTCTTGCTCCGCAGTGGTAAAAATTTCCTCTTACACTGGGTGCAACGTTCCTCCCCCTAGGAATTAAATAAGATCGTTTTTCCCCCCCCTTTCCGAGCAACTATGAAACCACTTTTTTTTCTCAGATCGCGATATGTGTCCCTTTCTTCAGACGTCTTTATGGGATTTCTCACCCCTCCCCCCCTTTTCACGATGATTAATAAGTAACCCCCTTGCACCTTGTCTGACGCATTCCTTGATGTGAATATGACCCCCCCCCCCGCCCTACCACAAGATCAAGAGTTTCCCTTTCCATGGATTAGCACCCCCCCCCCCGGAGAAAGACCGTTCTTTCTTATTCGATGGGCCCCTTCTCGCGAGAGGCACAATTTTTCTCCTCTCCGCCTACAGACGCTTCCCTACTTCTTTATACAACCACCGGCCCTGTCGCAAACCCGCCGCCTTTGCGCGATTCAGCGGTTGCCTTCCGGAAATAGTTCGTGCCGTGTTATTGTCCCTTTCCTCGTGCAGCTATTTTCTGGATGCTTCTCGCTCCTTTTTTCTACCTATAGGACGAATTTTTTTTCCTTGTACGACCTTGCCGCCCCCCTGCGTATCGCCGATTATTTACCTTTTTTTTTGTTCCATAATCTGTTCCCCTATTCCCCTATCCTAGTAGAAATTGTTCCCCTAGTGAAGGAATCACCCTTCTCCTTTCTAATGTGATTCCCCTCTTTTTCTGTTACAAATTGTAGTTTTTTCCTTTTTCTTTTTACGAGCGAGATGCCCCCCCTTTCCTCCTCTGACAAATTGGATAGCTATCCCTCCTGCAGTAAGCGGTTTTCACCGTATATTAGAGATTCCCCCCTCGAAGACTGCCTCTCTCCCGAGGAAGCCCATAGCTTTTTATATGAAGCGGATCCTTCTTTTTCCGATAAGATAATCCGTCCTTCCTTCCCCCCACATATGATATGTTCCCCTTTTCTATGGATGCTCTCTTCTTTTCCATATAGAACCTGTTTTTTTTTTTTTTTTGATTGCGTTTGTCGTCTCCTCTTAAGTGTAAGGGCCCCTCCTTAAGAGCTATGACAAAATACCCCCCGGTGCCTTCTTCCTAAACGCCACGCTTTTCCTTTCCTCAGTTAGAGAGTCTTTTAAGCACCTCCCCCCTGATTGCCAAGCCCCCCCTCCTTTCATTCGCAGCATCCCCCTCATAAGGTCGCTTCTGTCCCCTTTCCAGATCTTCCCCTTGCCTGTTGCCTCCCCGACCCGCCCCACTATGTCAGGTCGACTCTTCAGGAAGTTCGGCTTTTTTTTTTTAGAAAACCCTCTTTTTTTTTTGGCAGAATCACCTCCCCCCTCATGACAATTCCCTTTCTTGACTAGCTTCCCCCGCGCCAGACTGCGATGCTTCTTTTGTGTTCTTTCTTTTCCCCCCCTTTCAGCAAACTATGGAGTCTCTTCCTCTCGTTTTGTAGTAAGACGGAACCCCTTCCTACTTTTTGGGTCGCTACCGACCTTCCTTGTGGGGTAGATTTTTAATAGGACGCTTTTTTTCTGCATCTCGAGCGTATGTCCCTCTGTCCCGCCCTCCCCAACTGTGTTAGTCTGTCCTTGGACGATCTTTCCTAAGAGTCGGATTTCCCCCTCTGCGTTCACTGCGCTCGACGTTTTCGGCCCCCTTTGACCAAGACTTACGTTCCCCTTCTTTTAGCTACTGCTCCGTTATTTCCTGAGAGATTCTCCTCTTCTCCGTCGAGTCGCGAGTGCATCTCCCCGAAATAGTGCTTTCCTCGAGAATGCGTCGATCTCCCTCCGTCATGGCATCCTCCTCGTATGCAGACCTTCCCTTTCCCCCATATTCACACTAGCTTCCCCTTTTCGAAATTCGGTGCAGACACTGTGGTTTTTTTTTTTTTTTGAAGAAGTGACCCATATTCGGAGAGTGAGTCTTTCCCCCCGATAGACGCTCGTCTCGTCCCCGCTCTTGACTGACGTAGCTGTTTTTTTCTCGTCACGGACCGCGCCTTGGTGTGAAACGCTCTTTTTCCCACGGCCTAAGGAGTG
>Ga0179593_1648427_pt1 | contig 14854 bp, 17 predicted proteins | sample CZODoug2_1_08_16_FD_185931 | JGI IMG/M metagenome (GOLD analysis project Ga0179593, IMG submission 185931) | Vadose zone soil fungal communities from Angelo Coast Range Reserve, California, USA - CZODoug2_1_08_16fungal (PacBio error correction) | ecosystem: Environmental > Terrestrial > Soil >... | reverse complement strand
TTCAGCGGGTTTAGTTTCCATGATCCTTCCCTCGCTGGAAGGCCCGAGGTCAGGTTGGATCAGGATAGGCTTTCTCTCGGAGGCCCTTTTCGGTCGTCCCATTTCGCTCGATGCGAGAGAAGATGCAGCTGACCCCCATCTCCCCCCTCGATCCCCAGTCTCGATCTAGCGAGATAGGGCGACGAATTTTTCGAACGTTTCCGGGCGGTTTTTTTCTTTTCGGTTTTCCTCCTGAGGAGAAAAGCGCCACTGACCCATGTCGCGGGGTTCCCCTCCGCCGTCTACCCTCCCCATACCGCTCTCCTTCAGCACTTGTCTTTTTAGGTACGGGTTTTTTGGCACCTGCTGCGTGCGGCCTCCCACTTTTTTTTTGTATTCGTCGGCACTTTACCGCCGCAGTCTCTCGTCTTCTTTCTGTCCCGACCGACGTTTGTTGGCTACGTTAGGTTCACCTCTTCCAGCGCAGGGCCGAATTTGCCTCCTGGCGGCTTCCTGGACATCATCTTCCCTTGCGATTCCCTTTTTCGCGCCGCGATCATAAGGTCGTTTTTGGCGGTAGATCTGTCCGCAGGGGCGATGCCTTGCCCCCCTTTTCCTCCAGCGAGAAGTTTTATCGAATGTCTCCAACATGTGTTGTCCTCCTCTAGCCTCCTGCTGGGCCTTAATGAGCGCCTTTTTGGCGCGAAGCTCCTTTTTTTTTTCTTGTTTTATTCCATTCTGCCATTAGACTAGTCTGTTTTTTTTACGAGGAGTGGTGTCCCAACAGGTCGAACCCGTCCCCCTCCTCTAGCAAAGCGGGCTTCCCCCCCGAGGTATCCCCCTTTTCTTCAAGAGGAGAGACTTTTCCCCTGTTCCAGTGCGTTTTCCCCCTCGAAAGCCTCGCCTCCGGCGAGCACGAAGCTGCCCTCTTTTCCCCAGGGCTTTTTGCGGATCCTTCTTTCGACGAGCCGTTTTGTTATGGTTGGCGGCCCTTCTACGGGCGAGACCTGGCGCGTCCGCGCGGGAGGACGGCGAATTTTTTTCACTGTTCCTCACCATTCGCGGAGCTTTTTCGTGGACGCAAGTGCCCTCGACATATCCCGGCAGGAGGGAGTCAGAGCCCGATTCATGGCCGGGATCTACTCGGTCTTGCTGTCCCCCGAGAGTCTCATGGTTTCCTCTTTCAGGCTCTCTCTTTTCCCCGTGTTGTTGATATATTTCATTGATCTCTGCTAGTAGACGCTGCCAGAGTCTCGCTACTCGTGGCCAAGAAAGATTAGGTATTTCCCTTTTCTTGGGCTCGGATCAAGCAGCTACGCTTTCTTTCTATTTTGATGTCCCTTCGCGCTCTTTTTTAGTGCTCTTTGGCGAATGATAGCTTTTTTTCACAGGCGCGGGGAGAGCCGTGCTTCGGAGAGCCGTTGGCGCGCGCCTTGCGCCCGCCACTGTTGACGACCCCTTTTTTTCACGGGTGAACGGAGCTGGTCCTTCGTTTGTTAAAAAAGTGTTCGTCCCCTCACCTTCTCTTTTGTGTTTTCGATCATGAATTTTTCTCTTTTTTTTTTTTTTCATGTGGTCGTGGAAAAGCTCTTTCCCTCTCAATCTGCACTTGTGATTTCACTGTGTTTTTGCGTCGTGCTTCGGGCTTTGCTTTTCCGCTTAGTTTTTTATTCAAACCGCGCGGGGAGCTTCTTGGGCGCTCATCGCCCCTTTCCCGTGATAACGCGTTTTCTATTGCCCGCGTTCTCGTTGGTTGATGTGTTTCCCCTCCGCGTATTAGGCGCCTTCCGAAGATGGACGAGGTTTTTGCCCCTGTTCCGATGATTCACGGGAGTTCTTTTTCGTTTTCTCGCGATGACTTTCCGTTTGGGTGAATCCACCACTATAGATATAGGCGTGGCCCCGCGTCCCCCCTTTACCCGGCCAAGCATCCTTCTTGACCAATTTTTTGAGCGGCTCCTTTTGTGAAGCTCGACATCGGCAAGGTACCGGAATGCTCTTTTTCTTTCTCGTCGCGCCGTCCCTCCTATCCGTTCGAGTGAGATTTACGGTTCCCTGCTATTAACATGGCGTTGCGTCTGGAGCCCTTTTTTTTCCCCACAAAGTGATTTTTCCATACTTTGGCTGACGCCTCTTCTCTTCCCTTCTTCATGGGTAGGCACCTCTCCACTCTCCCTCGCAAAGTTGGGAGAGAGACCGAAAGAAGTTGGTGCTAGCGGGCAATCCCCCCTTTCCGGTCCTCTAAAACTGTCTATAGGTCTCAGAGTTCGAAGCGCTTCTACCGCTATTAGTGGAGAAAAAGTTTCTTCCTCAACGCGCGTTTCCCCGTCTTATTTTTCTTTCGGACGCTTGGGCTCCTGTCTCCTCCCCGACTTATTCTCGCTCGACTCAGAGGAGGACGTTCTGGATGGAGGGGCGTATTTTTCTCCCAGTGCTCCCTTGCGAAGCGCCTTTTTCGATCTTCGTGTTAGAAATTGCCGCGCTTTTTCTATTTGAAGTCGATCCTTCTTTTTGCCGCTTGACGGAGATGATCCCCGCCAAGAAACGCGTGCGCTTCACCTAGGTTATAGCCGTCTTCCAGAGACCTTTTTGGGGAGGGTTCTACTTCCTCCTATGATTACTCGTTTTTGCTGGGAAGGTGCCGCCGAGATCCTTTCTACGCGTCGTTACTCCCCTATTTCGGCAGCCCGGTCTTTCGTTCGCGGCGTTTTTTTTTTTTCTCTGATCAGCGGGATCTTTTTTCTCTCGCGTGATTTTTCCTTAGCTATTCCTTGAAGAAGTTGCGTGACCTCACCGTTGTCGATCTCTTTAGATGCCGATGGCTCTTCTTCGCGGACTCCTTTTTTTTTTTTTATGCGATGAACACTGCTATTTTTCTCGCGAAGCGTATTCTGATCGTATAGCGTCGGATTGAGGAAGGGGGGTGGTTTTCGTACTGACACGAGCAGCTGTTTGGACGTGCAACTTTCCTTTTTTTTCATTCCCGTGGTTTGTTGAGATCTTGTAAGAGCGCTTCCCGAGCGGATCTTTTCGTTCCCCCTCCTTCACGCCCTTCTGGGGATCCCTCCTCTGAATTTTAGAGCGCTTCGTGATCGTCCCCGTCAGATGTTTTTTTTCTCTGTCCGACGCCTTTTTTTTTCACACCACAGAGTCCTTTTTTGCTCGCCGAGCGGAACATTAGGCCTCCGAAATCCCTGCGTTCGTCTCTTTTTGATCACCGTCTCCCCTTTTCTCCCTCCCGCTTTTTTGAGCGCCGGTTTCTCCTCCTAACGAATTTGAGCAGCCACTTGCTGAGGAAAAGAGGGGATTTCCGACGAGTCAGATTCTCTTCGCTTCCCCTTTCAAAGCTTCGGCGCTCCCCTTCCTTTTTAAAAATCAAGGGCGTACTTTCTTTTTTCAGTCCAAGTGGCGGATTCCTTTGGGAGATGATCATGCGGCACACTTCGTGAGGGTGATCAGCTCCTTCTTCCCGCTAGGACCGTGTTCTTTCTTCGGCGGCAGTGCTTCGTACGGGGGTCTTTCAGAAGAGGGAGAGCGATGAAGCTTGATCCCCATACGGCCTGGTGTTAACCTGCCTTTTTCAAGCGACGGCTCCTGTTTCGCATAATTTTTTACCGTACTAGTTCTACGGGCGCACGGTTACTACGCGTCTTCGTTTTTTTGGTGAGAAGGGGTGACGATCCGGCTTTTTTTTCCTTTTGAGCACTCGTTTAGCGCGTCATGTATCCTCTGTTCGATAGCGCCCCACAGATCTTTCCTAGTGAGGTCCTCATCTTCCCGGTCGGCCCTGCTGCTTTCCTTTTTGAACACTTGCGAGCAGTTCGTGGTCCTTGGCGAGGTTCTTCTACGGGAGTTTCCTCCGACGTAGGGACCTTTTTCCTTACAAATTGGTTCCAGAGGAAGGTCCGCGTGAATCACCGCCTGGGCTGCGTGCGCCTCTTATCGTCGGCTCTCGTGCCGGAACGCTCGCTTCGTACCAGAGCCCTGTCGCCGCTTTTCCTATGTCGGATATGCCTTGGCCTCTAGAGAGACTTTCCCTGTGTAGCTAAAACGTTGTACTGACGGTTTCTTCGAGGCTGATCGTTTCTGCTTGGCCTTTCTCGCTGACGCGGCCTGAAGAGGAGAAATCTTTTGTAGATGGTTGCCCTTTTGCCTGCTCGTCTTCGGCCTTATTTTCCCAGAAACCGCCTATGTTAACAATTTCGTCTCCCCCAGAAGAAGATCACGTTTCTAAGGCGTGGCGTCGACGTTTCCCCTCATCTCCCTTTGAACCCGAGGCGCGCTACCGCCCTTTCGAGTGACTGTTTCTGAGCTTCTCGTTTCGAGAAGAACGGCTTCCCCACGACGCCTCCCTTCTCAATGGCCCTGGATTCTTTGTCACCATTGGCAGACGAGTTTCCCCCCTCACGGAGCTTTTTTTTTCGCGCGCGCGCGCACGTCCGCTCCGTTTTTGCGTGTGTCTCTGCCGCCGGCGAGACTTCTTTCCCTTGAAGCGGCGACCCGGCTTTTTTTTGTCCGGGCCTCAATTTTTCGATCAGAGGATGACCCTGGCTGGAGTCCTCTTCCTGTCCCGATCTGGCCGATTTTCCTCTTTTTTTCTATCTACGAGCAGGGGTTTTCTCCCTAGATTTGTACTCCGTTGTTTGTTTATGTAAGGACGCGCGTCGCCCCCTGTCTAGTAGACGCTTTCTCTTCACCGGGCCACCTTATCGGTTTCTTTTTCTCGGACCTCCAGCCGCCGCCATCTGTCGAGTTTTGAGGGGCCACGTTCTGCGCTTCTGCTCCGTTTCGGTTTTCGTCGGTTCAAATGATAGCGGAGCGGCTTTCTGCCCCGGAGAGCAGTGCCTCCTTTCTGTGCAGCCCGGTTGTTCCTTTTCTTACTGCGGAGTAGAAAATGGGACTCTTGCTAAGGGATGTCGTTTTTCTTTCCGTTCGCCCCTGCTCCTTTTCGCCGGTCTGTCTCGCTTTCCCCTGTTCCCCAACCACTTCCCCTTTTTTTTTTTCTCCGGGCAGATGCCTCGTTTACGACGTCACGCCTGTCTCCCTTCCTTCGGCGGTCTGGTTTTGGGCCCTGGTTTTTAAACACGCCGGCGGATTCTTCGCAAGCAGATGGCACTCAGGTCTCTTTGATGGATTCGGCCACCATAAAAGGAGTTCCTTCTGCAGACTTCTCTCGTATTAAGGCCCTTTTGACCCCAAAGGACCCTCTTTTTTTTTACACCGGTGGGTCCCTTTCCCAAGCATGAGATCACACGGCCACCTTCTCTTCGAGATGGAGGTCTTTTTCCCTCCCTTCGGGACTCCGGGAATTTTTTTACTTTTTTTTAGGGACGCTGCTCCCCCCACTCCCTCAGGACTTAACCCTGCCCTCTATGATGATTGCCTTTTTCGGCGCCAAGATTTTCACTGTCGAACTGCCTTTTCCCCACTGTCCCCCCTTGATGGCCTTTTGGGGGATGAGCTCGGATCTCCCTCTTTCGATCCCCGCCTTTAGTTTTTTTTTAATGATAGAAAGTTGGGAGGCTCATTTCCTAGCCGGGGCACCCACCTCTTTGTCCGCTAAAGTGTTGTCACCTTTGATGGTTTTTTCTCAAGTACATGTCCTCAAGGGTCTTTTTCCAACGTGTCCCTCCCTCTCTTGACCTTTTCCGCCCGCAAAACGGACTTTTTACGCCCGCCGGGGTCTTCTCCTTTTCGTCCCGTTCGTGCGCTCTCGTGGCCCTCGAGGAGGAAGTTTTTCGGGAGGTGGGAGGTGGATCCAGATGACATCTTCCGAGCAGAGTTTCCATTTCACCAGCCGTGTTTTGCCCTTCCCCGTCGACTTGTGGGATCCCTGAAGGACTAGGTCTCCTGCCGATCTTGTGTGAGACGAGGTCGGAATCTTTCCCCTCCACGACCGGTCCTTTTCGCATCAGCCCGCGTTGGCTCTAAATGGAGGGCCCCCGGAAGCACTGTGCACGTCTAACGACCGCTGTTTCATCTAATGGACGTGTGTGAAGAAGGAGGGGATTCCTCTACGCGTTTTTTTCTCCTCCGGACTCTTCCGTCGAGGCGTCCTTCCCTCTCTTCAGCGGGATACATCCTTTTTTCGGAGCCTGCGACCTTTCAAAAGGAGACAAGTTTCGCCGCAGTCCACTCGTTGCCCCCCCGTGTCCTTAGCGAAATCCCCCTTTTGTTTCGTTAGCGTTTTTGTGGACTTCCAGCTCGGAAGGTCCTCCCCTCCTCCTGCTGTTTGCCCTCCCCCTTTAAGCGCGACGCGGTCAACAATCTTTTTTTGAGCTCTGGGCGGACTGGCTGACCCTCGCCGCGCTGTCGGTTTTACGAAATATCGCTTCCTCCTACTAAGTTGTTTTTTTTCCTCGAGGGCGCGCTCGAGGATATTAAATTCGAACTGCTCCTCTTTGGAGACAGCCCAGAGTTTGCCTTCGAGCTCTGTTTTCGTGAGTGGGTTTAGGGAAACCACGTCTGGGTATCTCCGGCGCCGAGAGGGATGCGTTTTTTGTTCTGAGGAAAAACCCCTTATTGCGCAGTATGGTGATGAGCGACTTCCAACGGGGTCAAGTTCCTTCCGTCGCGCTCGGGTCTCAAGCGCGTTCTTCGCATTGCGATCCAGCCTATTATTCCTTTTTATGAGAATGCGCCCTCTTTTCTTCTCCGCCTCAGCCTACGTCGGGTTTCAAATAGGGGACTTCTAAGAAGCCTTTCCATTTTTTTCCTCCTAGCCCATATCGATGGAGATCCAGTTTGTCTTTGTAGTAGACCCTCCCATTCTGAATTGTTCCTCTTGCTAATAATGTCGGCGATCCCCTGTGGACGATGATCCGTCCGTCCGGTAGTTCTTTGTATTTCAGCCCCCCGATCTTCCGGACATGGCTTTTGCTTTTTTCAGGATCGGCATGCGGCTCGGCTTCATGGTTCTCAACACCGTCCTTTTCTTTCGGAAGTTCGATCGCCATGCAGATGCTTTTTGTGACAACTGCCTTCCCGAGGAAGCGCCCCGTACTCATAGTTTCTTTTTCTCTTCCCTTTTTTATCCGAGCTCTTCTGTCTAGCTATCTTCGGCTCGGTTTCTTTGGGCGTTTTCCTTCAGTCCGTTTGAACGATCCGGTTTCACAAAGTACCCTTCGCCACTGACCTTGTTTGTAGTTTTCCCCTGGAGATAGCTTTTTCCCCACCACAACACCGCCTTGTTGAAAAGATGGTGCTCCTCAGGACTGGTTTCCCTTTCCTATGCGTGGGCCTCCCCCCCTTAGTGGCGGCCCTTTAGGTAGGACAGCGACGCATTCTTCGTTCTTCTCCGAGCTCAGCCCTTTCCGACGTCGGGCATATTTCCATCACTTTTCTTCCACCCAGCACATTGGTTTTCTCCGGTCCGCCATTTTTAAGCATGGGCGTGCTACCCCCATCACTCCCTACCCATGGTTGGCAGTTCATTCAGCCTTTTTTGCGTCCGAGTCTTCGTTTTTTCAAGACCACGGTTTTTCAGATTTTTTTCTACGCCGGTGGACCGTTCCCCCTCGGAGAGAAGTGGTTCTGGTGATCGCCTACCATTCTTCTCTGTGGGGACGCCTTTTGGAGTTCTTGTTATGACGTCCCCCGCGGCTGCTGGGACCCTTCCCCTCTCTCAAAGAGCCTTTTCTTTCGGTGTTTCTTGGCTAATTCTGCCAACTTCTCTCCCCTTCAGACCGTTTGGTTGGCGCGAAGACTTTCTTCGTTTTAACACCCCCGACGCGGAGCCCTTCTTCTGAGTCGACGTCTTGTATGATCCGGTGGGCACTTTCTTCCCCCTCCGCTCCCTTTCTTGAGACGTGCTGTTTTTTCCCCGCTTAAGCCGGCGGCACGACTTTTTTAGCCGGGTCCCTTTTCGTCTAACCTTCCCGTCTCGTAAACCGTACGGAGCATTTGGGCGGGGTCCCCCTTTGCCATTTGCTTTCCTCCGATTGGTCCCGGCGCTTCATGGAGAGCCATGAGCTGCATGAGGAATATCCTTTTTTCGACCCAAGTTCCCCTCCGAGGAGACCCAAGCCTCGACTTGAGAGCGACCTGAGACTGAAGGGCACAGCCTGCTGTCTTCCCGAGTCATGGCAGATCCCTACTCGGTCTGGGTTCCCCCGAGACTTCTACGGTAGAATATTTCGGATTGCTCTTCCGGAAATATATCTCTTCCTCCCCGTTGTTGTGTTGTTCTCGTCTCTTTCTTAGCCCTCTGTCCCCAATGCTCTCGAGGCCCTTTTTTGAGAACTCTCCCTCCCCCCTCTTCAGGGATCTCTTATCCCCCTCCCCTGGGAGATAAGTTCTCAGCTGAGGTTCACGTCTTGCAGGAGAAGTTAGCACGCTTCTTGTGGCGACCTCTCCCCTCGATTGGGCTTCCCTTCTTGAGCAGCCGTTCTCTGGGTGCTCCCTGGCCATCTTCTGGAGGTGACTGACCAAGGGCTTTTCCCTGGTTTAACTTTCTTCTTTTTCTTCTCCCCCTTTGGGACGCAGGCGTCCCTCTTTCAGGGGGGGGCGCGCTTGCGGCGCTAGAGTTGAAACCGCCACAGGTTCACCTGGCTTTTTTCCTCGTGCCAAACTCTGTCCTGACCCGACGTTGCCGTCGACTCCTTAGCCCTGTGACTCGGCGTTTCCCTTGGTCGACCAACGCCGTCCTCGGGCCACGACTCTCCGATTTCTTTAGTGGCAGAGGATGTCACCCCAATCTCACATTTTTTTCTCTGCCTCTTTCGCGCGATGCCTTCCCCGCCAGAGGTTCGGGATCTTCTCCGCTTCGGTATCCACTTTTCCCCCTATACACGGGACAAGGCCCTCTCACCGGTTGACCAAGGGCCCTTTTTCTTGTAGTGGACGGGTTCTTTTTGGCTGTCTCCCTCGGCAACCGCGGCCTGACTCTTGAAGTGACGATCAGGCCGACGGCCGGAATGGTCGATGCCGACGTTTTCCTCCCTACGCCATTTCCCATGGCGGACTGTTTTTTTTCCCCAAATGTGCTACTTTATGTCCCCTCCTCTGTCCCCTTCGTCGGGGAAGTGAGCTAGGCTCGACTGCGTTCGATGACCTCCTCCCTCTTTTCTCCGAATAGGTCCCCTTCCCCCTTGTGCTCGCGGCCCATTTTTTTACCCCCTGAAGCTCACGTGTTTAAAAGATATCGTTTGATGTTGGGCGCCTTTTTTCCTCCCCGATTTCTTTGACCCCTCCCCTTTCCTTCGCAAACGTTTTTCTTCTAATTTCGGCCACGGCTTTCTCCCCCAGAAAGGTACTTGATCCGCCCGCCTTCTAGTCTCTCTTTTTCGAATACGATCTCCCTCCATTTTATGTCCCTTTCGCTGGCCTTAGATTTCTTGGCGAGTTTTCTTTCCCCCTTTCCTTAATTTTTTTTTTCTCTTGGATCGTCTGCTCTGAACAGCGACGTGTTTTTGAAATCGACGAACTTTCGACAGGTGCTTCCCCCCCTCAGATAGTTCTTTTTTTCTCGGGGGAGCTCTCTGTTCCCAAAGCCACGACCGCCGTGGTAGAAAACTTGTTATAGACGACCTTTTTGCCCTTGACATCCCGGAAGACATTTTCTTCCGAAAAAATCACTTCTACACTCTCCCTTTCCTCCCTTTCTAAACGGTTCGAGTTCTTCCTTCCTTAGAAGAAAGGTACGTCTTTTCTTGCCGTACCTTTCTTTACCCCCGGAATACCTTCCCCCCCTTAGCTATTTTATATCTTCTAGATCAGGAGATTTATCCTCCGGTTTGTCCTGGGAGCCCAGCGAGACGCCTCTTCAGTTGAGTGAGATCCTTGGGAGCTAGAGTAGTACCCCCCACCCAGTACTTCTTTAGCGTGGACTGAAAGCATTCCGCTCTGTCTTAGTTTAACGAGCGCTCCCAATAGGACTCATACTCCACTACCGAGAAGAGCCTTCAGTAAGCCTGAATGCTTTTTTACCCCTCTGCGGATTCCGGACGACACTCCCTCGATGAGCAGCGCGACGTTTGCTCATATCCTCCTTTCCCTTTTTTGATCTACGTTCCCGAGCGTTTGGCCGGCTTCGTTTTTCAGAATGAAGAAGCCCGCGCTCCCTTCCCCAGGGATTTCTCTCTCGAGGTGTCGGGCCCCTCTCTTCTTTCAGAGCGCTCTGGACTCCTCCCAGTTCCGGCTGGCTCTTCCCCCCCGCGGATCGCCATTACTGGTGGATTTCTTCCGCCCCTTTCCGAACGGTGCTCCCATGCTTCGTCGCTCTTCTTCAGGGGTTTACCGCGCTCCCTCTCTTCTCTTACTTTTCATACCGCTTGTTTGGGCCCCTCCTGCTTACCGGCCCCGCGACGCCCCCCTTCTTTTAGACTGGTCCCTAGTTTCATTCCTCCCCTGGATTGCCCGGAGTCCGTCCAGCTATCCACGTAGACTTAGTGCAATACGAGGGGGTGTTAGACAGACCAGTGCTGCCTTTCCCTTTGCTGAGTTCTTTCGCGACAAGAGGGCGGATTTCAGCTGCAATTTTTTGGTTGACAGGCGCTTCATAGGCGAGGCAGAGTCTCCGTCGGGGGGACTTTTTTTTCCGGAGATCATCGGCTTGGGACCACATGTTTACAGTCCGGGTTTTTCCCCGCGCGATTTTTTCGCAAGATGAGATTTATCTCCCGCCTCGAACCCCAGAGGAACCAGCCTGTCATCGTCTCTATCGAGGCACGACTTTCCCGTCTTTCCTTACTCGATTTTAGGTAACGTGTCTTTCTTCGCGAGCGTTGGTTCCTCAGGAGCTAGGAACTGGGTCTCCCCCCCCCGGCTGGGGTTATGGGAATGGAGCCCCTTTAGAAAAGCAATTCTCGTGCAAAGTCCTGAGCCGAAGAGGGTCCGGTGCCCGGCTCCTGATTCCTTTAATAAAACCGGTGGCAGTTTGGCTTCCCGAGGAATTTTTCTCCTTTCCGGCGAGCCGAGCTCTCACTTCGGCATCTTCCTACGTTGAGGAACCCCCTCTTTTACCGCCCTTTCAAAGACTGGGCGGCTTTTCGCTTCCCACTCTTGCTCGACAATGAGCGTGCCTTAAGTTTAGTCGTTCTGTTCCATTTAGAATTCCGTCTCCGCCCTTCTGCCGATGTTTCTCCCGCGGCGCGGCGTCCTCCTTTTTGCGCGCCTTTTTTCCGGTGATCGCTGCTGTATCCACTGGGTGGGGTCTGCATAGCCGAGATTCAGATTTATACGCCAGCCCCTTCTGACTGGGACTCGAGCAACGCGACTGCTCTCCTAGGAACATCCCAGGTTTGTAGATTGGTGTGCCAATTATTTCCCGACATCCCGAGGCGTACGGGCGACGAGCCGCTTCGCACCCCCGCCCCCCGATCTGAGCACGCGTCTACTCTGCGCGGATCCTTCTTTCTCCTAGTTTTTCTTTTCGACCCGAGACGTGAGCTTCCTTAGGCCCGCCTGACCGCACGCGTCGACTGTTCTTTTCCTCTCACGGCCGATCCCGTTCGATAAGGTCCAAAATCTCTCCCCTTTTGGTAGGTACCTGCCCGGCCTCTTTCCAGGCCCGCGCGCTGCGCGCAGTGGCGTTCCGAGCTTTCTTTGTATCATGTCGCCACCCCTAAGACGACGTCTCACCTCGAAGGACTTGGAGCGCGACGTGGCCATCAGTGAACTCGAATCAGAGGATTCCCTTCAGGATTTCTACCTGGCCGATCTCGGTCTGGGCCGCTGGACCGTTTCTCGACTTTTTCGCGCTCCCTCTCTCTCTTTGCACCTTTTTGTGGCTGAATGTAAGGAGCGTCTTAACGCCCCCACATTGTAGTACTTGCAGGTCTCACGACCGCTTCTTCCATGACGTCGGGACTCCCAAGAAGGCCGGAGTTTTCTCCTTTCTGTCACGTTCCCCCTTTTCCCCGTCGCGTTTCCTGTCGACATTCTTTGGGGGAGACCTCCTCCTTCTTAGAGGATACCGGAGCGGGCTTTTCTTTTCGCCATTGACGAGTAGCCGCAGCGCGGGCCTGTCCTCTGCAAGATGAAGGGAGTTTTGACGGGCGTTTTTTTGACCGGAGCGGGCTCTTTCGGACGTGAGGTCGCGTCTTTTTTTTGGTTCCGGCTACCTCGTCGTGCTCAGGGGCTCTCCGGACGTCTTCTCTCACCGCGCTGCGTTCGTCACCCGGGCGTTCCTTTTCTTCCCATTCCACGATCCAAGTCCCCTCGCCTTGAGCCACTCTTATTTCTGGGGGCGGGATTAGACTCCCCCCACAATTCAGGACGCGAACTTCCTCCCCGCCGCCGATGGAAGGTCTCTTTTTCATTTCTTCTATCACCGGGATGTTCCTTTTTAAGGACGCGTTTCGGCGCGATGTTTTCCCTTCTCAGAAGGCGGGCGGTCACCACGGATCGACTCTTTTTTTCCCTCTTTCCCCCAAAAGGTCCCCGCCTTCCCCTCCGGAGCTAAGCGCTGGAGTTCTGCTTTTTGCATCTCTACCCGGCAACGCGGCGACGATGTCCATCGAGGTTAAGCTGCCCCTTGGCCCGTTTTAAGGTTTCCCTGGTCGTCTCCTCTCTCGCGCACGCCGACCCTTCTGTGATTCACATGTGGCTTTGAGACCACTGTGTGTTCCTCACCGGATGCACTTTCCTGCACTAAGTTGTTCCGGTTTCCTCTTTTTTGCCGTATTTTCTCCCTACTCTCCTCTTTTTTCATGATAGGAGTTGGGAGGAGCGTGCATCAGGTGATCGCCGGGAACTCCCTCAGACATTTGGCACGATATCGGGGCGGGCGCGTCCGACGCGTGTTGGACCGCCTATTGCGCCCCCCCTTCCCCGAGCCGGATCGGACACCCCTTTTTCTTCGCGACCGACCAACGTCCTTTGCCGGTACCTCCTGGAGCCCGGGAGTCTTCCCGTTCGTGCGCCTAGATCCTTCTTCCTACTCGGATTTTATTTTTGAGGGGGATCCAAGATGCCCTTTGCTCTCTCCAGCGGATCTTTTCGTCGCCATGGACGCCTTGTCCCTTTCCGCGTAGCGCCAGTTTTTTTCCGCCGGACTCCGTTCCAGGAGCTGATCCCGCTGACGAGTGTTTCTCTCGCCCACTCTTTCTCGTCCGAATTTGCGAAACTTTCTCTTTTCATGGAGTGTCTACGCCTACCTGGAAGCGCAATCCGTGGATTTTTTGCGGGGGCCGCGGAAGCAGATCTTCTTCTGACTTCACTATGGTCATTTTTTTTTGGTTGATGCTTTTTCTCCTCTTTGGATCGCTTTCCTCCCCTCTTTTGGATCATCGGAGCGAGTGCGACTGGCGCGCGGTGAGCCCCTCCCTCCCCCTTCATAATTTCCCGTTTGCGTGAGCCCGTGGTCGCTCTTTCCCTCCCTTTCCTGATTTCTTTCTAGCCCGGCTCTTTTTTTCCAGCTCGCGCTGAACAGCTGCCTTCCCGACGACGAGCAATCCCCTCCCTCGCTGCTTAGTCTCTCCTTTCTTTCTCGGTCGGTTCTTTTTCTGAGATTCGCGCGCGTCCCTTTTCATATCTCTCTTTCCTCCCCGTGGTTCGTTGTGGATCTCTGCACGTTCCGCGCGTCTCGACCCGTTTTTGCACGCCATCTCTCGAGGATCCGAGAGTTCGCGGATTCGCGCTCTCTCTTCTATCTTCTGGCCAGTTCTTCTTTCCCTTCGTTCTGGGACCTGAAGTTTTTCCCTCCGGCGACGCCTTCTCCCTCTTATAGGAGAGGAGCTGGGAGGGGGGCCTTTTTCCCGGCTGGCCGGCGTTCTTTGTTTTTTTGCTCCAAAGCTTTTGCTCTCGACTCTTTTCTGCGCGCGGGCCCCTTCGACGCGAAGGCCTTGCCTCCAACCCAGAGCGAGTCCCTCTATTTTGTTTAATAGGGGGAAGTTCCTCTTCCTCTTCTTGGCTCACGGGCTTCCCAGAAGCTTTCTCGAGGGCGCTCCCCCGTTTTGGAGTAGACAATCCAGTGCCCGGGATTTCGTTTCGTGAGGTCCCTGCTCACCCCTCGTCATGAGCAAGCGTTCACGCGGTCTGGCGGGTCAAGATACGTCAGGCGCTCCCCCCCCTTTTGAGGCCGAGTCCTTTCGGCAACTTCCGGCGAACCACGGCTTTGCGGGTAGGAAGCGCGATCCTGTTTCGCGCAGACTTTCCACCTCTGCCCTGTTTCTACGGCCCGAGAGGGACTCTTCTATTTAGGCGCACGAAAGGGACGACTCTCCCAAGGAGACCGGCTCAGATGTACGGGTAGTTGGGTTCCGGAAGCCGGCGGTCCGATACGGCTCTTTGTTGTATCAGGACAGAACTTTTCGCCACTGACCCCTTCTGTATGGTCTCCTGAGCCCATCCCCCCCGGCTGACAAAGATGCAACTTTTCTCCGAGGTCCGTGTTGACGGTCTCCTGCATGCGTGGCCGCCTCCCCGGGCAGAGTTCATTCCTCTTTTCTCCCAGGTCTACGGCGTACTCCAGACTCAGACACGACAGACGCTCTCGGTTGCCATCACGGTGAGTAAGCACATGTCCAGGCTTTTTCCCCCTCCCATTGTGGACCTAACCGCTTTTTTTTGCCCAATCTTCCCTTTTTCCTGCCCGGTCCGGCTGAAGTGCTTTAGAGCAGGCGTCCCTATCTGGTCGCGCGTTTGCCGATGTAGCCCCTTCTCTGTCGGGACCCGTCCTCTTGCGAGGCCTTTTTTTCTTTTGTCTTTTCCTTGGTGGGGACGTGGGGCCTTTTTTGGGGGGGGGGGGGGTTTTTTTTTTTGTCGAGATCGATCCGTGTTGATGCAGTCCCCCGATTTTTTTCCTCGCTTTACCTGCTTTTTATCCCGGGGAGATTGTTTTTTCCCTTCCCCATAATCTGCCATTTTTCTACTTCGTCCCAGCGTACTTTTTTTCCTCGCCTGCTGTTTTTCACCCTTTTCCCCGACGCCCTCT
>Ga0179593_1539539_pt1 | contig 14854 bp, 18 predicted proteins | sample CZODoug2_1_08_16_FD_185931 | JGI IMG/M metagenome (GOLD analysis project Ga0179593, IMG submission 185931) | Vadose zone soil fungal communities from Angelo Coast Range Reserve, California, USA - CZODoug2_1_08_16fungal (PacBio error correction) | ecosystem: Environmental > Terrestrial > Soil >... | reverse complement strand
CCATCCCGATTCTGTTCCCCCTCCCTTTGTTTCCTTCCGGCTGTGCACGCATGTTGTGTGGCATGCTTTCGGAGTCAACTCCCCCTTTTTCTTTCCTTTATTTCCAGTTTAGGTATTCGCTGCAACTCGAGCTACCTTTCGTTAACGCACCCCTTACAACCATCTCCCTCCTTCAGGCAGGGTGCGGTTCATTGGTTCTTAAAAAAGAAAACGAGTCGCTCGAGTTTCCTTTTCTTTGTGATTATAAAACTTACGCACCGACTTCTCGCCGCAGCCTGACCATCAAACCATTTCCCGCTCCTTCCTGTACCAAGGGGGGCGTTAAGACAGAGGCCTACGAGTTCGGTTTTCAGTTCCCCCCCCTGATTCCTTCTCTCCCCCTTGCGACCCCGAGCAACCCACTACATCTCATTCTGCGATATCATCAATGTGCCCCGAGGTACCCTGGTTTTTGGGGTCCTTCACCATCCCCCTCCGGAACCCCCAATTTAGCGTGCGTTTTCTATTCGGCGTTAAAGCAGGACGCATCTTAAAGTGATGAAGCTTTCTGGTTCCGTTTCCACCCTTCCCTTCTCGTTTTTTCCTGACTGCATTGAAGAAACGCGCGGTTCCGTAGAGTGATGACCAAAGACACCTGATGTGCCGGTCCTCCTTCACGCAGAAGCTTTTTTTTGAGCAGCGCTCTTTCCCAGTGAGACTGAGGTTGTTTTCTAACGTGTTTTTTCGGCTTTTTAGTTTTTTCCCACCCGTAATGTCGGGCTATCTTGAAGACTTTATATTCTTATTCTAGCTCACCCAAAGTTACTGGCTCTGCCAACGAGCCCCCCCCCCAATGAGGGATAATGCCCCCCATTTAGTAACACTCTCCCACTGATCACCTCCGTCTCTTCTCGCGCTGGACTGAGAGAGTACGGGATTTTACGCATCCGGACCAACTACCTTGACTGCCCTTCTTGCCTCCGACATACATTGCTTTTGATAATGGCCTTTCGTGCGTTCTGACCCTCCTGGGGCTGGTATGTGCCTCGTGGGCGTCTCATTCCTCCCTGCTCCGGTAATATAAGTTCGCCCTTCGGTTCAGGTGCGCTCTTTTTTTTTTCTCTCTGGACCCCTCCGCTGGCAAAACGCCTCCTTACTTGTCCCCCTCCTTATTTTCCCCCCCACCCTACTTCAACAGAAACCAAGAATCATAGCCTCCTGGCCTGGAGGCCGCGCCCTGATCTTTTCCCCGACTTCCCAAGGGAAACTCCACTCAAAAGAGAATCGATGTTTGTTAACCGCAATGTCTCTCGGCTGCTAAGAGGACCTGACCCCCATTTTCCCCCTTTTAGAGACATTTATCTTAGCCCTTTTTCGTTTCCGATGATAATGAGGATTCCGAAGCAACAAGCGTCTCTTCTCTTTTTTTTCCGCCCCTTCTGCATTTCAGTTTTGTACCCGGGTCAAGAAACGCGCCGGATTTATCCCCCCTGAGAAGAGAGTACCACTATATCTACACTCTCTGGTCTGTCCTCTAGCGTCAACCCATCGCAAAGCCCCTTATTTAACCACCTCTGATTCCTTTGTGAGCCAGCATATACTACCTCGGTCGTTGAAAAGCGATTGAGACCCTTTTTTCGTACCTCTTGAAGAGAAGCTGGTCACCGACAAAAAAATCAAATAATCCCTCGCGCCCCCCTCATTTAGCCCTGACCGGCTACGACGGTTCAACTAATCACTCGAGGCGTTCCTTTTCCCTCATCTAGCCGAATCCAAGAAACCAGCCCCAGTCCTTTCGTCCCCCCCCAACGACGAGAGCATATAGACTCCAGTTGACCGTTCTGGATACCATATAGTATATTCTAATAATCCGGGTGTGTTCTAGAGAGTTCGTCCGCTGGCTTTCTTCTCCTCTCTTTCTTGTTTTCCCTTCATGTCTTCGTTTGTATTGGATTAGGATTTCAGTTAATTATCTGAGCAATTGCTTATCTTCCAGCTGACTCCCTTCTTACATAGGTATTTCGTTGTTGAGGATATTCTTTCTCCATGTGCTTGTTTCTTTTACCAGTTTCTTTTCATGTCCGAAACTTTTGTTTGAACCCCAAGGCGCCTTTTCAACCTACGAGGTAGTTTATGGCTCCCCCTTCGGCTTCGGGATTGGAAATCAACATTGTCTTGTCAGCGGCCGTTGCTCACTCTAGTCCGCCCTACCTCTCTCTACCTTGTTTTACTATCATCAAGAGCGTATATTTGATATTCCGCCCTTAGTTTATTTTCCCGTTTTTCCACCTATGAAGAATTCACTCCTTCTCTAGCCCTCCTTTTGCAGGTCTCATTACTGCAGCGGACAACGGTCCTTTCTCCGCTGAAAATTGCCTGCTTCCTTTTCGTCCGATTCCGTCCTTTCTCTACCCCCCTTCCTGAGGTTGCCCAGGGTCGAATCTCCTTGAGTTGAGTTTCCCCCCTCCTTTTCAGGGTTTTTGCTTTCATACGCTTTCAACCACGCCCTTTTCCTCGGAACGGGTTTCTTTGGCATTGCGTTTTAGCTCATTAGTTTATACCAAAGACGAAGCGTTTCCAACAGCGAGTCCTTTTTTTCCAGATCCCCTCCGCTATGCTATATCAGGCTGCGGGCTGAATTCTAGACGACAGCTAGTGAGCCGATGCCCTCCCTCCCCCCCCGTCTCTTTCGGAAAGAAATTGCCGCTTTCTTATTTAGGAGTCCGCGTTAGGTGTTTCAACTACGTATTGTACGGATGCTTCTTTCTTGACTCCTCGTCCTGACGCCGAGACAGGCGTCCCGGGTTATCAGTTCAAATCGCTATTTTAAGCTCTTTTTTCCCTTTAGAACTAAGGTCGGCGTTGGCAGAGCCATTACTTTTTTTTTGAGATTTTTTTGGGGATATCCCTTTTTTTTCCGTCTTACACCGAGAGCCATCCAAATGTCGGGTCAGCCCTAAATTTTCCTATCCCATTGCTCATGCCAGTTTGTCATCAAAGAAGGCCTAAAAACCCCCCCCCGCAAAGCTCAACCTAGGAGCTTTCCCACATCAATGCTTCGTTGGAATGACAGATGCTCGTTCCTCGCTTTTCTTTCCATTGGCATTCATTAAACAATTATTACTCGTGGACCGCAAGGATCATGTTATACACGTATTCCTCTTTTCTACTCCTCCAGAATCGAAACCCTCCCTCAACGGTTGATTTGTTTGTTTTCCCCTTTGTAGCCTAACACTACATAAACCCTCCTCGGGCACCTTGGATTTTTTTTTTTTTTTTTTTTCCCTCGCCCTTTCTTTGGTGCCTGCAGCGTTTCTCAGCTGTGCAGAACCCATTTTTTTCTGTATCTCCGCCTGTTGACAGCCCCTCCTAGAGAGCTTGTGTTGACTTTCTTTTTAGGAGACTTTGGCGTAGTTAGCTGTCAAGGCATTTAACTTCTCGCTCCCCCCCTCTCCTTCTTGTTTCGTTATCCCACCAATGAACGCCACCTATATATTGTCATCCTACTCATCTTGGTGTGCGAGATGTTGTTTTCAGTGTCTTCGGTTTACAAGAAAAGAGTTCCGCTCTTTTGTCTGATCACGCCTGATTGTCCCCCACCCTAACAGTTCTTCCTCACGCCCACTTACCTCAGACTCCTTACAGGGAGTCAATCGGAGAGGAAAGAGGGACTCCGAGGCCGTTTTCCAGCAAGCTGAGCGATAGCTGCAATTTTACCCAAGAGCCCCCCCCCCCCCCCCGACCTTGAAGACCCTTTCTCCCTTCCCGAGTTTCATGGTGTATGTAGTGGGGTACGTTACCCTTGACCTCCGGAAACCCTTTTCTTTGAGTTGGCGATGGCTGGCGGCTTAAGCAGGAAGCAGACCAAGTGCTCCCGTAGCTCTGGAACACTATTCAAGAAAATATTTGTTCCACTCACTGCCCCTTGTAACAGCCCCGCGGACTCTTTAGATCTCTTCCCCCAACGGAACATTGATGTGCAGGCTTCAGAAACTGCTTTTTGCCTTTCCCCTCGCCTCCTGTTCTCATGCCAGTCTAATTGTTAAATGGAAAAATTTTTATCCCCACAGTTGCTTCTCCTTCTTACTTCTACCGTTCGGTTCGAGATCAACCCCCCAAGTTACTTGCCCCCCCCTGAGCCCACTTTCGGTGCTTGCCCCATCCAGCTTAAACTGTTTCCAACCATCCGCTCATCCTTTTCAATGGCCGCGGCCCTCCCGCCCCTGATCTTCCGTAACGCTATCTTTTTACAACTACGGCTGTCAAGAACGCTTTTCATCCGACCATATTTTTCTTCCTTTACTTCCCTTTTCCGAAGAAAGCGACCTTTGTGTTATTATGGCATCGTGTTCCTCAATAAAGCCCTTGCATTTCTCACCGCCCCCCCTTCCCATGATATCCCAGAAGGAGATTTTTTCCTAGATGAACCAACATCGAGCCTGATTGGTTGGCAAAACGCGTCTGGTCCCCAAGAATGACCCTACTTAACCCACTCCACGCAAATCCTTCCACCTCAACGTTGCCTTATTGGCTGAGTGGTTTATTTACTCTTGGATGACCCCCCCCCCCCCCCCCCAAAAGACTCTTAAGGGAACCTAAACAAACCATGCTCGAAATTGGCCCCCGTCAAGGGACGGTCCCTCCCCTCCAGTTACCCTCTTTACCGGAAAACAAAAGCGCGACTCCCAATTCATCCCCTCCCACTGACCCGTTTACGTGCTTCTGGACTGGCTTCCCTCCCCCGTCTTATTCACGCCCCTTCCCTTTCCCTTTTGCGGTAACCGACAAAAAACGTGTCTTATACAAAAGATCTCGATTGATCGACCATTTCCCCCACACTGATCCGTTCTTTAGCCTCTGAGTAGTAACCCCTCCTCCGCCAAAGACCATTTCCTCTTCTCGAATGTAGACGAATACTTTCTAACGCCGTCTTTGTGGAGGCTAGTTTTTTTACCTGAAGAGAAGCTTTTCACCCTCTTGCCCCCAAAAAAATTCATTCACTCGATACCCACCTTTCTCCCCCTGCAGACGTTATCAATAATCCCCCCCCCTTCAGAGAGGAGATGACATAATCCCTCCCCCCCGACTCAACAGACGTAGCGCTCACGCAAACTTTATCCTTTCCTCCGACAAGAATGTGAAAGATATGAATCCACAATTCCCTTGTCACCCCTTCTCTGAATGTTTCTAAGTATAGTTCCCCCTTTGGCCTCGATCCAATCGAGGGAGTCCTGAAGGCCGTATCTCTTCCCGAGTTGGATTTGGATTCTATGTCCCTTAGAGCCAATTGCTTCTTAGACCGATAGCCCTACGGTATCTTGTCGAGTGAGATTTTTCGTGTTTGTTGAAAAGATTATCCCTCCCCGGCCGAACTTTTGCTCTTCCAAATGCGCTTCCAAAAACTTTCCGCGTCGTCTGTCCTCCCTTCTTTCTCGAGATGGTTAATTATTATTGCTCTCAGCATCCCCTGTCACTCAGTGTTTGTGTAAATGATATCCTTTCAAGCTCTTTCTCACTTTCCCGCGCGTTTTCTTTATTTTCACAACTGCAGACATGCCCTGGCGTTCCCCCTTGAGCGATACGCTTTGTCTCCGTCCTCCCCCTTCTTGTTACTTTTCGTTCGACTGCTGCAACCTTAAAATGGTGTTTTCTCTCCCTCTTATTAACGTCGCTTTCCTGACCCTCCTTGAGGTTTGCCATCCCCTCTCTATTTTGGTTGAACCCTTGAAAACTTTCTTTTTCCCTAGTCTCCCTTAACCCTTCCTCATCGGCCCGCGATGAGATTTGCCATGTGTGGAAGTAGGTTTTCTCTTTTCCCCCTGTAAGCTGTTTTTCCAAACCATCGCCGACGTTTCAAGCGAACCCTCTTCCTTTCCTTTAAGATCCTTTGCGGGCGACTATGACCGAAAGGCCTGTTATGAGCCTTCCCCCTGATACTCCCCCCACCCCCCAGTCGCTTTCGCACTCAAGTAGTAAAGCCCTCTTTTCTCCGCTTTTTTTCACTCTAGTTGTAAGGAGCGGACTGTTTCCGACGCATCTAAGTAAGTTCTTGGCCTCCTCCCCGGTCTTATCGGTACAAGGATGGTTTTTTTCTTTTCAAGCGCTCTACTTCCTTTCCCTACAGTTATGGAGGGCTCTTTTTCAGAGCACCCCTTGGTGTTGAGTTATGCCCTCTTAGACGTCTTCCCACGAGCAGCCCCTTACTGTAGAGGCTTGCCCAGATTTAATAGGGCCCCCCACTTTGCCCCGGCATACTCAAACGTCCAAGCAGGCTGCGCACTCTTGCTGCCGGATTCCCTTCCTCAATGATGTCGTTTGGGTTTCCCGTTTTTTTCCTCGTCTGAGTTTTCTTTTCAATGGCAGTCAGGTCCCCCCCCCCCCCGACTTTACTCGGGACCTCCTCTCCCTTTTATTTTTACGCCGCCAGCCGAAAAAGCCACTCCTAAAGGGTAGGGTTCCCCCCCTATGTTCCCGTTATCTCGTTTTTACCCACTAAATAAACCAGGGTCTACTCGGTTTACGTTTTGCTCCCGGTTTTTGTCTTCAGTTGTTCCCTTCGCGTATCGAATCAGATTTGTAATTGGAAAACTCCCTGCTTCTTCTCTTCCCTCCTGACAGCCCTGTAATAGAGGCTCGTGAAGATGTTGCTTGGCCTTTTTTCGAGATCCGTGTCCTCTCTAGGCCATGTCGTCGCGCAACTTTCAGAGACTATGTTCTTTTCACACAATGACCTGCATCTCCTCCTCCTTGTTGTTGTTAGCTCTATTCTTTGGCGCTTGTGTTACCTCCCCCTCTTAGATTCTGTTTCCCCCTGACGCATTGCAACTTGACCTTTGCTAACCCTTAACGGGTCTCTCCAGCTTCCCCCGACCAATCAACATCCCCCAGAGACGAGTTATTCGGGTCTTTCAACTCGCTGATCTCTTTCAGTTTTCCCAGTTACAAGCTGGCTGATACGCTCAGGCGCCCCGACCCCCTACCGAAGACGGCGATATCCCCTCCCTTTGACAGAGGCTAACGGTGTATTTACGTGTCCCATCCCTTGAATGAACCCATCACCCTTTCTTGCTTTTTGGCGATGGCTGGCTTTGGTAAGCAGGACTCAAAATATATACCTTCTGTTCTACATGGAGCCGGGCGATGCCACGTCTCAAAAGAGTTGACCCCCTACAGACCTTGAAAGAAGTCTCCCCGCTCCCTCTTGCCAACGGAATTGATGTGAAGGACTCGGTGCACTAGAGATTTTTTTCGACAGTCGATTTCCACCAGTTGCGATTAGTGGATTTTTTCCTCTTGTGCCTTCTAGTCAAAATTTCGTCCCTTCATGGTTCTCTCGTTATGCTAATTATACGGATGTCTTAGCTCCAACCCCTTTCATCTTCCAATGATCCCATTCCATAACTGTAGGGCTACTGCCCCCTTTAGAGGCTTAAATTGAACCCCCCCCGTGTACACTGCTACTGCCCTCTTCCCCCCGGAACCTTTTTTCCTGGACCGGAAAGAAGTCCGACTCAACTACGTAGTTCCCCTACCTCCTGCCTGAACCCCAAACTTCCTGGGAATACTGGTACTTCTAACCGCGGTTTCTTCGAATCCTCCTCCTCATCACGATGTAGGTCATTATGATCTCCCGCCGATATCTACCTGCTCTCTGTTAGGTCTCCTCGCCCAACCGTCCTCGGCAAAACTTTCTTGGTCCCCCGAATGATTCCCCCTACTTCAACCATTTAAACTGCAAATACCCCTCATCGGTGGCCTCTTTCGCGTGTTAAAGCTCTGGACCACAAACCCGACCTTGAACCCACAAGACTTCCCTGGCAACCTCGGAATGGTCTGGCTCTACTACGCCTGGACCGAAACCCCAGGGCGGAAAGGACTTTGCAGCTCCCTAACTAACGATCCCGATCCTTTTTTTTCTTGCGCCCCAGCGTCTCGTCTCTTCTTCAAGCAATTCTCCTGAAGTTTGACCCGTTTACAAGACAACGCCTGTCTTATACCAAAGAGGACCGCGCTTAGATATTCAGTTACACCCACACTTTCTCCGGAGTATTCTGTCCCCCCTCCATATTGTCTTACAATCTCGAGAAGAAGGGTGAAGACAATACTACTAACGCGGAGTTTTTCCCCAAAGCGCCTTTTCATCCCTCGTACCCCGATGCAGAGAAGATGGTCAACCCGCACACAATAAATAATATCCCTCGCTTTTCCCACCCACGTTCGCGATTTTTTTATCAATAACAATTGCTGAGTGGAGATGACTCCTAGAAGCCGCCATCCCACCTCCCAACTGCCCCTCCGGACTTCTTCGCTGCCACCGCGCCTCGCGAGATTCACGAAGACAAGAGTGTGCCCCTCTGGAATCCAAACTCCTCCCTCATTTTTTCTATTGGACCGTCTCGTTTCACCTACTTGGCGTCCTCCGCGAGGGAGGTTTTTTGGCCGCTTTCCTACTGTCTGGGCTCTTGTCTTTTCGGTTCCTTTCTAAGACCCTAGCACTGCTTATTGAGGACCGTCGAGCTTCCTTTAAGTATATGGTTGGGCTTGATTTTCCTTGTGTGTTCTTTTTTCCCCCCTTTTCTTTCTGGCATGCAATGCGCTTTTTTCCAAAACTACGCGGGAGTAGTATTCTCTCCCACTTCTTACTCGTCTCTTTTTTTCCCTCATCTTTCTTTCTGTGTTGACTACTCTTTTCGCATTCTCCCCTCCTTTTGAGGAATCAGTGTGGTCATCTTCATACCTCCCTGCGAGTTTTACCTGGTCAAACCTTCACCTCCATAATGGCGTTTCCTCAGAGCGCTCCTCTTTTTTTTTTGCCCGCCCATTTATCCCGGAAAACGGTTTCTTTAGAGCTGCCCCCCCTTCCTCGCCTGGTTTAGTCCCGGTTATTAAAGTGGCCTACCTTTCCCTTCAATTGACTGTTTTCCCCCTTCTCTCTTTTGATTTGATTCATTAAAGAAGTCGGGGCTTTTTCGAGATCCTTTGAAACATTTTCTTACGGCCCTGCTGATGTCGATTTGCAGTAATTAGGATTTCTGTGGGTACCAAATACGTTAAGGAGTTTTGTCCCCCCCCTGAGAGATGCATTGTTTTCCCATCAATTGGACCACGAGCGCCGGCTTAGATATCCCTTATTCTTTCTCATGATTACCTACATCCCTTAGTGAGTGAGTCCCCCAGATGATACACAGCAACACTTTTTTTCTCCCTTCTTTCGCCTCTTCCCCAGCAGGATTGTGTCGGGAGTAACGATTTGTTCAAACAAGTAGTTTTCCTTAGGACTTCTTGACTTATTAACCGTCTCTTTGGAGAGTCTCCCTTAGGGATTGCTTAAGTTCCCTATTTCATTGTCCACTTGGGCCAGTAGCCCTAAGTCTTGGGATAGTTTTCCTCCAGTAACACTTTCTGTTTTTTCGACCATCAGTTCCGGTAGAAGTTTCTCGATCAATTCCCCCCTTTCCTTTCCGGAAACGCCTAGGGAAATGCGAAAAGGCAATTCGCCCCTCAGTCTCACCTCAAGACCTTTTCGCCCCCAAACGATCTTGCTGCCGTATTGAAAGGCCCCAAATGTGTCTTTTCTCAGTCCCTCTTCGTCTTTCATTTTCAGTCATTTAAAAAGATTTTTTCCTTTTTCAGCGCCTTCTCCTTTTCCTCTTCGTTCCTTCGTAACGCAAGCCAGCCCTCCCAGCACGCGAAAGTTTTGTTCCTTCAAGTTGGTGTTATAGACCACTCAAAACCAGTTTTCCGCCTCCTGCACCGTGATTGATCAGGACCTTCAACTTTGGGTTTTTTCTTTTGTTTCTCCTTGCAGCGTATCGATTGTAAAATGTTGAACCGGCCGCTTCGTCATGTTTCCTCATCTTCGTCTTCTCGTGCACTTTTGATTGTAGGGCCTGATTTATTCTCCTTGGAGTATTTTCCAGTTCAATTATGCGTCGTCGCTAACTAGAAGTCTCTATGTTAGTTTTTACCTCCACCAATGCTCTCTCCTCCTTTTGTTGATAGAGATGGCTTTTTTTGGTACCCCCGCCACAGAGTATTATCTTTGCCCTCGCCGAGCCTTTGCCCCTACTCCCCCCCCCTTTTTCCTTCTCCGAACTGACAGACAATTCACCTTTTCCCTCTCTCACTTTCCCAAAGGCGGGCGGAGTCGAGGACGAATTGCGACTGCCAGAGCCCCGTGCTTTTCCCCGAGCCCCAACCCCTACTTGAAGACCTTCCGACTCTTTCACGGTTCCAGGATAAGTATGTAGTGGGTAACGTCTCTTCCCCCCAACTTGAACATCCCTGACCAGGTACCCCACACTTTTTGGTTGGCCTTTTTTGGCTGTCGGCGTTAAGTCAGAGACAGAAAGAAAGATCTTTGAGAATCGTGTGATCCTCCGTGGGCGCAAAGAGAGTAACGTCCCAAATCGTTGTTTGCCCCCTTTTCCCTTTCCCAGCCCCTGCTCTGGAACGACGGAGCGCTCTGCCAAACGGACCCACTTGCCTGCCCGGCCTTCTTTTGCTGCCTGCTTGGAAGTTTAGCCTTCGTTGAAACTGTCCCTTTTTTTTTCCCAATTCTGTCCACTTCGGGCCGTACCCGACAGTAATGGAGTTCTTCCCGTTATGAAGAACTTTTCCGGCTCTATGCTCACCCTCCCCTTCTAACCTAGCCCCCTCCCCCATAAATGTTTTTAATGCACCATTTATCGGCTTTTTTTCCCCTGCCCCTTTCACTTTTTCTCCCAGATGCCTGGTTCTAGAGAGGCCCTAGAAGGCCTCTTGATGTCCGTCCACGTCCTCTCTTTCCCCCCGGACTTCCCCCGAACGCTTCTCCGCCATCTAGGATTGACTTCATTTTCCTTGCTTTGTTTTCTCTGTGTTCTTTGCATCGTGGCTTCCTCACGATCTTCGGTATCTAGTCCCGTCTATCATCATGCCGGCGCTCGTGTTCAGGCTCTATCTTGTTTTCCCAAAGAGGCGCTTGCCCCCCCCGCTCCCTTTTTTGTCACGAATGACCCCCAAATACTAACCCCCCCATCAACTGCAAACTTTCCGCTTCTCTTGCGCGTTTCCGTTAACCTTCGCGGATATCTCCCAAAAACCCCTCCTTCTTTTTCCTGCCCACCGCCCCCGCTTTAGCCCTGCAAAAAGTCCAATTGCTTCTGCCCTTCTCAAGCGGACTACCCTAAAACCCCCATGGAGAAGGTAATTTTTCTGATTCGCCCCTTTACTTTTCCCGCTGCTTATGGATCGAACCAAGTTTCTCTCCTTCCATTTTTCCTTTCCCCTTTTTACACCTGTTGGTTTGTGGGTAACAATCCCAGAACTCTGTCTCTCGCCGCGCTGGTTTCCTCTTATCAGTTACCCCCCTGATAAGGAGTTGGTAGCTTGCGAGAGCTTTTAACGACAATCGACACACCCCCTATTTCTTTAACCCTCTAAGTCCTTTGCCCCTAATTTACCGCGGGAGTTTTTTGCCAAAGAGAATTGCTAGTTGCAACACCCTACCGATGTCCTTTTTGTCCCACTACGCCCACAAAACAATCAACCATTAACCCCCGTCCAACCAGAATACGTATTGCCTCGGCCTTCCTCTCCATTGCCTCGAGGCGGAGAATACCCTGCATAGAAGTGGTGTGAACTCCCCTCCCCCCCCCCCCTTGGTCCAAAGCTCTTATCTCTCCAGCAGGGTTGAACCCTTTGAATAAAAAATTCTTTCTTCCTCTCTCCTCCCGTTTTGTGTTATCCTCTATTCCGTCTGTTCTTGATTGGCGTCTAGATCCTCGATGGCCCTAGTCGGGAGTTTTCGTTCATTCTCCTCTCCCTGCTATTTGAGACCCTCCGTTAGGTTTCTAATGTCTTCTCTTTTCGAGTTCTCTTCATTTTATTTGCCTTAGTACACCTTCTATCATCGGTAGAACTTTCTGTTTCCTCGGCAATGCGATTTTCCCCCTTCCCCTCTTTCTTTTCTTCATACTATGTCTTGTCCCTTGAGTTGAATATATAGCCCATCTACCCGGATCCTTTTTTGGTAACCTTCTCTCCTAATCGAGTCTCTTTGTATAAGCGCAGCTCCCTGAGTCAAACCCCCTTCACTGAAAGAAGGCGAAGGGCTTTCTTTCTTTCTTCACCCTCTAGCAGATAAAAGGTTCCGGTAGTGTAAGATGCACCCCTTCTTCTGTTTTTCGCCGGCTTATACATAGAAGAGCTCCCTTACCTTGACTTCAGTCCTTAGTTGAGTCCTTAAAAGACAGTGTTTTTTGTGTTCGAGATCCTCCTTTACCCCTGCGCCTGCATCAGGAAGGGATGATGTATTCCAGTAGTCCTCGTTCGGGACCAAGACGTAAGCCCGTTTTTGACCAACCACGCGCGCCTCTTTTCTCCCGTGTTTTTTGTTGTTTTTGTGTTTGTTTTTTTTTTCTAACCACCAAAGAGAGCAGTTGATAGATATCCTTGGCTACTAGCATGACAGACCCTCATCGTGATGAGCTCCCATTCACCCCTTCCCTCCCCTCATATGTCCTCCTCTGATGTCTTTTTAGTCCGACTTCGGGTTTTTTGTTTTCTCCTTGTTGTAAGGATGCGGACTGCCTTACCTCACTCTTCATTTCTCTTCCCCCCGATGGTTCGGCTTTTTCTAGATTTTTATTTTAAGCTAAAAGGTCCTTAGAATAAAGTTATTTATTTATCGTTGGTCCTCCCACTTTTTTTTTTCTAGCATACTCGGTAGAAGTCTTCAGCACTCCGCCCTCCCATTCCGCTACTCCAATTTTCTTAAGCCTTTTTAGGCCCCCGAAGCCAACGTGGGAACACTTAAGGAGCCGCAACCCCCTTCTGCTTTTTCCTTTTTACTCAATGATGTCGTTGAGTCTCAGCGCGAAGTCCTCCCTGCTCGTTTCTTTCAACCCTTTAAGTTTCCCCCCAGATTCTTCTTGCAGAGACCTATGTCTCACGTGACTTCCCCCTTCTCTTTTCTTTAGTTTTATTAAAGCGCCAGCAATCGACCCCGCACTGAGTCCCCTGTGATGGTTTCTTCTATGGTCCCTTTTAGAACACCTAAAAACCCATCCTCGGGCAAGTGATGATATACTTTTTTCTCTGAAATGTTAGTTTTTTTCTTCGTTTTTTTTTTTTCAGCTTATCGAATCAGATTGTAATGGCACTAAGAGTAGTTCCCTGCCCAGACCCTCCCCCTGAGGTCTCGTGAACTATGTTGATTGGATTTCCTGATTCCCTCTCCCAAATTTTCTTTCCAGCCCTTACACGAAGGAGAATGCTTCTCCCCCTCGAAGCGACCTCCTTTTTTTTTACACAATACTCCCTCCCCTCCTTTGTTTTTGAGATCGCTTCTTTTTCTTGGTTGCGGTAAACCGATTTTCGTCGTCTCGTGCATCGCTCCATGATTGACCCTACCCTTTAATCCTCATCCCTGGCAGTTTCCATCAAAATATGCTTCCTCGCGAGGACCTTTTGTATCAGAGATTTCCTTTTGCACGTTACACGTGGAGCCCCTCGGAAAGGCGAAACACGCTCAACCCTCCCTTCAGGATTTGTTTGACTATGCTCCCCCCTTGGTTTAGTCGTGGTAAGTCCCCTTGGACAATCCGTCCCCCCTAACTTCGTGATCGGTTGTTCGCTTTTTGTCTTACAGGACAGCAAGATCTTAAAGTGAGTCATTGAGACGCCTTCGAGGAATCCTTGTTGACCTGCTCCCATGAAAAGGAAACGCGTTCCGTCGCGGTTTCCCAACTCCATCCTTTTTCTCATCCGGCCTCCCCCCACTAGCTTTTTCCCCTCATCTGCTTCCTTTTGGATCAACTGCCTGCGTTTAAATAGTAACTCGGGGCAGTAGACCTCCAGGATTTATTCCACTTCTACGGAGTCTTTCTTTTCACCCCCCCGCTTCTGACCTACCTACTCCCCCCCCTCTCTCTTTCCCCTGTGAAATCTCGTGAAATGATCAAGACCGCTCTTTCTCCGGCCCCCCCTTCCCCTGTCGATAGGAAAGGGGGTTTCATTTCTCTTCCCTTCCCACCCCCCTACGGACTTGCCTACTTCTGGAATACTGTCGTCCGTGCGGCCCCAGCGACGGTGTGTTGTGATTACCTTTTTGTTGGCAGTCATCACGCTGGTCATCTAGTTCTCCCCCCAGACTCTCCTTTTTTTTGAGGTCTCTCTGGCAAAAGAGGCGCGCTTGTTGGAAAACCGCCTCCTTTCTGTCCCACGTCGATTACCACCTACTCAACACGGCAAATCTTCTTTTTTGATGCTTCTGTGGTTAATCTTTCTCGCGTTCCAAACACACACTTTTCTTTCACTCACCCCCTCAACCTAGATTCGCCTCACCCTTTCATTTTCTGAGTTTTTCGGCCGACTCCAAGCCGGACGAAACCACCATTCTCTGTTCCTTTGCATCTTTTTCTCCCTACCGGGAAAACGTTTCCGCTGTAATCTGTCTTGAACTTGCGAAGCCCGAGTCCTCCCACTCTTTCCTTTAAGTTGTCTTCCCTGTAAAAGCTCGCGCTTATACCATTTTTTGACGCGATCGATCTCCGTTCCCCCCCCTTGATCGGACTTCTGAGAGTAGTCACGCCAGCCCCTATATTGTATTACCTTTACATAACCTTACCGCGTAGTTTTTGGACCTCGTCTTTTTGAGTGGCCCCATCCGTTCTTCCCTCTTCCTCTCAGCTTTTTTCCCCCTCCCCCAACCAACCAAATCAAATACTCTCCCCCCCGAGCCCAACCCCCTTTACCTACGCTTCAATAAGCCCTTCTTTTCTCTCAAAGCTACTCGGCCTAATCCAAATACAACTTCCAAAGACAGTAGGAGAAGTCCACGCCCTTCGCGGATCTCTTTTTTTCTCCCCCGCCTTTTCACGTGAGATTCAGA
>Ga0179593_1566456_pt1 | contig 14855 bp, 19 predicted proteins | sample CZODoug2_1_08_16_FD_185931 | JGI IMG/M metagenome (GOLD analysis project Ga0179593, IMG submission 185931) | Vadose zone soil fungal communities from Angelo Coast Range Reserve, California, USA - CZODoug2_1_08_16fungal (PacBio error correction) | ecosystem: Environmental > Terrestrial > Soil >... | reverse complement strand
CCAGTCTTTTCCACCTCTGTTTATTGCCCTTCGCGCGCACACCCCTGCCTTCTCATGTCTTGGGGTTTACTTTGGTTCTAACCCCCCTGGGAAGGCCGAGAGATCGTATTTCCTTTTTAAGGACAACTTGCATTTTTCATGGCTTCGGCCCACATCTTTCCGCGCTTGTTACGGAGCATCAGGTGAGGGTTGACATTGCAGTGTCCTTCATTTTGCTCGTGTAGAACCCCGCCTGTGCCAGCACTACTCGCGAGATTTGCCGCAGCCCCAACCTACTTTGGCAAAGAGGTTTATCCCCCCGATGTGAAGTCCTTTTTGAACTGCAAGTTTCTCTCCCCTCGAAAATTTTTCCCCCAACTTTTTTTTTTTTTTTTCACAAACAAGGTTCGGTCTACAACGACGTAAAATTATTCATTGAATCCCCCCCCGTCCCCCCCTGTTTCCCTTTTCGCTGGTGGAATTCGGGTCGGAGCTCCCTAAACGCATGCAGTGGTGAGTCCTTGATTTTTTGGACCAGTCTTTTCCCAATCAGAAACCCTTGATCCTTTCCTCATCCAGGCTTCACGAGATTTCATTATTCCTTCTGGCTATGGGCGCACCACCATGCCTCTCCAACATCGCACCTCCGTCGTTTTCCTGCACTCGTCATTTGATTCCCCCTCTGGACCTCTTCAGCATCTCCCATGAAATGTGTTCGTTACCTTTCGATTGAAAATCCGACCGCTGAGAATCCCTCCTCTTGCCCCTTCCCCCCCAGATTTCACCCTCGGGCTGTTTTTTTTTCGTATAAGTCGCCCAAGGACCCCCCGGGCTTTTCCCCGCGAACATTAGTATTACTCCCAACGTTCCCCCCCCCCTATATATTCGTCGCCGCCGAATTCCTTGGCTTCTTGAAGCCTTTTGCCGACCATTCCTTCTATCCCTGGCGATCTTTCTTGCATCTTTTGGCTAGGCACTCACTGCCTTCACGGCCGAGGACTCTGACCCACCTCTTCCCCGCTTTCCCCTGTTCCTCCCTCCCTGCAACAAGCTCCTTCAAAAGAGAATTCGGTTCACTAGAGTGGAGCATCCCTCCACTCCAGACCTTCTATTCAGAGCTTTTTTTACAATCTTGACTTACGAGTCCCACTTTAATTTCACCTTTTTTCCCAGTACCTCCTTTCTCCTTCTGCCTGTACACGCAAAAGTGGCCTTCTTTTCGGCTCAATTTTCTCTCCTCAGCCAGACCCGGAGGTTTTGCTTCATGTTCTCGTCTTTCCCCTTCTTCCCGCCCTCCATCCCTGCTTAAGCTTTTGACGGATGGTTTTTCAAGCCCCCTTTGTCTTTTTCCGTTTTGTGGAAAGGTCTCTCCGGCTGAGCGCCCCTCTTGGTCATCTTTCGGGGGTGTTTTTTACTCCTTATTGATTTCCTCGCACCCAGTCTTTTTGGTACCCTTCCATGGAGAACCTCCTTTCAGAAGGGGCCCCGAGTGTGTTCTTCATGTCCCTTTTGTCCTCCGCTTCTTTTCTGCCGACGTCTCCCCCCGAATTCTCCAAAGTTCGGAAATTCTTACCTTCTTTTTTTTCAAACAGGAGTGGCGGGTGTTTTGTTAGTCTTAAATTACTGAGCCCCTCTTACACAGATTCCATAATCCGCTTTGCTTATATTCCTTTTTTTTTGCACTTCCGCCAGTTCTTCTTGTCCTCCTTTTCCCCTTGTTTTTCTGATAGTCTTTGATTGAGTAAGCTGTTTTTTTTTCCTGTCCCACCCACCCCGTTCCGTTTAATTTTCCCGTAAATTTTCCTTCGCGAAGGGCCGTTTCGGACTTTTCACCCCGATCGCACCTCCCTCCGACACACGTCAAGATGGTCCCCCAACCAGACCTTTCAGAAAGATTGAGTTTCTCGTTAATTTTTTGTAGTTTTGCCCCCCCCGGCAATTTCACTGTTCCCCCCGTGATACCACTTTTGCATAACCAACCTTCCCCCACTGTTCTACCTTCGGTTCTTCGGCCCCAGGTACTAGCCAATGTACTTTTTTGATCAGGCAAAAGCTTGACCAAGCCCACTGCCTGATTCACCATATACTTCCCCTCCCTTTTTGAAGGGCTCCGCGCCGCTTCTACTTCTTTTTTTAAAAAAATTTTTTTTAGGTCCCTTGAGGTTGATAGGGACCTTTCCTTCAGTTATGAGCTTACTCGCGCACTCCCCTTGCGGTCTTGCTACCAACCCGCAGCCTCCTGTTAACTTTCTTCCCTCCCCTGACGCGACACGTGAGAGACACTTCTCCCCCCGTTCCTCGCACGCTTCTAAAGGCCCCTTTCGGCACCTCTCCCAGTGCTCCCTTTTCGGTGACTTGATTGGGTTCGGTTGGTACATTTGGCACCGATCTTTTCCTCATGTTTTCTGTATTGGCCTTGTTTCCCTTCTTCCCCGCGAATGATTGGTGAAGGCTCGATTGGGTCTAGGTCCATTTCCTCTCTTTTAGAGGAACGTTTTTATTTTCTGTCTTCGAGAGAGAAGGCCTGGAAAACATTCTTCCGAACACTCAGTACTGCTCCCCAATCCCCGTTTTTCTCCGTTCCACCCTCAGAATGTTTGGTGAGAGGGTTTGTACTGGTTGCAATCGCGGTGCGTTTCCCCGTTCCTCACCAACTCCTTAGACTTTTCATCTACCAAAGGCGATCGGTTTCAGGCTCTTGAGAGCTCGTCGTCACGTGTTCATGCGAGATTATCGATCCATAGTCCCGAGAATATCTTTTTCCCGTTCCATTTTTTGTTGGACCATCCTTCATAAGTTTGTCTTTTTCTCGTGAACAAGGCCCCTTAGCCCCTTTTTATGTTGAGTTTTATCGTCCTCGTTCCATCTTTCGAATTTCTTCTCACCTTTGTCTTAGATTCCATTACCGGCCTCTTTTCTCATGTGGAGACCCTTTTTCAGTTCCTCCCCTATCTGAAGTTCGATCGAGGTCCCAGTCCTGGTCGTTTGACGTTGATACAGAACCCTTTATTTGTGACTCTTTCCCCCTGCAAGGCCGTTTTCTCTCAAACCCTTCAGTTCGTTTTCTGCTTCCAACCGACATCCACCCGAAGGACCCGATGCCAACTGTTTTTTCTGCCCTGCCTTTTTGCAAGTGCATTAACCCTGAACCGTGTTTAAGGTCTTTCCTCCTCTTACATCATTGTTGTACCTTTTCTCAGCCGAACTTTCTTATTTCATGTAGTTAAGACTCATCCGACCCGTATGGGGACCCTCCTTTTTTAGTGCCCTCCCCTTTTTGCACGAGTTTGATGTGAAATGGAGGTTCCGGTTCCAACCCCCCTCCTTTTGAACACACCCGCGGCCCATGCCCCTCACTTGCTCCCCCTTTCACCTTCTGTTTCACCCCCTGGGCCCCGTTCAGCTCCGATAGTTCCTCCCGAGATTCCCTTTCTGTGTTCTCCCTTCCCGTCGATCTCTTCCTTCCTGACCCAGGTGGTTTTTCTTTTCGTTTGACGCCAGTAGCCTTTAGTCTACTATCTCTCGCGAATTCCCGCACACACCCTTCCCTCTGATTTGAAGCCTGTGGACTTCTCTCCTTTTTTTTTTTTTCTGAGAGTTCCCAGTTTTCCAACCTTCCTCCTTTTTTTTTGCACTTCCTTTTCACCCCTTTTTTTCATAATGGGTTTTACGGTTGTTGCGGCCTTCCCCCCCTCTAGAGATTTCTTCGTTACCTGGCTTCATCGGCTTCGTCACCCCCCCTATCGTTCACAGGTTCCCCCCCTTTCCCTCATCAATTTCCTTGGAGCCATTATGGCAGTGGTCCTCGAGGATCTAGTTTTTTCCCCTCCTCCCCCTTGAACCTATTCGAAGGTGCAGGCCAGCAACCCCCCACCTTCCCCCGTCGATTTCCTCACGTCTTTCATGGCGTCTTGCTTTTGACTTTTTTCCTTTTCTCCTCCCCGCTTCTCGGAAAGACATGTCTTTTCCTTCCCCTTGCCGCCAGCCCCACGGCTGACCCCCCCTGCAGTCCCCCGGACCCTTTTTCCTCTTCTGCTGCTGTGATACTGGTCCCTATTCTCCGCAAAATGCAGTTTATCTGACTCCCTTGGATCTGGTTTTATGCCCGGCTTCACCTCACATGATTCCCCTCGTTCACACCTTATCCGCCCTCTCTCTGCTCTTCTGAAACAGGATACAACCCAGTCCAGATGTCCCTCGACTTGAGCTTTTTTGCCTTTCCTTTCCCCTTCTCGACCCATCCCTGCCCCACCGACCACCTCTTCATACAAACAGCCCCCCCCCCCTCAATGTTTTTTCCAATTACCTTTCCGTGACAACCTACCGTCATCTTAACCTTGAACTTCCCACATTCCAGAGCCAGTGATCCTATATAAATCTTTCTCTGTTGGCTGCCATATTCGCGCATTCACGACCCTATTTAGAGAACCAGGATTTTTACATCGCCTTTTCTTTTATCTCCCATCATATGTCAGCATTTCGCAGCTCCCTTCCCGCAACTTCTCCAGACCCACCTGCTTACGTTACGCTCCATCTTACTTGTTCCCCTTTTCTATGAGGTTTTCTTCCCTGTTTTCACCCTGTCCTTCTATTCCCTCTCCTCCCCCCATCTCGACCAGGTAACTGTCCCTCACTCCCCCCAACCTTTTCCCCCAATCCGACCTCCTTTTTAGTTGTTTGGTCACAGACCACCGCAGCCACTCCCCTTCTTCTTCATCGCTCTTTTTTCCCCTACCACCAGCGCTCAACCTTCTCTGGCATTCGATGCTTTTTTGAGAATCTGAAGTACCCGACTTGCTTTCTACCGCGTCCCCTCTTCTCTCCCTTAATGGAATGTAGTTTTGTAGGAAGAGAATTGTTTTATCTCAGTCGGCGTCTCTTCTCACTTGAGCCTTCCCCTTTTAAGTGTGTCCGATCCCTCGGTTTCATGGCATTTTTTTTGTTCCCTTCATTTTTTAGGATATCTTTCCACGGAACTTTTCTGCCCCTGTCTTTAAGTGGTTTTCTCCACCTCAATTTCTTTTTATCTGCCAATACAAGTGAGTGATTAGAACGCTCCATTTGTCAGACCCCCCCTCCGGCAAGTTTTTTTTTTTAGTCTATGTTTCACTTGGTCCGAGTGGAAATGGAATCTCTCCTCATCACCCTAAAGGTAACAATTAGTTTTTCCTTTATTTTGTCCCCCTTGACTTTTGGGGTTTTCTTGCCTTTGAAATTCACTTCCTGCACCACAAGCCACTTTCGTTTTGCACCAGGGGGGCCTTTGTTTTTATTCTTTTCTTACTTATTCTCTCTTAATACTTCCCTTTTTTTGCGCTGTTTGATAGAGAATCTTTCTTGCTCCCTTTCTCCAAAAAAAGTACTACAGTCCCTTTCCCCCAACCATCCCAATTTTCCTCCTTTTTTTTTATTTTAAAATTTGGAGACCGGTATACTTGAAATTCAACACTCCGAAATCCCCTCCTTTTTCACCCCCATAAGAGCCGGAATTATTGTCGCTTGTGCATTCCTCCCTTCCCCTTCCCCCCCCAAATGATAAACATTTTCACACTTCATAACCTTCTTCCCTTTCTAAATCTCGAATGGCTCGGTCAGACCTTATGTTTCCGATACATCTGATCTTTTCCTCACAGTCACTCCGCTAATACTTACCCTCCAACTCGTGGGTAGAGAGAAGTCCTTCCTCTTCTTAACACCCCCAGTCCCTGAGGAGGATCACCTCCAGCATTGACTTTCTTTCCGCACTGAACTCGGCGCTCACTTTTAGGCGAGGCAAAAAACCTTTTCATTCATCTACTCCTTTTTTCCTTTCTCTCTAGAAGTGAGACCTCCCAATCGTAGTGATGAATTCCTTCATCTTCTCAACCGTCTTTGACGGCATCCACGTGCCGTTCGTCTCCGCATTTTTTCTTCCTGAACATGCAAAACTGTTCGTCATGAGACGCCTGTTTTCTTTTTTCTTTTTTCCTATCGTCCCCCCCACCCGAGCATTCTATTTTTTTAATTTTTTTTTGCTGTTGATTCCCAGTCTTTTGAGATTCTCTTCTCCTTTTCCCGCCTGGGATTCCCCAGTGAGCCTCGCAATAAATTCTTGGATCCTTCCCCACTCTTTCCCCGCTGTTTACAGCTGCCTTCTAATTCTCTGAGGTGTTTCTTTCCTTTCCCTTTCGCCCTTGAGGCTCCCCGTTCCCGTCCTCTTTAGACAACCGCGATTGTTTTTTCGCTTTGAGTATTGCCGCTTTCCCACGTTTTTCTTTCATGCGCGACTTCTCTCAGCCAAAAAGCAATCTTTGAATAGTGATCTTCCTTCCCTATTTGGGCCGTGTTGCTCTCCCTCCCATCATGTTGAGAGTCGCTTCTTTCTCCCGTCATAAATCACATTCTTTTTCGTTTTTGGGCTCGTCTGGGGCCCCTTTCAGTTCTTTTCTTTTTTCCTCGGTCGAAATTCCTCTTGCGCCCCTATCCTTAGTTTTTTAAAATCCTCTTAGTGGGGAGTTGATACGACTTTTTTCCTTTCTTTTTTTTCTTTCACAGATAGTGTTCCCAGTCTCACTTCTTTTTTTGCTGTTTTGCCTTATTCACTCCTGACGATGGAAAAGGTTTTGTTTTTTTCCCCGTATTAGACCTCCTTGCTTTTTTGGTCTTGTTCGATTCTTTCTCTGTTAGACCCGTTTCTTCAAATTTTTCTCTTTTCCTTGTGAAGAGGAGTGTTCCCCAGTTTAGTTTTTTCTTTCCCTTTGGTCACGGTGGCGTTTCCCTCTCTCCCCTACCATGAAATGTTCATTGTCCCCTTTCGGTTGGTTTTTTTAGTGACGTTTTTTCGCTTTTTTCCTCCATCACACCCAAAGCATCCAGTACACCAGTTCTTCCACGTCTTATACCGAATAATGAGCTCAACCACACCCCCATCTCTCCCTTGCCCGACCCACCCCCCTTCCCCCCTCCTCTTGCTTTTCATTTTAATAATTGTTTTTTTTTTCTGCTCTCCAGGTAACACCTTTTGGTTGGTTGCATGCCTTTCGCTTCTCACCTCTTCATCCCTCATGGGGTTTCCCCTTTTTCCCTTTTCTTCACCACGGGCAGTGGACGAGAGGTATTAAGAAGACATTTAGTCCCTCGGCCTCTTCCGACTCTTTCTTTTCGACGGCTATCAGGTGAAGGGGTATCCCTTTTCTGGCCTGTCCCTCACCCTTTTCTTTTTAGCCTGGTCCAAAGGTACCCCTAACCTATGCGACTTTTCTCCCCCAGTCCCTCCCTTTTATGGGCCAGGTCTTCTACCTCGATTTGCCTGCACAGGTTCCTTCCTTCTTTAGATCAAATTTCTAACGACCCTGACCCGTCACCTCGTTCTTCGAGCCCCCCCAAATTTATGCCCTTGTTTCCTTTCCCCGTCCCCCGTTCCCCGCTTGGTAGCTGGTGTCTTTTTACTTTGGTTCCTCGCCGCATGACACAATGTTTTGTTTTGTTGTGTTTTGCTCTTCTCATTCAATCAAATGTACCTTCGTGATCCACCTTTTTTCTCCCCTGTTTCCATCGACAATTAGTTGTATGGTCCCCCCCCATTCTCGGCCCCTTTGAGACCACGTCCTTGCTTCTTTCCCTCAGACACAATTTATCCTCCCTCCGACCGATTGCTGAAGATCCGCACACTCAACAGTTGCTGACTCTTTATTTTCTCTTGTCTAGACCATTTTTTTTTCACATCCCCTTGGAGATAACCCCCCCCACTCCAGCCTTCTTCCAGCACCTCTCCTTATCAATCGCTGGAGTCGATAATTGTTCCCTCGTTTCATAACTTCGCCCTTCCCCCGTTGAGGAACGACTTTTTAAGTTTTTTCGCTCCCCGCATCCCTTTCTCTTCAATGGCACTCTGCAACAGTAATCCCCCCCCTTCACTCCCCCTCCCTTCTTATTGAAGGCCTTCACACGTGCTCTTTTTCTTTTCATAATGAGACGTTTCACTTTTTTTTCCCCTTCGCTACTTTCCTTTCCACAATCCTCCCACCAAAAGAATGACTGAAACCTCACAGCAATCACCCTCTGCCCTCCCCCCCCCTCGCTTCTCCTGGACTATCTTTAGACGCACAAATTATCCTTCTTTTTGAGTTTTCCATATTTTCCCACCCGAACGCACAGTCGGAGTACACATGATCGGCCCCTTTTTCTTTCCTTTCCCACCCTCCTCGGACTGTACAATTAATTTGCTATTGTTTGTTTTTTCCCCGTTGTTCTCTTCGCCTCCCATTAGGACTAAAGGTGGGGGATAGCCGTCTCCCATTCTTTCCCTCTCTCAGCGTAATCCTTCTTACCGTCCACCCGTAGAGTTCTCCTAATGTCCACTCTCGGTGTGTCAGAATGTCATTCTCTCCGCCCTCTGAGGATTGCGTCATTTTCTTAGTCTCCCCCTGCTTTTTCCGATTGGGGATGATTTGATGAGCAAAAATTTCCTTTCCTTCTTACCCCGCTACCACTTTCAGCATCCCACAAGTGGCCCTGATTTTCTGGGGACCTTTTCCTAGGAATTTCAGAGATCAGAAGATCCAACAGCCCGCACTCCATCATTTCTTTTCATTTTTTTTTTCCACGCTTGACGTGTTTTCTCTCTTGACCTTTGTACCCCATCTCCCCCCGAACATTCCGTCCACAAAATCCTTTTACCGGCCTTTTGCCAGTCGGTTCCTTTTGTTTTGAATTCTCCTAAGATAGATCATTCTTCTAGTGTTGTGGCTATCATCCTTACTCCCCAGTCCCAACCCCATCATCTGCCCCCACTTTCGTCTTATTAGTATTTGTCCCCTTTTTTTTCGGCATCTTTTTTTCACGTTGCCTTTTTGACTGTACCTCCCCCCCCTCCTCCATTCCTTTTAACCAATTAGAAGAAGATTTTACCCCTTCTTTTTCTGGGATTTTCTTTCTTCCTTGCCATTCCCCCGTATTAAACTGACCCTACACCAATCGTCCCCTTTTTTCTCTTCTTGTTATATGGCTCGGCCTAAGCACCTTCCCCCCTTTTTCCTTCCCAATCATCGTATCGGTTTCCCTCCCCCTCACGATCTTAATCAACGTTTTCCCCGGGATTTTCTCCTGCGTAATCCCCGATTACCCCACCTCTGTCATGTTCCCCGTTGAGGCTAACCCGCTCCGTCCCGACTTTCTTCCTACTTCCGTACTCGGCGTCTCCCTTTAGCCCTTGCTTTTAACCATTGGAAAGTTTACCTCGTCGTGGCATGGTGAAGCTTTGCTCCCCCGCCACTACTGAATTCTTCGTCTTCCTTCAGAGGTGCGTGCCGGCACGTCACGTGCGCATTTGCCTAAGTGTTTTTTCGTGTTCTGTCCAGCTTGCCCACCCCCGATGACGTTCCGTGATGTTGCGGCGTTTGCGCACTCTAGTCACCTCGAATTGATTGGTCCTGTCGGTTAGGTGAGTCTCCTCTCAGTCCCTTTGGTTTTTCTCGATGTTTCTTTCTTAGCGCCCTGTTAAAAACGTCCTCTGCCGCGCCCTCCTCGCGCCTCCCCCTTTCTCCCGGATAGCCTTCCACGTACGCATTGGTCGCCCTTGTCTTGGTTTGTTTTTTCGAACATTTCTGCTGCGGGCGCCTTTCTTCGACCGCCTCTAGCCTTTTAGCGAAGGCCCCCCAAGGCGCTTCCTAAGTTCGTCGTCTGCTGTGATTCTTTTTTTCATCTTTCTCGCACGCAAAACAGAAGAACGCTGGCGATGATCGGCCTTCATATTCTGGCGTGGTTTGAATTTCCCGCAAGTGAGAGTCGCGTGCTGGTCTCCTGGGATCCAGATCAGCAAACTCTTGGGCGTGCAGCTGTCGATTTAGGCGGCCTTTCTTGCCCTTGTCGGCGGAGTTTTTGCAGAGCAAATGGCCTAGTGCGCCAATATGACCGTGCAATCCTTCCGACGGAGCCTGGTGAGGATATTAAGTTGATACGAAGGTTTTCAAGTGGATTGACAACCCTCCTTTTCAACCCGCCGCGATTCAGACGAGCCCAATTGCTTTGCTCATGACCCTCCCTCATCCAACCCGCTTTCAAACCTTTTGCTGGTGTCTTCCCAATGGAATAATTTTTGCAGGAGACAATTGCCTTTGTTCCGTCAGTTCCCCGTTGTCCAGCTATTTCTATTCTGTCTTACCCTTTCACCCCTTAATCGCTCTGGAATACGCGCTTTTGATGGGCCCAGTTTTTGTCACATTCGCAGTTTCTTTTATTGCTTTCCCCCCGTCTCATTTCATTCACGGAAAGAAATTATCCCCCTTTCACTGATTCCGGGGTTCCAACCCAACGGTCAAGGACACGACTCTCCCTTTTTCAGAAGTTATAGATCCGTGTTCCTTCGGGAACTCTCTTCTCCATCCAAGAAAGAACTTTTTTGATGGAAGTCCCCCACCGTTGCCAATCCTTTCGGCTTTCGATTTGATTCAAGCCATCCCCAGAGGGGCCGCTTTGTTTTTTTTTCTTACCCTAGCTGTGTTAGAGAGTCAACATTTTTTCCCAAACTCATCGGACTGTTTTGGTTTCCATGCCTTCGTCTCACACCTCTTGCCCCTAGAGTGCCTACTTTTGAGTGCCTCCCCTCCTCCCCCCCCCACCTTTTTTTTCTGGGCCGTTGTTATTTAGTTCTTGTCTCCCTGTCTTGATTCTTCAAAGAGCGTAGCTTTCCTGCCCTTCCGTTAACCCAGGAGAATCCAGTTGATCCCTTTAGGCTCTGGTTTGCAATGTTTATCGCTCACTCCCTACGAACTCTTTGGTTTCAAAGCCTAACCTACCTTGCCCACCGAGTACCGTCGCTTTCTGCGTGTAATGTTTTTCTTCTCAGAAGACCCGACCTTCCCTGATCCCCACTCCGTGATTCCTACCAATGCTCCTTGCCCAACACCCCAATTTCATTGGCAACCAGACACGCCTGTTTCCTCTGCGGTGTTTTACTCATGACCTCCCAAATTACGCATTTCTTCGCCCTCCTTGATCTGGTGACATTCCCCAACATGATGAAACGTCCCTTTTCTCGACACTCTTCCCTCGATCAGGATTCTCAGTCTGGGCCCCTTCCATTGCCTCCTTCGCATTTCCAGTCAGTCGGTAATGCACTTACTAAAATGTGTTCCGCTGATTTCCTATAACCCCATCCCCCTTTTGTTCTGATTTCCCCTATATGACCCATCATCGAGCTTTCACTCCTCTCCAATTCCCTTATATGTTCCACTTTCGCTAATGAGTCAAAGGAGGGCTGGTGTTTTCGATGGGTGTGGGTTTGGGTGTTGTTGGGGGGTTTGGGGGTCCTCCCGGTGCCTTTTTTCTCCATGGTTCTGTTGTCCTCCCCTCGTTTTTGCGCACTCCCTTCTTTGGTTTTCCCTCCCTCTCTGGTTTCTCAGCGGTGGGGGCTCTTTTCTTTGGGGGCTCTGGGGTTTCTGGGTTTGTCCTTCCGGCCCCCATTCTGTTCGGGTCCCTTCCGTATCTTAACCACTTTTATTCTTTTTTTCTCTTTTTTCTTTCTTTTTTTTTTCTTTTTCTCCCCCTTGTTTTTTTCTTTTTTTTTTTTTTTTTATTTTCCTTTTTCTTTTTCGTTTTTTTTCTTTTTTTTTTTTTTTTTTTTTTTTTTTTTTTTTTTTTGTCTTGGTGTGGTTTGTTTTCTTTTTTTTTTTTTTTTTTTTTTTCTTTGTTTTGGGGAATTCGCCTGAATGTCCAGACTGACTACAGTGTCGCCTCCGAAAACAGGATCCTCCCTTTTCACGTCCGTTCCCAGATAGCCGGTCCCTCCGCTTCGCGGCCCTTTCTTCCTTACTCCTAGAATTACATTCCCCACATGCTTCCCCTTTCCTTCATCACGGTGGTGGCGGCGCCTAACTGAGGGTTGCGGTTTTTTTTTTTTCTACCCGGTCTTCCTCTCGACCCTCTTCCCGCGACACCCTGGATAAAGAACTGACCTACCTTACCACCCTTTTTCCTCATTCCCCCAATTCGCGACGTTGTTGCCCCCATCTAGAAACCCCCCCTTTAGGCAGCGTCTTACCCCCTCTGGCCAACCCTCCATGCACCCTAAGTCGACCGGCAATTCGTGCATCCCATAGATTCCTTCTCACAATCCCCCCTCTTTTTGATATTGAAGGCTAAAGTCGATAGAGTTTTGATCGCATCCTTTGCGTCCTTTAACGCCTCGAAGTCGTCGTGTGCGAGTAAGCTTCCCCCTCTTCGCCCTTCCATGCCGTCTGGCATAAGAGTTGGCCCTGCATTCGTTTACCCGCATTGCCGCCCTTCGAGAATCCCTTACTCCCTTTTCCTTTAGTATGTCAGGCCGTCTTTCTTTCCGCTCCTGACTGCCTTGGGCCTTTGCCCAGCAACTTGCGCTCCACTGAATACAACGCAACGTGGACGCTTTTTCTGACTTGTGTTTCCCCCCTTTCTCCTCCGATGCATTGACCGCTGAAGATCCCTACTTCCCCTCCTCTTTTTTTTTTAATCTGTTTACAGTCTGGCCCTTGTGGCGGCGCACTTCCCCCCCCCCTTTTTTTTCCCTCTTTCCCCGAGTAATCTGCCAAAAGAAATTAGGGAAGCTTAGACTGTAGTCCCCTTTGTTGGCTCCACTCCCTCTTTTTCCTCCTCCTTTGCTCGCTATACTCTTCGGGCCCCCAGCCCCAACAAAGTCCCCTACAGTCTTCCCCCCCACCTTTTGCCGAAAGTTCTCTGGTTTAAGGGTCCCTCTCCCACAGTCCCCCTGACGCCCCCCCTTCCCTCTGTACAACAAGACTTTTCTAAGAAGATTTCCCTTGGTCTCTGGGTGTTCTCGCTTCTAAATCCGTGACCCCTTATCCATGCCTCCCCCCCAAATCTTCCCCTTTAATGGTGTTATTAGGAAAGGTGTCTCGTCGAAGACCTCATTGAGGCCAAAGAGTTTTTCGGGAATCCCGTTGACGCTACTCCTTTTCTCCCCTTTTTTCCCCTTGTAAGGCTTCCAGAAGATTTAATGCATTTTCTCCCCATTTCACCGAGGACTAATACTCAGGGAGGCCTTCCGAGGGAGCTTTTTTACTACCCCCTTAAAAGCGCACTTTCTCGAGCAAGGTTACAAGGACCGGGAGTCATTTCCTCCGCTCTCCCTAAGCCTTATCCTCAAATATCCTTGCTTTGATTCTATCCTCAAGTTCACCTTCGGCGGTTTTTCCCCTGAAGTCCTGACTGTCAGTTACGACACGAGTTTGAGGTTTTTGGTCCCTGATGTTTCCACATTCCTCATGAAACTTTGTTACTTTTTCGTGGCCCCAACGCCCTCTTTTATGGCCTTTTTTCTTCCTTTGGTGAGTCCTATCATTATGGTGTCGCTTGACCTCTGTATTTTCTCACTTAGAACGCCTGATGTATAACCTTAGACTTTTCCGCGCCTAAGTATGAGACCCCCCTCTTCACGCTTTCTCTCGCCTCCAGAAGTATGTGGGAATTATGAGTGTTCTCGTATTTTTGCCGTGGTCGGAACTTCGGCTTCTACACGAAACCTTCTTACGAACGTTTTTGGAGACCCAAAGGCGATTCCTCTTCGCTTTCCTCGTAGAGGAATACGCTATTTAAAGTATTCACGACTCCCTCCGACCAAACCCTGATCGAACCCTCCCCCGGTACTTGAATATTTCGGAATGGTGGATCGCTTCCCCGTTTCCGCCTTCTTCTTTTTCTTCAGGTAATATATTTCAGCAATTGAGGCGTTGTCTCTATAGTCCTTTTTTCCCCCCTTCAGAATCTGACAGGTCGTCATTTCCCCCCCCATTGTACCGGCCCGGCACCCCCAAATTTTGACGCTAGTCCCCCCCTTAGTTTAGTGACACTTCTCCCCCCTCCCCGTGAACTCATGAAGATCGTTTCTTCTAAGCTGGTCGTTTTAGCTTATTGCCTCACTCCCGGTTTTAATGATTGAATTCCCCAGTCAAGTTTAGGTCCCTACAATTCCTTTTTGTTCCCGACAGATTATCCCCCCTCCTCAAATCTGGAAACCAGATCCTTTTTGCTGCCAATGCAATTGTTGGCCAGCTTTTGTCCCCTCGGCCAGACTAAGTCTTTTTTTTTAGGTCTTTGCCTCGATTGATTTCGGCATTTCAGCCTTCCTTTAGAACCCCAGTCTTAGGGACTGCCGGCTTTTCAAGGTGGGCATTGACTTACCCATGCGCCTTTTCACGGCCGGCTGTGACACAATCGAGATTTTTCACACTTCGAGGTCCCACTTCATCCCCTGTCTTCCTGAAGGGTTCACCTCCCGTGCCTATTTTGAAGCTACGCCCGGTTGGGAAGGTACCCTACTTGTCCTTCTCACTATCTCTCGTCCTTCCCCCCCCCCAAGAAACGTTGTTTTAGATGGAACGTCACCACCACCGTAGGCACCCTGAGGATGCCATATTTCTCGGTCAAGGCCAATTCCCACCCAGGAGATTTTTTGAGGCTGTTTTCTTTTCCCTCTCCCCTCTTGTGGTTTTTAGAAGCGCTTCCCCATTCTTTCCAACTCATCGGCGTGGCACTTTCGATCTCCCTTATGGCATCCTCTTCTTCCTCCCGTGGTGGTTTCGTTCCTCGACCAAAATTTAGACGGGATCTAGATTTCTTTCCTACCTGCTGGCTCCCTGCTTCGGCCCGATTCTGCGCTCCTGCGGGGTTCCCCGGACCCCTTTTCGACTTTTCTCCAGTGCAGTGGGGCAACCCATTGTGCTTCCTTTTTGTTCACCGCCTAGGTGCCACAGACTCTTGACCTGTTCCCTTGAAGTACCCCCCACCCTCCCGTTCCCCATAAGTGATTATTCAAAGCGTAGCTATTCAGAATTTTGTCCTTTGCCCAATGAAGGTTCTAGACATGCCACAGTCTTCTCAACGACGCCCCTTTCCACACATTC
>Ga0179593_1504240_pt1 | contig 14855 bp, 14 predicted proteins | sample CZODoug2_1_08_16_FD_185931 | JGI IMG/M metagenome (GOLD analysis project Ga0179593, IMG submission 185931) | Vadose zone soil fungal communities from Angelo Coast Range Reserve, California, USA - CZODoug2_1_08_16fungal (PacBio error correction) | ecosystem: Environmental > Terrestrial > Soil >... | reverse complement strand
CCTCACTCTGCCACCCGAATTTTTAATCTGGACACCCCACCCCCCCTTTAGGGTATCTCTTTTCGACACCGGTGAATACAGTCAGGGGTCTTCCTTTTTATGGGACTCGCCCCCCCTTTAAGTTCGCTTGTACTCAGACACGTCTGTTCGGCTAATTTAAAATTTCTACTCTCTCTTCATTTTGTTTATTAAATAGTAGTTCTCAACTTCCTTTCAGAAGTCTCTTCAGAGGAAACGGAAATGTTTTTCTTAGCCCCCTCTTGCATCCCCTTCCGCTCTGGACACCTCCCCGTTACGATAGTGAACCCTTCCACTTGTTAATCCCTGGAATGGTATCCTTCCTTTGAGCCCCTCTGCCAAGAGTTCTTCTTTTCCCCTTGCTAATCTGAAAATAGCGGCCCGCGTTCCTCCCCAGCGTATCCTTCCCGTTCGTTCCCCCTCTAATTTCTGTCTATTCCTCTTTTTCCCCCCTCCCCTCCTTGTTTGTGTCTACCGGCCGACGTACCTCCCACGGAAGATCAGGTGTGGTCATGCTTTTTTCAGCCCGTCTCCTTCCCCTTCCCCAATCCCCTGAAGCACATTGTCCCCCAGAACGTTGACCCACGACTGCGTTCCTCTCCGTCCTGTTTTCCATGTACTTCAAGAGATCTATTCGTTTCGTGTATCAGCTTTATGGGTCACTGTGTTCCTCCCCCCCCCACAGGAGCTACATTTTCCTTCCAAGCTAGTCTTCTAAGGAGTATACTCGTAACGACCCCTAATCTACTACTGTGGTCTTTTCTAACCCCTGACGGTATTACGTGAGCGCTCCCCTTACCGATCCTTTTTTACCGCTCGTTTCCCAATCCCCTGGCACCTTTCTACCGTGCGGCCATCTTTCAACAAGTCACCTTAACAAACACCCCTTCCGGGTCCCTCCCCCCAGCTTTCCTTATAAGCCGTTGAGAATCCTTCCTACGCCTTCCACCCCTCCCTTCGTACCAAAGAATTAGAGATCAACACCTTTTTTTCACCACTTTCCCCATGACTTTCTCTTCCAGATTCCACCGGTTTTGGGCTGTTAGCTTCTCCATCCCGGTTAATTCCAGATACTGTAATGGCCAATTTCCACCTCTGTGTTTCCCCCATCGCAGGCTCTGGATTTCACAGTAGAAATCTGACACAAGTCTGCCAAAGGTTTTGGCCACTTCGTCTTCATCGAAGACCCCAGCCCCGTTAACTCTGTTTCTGCCCCTTTCGCCCAAAATCAGAAGTCCTACCATTTGATGCTTTACCTTCTTAGAAATTACCTTCTGCCCCTTCCCAAAGTGTCTTGGCCCCCCTCCCTTGAGATTTCTCAGACGTTTCTTTCCAGGTCCCCCTTACCGTGAACAAATTTGTTCCCCTAACTCTCCGCCTTAGCGCCTCCCCTTTTCTGAACGGGAGAAATCTGTCTTTTTTCACCCCAGAGGAGCAGTGTGTTTACCTGGACCTTTCTTTCTCCACGAAGAGTACAATAGCCCTAAGATTACAGTCCGATTTACAATACTGGAGGTATACCCCCGCCCTCTTTCTTAACAGGTCGCCCAGAGTGGATACCTTCAATAGTATGAGGTCCCTGCCAGGCCTCGTCTCCCCCGACTCTTGAAGTTTCCCATTTTCCCTCTCCCTGCCCCGCAACGGTAAGTGGGAACCACTCCCTCCCTAGATATCCTACGTACCTCCCTGACTACCTTCTTTACGCGTCTTTAGTACTTCGATTTTAAGAGTTACCTTTTCCATACTCTTTGACTGTGTCGTAGGCCAGGTCAGTCCCTTATTCCCCTCCCTTGTCGATGCGTCTGTCCAGGTCCACAGGCAATCGTCGGACCTCACACCTATTCTTGAACAAAGAAGGTGACCACTCCAGTCTCCCTACCCCCTCGTCCCTTTAGAACGCCCCTTTCCTTTTGGCGAGTTGTTGATAAAGGATGCTTGCTTCTATCCCCATTTTGTCTTCTTAAGTAGAGTATAAGGTAATGCATTTTTCTTCTAGATATTCCCCTCCGGACTCCCCGTGCCCCCCCAAAGTCTTGGGAGTTTTCCCTATAGTGTTTATTAAGTACCTCCTTCTTCTCTGTGGCATAAAAGTTTTAAACTGTTACGGTCTGTACAGTCTGAGAGAGGAATTTCTCCCCTTTTCTCTCCTCCCTAATATCACGTACGATCATTGATATCCCCCAACATTCTCCTACATGGCGAAGAACTCTTCCCGTTTTGTCTTTTTCTAGAAGGGTCGTTCGCCTAACTTTTGCGGGGCACCGCCGCCTCCTGATTCCCGGATTGAGCTTGACGAAAGGCCTTTTACCTCGGTTTCTTTGATTCGGATCGCTGATGAAGGGTCAGCCCCCCCGGACCCAGGGGTTTTTCTTTTGTAAGTGACAGAGGTGGACTAAGGTAGGCACTTTTGAGACCACGTAGAGTGGACTACTTCTAAGCCGGTGTAAAGGATGTGAGCCTCAGATACATAACAAGTCCCCCTCCCCTTACTGATTTTTTTTCCCCTGAGCGAGCCCAACTATGCCGGTGCGCCTGTTATTTTTGTCTCTACTAATGGTCTCTTGTTTTTTTCCCTCTGAAATCGTTTTCGGAATAGTCCCGTGGACACTCCGACTGCGAGTCAAGAATAGGTGAGTCCGCCCACTTGGTTTCCTCGCATTTCATAAGCGGTTCAAAACGGCATCCTCTTGAGGAACCCCCTTATGCGGAAGACCAACGAGTATAAAATTCCCATCATCCTTGTTTCTTTTCTATTTTCCATTCTTTTTTCGCTTTTTTTACATTTATGATCGGACGAGAATGAAATTGTTCGCCCTATCAATCATCCATTAGAATATTTAGTGAAGATCTTCTTTTCCCTCTTTTCTTCCTCTGAGAGCCCTTTTCTACCTTTACTTAATGACGACTATAAGTATGAATCCATTCAGCCAGAGATTTCTGACCCAGAGCCACTTCCGTATCTCTTGGTCCCCTTTAATCCTTTCTCCCATTCCGGCTCTGATTCCCTATGAACGAAAAAGTTTCCCCCTGTAAGTTCCCCTCGAGTTTCAGCCTCGTTTTTCCTTTGGGAGAACAGGCCCTCCCGTAGAGCCACCTACCTTTTTGCAAACGTCCCCCCACACGGAGGTAGAAAAAAGGAAATAAGAGAAGATATACCCATACCCCTCCCGATTCCCCTCTCTTCCAGGTCTTCTCCAGAACATAATCTTACTCGAATCGTTGTAAGAATTTAATCCTTACTGTTCTCCCGTCTTTCCCCTCCCTTCCCTGAACCGATGCAACGTTTGAAAGTTCGTTAACGGTTGTGGTTCTTTTCTCAGAGTTCGGTTCCCCCGTGATCTCTTCCCGTACGTTTACAAAAGCATCACTTTGGGATGTATAACTGAACCAGTTTTCCTCTCCGTCTTCAAATCCCGCTGTTCCTGCCAGCATCTCTAGGTCTCCCCTCGGTGGTTTGGCTTTTTGTCCGGATCCATCATGACGCCTGACCTCGCAGGCTTACCACCTGGAAGGGTCAACTCCCTCCCCTCTCCCGAATGGCCAGGTGAGTTTTCCTAGAGTTGCTGGTGCGCCTTTCTCTTTCCCGTCAGGTCTCCCCATTTGTCCTATTAACTCCCCTCCTTTAGATCCGGTATACTTTCCTATGACAACTTGGGCCCCCCCCGTCGACCGACTACTCCGACAGCGGCAGAGGCCATTTAGAAGGATCACCACCCGGCCTTTCCGAGCTGGTCCCCCCCCCGTCCCCTGAATCTGAAGGACATGAGAGAAAACTGGCCCCGCCGGTCGAATAGAGGCCTATTCTAATACTGATTTTTCTTTGTATTGTCACAACAGAAGGGATTCTAATGATACCGCCCGTGTAGTATGGAGGGGTGTGCAACTCCCCTGCGTGCCTGCTTTCAGCGTTCCCTTTTCCCTTCCATTTTCAGTTGATCTTTTGGGCTAGGGGTTCTTACTCGTCCAGTTATTTATTGGCCACCGGCCGCGACAGAGGCGGATGCTGCGGCCGCTGATTTGACCCCCCTACCATCCAGACCCCTGAGGGGAATATCCGGTAGTTCCATTTCGTCTAATTTTCGTCAGTTGAGTTCCCCTCCCCGCCTCTCTCGAAGGATCATGGTCATGCTTCCCTTTCCGTTTTTCATAGCAGCCCATTGCCCGACTAAAATTTATTCCCATCCCCCCAATTTTTTCTCTCTTCCCTGTTAATGAAGAGTCCAAATCCTCTTTTCTCCCCCTCGTTAGGCGCTTTTTGACAATCCATATGACGTTTTCTTTCTAGTTGGATTCCTCCTCCCCCCCTCCTCCGAGTTGGTTGCTTGTGGCATCTTCTGTCCCTCCTCAGGATGACACCCGGTACTTCTAGGCTATTTCCTTCCGACATGATTTATTTCAATTTCCAGGACCAGTCACATTCCGACCGGTCTGCCCCTGGGCGCCCCTCGGCAATGACCCAATTTTGTTATTCCAGATTGCAGGTCGGCTGTGCACACTTCCGGTGGTAACCTATCCGTCCCTCCCCCCAAGCACCTTATAGTTTGGGGACCCTCTGTCTCTCACTGTTTCAAGGCTTAAACCCATACACATTCCCGTGACTTATTTAGGGTAGAGCTTTCCCTAGCATTCGTGTAAGGACCCCTTACCCCCTTTTGGTTGGGGTTAGGCCAACTCTCTTCATTGGAGTTTTTTTGGAAAATGTCTGGAAGTTTTCCTTGTTTTTTTTTCCTCCCTTTTTAGACGTACAGGATGCCGGTAGGTGGTACTTTTCCTGCTTGACTATCCTAGAAGGAGGAGACTATTTTTCATAGGACGGCTGCCTTGGGTTTTCCTTGACTGATCGTCTTGAAGGTTGTGGCCTCCGGTCTTGAATTTTTGTAGCATGCTTGGTTTTTTTTTCATGCGCTTCGATTTAGACCAAAGATGTTGTGACTCGATCCTATATATATATTTCCTAAAAGTTGTTGGTTTTGTTAGTGTGATGGTTGAAGATTCACCTTCTATGTCGGCCTCTTTTCACGTGCTTGACCCACGAGAGAATCCATCCATACTTCCCTCAACGAGTATTCACCTGACGTCTCTGAAGGGAGGAACCTCGGCAGGTTAATATCAACCTTCTCCGAGCCTTAGGTCGGGCCCCCATACAGTACGCGTCCCCCCCCAGAACTTCCCATCCGGTAAGTCAAACGGAGTAACAGTCCAGACCTCTCCGGACATGACTGGAAATTCCCCCACCGAGGGGAGAAAAACTTAAGGGTCGGTCTGTACGCCAATTCACCCGCATCTACCAATTTTTCCATCTGTCGGCAACTCCCAGCTGCACCGACTTTTCTGGACTAAACGCTGCAGTTTAAACTCCAGGTTCCCGACGCGATCATTAGCTTTGTTTTTCCGGTTCTGTTTACCTCCTTCGCCCCTTACTGACGCGAGTAACCATTTACCCCAACCCTTTTTCTCTGCGTCCCTCCCCAGCCGATTCGAGTTACTTTGCTTCTCGGTTCACAATGGTAAGGCTGTTTTTACTGGCAATTGGTCTCTCTCTCTAAGGGCCAGGAAGAATGAGATTCAGCTGTAATCCGTGTCCAAAGGCCCTGCACCTACGGGTGGACCTCCTTTTTTTACTTTTGACGCAATCCGACCAGGAAGTCATCGCCGGTATGAGGCCTGTTCGAAACCGATTAGAGGGACCAGATTCTGGCCGTTTTCCGAATTTTGTTTCAACTTTATAATAGGTGCCCCCCCCTTGGGTTCTCCTGTCGTGCTCTTGTGTACCCAGCCTCGTAGTCTGCTTTTCCACAGGAGTCTTTTGACCAATGCTGATACACTTGCCCTAGGAGTTTTTGGATCATTCATCGTCATGCGCCGTTCACGTGGAATCTTCAGTGAATTGTGGACGCAGTGGATGGCCAGTACGAGGTGTCTGACCCTTTTTTGTATACCCCAGAGAGATCAGACGCCTGCCAGGATCCTCCGGCATGGACAAGATCTTGAAAGGCTCCCCCAGGCCTCGCCGGGCCCTTTTTTTAGAGCTTTTTTCAGTCTCGGTAACAGCATGGAGGTAGAGTTAGTTTTACAGCAAACGAACGTCCCTGACGATCCCGTTTTTTCTATGAGTTTAGTCCTTTCTTTCGGACGAAATATCGATTATGTAAGAGGGAATCTCTCTTTAGACGTTGGGACCCTTCGACTTAGAGTCCTGTCCACGAAATCCTGGCTGTATTTAACCCCAGGCCCCCCGGCTCTCTCAGGAGGACCTTGGTATTTACTTTTCTGGGGTTATTGATTCCGTGGTGATACCTGGTGCGACGCGGACACTACTCGGGGTTTCTCTGGTAAAGACGGACGCAGCTGGGAGACTGCCTTTTCCTTGCCCCCCCGACAGGCTTCCGCTTTGAGAGTCTTTCTGACTCCTTAATAACTTCTCTAGCTGGTTCCCTTAGGGCTCTCTTCCTGCCCTCTTTCAGGATTCGATCTCGACGGACTGACCTATGCCCCTTTGGCTCCGATCCGTTTAGCGGTCATCCGTCTGGGACGTACTTTAGCGACACGGAGCTGAGCACTGTTTTTTTTCCCGTACCTGGCGCCGTCGGCCGCAACTACGGGAGGGTTGGACGTGTAACCCCAGCGATCAGGTCATGCCTTGTCCCGGGTTTGTTGATCGCTTCAGTGTCGCCCTTGTGAACCGGTAGGGCGGTTTCCTCTTTTTTGAGTCTCGTAAACTTTCTGTTTTACGCCGGACTTCCCGGCAATCGACACACCCCCCGACGCGGTTGTGATAGTCTATTTCCGTCGTGTTGGCGTACCTTTTCCTACAGTTGCGGTTCCCGGACGCTCGACGTTGGAGGTTTACGCAGGGCCGGGATTTATTTTTTTCGCCACCCTTTGAGGGGGCGGATGGCTGTTGATTTGGATGTTTTCTCGTTTCTCATTCCAAAAGCCAGTTTGGACGGCGGAGCGGATAATCTGGGAGTTCCCCCCGGAGGTGTTGTTTTTGGGTGTACCCTGTCTCGGGCTTCTTTCAGGGGTAAGGGTCTTCTTTTTTGAGGTTCGTCTTACCCCCCTACACTTTGCTGGTCCCCCCCGCTTTTTTAGCGCGAAATAGCTAGTTTGCCGGCAGTACAAGAGGTCTCTTTTTTAAAGTGATCCGAGATTTTATTCCAACAGTCGATCGCGCTTTGCCACCCAGCGCGAAAAAGCACCTACCTTCCATTTGTTTTTAGAGATGCTGTTCGTTCGCTGGGTTCCCTTCCCCTTTCTGGACTTTAGCTTTTGGAGATCGGTCAATTGGTCGTTGATCCTGCTCTGGCACCGCGCTCTTCGCATATTCGGGACAGACTCTGGCGGTCAGTCGGCGAGGAGCGATCTTCCCGAGCCCGAAATTTCCTTCCCTTTTCCTTTCAAAATCTTAGTTTTTTTTTTAAGAAGCCTCGAGGCGCAATCACGCGCGCGTTCGCGCGCTGGTCTTGCTCCTCAGGATCCGCCGGAAGACGGCTCCATCGACTTTGGTGCCAGCCGCGATAAGATCCACCTAAGGGAATTTTTCCTGCATGGAGAGAGGGTTATCTCTCTTTCTGTCTTTTTGGGGGCTTTTTTTTTTGCTACTTCTTGTGGTGGTGTTTGTTTCTTTTCTTTGTGTTTTTTTTTTTTTTTTTTTTTTTTTTTTTTTTTGGTCGAAGGTGGGCGAACTCCGCCGCCCGGGCGTACCCAGTACGTCGAGCAACTACGCACTGTCGGAAGACCCCCAGTCCCCCCCCCTTATTTTTACGACGACCCCAAATTTCGCTGTCGCTATTGACGGATCTCTGGGACAAAAGCCTTCACCATAGCTGAGCCTCAGACCTGATGACACTACAGGAACTGCCCAGTAGCCATGAGAGATTTAAACTGCGCAGGAGGCCATCTCAGAGCCTTTGGTCCGCCCGTACTTTCTCATGGGTCGATCGGCGTTCTCTGTACCCCCCAATTTTTCAGTTTTGCACACTTTTGATGTCGCCTCCACAGGTGCTCTCCGGTGGCCCCCCTTTTCTGCGGCACGAATTTCCCCTTGTTTTCGCGTTTTCAGGCCGGAGCGAAGCCCCGCTTTATCTGACTTCCGTTTCTCGCGACGGCGAGCGCCCGGAACTTTCCTTGAAATTTTCGAATTGCAAGCCATTTTTTATTTTTGAGACTTGGTCCGGTCTTTTTTTTGCGGACGCGAGAGTGAATGTACCCGGTAGAATTTCGTCGTCTTCCCGCAGCCCTCGATTGTGTTCGGGTCCCTCGACACGGCTGCCGTAGACCGACTATATCCCCCTTTACCGACTTCCGACTCTTGAACGGCCGTTTTTTGACCGCCACGTCTGTGGCGGACCACGTTCCGCTTCAGGCCGACACTTTGATTTTCCCCTTTGCCGATTCCCCTCGCAGTTTAGGCCCTCAGAAGACCATCGAGTTCGTGTCCGGCCATGGACGACGCCCCTGTTTCAGTTTTGCCTGCAAATTTTGGCTTTTGATTTATTCGTATTTTGCGGTGATCCCGACAGTCCCCTGGAGACCCTGGCCGTTCAGTTCTCCGTAGTCCAGCTCTTGGGGTGTCAGACTTGGGTTTTTCCCGACAGTATGTTGCCCTTTTGTTAAAACTCTTTTTGTGTCCCTACGCAGGCTGTGACGTCTGCAGCCCGAGTGCCTTCGTCTCTTTGAGGCTAACACCGATGAACCCATAGTCACTTGTCTTTTCTTCTTTTAACCCATTTTTGAAGATTACCATGTTACGTTTCCGTATTATACCATTCTCGGTGATACGTCTTGAGAAGACCCGCTGATAGGACTCCGTTAGGCCTTTCTGGTAGGGTCTTTGACGTTCATTGCTGAAGGTTTTATTTTAGCAAGCACCTTATTCCCCCCAGCCCCCAGGTGTCGAATAGACAGGGTACAGTTTAACATTCCTCGAAGCCGCTCCCCTAGCTTTTTAGACTTTATGGGTGAGTGAAGGTTTCAGGCCCCCTCACTATTCCGTAGAGCCAGGGCCATTAGTGCACCTAGTACTGTTGAAATTTTCTGTGCTCCCGGGCTTGCCGCCACGGGTTTTAATAAATAGGCCCCCATGGTCGCGGGCCCATTGGATCCCTCTGCGATGACAATCAAATGACAAGGATTCCGACGCCTTTCTTACCCCAGTGTTTTAACCCGAGAAAAGGATAACTAATCTGAAACCCGTGTAACATATGCGTAGCTGGGTTTGCGATGGCCTCCCGGCTTTTTCATCTGCGTAAGGTAGTGTGTCCGGTCTCCTGGTTAGATCGAACCCCCTTTCCCCCCCTTTGCTCACTTCTAGAGATTTTTTCCCTCTTTCCTTCCCGGTTAAGGTATGAATTGACCGGGCTGGTCCATGTCATACACATTGCTTTGCCGGCGTCCTTTTGTGGGCGGTTTCCCAGGGATCCTCCTGTAGGAGTGGGATCAAGTCCCCGGTGTCAGTTTTTTGCCTCCCCGCCTTTCTCCTGTCCTTTCGTGGCGGTCAGAGTTTCCGTTTGCCGTAGCTGAAGGCCATACTGTCGTGATGGTCCCGAATTCCCGGTTACGGGCTAGCCCTAGACCTCGACACAGCCGGGAAGGTAGTTTCCCCTCGGGAAGGCGAAATTTTCCATGGTCCGGCAGGCTTTGTGTCGCGGCTGGCTTTCAGGCCTTGGTTTCGTTGTGCAAATTATGCGCAGTGAATGAGTCAGTTTTCCGCCGCCCTGTTACAGCGATACAACTGGCCCCTTGGGATCTTTAATTCTGACTTCTGTATTCCACCACCCTTCTTGATCTATCTTCATTTTTTCATAATAAGTTGAGTTGGCTCTCTCTCTTCTTTTCCCACCTCCCGTACCCAACTGGAAACTCTCATCCTCTGGGTGGACCGGCCTCCCCCCCTTCTCCGTAGTTCCATGCTTCCCAAGTCCTAAGAAGACGGACTGACACGCACAACTGTCCTCGGAGAAAGCACCCCCCGCACCCTGAAGAAATTTTGACGTTCTTCCAAATTTTGACTTACCTTCGAATCCTCTCCTCGTCCCTTGTAGTTTCTAACGATTTTGTCACATAGAAACCCATGTTACCTGCTTATTCTGGATTCCATAAGGATACCCAATGAAGGTACTCAGCCCATCTGACCCCACTACCCGACCCCCCCCTTCCCTGTCCCCCTTCGTTCTCCTCTAATGAAAAACGGAATTTTGTGTCTTTCAACCTTCACCCACCTCAATCTTCAGTGGCCATTCCTCCCCCACTAAAAGGAAGCCTCACCTGCATGATTCGTCACACAGATGCCCCTTTCCCACTTTACATTGTTCTCTACCCGAGTACTTTTTGAATAAGAGCTCTCTGATACGTTCGCTTTCGTCTTTGTTCTAACCTCTCAGCATTTTTCCCCCTCATGCTCGCTTCCCCCCCCTTAAAACCTTTCTACTTCTTCCTCTCCCGCTCGGTGCGTGCTGTTCTCCTGTTTTCCGCCCTTCCTTCCAATCCATGGTCCTTCCCCTATCGGCCCTCCCCTGTTCATGCAAGATGCATCGGGCAAAACTTCCCTTTTCATTTAACTTTCCCTATCTACCTCGCTTTCATCTGGATAACCCCATTAGGCTCCTTTTTTCCAATTTTTCTCTGATTCCTCCACAACGCGTCCCCTTCGCTCCTTTCCTTCCGGATGTGGTCCTTTTTTTCGCCAAAACTTATAACTGAAAAGATGCCTTATGTCTACGAGTCTTTTCTACCCCTGTATTTCGATCCCCTTCCTGACCACCCGTGGGATTTCATATTTCCGTCCCCACGAGATTTCCACAGCCTTTCTCAGGGGAATTCCCCTTCCCCCACCTTCACAGGCTTGAAAGGTATTCCATAAGATGCTCTTTTCTCTACCCATCTCATTTCTCCCTGAAATTTCCCCTTTAAGTCACTTCCTCTGCGACCCAATCTTTTTCCAGTTAGATATTTTGTGTTCATACTTCACCCTTTTTTTTTTGTAGTCTTTTCAAGATCTCTCTTCCGCCCTCAGGATTATACAGGAATATCCTATAATGGCTACCTATTTCCCCCTGGGAACTTCTCACAGATCGGAGTTTCGTTCGTCAACTCCGTCATTCTTCTTCCCCCTTTTTACGTTTGCTGTCTGCTCATAAATGGGGCCGAACTTCTGGTTCTCCCCTCCCCGTATTAGAAAGGATTTCCTGAATTCCTCTAAATCCTAGATTATTCGAGCCCGGCCTCCCTCGCTTCTTCTCAGGTGGCTTTCAGGGGAGGTCTTTACAATCCTTCAACTTTTTTTTCACTTTTGACTTGTCCCCTAACAGACCAGGTCTTCCCCACGGTACTCGACTTCAAAGGAAGAATTAGAGTATTCTAGCAGAATTCCTCCAGTTTGAAATTCCCACTGTTTTATCAAGAAGCCCACTCCCTCTTTCTTATTCGTAACATAAGAGGGACTTTATTGACTTGACCCCAGCCCAAACACTCTTACCATTTCTTATAGAAGGCTTTCAGCATTTTCTTTCCCTCCCAGTCTGACCATTACGAATTATTTAAATCCTACACTGTTATAACTGGGGCTTCATCCCTTACGGTATCTTTATCCTTCCTGCCCGGCAACACCCCACTTTTTCGTTATATAGCTTTTAGCGGATTTCGGAGGAAGTCTATGTTAGGGATACCAGCAAACGTGGGTGTTCGGTTCCAAAATGCTAGTCCAATGTTAGTTTCTACCTTTAAAGGTGAAAGCATAGGGATTACTCGGACAAAACTAGAAGACAGGTTTTTTGGTTTCGCGCGCCTTGTGCCTATCAGGGTCGGAAAAAGGGAATTTGCTTCCTTTTTTTTTTACCGCTAGTGATTTACGGCTGTTCTCCCATCCGATCCCGGGATCTGAAGAAAGTTAGTAGGATAGTCAACCCTTTTTTCTACCTCCCATTACATTTTTCGGTGGACGGGATGAATTCTTTGGGTATACCTTACGGTCCCTTTGACAGGTGCCGGAAGCGGGACTTATCCCTACTACTTCCTAAGGTGGTGTCCGTTATACGTAGGGTAAAACAGAAACATCCCGAGTTACAAGTTCCTTCGATATCGATTAAACGCCCAGTTCTCTGTTCTTGGGCGGCACCGACGGGTTTTGAGGCCTCTCATAGAGGATTGATAGTTGGTTTTTTTCTTCTGCCTTAGGGCTTCGGGTCTTGTAGAGAAAATTTCCATGTTTACGGCGCGCGTCCCTTTTATAGGCGAGCGACGATTAAAGAGACCGATTCTGGAACCAGGGACCCCTTTAGACCCTAGATTCTTAAACAGCGCTAGCTCAGGGCACCCAAGCGCTTCCGAACAGCCTCTCTTAATAATCCTTTTTGTGGGTGTCGGATCAGACTGCTGTGTCGTGCAGTTTTTTTCCCTTTCCCCGGAGCGCTGGTTTTCGAGAGATAAGTGTTCTGGGGTTCCTGTCGCCGCGCTCTTCCTATTTTCGGGACCGCTTGGGCCCAAATGTCCTTCTAGTAGTGCGATCCCGTACTCAACTGTAAAGAAAAAGCCCTCAGAGTCAGGCGCATTCTCCTAGCGCGGTCGCCACAATCGTTTTGAGACTGGATAAAGGAAGCTGCCGCCCTTTTCCGGTCTGGTGACATCCTTCGAAAGATACACTCCGTGCACCGTTCTTCGCGATCGGACTACAGACGGCTGTTCAAAGGACCATCTTTACCCCCGCGCCGCAGCAAACCCCAAAACCTTCCCCATGGTACCAACCCGGATTTGAAGCATACTAAACAGACAGACGGGCTGCTTTCGGTGATCGTCCGGAGGAAAAAGGAAAATCAAGTAGTTAAGCGCACAAAAAGATTTCGCACGAGACATGCGCTCTCACCCCGCAGGGGTGGCCCCGGCATCTACAGGTATTTTAAGGTCTGTAGCCACTTCGGCGGGTTACCGTTCGAGTAGATGCCTCGGAAGATAATCTAGATTTTTACCCCAACATTTTTTGTACAGATCCGCCCCAGCAAAGATTTAAGTTGATGACCCTCGAGCATCACGCGTTTGTGTCCTCAGTGGTCAGGCCCTTCGAATACTCCCACTCTAATGCGCCCCGCCTCTCGGCGAGCCTCAAGAATGTCTTTTTGTCCAAATCGATCCTACCCTCCGGAGGATGTCTCAACTCTCCGCGACATCTAGGCGAAGTACGCGAAAGGGGTGGCCTGAGCCGCCCAGCACTTTTTTAATTCAGAACCCGAGTTGTTGCTTGCCAGTCCCCCGACCCCAAAGGCTGATTCTCCACATAAAGACCGGCAGCGGCCGCCCCCTGAAGAAGGCGTAGTGACAGAACCTGTGTGACGATAAGAGCAGATGCCCATCCCCTTCCTGCTTAGAATCTGTTCGTCCGCAGCATACTCTCTCCGGGCGTGGGCCTGACCGCCAGCTGGAAGTGGCTAACCCTTTCTGTCCCTCTCACAGACGTTCTTACGGGGAGACGACAGATTGCGACATCCTGCCATTTTCTCATTCCAGAAGATAGGACTTCCCGAGGCCGGTTTCCTCCTTTAGAAAGTTCTTCCCGTCCCATATAGCCCCCTGACTCACAGGCGGCTAGGACTACCGAGCTGACGGAAACCTCCCAGCTCCCCTAGAGGCTTTTTCTTCAGAGAGGACGAGGATGACGTTCGTAGTTCGGGTTCATCGAGAGCCCCTAAGCGCTCGGACGGATATCTGTCAGTCCCCGTTCGGGGTCCTTGCCTTTTCTCCGTCCTGGATTTTACCAGCTCGGCGACATGAGGAACCTCCAATGATTAGACCGTCGACCGTGGCGCCCTAGTCTCGCCCTCCCCAGACTTTGGTAGTCTACCCCCGGTAGCGTGTTTTTGGCGACCTTGGCCATCCTCGTGACTACTTTCACGTCCCGATTTTTACTTCGGGTTTTGTGGCCGAGCAGAGACGAATTTTGCCCACTTTGTGCGACGGGCGGCTTTGTTTACACCCTCTCCCCGGCCGCCCTTCTCCTGACCTTTTTCATCCCGAGGACGTTAACCTGGTGAACAAGGTTGTCCGGATCGTTCGTACAGTGCTTAAGCGACAGCCACAAGGAAGCCACGACAAGCTTTGGACCTTATCGTCGGTATACCGCAGAAAGATACAGGCTGGGGTGCCTTCTAGAGCAGTAGGTGGCAGGAAACTTTTCTCGTCTTTTTGTCTGGGTGGTTTTTTTTTGGGAAAGATATCCTCCCTCGCCCCGCACTTCTCGACAGTAGAGGAGTCCGCTTTTAGATTGTCCCCTGGAGGCCGTGCTCAAATTCTGTCCCCAGTCCTTTTAAGCCATGGAGTTCTTCTTTTCTGGACGGTAGACAGCCTTGTAGTCCTTGTATACACAAAAAAGACGGGGTTAGCCGCAACTACGTCTTAGACTCCCCTTGTCTTTCGTTCGGCATAGTATTTGTCCCCTTTTCCGGACGTGAGAAGACGATATCGTTGAATCCATTATAGCTGTCCCGGTCAACTTTTTCCGAAACCCCCTTGCCCATCTTGCCCGAAGAATAGAACCTGGTGAAGTGGTTTTAGCTCTTAAGGATGCGACCGTGTTCCAGTACAGGAATTTATAGTTAACTCAGTTGTGGTCAGAAGCAGTCCTTTCTTTATAAGTATTCCTCCTTTGGAAGTATTCAAGATGGAAGAATGCTTCTTGACGCAGTCCACCGCTTATCTAGAGGGGCCACTTTGCCTTTCTTCCTCCATAGTGAAAGGTAATAGTTATATAATTTTAAAATAATAAGTGGGTATTCTTCCCTGACTTATGACTGGATACGTACGGGTATAGGGGATGTGTAGAAGGGAAAACATAGGGCTTGGAGCGAAGA
>Ga0179593_1295245_pt1 | contig 14855 bp, 18 predicted proteins | sample CZODoug2_1_08_16_FD_185931 | JGI IMG/M metagenome (GOLD analysis project Ga0179593, IMG submission 185931) | Vadose zone soil fungal communities from Angelo Coast Range Reserve, California, USA - CZODoug2_1_08_16fungal (PacBio error correction) | ecosystem: Environmental > Terrestrial > Soil >... | reverse complement strand
TTTGACCCTGCTTTTCCTTTCTTTTTCAATTCGTTCCTTACCTCCTCACCGCCATTTGTCCCCTGAATGAGACTGGTCCGGACGGTTCCCCCCCGTCACTAGGTGCTTCATCTTCCTCTCAAGTTCACCACCCCCCTGCCGACAGGTCCCCCCCGCCACAATCGTCGCGCTTTTCCTTTTTTCTCCCATGAGGGGGCGCGGCGTACGCCACCACAAACCACATTATCTCCCTCAGTTCGAATTCCCATGTTGGAGTCAAGGCTCGGAAGTCCCCCCCCTCCCGTACTTCCCCCTCCTCGCAGCCCCCCCCCTTCGTGACTGTTTTCTTCTCCATAACCCTGTTTTTTGTCCTTCTTTCCCCTTTTCACCCCTTTTTTTATCCCCCGACCCTTGAGGCGGGTTTGAAAGGCTCTTTGCCCCTTCTTCTGGTCAGTCTTAAACCCCCCGAATTCAACTGGGACGATTTTCCCTTTGTTTTTCCTCTCCCAGAGTGACTGTAGTGTGTGAGTCCCTGTCTTTTTGTTTCCTGCCCCCCCCGTTGCCCCATCCCTTTCGTGGCAAGCAGCGCTTTTTTTTCGTTACCTATCTTGAGGTAGGCCATTGTTTTTTCTTCCCTTCTTCCTTTTCCGCTGTCCGTGAGCCGGTTCAACTGCTGCCTCTCCTTGGTTTTTTGATGGATCGGTTGGGGGGGTGGGGGGGGTGGGGGCCCCTTCTTTCACAGAATCCCACCACGCCCCGGTGCCTCTGGAAGAAAGTACCACCTTTTTGACTTACAAGGTTCACGAACTGTTGAGTACGTTTTTCTGCCCCCCTCTTCTTTGTCGGGGATTCCCAATACCACTTTCCGGCATGGTTGGCCGGGTGGCCTTGTCGTTTTTTTTTCAAGGAGACCCACGAATCGGGATTGTTCGCCACACACTGTTTGTATTCGTCCGGTCATGGTGGTGCCTCTTGCGCACACGGGTGTATGCCCTTCGCTGGGCTGGGATGTCCTCCGGCTATCCGCTGCTAGCCCCCAAACCTTTTTTATCAGTGCCACCCAGGTGTCCCTGCTCACAGTTGTGGGAACCCCAGCTTCTCCCCGTTATGTTAGCCCTTGGGTCCCCGCCCCACGGCCTTGCAGTGCTTGTCCTTAGGTTGCTCTGACCGTGCCATCCCTCCGATTGATCGATAGTTGACCTTGCTTTTTTTTTTTTCAGGCGCTGGTGTCGAGCGGTCAATTCAGGAAACCCCTCCCCATTTCGCACCCCCTCTTTTTTGTTCCTCCGTTTGACGGGCATTTTTGTTTTGTTCCCATTCCGTACTTTGCCTATTGTTGAGCTCGCTTCATCCCGTGTTTCATTTTTCACGTTCAGCCTTCCAACCTTTTGGGGTTTTTTTTTCCCTCTTTTTTGGGGCTTCCATGGGAGGGGAACATTTTCCCCCCTCTCAACTGGGATCTAAGCAAGGGTGGTGTCTCTTTTCCCCTTGTGTGTTTCCATTGCTGACTTTGCCCCTGGCGCATGCAATGTTGGAGACAGTTTTTTCTGTTCACCCCTTTGCGAGCATTACACAAAGGAAGCCCTTTTACCATTGTGCCAAGGTCGCATGGGGGATTCGGTTTCTAATTGTTGTTTTTTTTTGGATTCCCTTGCGCTTCGTAATTCATTTTCGCGTAAGCCAGGGATTTTCGTCGCCACGCTCCTTTTTACCCTTTTTTTTTTTTTTTTTTTGGTTTTTGAGTCGGAGTTCCTCCCGGAAGTCCTGTTTTTTTTCCCTAGCTCCCCCTTTACCACGGGAAGTTTGACTAGTATCCTTCGACCCACGGATCCGACTCTTGGTAGGGGTTTCCTTCCCTGTTTCACCCTTTCCCCCCGCGCTAGATAGGGAACGAGCCGTTGTTTTGGTTCCGTCCGAGTTTTTGTCCCAACACCTGCCCCACCCCGCCGTACCCCCCCCTCTTCCGGTTTTACGTTCCCTTTTTTTTGCCCGTAGTCGGGCTCACACCCCCCCACCAAAAGCTTGGACCTTTTGGGGGCCCGACTTTTAGCGATGTCCCTTGAACCCGCACGCACCCTCCCCCACTTTTTTGTGTTCCTTTTTTTTCTCGGGTGAGTTCTGACCTTCACATCCCCCCCACGAACGTCCCCACTGACTTCTACCCCATCGGGCACTTTCTTCACCAAAAGGAATTGGGGTTCAACTCCTTTTTTTTTTTCTCGTGCTGTTCTCTTTTCACCTTTTTGGATTGAAGTTAGCCACCATGATGTACGGTTGTTTTTTCATCGGCCCCCTCCCAGGCATTTCTTTTTGCAGTTTATTCCTTGTCTCTTTTGTTCTTCGTCCCTTCGAAGCCCAACCCACTAATTTTTGGCACTTTTGCCCCCCTGTGCTGCAGGTTGTCCTGGTGCCCTTGGATGAAACCCCCCAAGTTCACCCCCCAATTGGGGTTTCTCCCTCCTCCGATTCGTTATGTTCCCTGTTTGGACTTGGCACCCTTCCAACCCACTGCATGTACCACGTTTGGCCTTTGCTTTTTTTACTTTGGGGCTGGGACCTGATTTTTTGTATACCCCACCAAAACCAAATCCTTTCTTTAACTTCCACGGGCTGCCTGCGAAACCTTTCCAGGGAGTTGTTTTCATTTCCTGAACTTTTTTTCCACTCGAATCTCCCCGGGGTGTGGGGTCCGTAAAGGTCTCGCAAGGGTTGGGGCCATTCCCCTGTAACGTTCTTACCCCATTCCATGTTAGCGAAATTGAAAACCAATAGTTTTCCCTTTGTTTTCAAGCGTTATACGAACAGTGCGTTGTGCAACCCCGTCGTTTTTTTTCCAGGACTTTTACTATCAGTCCACTTCGATTTTAGCCCTAGTCATCTTTTGAGTTTTTGGACATTGCCCCCCCTTGGAGGAGAGTAAGAAGAATTCCTGACCCCCTTTTTTTGGGGTTCCTTTTTTAGGAAACGACTCTTTGGGATTCCGCGAAGTCCATCCGGGGTCCCTCCGTGTAATTTTTTCTTTTGGGGTCCTTCCCGTACAATTAAGACATCAGTTTTTCTTCCAGAACCCCAGGCGGGTTCTCTCTTGGTGTCGGCCCGCACCATTCCCCGTCCGCCCTCTCTGCTCCACCCTGTGACACTGATTGCTTCGAAATGGACCGCCTTTTGAACTCCGGTCGAGATTTTCTGTTCCCCTGCCCCAGTCACTTTTCCAATCCTCTCTCCTTGTCATCCCCTTGTCTCGTCGTGTGACCTTCCAGCGCCACCGCCCTCTTTCTTTCGGAGTTTTCTTCTTAGTTGGACCACTTTTCCCCATGGCCGGACCCTTTTCAGAGTTGTTTTTCTGACTCTGGTGCCCAACGAAACATAGTTTTGGTTAGAGAGGAGTTTTGGTTTTTCGAGCACAAACCCTCTATTGCAACCACACCCAGCGGAGTGTCCTTCTTTTTCTGCCGCTAAATCCAAGTTTCATCTTCCCTGGCTTTTGGGTGTTTTCCCCGAGGGGAACCTTTTTTCATTCCCCAGAGATGAGTCTTTTTTTTTTGATTAGTAGGGCCCGAGTGGTTTCGTTTCCTTGTCTCATCCTTTTTCCCCTCTTGTCAGGAACCAAGCCCCACTCTTCCACGGACCTTTCCCTTTTTGGTCGTCCCACCCTTGACCGCCGCTTTTTGCTTTTTCGGAATCTCCCTCCTCCTTCCCCTTTTTTTTTTTGTTTTTGACTGTCTATCAATAGTAACATCCACACCTGTACCGGCGGTCAACTTTTTTCGACCATTTCCCGTGCTTCTTTTTCCACTAATTTCTTTCCGAGAGTTCCTATTTTTGTTTGTGTGACTACTGGTCCTGTCAGGCACGAGTCGCCCTAATCCATTTTCCTTTTTTTCTGTAACATTTTTCCGAAACCACGGATTTCGACCCCTCGGCCACCTGGGTCCTTTATTATTCCGTGATGGATTGAGCTCCTCTACCCCAACTAGATGTTTTTTTTTATTTTTTCCGATGTGTGGCGTGAGGCTCCCTTCCCCTCCACACAAACGATCTGTTTCCCCCCCTTTGCCCTTCGTCCCGCCGCTCCCTTTTTCTGTTGTCCCTGAATGCATTTCAACAATCGGAACCCCCCCCAGTACCCCTTGCTTGGCTCTGCGAACCTTCTCTCCATTTGAGGCGCCTTTTCAAGATTTTCGTTTCTTTTTTAATTTTTCTGTTCAGCCCGAAAACAATGCTTCTTTTTTTTTTCGGAATGTATTCCCCTGGTGCCTCTGTGGTTTTCCTTTCCCCCTGACCCCTCTATTTTCCCTCTTTTCCTTTTGGGTGAGCCCCTGATGCGGGTTCTGCGGATGCCGTATACAGTTTGGCCTTTATTTTCCCCCAACTGTTCTTGTTCCAGACGGATGTCTTTCTCCGCCGCATCGCCGCCTTTTGCCTTTTAAATTCAGCGTTTTTCGGCGTTTTTGATATCACTTTTGTGCTTTTTCCTGGTTTCGTGCTCTTGTCTTTTTTTTTTTCTGATTTTTTCGTCGTCAAACTTCTTCCGACGGTACCTTTCTGGCCACACCTCTGCGGATACACCCCCGCTCTATTCATTCATCATCTGTTTTTTATTCTCGGTCGACCAGGTTCCTAACCACAGAACAAACTCTCAAGGTTTTTTTCCTGTTTCTCTGTGCTCTCAGATCTAGACAAGACCAGCCTTAGTTGTTGTCTGTGCAGCCCTTCCTCCCATTGCGTCCACACCGGACGTTTCCCCCCTTGTTCCATAGTCCTGCCACCACTCTTCACCAGTTGACAGAGCTCCCCCTGCCAACAAGAGAGGGACAGAGCGTCTAGACTCCACAATTTTTGTGGGTTTTTTTAGAAGGTCTTCACCACCCCCGTTTAGGCCCAGTTTCCTTCAACCCTTTTTGTTTTGGGCTTTTTGCACTTTTGTCTCGAATCAACCTGACACTGGCCTGTCTTCATGCTGGGGCTTGTTCTTCGGTCTTTCCACCCCCTTTTCCACTCTCTTTTTTGGGATCTAGAATTCCTTCCCCCTGCAATCGTACCAATGGCTTTCCTTGTGTAAGTCCCTGCCGATTTCCTGGTGCTAGTTCATAGGGTGTTTTTTTCCTTTGGGCTTGGTTTCATTTTTTTTCCGTTCCCTCACCCCCTTTATTTTTTTTCTACCACAAAGGTGTTGCACTTTTCCTTATATCCACGCACCCTGTAAATCCTACCTTTTTCACAAATGCCCCACAAGTCAAAGCTTTTTTTCTCCTGGTCTCACTCCCCAGTTCCCCCTCCTCATTGGGGAGTTCTTGATTCCTTCGTGGTTCCTCTGGCTCACGTAATTCCTCCCTCCCCCCCCGCTAGTTACTAAATTTTTTCTTCTCCCCCCCCCTGGGTCGGGAAGCCTTTCCCCCCATCCACCCATATCCCCTGTCTCCCCGTACTTGACCTTTTTCCACCCCGTTCACAGGGAGCGGGACCAACCAATGTGTTTCCTTTTGGTCGATCACCGGCCATTCGTTCCCCCCCGATGCTTGGACCCCCCCCTTGTACGGACGCAAGACCACTGACCTCTGAATTCCTTCGGTTTCGGGCCCCATTTTCCATAACTCTACTCGCCCTCCCATGACCCATGGCTTACATGGCAGTGTGTTGTTTTTTCCTCCGGCCGCCTTTTCAACCCTCCCCGGTGCGTCTCAAGTCCGTATTGACTTCGCTGCCTTCCTTTTGCACTTTCCTCCACCAACCAGAAGCGCAACACAATTTTGACTTCTTTTTTCCCCCCTTCTATTCTTTTGCCCATTATGATCCCTCCCTCGGAAATACCGTAGGTTCCTCTTTCCCTTTTTCATTGAAACCAGTTTCGTCTTCTCTATTCCTTTATTGGCGATTTTTGTTCCGCCAGTGGACAACCCCAATTCTCGTTCCTCCCCTCGCAACCCCTCGGGGTCGTTTTTTTTTTTTTTTTCTTTTTTTTAAGTTTTTAGCAACCCGATGCGCTCAACTCTCCATTTTTTTTTCTTTGGCTTCATACGCGATCCCAAACCAGCAGCTCTTTTAACGTTGCTTAATGGCCCGTTTTTATGATTCAACTGGAGGGCTTTTTCCAACTTTTCTTCCTCTCTTTGTACCAGTTTTTTTTCCCCGTCTAGGCCTTTCGTTTCTAGACATGGTTTTTTTTTTGCCTCAAACTTGTCGGTGCTGCAACACCCGGCATCTTGCCACCCCGTTGCAGTTCCCCTCTTTCTCCGCCCTGCCCCCAGCCATGAGGAAAGGGCATTTCCCGCATTGTCCAGCATCCTCTCTGGTCTTGTTCGTCCTTCGCTTCTTTTACTCGCTTGGGGCTTTTGATCTGTTTCTGGGCTTTGTCTTCCAAATCCTCCCCAACCACATGCCCTTAGGCCTGTTCCCCAAAGGCGTTTTGAATATGGTCTTTTCCCTGCTACCGCCGACGGGGCATTGACACTTTGCCACCTCCTGGTACAGCCGCTATAAGACACTTCGGAGCGCCTGACAGCCCATTCTGCTGGTTTCTAGCTTTTTCCCTCCCACTTTCCCCCCCACCCCTTTTTTCTTCTTCACACACAAAAACCCATCGGTAGGGACACAGTCCTCGGTTCGGTACTGATCCTCCGCAAGTTCTACATTCCATTTGGCCTTTTTCGCCTTTCTCCGAGGAGTCAGTGGCCTCTCTTCCCCAAATAAATCCCCCAGTGGTTTACTCCAAGGTTTTGGATTCGGGGCCGATCCACTGTCTATTCTTTCCACCTACCACTTTTGGACAATAAATCCCGAAGGTTTTCCCGGGGCTTTGAGGTGGTGCATTTGTACTTCTTTTTTTTTTTCTCCCTGCCCTTCCCCCCCCATGAGCTTCTCATACCGTGACCCTTTCGGCGACAACTCCCCGTTGCCCTTCACCTCGTGAACCGCGCCTTTTACCTTTCCCGGTTTTGGCTTTCTTTTGGCTGTTTTGTCCGGTTTCGTGGTCCCATGTCCCGCACTAACCTCCTTCAGGTTTCTCCCTCTCCAGGTTCCTTGTCCTAGGAAGTCATCTTACAACGCATAGTGCCTTCGCACACCCTTTTGGGGTTTTTTTCCAATCTACTTCTCCCTCACGTTGCTTCCCTTACTTTTTTTGTTTTGGTGTTGATGGCTCTGTCTAGTCTTACTGGGACCTTTCATCTTCCATTCAACTTTCCTCTCAGGACCGTGACTTTTTTGAGATAAACATGCCAGGGCGCACCCGGCATTTTGTCGTTGTCTGACTTTTTCCCTTTTGTATTCCAGGCCCCTGTTAAAAAAAGTTCCCCCTCACTCTCTTGGCCGCCGGAAACACCAATTGTAACACGCTTTTCCGATACCCCCCCCCGATAACTTATCCTGTACCCTTTGTTAGTCCTAAGTGCCAGCTCAGCTGACCCTAAGGGGATTGGGCTCACCGTACAGTGATTTGGGTCGTCTGTCCCCCAGACTACGTCCCCTGGTCGTGTTGCACTGTTTTGAACTGTTCCCCTCTATTCACGTTACAAAAAAACACTTACCCTTCCGGTTTTCCCTTCCCCAAAATCGTTGAAGTCACCCCTGGGCCCCGCCTTGTCCCCCCTTCGTGCATAACAATGACTTCTTTTCCCCCCGTCGACCGCGTTTCCCCACCTTGGTTCCCTACCTCCCCCGAAACCTCTTTTTGTAGAGAAATCCCAGAAACCCTTTGCTGCCTTCACACGTTCGATTTACCAACCCCCGTCTTTCCTCCTTTTTTCCTAAATTTTTTTCCGACGAACAGGTTTCTACCCTTTGTCTCCCGGCTGTCCGATCTGAATCATGCCTTCCCCCCCAGTTACTTTGGTACAAACCGGAAGCCCAATAGAGCCTACGAGACCTGATCGAGTGCATTCATTTGGCTCTTTCGCTTGACGGTTCAGGCATGTTCGCAAGCCGTTGTCTCAACTTTTTTCCCTTCCACTCGTTTTATGTCTGCGACTTATGGAATTGGGTTTATTTTTTGCTTTTTCTCTGTGGATCGTTCTTTTCAGCACCCAGATCACAGGCCCCCAGGCTTAACCAAGCACTTCACGTACCAGCCGTTCCGACCCCCCCTTCCCTTGTAACGGTTCTTTCACTCCTGGCTTCTTTTTTTGGTTCACACGTTCACCCTTTTTTACTTTGTACGGTTCTTGTGGCACGCGACTCCGGTTCTTTTGGTCGAATGCACTTCTTTTTTTCACGGCATTCACTTTGACTGTGGATATGGCATCACGTTTCTGCAGCTGCGCCCCCCTTTGTGCTGTACCTTTCCACTCTTTTTTGATCCCTATTATGTTGGCTGTGCGATTCCAACACCTTTATTCTTTTCAGTCCGCAATCTTTTTCAGCGACACGGGGGTACTTAATTCTGCCGCCACAGGTCTTTCCAAAAGTGATCCCGGCTGCTTTCTAGCTTTGGGCCTTCTACCCCCCCCAAGTCATCCCGCCCTTGTGAAGGCTCACGCTGGGGCTGCTGGATTTGTGCTCGCCTTCGTGTGGCCTCAATCAAGACGTGAGTGTTGTTTGTGTCTCGTGTTACTTTCGGGTGCCAGGAAACCGGAGACGTCGTTTTTTTCTTCAGTCCTCGATGCGTGACTCCCTGTGGTGTGTCAACCCCCCCTTCACCCTGACCCTATGTTTTTCTATCGGGAAATCCCGCTTGTTTTATTTTTCCCTTTGACCTTTTTTTTGACTCCGTTTGTTTCACCTCGTTGTCTTCCCTTCTTTGAGGGGACTCCCTTTGCTTTCCCCCCTGAGTCACTTGGGACATTATTCAAGCGGCCCCGTGTTCCTTGTTTTTTCGTAGTTTTTGGGTTGTCAAGTGTATTGTTGATCCATATTTGTCGGTGTTTTTGTCATGGCGGCTGCCTTCTTTTTCCTGTACTTAGCCATGTTCTTTCTTTTTACCCTTCATTTCGGACCCCGTCGGCACTACTGGAAACATTTGGAAAGTCGGCCGAGCTTTGTTTGCAGGCTGGTGTCTCTCCAGTTGTAAGGGTGATTTTGTTTTGACCTTTCCTCGTCTTCCTTTTTTGTCCACCGTTTGTCATATATTCTATTCAGTTAATTGTCTGCTTTCTGGTTAACGCAGGGGCAAGAGCTCCCGGTACCGGGAGTTTCCCGTCATACACCCTCTAACGCCCGTCCTTTGTGTTTTGGCTACCATCCCTTCCCCCGCCCTTTTCTCCAAGGTGTTTTTTTTTGTTCTCTTTCACTCTGTAAACTATGGTCGAAAGTACGGATCCGAGGTGTTATTTGTTCGGTCCTTAAGTTGCCACCACCCTATCTCCGCCCTAGTCATTTTTCGGCGACTGGCCTGATTCTTATAGCGTTTCGATTGCCCGTCCCCCACCAACTTCCCCCCCATTGTGAAGGACCCCCTCCCATTGTCTCTATGTCTCCCGTTCGCGTCGTAGATTTTCTGTTTCCGTACCCAAACGTTATTACACAAGATTTTAGTGACCTTTGTGTATTTTTTAAGTTACCCATTGGTTAGAGGTCGTTCCCACCGCCCCCTTTCTTTTTTCAAAACAAGGGTTGCCCCTTTCTGGTAGGGGTTTTTGGTCTTTTCTTCTGAACCACCAACTTACTCCCCCACGAAGCACCTTTATGCATCACTCTACTATCCCCCGGGGATGGGGATACCCAAACCTGGACCTCATTTCGAGTGTTGTTGTTGCTTGTGACTTTTCCATTTAGAACCGACCTTTTTCTTCCACTGTTCACCTCCCCAAGGTCATCTTGCCCTTTTTAATGACTTTTTTTTTGCGTCGGAACGGATGTGGTCCCCCCCCCTTTTTCCCCCAAGTTTTTTAGTTCTTACTGGGTATACTACCTGGTCGTTGGCCATTTTTTTATTCGTTTCCCCTGCTGACTAACCCCCCCGTCAACCCCGGTTTTGTGTGTATGCTTTTTATTTCCGTCGTTCAGACCACTTCTGCGTTCGAACTTTCAACAGGAAATGCCCCTTGTGCGCACGCCGGTTTCGTTGCCTGACCCTTGCTGAAAAACCCCCCACAACTGCGTCTCCGTCACGGAGAACCCCTTCTTTTCTCATAACGATCTTCGGGTGGTCATTTCTTCCCTTTTCAACCCCTTCTGCCCCTCACCCCGTGTTTTTGATTGGGACTCGAGTTGAACAAGCTATCCATGGTTGGTGTCCTCCTACCTCCCTTGCCAATTTTTTCCGGGATATCAACCCCTCGTCTCTTCCTCTCTTTGATTCTATCCTCTCCCAAAACTGTTCACAGGAGGTTTGCCCACCTGTCTTGATCCTTATTGTACTATACCTTCTTTTTTCCCCCACTCGACGGTGCGCGCTCCCCCCTTCCCTGTCATGTCCCACCACGGTCTTTCGATTGGGGGATTTCCTGGCGTGAGAGTTAAAGCCAAGCTTTTTGCCTCTGTCCGATCCTTTTCGATCGGTCCCTCTTCCTTTTCCCTCCCTGTGGGTCTTTCACCTGTTGTCATCTTGAAGACCCTCCCCGCATCTTTTACTCCCCCAAACACAACGGCGTTTTGCGTTTTTTTTTTTACCTATAGTTTTTTCCTTCTCCGAAACCTGCAAGCCGCGTCTGTGCCCTGTGTGTTTTTTTTTTCGTAGTTGACAGGCTCGAAACTTGTTCAGGAAATCCATGCAAGTCCGGTTCCTTGCTTTGATGAACTTCAACCTACCAATTTTCCCCACGATCGGAAAGAATTGCTCCCTTGAGCGGCTGCTTTTTCCCCCTTGTCTCCTCTGGACCAAGCACCGTCCCATTGCGGCTAATTTTATGCGGTGTGATTGTTAGTTCCTCACTGTGGCTTTAAAGTCCTGGACCCCGGCTGTTGCCGGTACCTGACTGGCTGAAACTGTTGAACCCCCCTCACTTTTTTTAGTCTTCGTTGTTGGTTTTCCTCCGAGGATTTGTGGAGCGAGCCCAACCAATCTTCTATTAACCCCACACAAAAAAGATGTTTTTTTTGGTCTCTGAGACCCGCTCCCTTTTTAGGTAATCTTCTTTTTCATTACTTTGAGTGTTTTTAGACCTCTTGTTCCGTATGCGATTTTCCTCCTTATGGCAGTTCTGCGCCCTGCGTCGTTGGGCCCCACTTCGTTCACCGCCTCTTTCATTTATCTTTCCGTGTTCCCCTGTCAAAGTCCCAAGTCCCGGATTGAACTGTCCGCCATACCATCTTTTGTCCCCAGTTGTCTTTGCTTGGTTCGTTGTGCCTATCTACCTCTCTTTCCTCTCTTGTTGTTTTGTCGCACTTACTTTTTCGCCACCATCAACCCTCTTTTGTGCCAAGGTACACCGGCGGAAAATGCGGCCCATCAGTTTCTTTCTTAGGTAACTCCTTTTTGTCCTTTAGACGATTTTTATTTCTTCCCGCAGAGGGGGCTACCGGGTTTTCCTGATCGGTGCCCTCCCCCTCCTGCCTCTATATACCCTCCTCAAGCGATCGATCTCGAAAAAGCTCCACAGTTGGTACATCTGAATCTTTGTCGTTCTCCCCCTATGTGCCCTGGTATTTTGTAAGATTTGCTGATGGATCGGATTAGCTCTGTCTCTCCCGCTCCCTCCCGATGTTTTTTGTGTGGTTCAGATGTGTTTCGACGATCACTACTTCTTCACACCCCCTTTCAAGGAACCACTCTTAGCTGGAAAGCCTTTTTTCGCCGAGTTCCTTGTCCGCTAAATCTTTCGTGGTGTTCCTTCCTTCAAGTCAACACCTCTCAACACATTTTCCAGTTGCGACCAGTGCGGTTCCCGGGCTTTTTGTAGCGGACGGACCTCATCCGCCGGTCCCCCCTGTTTCCTCATGATTATTACGCTTCGTGCATTTGTCTAATTGGCCTCCAGCCCCCCCACGATCTCCGACCTCGCCCTTCTTCTTCTCCCGAGCTGCTGTCCTTCACACCCTTTTTTGCCTCCCCGTTGATTATTTTTATTTTTTTTTTCTTTTTTCCCCGACTACATTCTAGTCGGAGCTGCCGCTTGGCGCAAACTCCTAGTAGGTCTGTTTGTGCCATAATTCCCCGAGTGCCCCCGATGGATCCCGCATCCAGGTTTCTTTCCCAAACTCTTTTAGTTTTCACAGTTTCTTATGCTTCTTACTCTCCGCCAGCCTTATACCTTCCCCCGGATCGCCCCCCTGGTGGTGACTTTCCTGATATCTGTTTTTCCCCCCCAAGCGCACGTTTTAGTGCTGCTTAGTAAAACCCTTCGTCGCAAGGTTGGGTAATCCTGGTTCGTCGTTGTTTCTACCCTCATTATTAAGAGACAACATATCTACGACGCGTTTCGGTCCTGTAACCACCTTGTGTTTTTCCCCAAATTCTGTTGTTTCCCCCCACCACTGCATAGTTTCACTCACTCTCTTTCCCCCATTTTTCCACGGGTGATCTTGTCTCCTTTTGGTGACAATTTTCCCCCCTCCCCCACCTAAAGAGTTCGGTTCCTTTGCCACAGTTGTTTTGTGTGATTGCTTAGACTTGTATCCCCTTTTTTTTTGTTGTAGCAGTCGGACCTCGGTCCGTACCTTTGGCACCCCCTCGTTGGACTGCCCTGATCGCCCCCTTTTTAAGCCCTGTTTTCCCTTCTCTGGCAAGCACCCAATTTTTGTGGACCTTTCAATCAGTTTCTTACCCCCAGGACCCATCCTGGTTCTTCTCACTCCCACGTGGTCCTTTTCCCCCCGTGCCCTACGTCCCCGCAACCCCCCGTCTCTTTACAATGTCTCACTTGCTGCATGGTATTTCTCCCCCCAACCATTTTTAATTACGGCTTTGCCGGCATACCCCCCAGCCCCACAGAATTCTTTTCGTTTGTTGTACGTCCCCGATTACTTCTTGTTTGCTTTGCTCTCCCCCCTTTTTTTCCCTTTCTTTGACGGTATCCCGTTCCAACTCCCGAACGCACCCATTTACCTCCCCCAAAAGTTGGTTCACCCCTTTTATCTCTTTGTTTCGTGTTTTTACTCCTCTCAATCTTTGCGCGTCCACGGTTAAATCTCTTTTTTTTTGAGCGGAATATTAGCCGTTCACTATCTAAAATTTTTTTCTATTTCCTTTGATTTTCCCCTTTGTGACATCGACGACTCTCCTTCTCGGTTTCTTTCAATCTAGTAGTCGGTTTCAAGTCTTTTTTCACGACTATCCCTTTTCTCTTGCACGGATCCGACTTGTGTCACCCCTTCTCCTGTTCAACAATCCCCGTACAGCGGGGCGCCCCCCATTGTTTTTCCCTTTTTTCCTTTTTTTTATTCAAGGCCCTTTTTCCTGTTACCAGTGTCACCCCTGTTACTACATTGCCTTCTTTCCTACTTCATGCACTCCGAATTTTACTCCTCATACCCGGTTACGCCACAAGTCAACCCCCACTTAATACGTCCCAAAGCCCCAGCCTCACATGGATAATTGGCCATGTTCTTTGTGGTCTCTGCCATCGACCCTATTTGTTTGACATTTCATTTCCGGGCGTCTCAATTCCACAGGATGGACTTTTTTATTTACCTTGTTTTTTGTGCCCTTTGTTGCCAGGCCTCCATTCCTACAACGTCATCAAGATCACCCCCCCCACAGAAACTTCCCTTGTGTTCCGGAACTTTCAAGGAGCTTGTTTCTTTTGCCCCGCACTGACATTCCCCTTTTTAAAGCGTTTTTCCTTGCCCTCCCCCCCCTTGATTGTGCCATGCTTTGTGACACACTCTGAAACGTTCCGGCCTCAACCAACTTTTCCGATTTTGTTCGTACGTGGAACAACCACCAAAGGCATTCTTCACTCCAGCCCGTCCCCCAATTGAAACATCGATGTCGCTTCTGCCTGTCCGCTTTTTGCTTTGTCTCTGTCGCTCCGACACCATCCTTAATCGTCGGATTCTTCTTTCCCGGTTCTCTTAGTACACTGTGCACAATCCGCAGCTTGCCAGTACTGTCCACGGTCCTTTCCCCCAGACCGAGCCTTTAAACTTCTCCGCCCATTGGACAGTTTTTTTCATCAGCAGTCCTTTACCCCCTTCTGGTTCCCTTTGCCCCTCGAGCACCCAAACTGATTTTTCATGCATTTCATGTGCTGATCTTCTCCCAACGTTTGCCAACCCCCCTTTTTTTCCTGCTTAACCGTTCCGGTCCTCCCTTTCCCCCCCCCCGCAACCCAGTTTTACCAGTGATGTTTCTCGCTGCGGGCCTGAGTAGGGCCGGGACATGTCGTGTTTGACCTCGTTTTTGGCGATTTTTTTGTTGCTTTATGGTGATCGTATCAACTCGGGGAACCCCCGCCAGTATTCTGACTGGTTCTAACAATCGTGAATACGGTGGGCCCTGATACACCGTCCACCGTCCTCTGTCCCCACACCGATTTTCCCCTTACCTATCGATATACTATTCTTTTGGCCCCCTCTTTTTGTTTAAGTTTCCTGCTCACCCCATCTCTTCAACAAACACTGCCTCTCCCCCCCGCAGGGTTTTCACTCTCTCTCTAATCAGATCCTTCTCCGTTTCGTGGTCTGTCGATAAACCACCTTTTTTTTATTTTTTTCAGCAGACAACCTGTTCTCGCACCACTCTTTTTTTTGCCACCCATCGCCCGCTGGGCATTTGCGACGCGTTGGTTCCCCTTTGTCTGTACTTCTTTTATTTTACTGTGTCGAATTATCTTTCTCAAAACAGGTTTTCAATTCGAGCCCTCGCCCACCTTAATAGTTTTCCTCATTGGGGACTTCTTTGGCTTTTTGGTTGGTCTTTCCTGGCCACCCTGTGATCTTTTTCGGTGCAAGCGATAATCTCAGTTTTGGTTCATTCCACTTTTCATACGGTCCTGTAATTTTTAATTTTCCCCCCGTTAAGTAAGAAGGATGCCAATCCTACATTTTTCTTTATGTCCCCC
>Ga0179593_1471031_pt1 | contig 14856 bp, 14 predicted proteins | sample CZODoug2_1_08_16_FD_185931 | JGI IMG/M metagenome (GOLD analysis project Ga0179593, IMG submission 185931) | Vadose zone soil fungal communities from Angelo Coast Range Reserve, California, USA - CZODoug2_1_08_16fungal (PacBio error correction) | ecosystem: Environmental > Terrestrial > Soil >... | reverse complement strand
AGCGCGCTTGCTGATCTTTTTGCAAAAGAGCTACTTCGCCTGCCTGAATTCGCTTTCCTGTCTCACACCTTACGTCCCACCACTCCGGCTTCGCTTTTTCTTGAGAAATAGTGGATCTGGAATCTCTTTTTCACGTCAAATCCAAACACATTTGGTTTTTTTCACTTTTCTTCGGACGATTTTCAATCTAGAGGCTTCGGTCATTGCCCCGTAGACTTGTTCCAAAAGTATGAGATGGTCTTGTTGAACTCCCCTGTTTTTCTGCTTTGAAGATTTATCGGTATGTTGAGATGATCCCCCGACTTCGATTGACCGTTCTCTTCTCCTCCTACCTCTTGATTGACCCTCCACAGGCACCAGACGGGTCCAAGAGTTGATCGGGTGTCCCTTTCGGTATAAAAGCTTGTGTTTTGGGGTGAGTATCCCTTTTTGGTCAGGTGACTCGTCAGACTTCCTTGTTTCCGATCTTTCTCGACCTTTTGATGATTAAGAGTCTTCTTCCTTTCCCCGCTTTCCGCGTCCCACTTTTCGACACTTCGGTTTCCCCTTTCCTAGGTGATGAGGTTGATTTTTGGTTTTTTTCCACAGACTGTCCCTTGCTTTAAGTGATCAGCTCCGCCGGACTCTCCATTGACCCTGCCGGGTTTTGTGGTCTCCAGCCCTTTTTTTCTTCCAAGGCTTTTTCCAGAGATCTTACTTTCGCCCTTCAATCTCCTCCCCGTCCTCTGAAAAATTTGAGGAGCAGGGAACGCATATCATGAGATCTCGTAATTCCTCGTTCCCAAACCTTATTCCTGCGTTGGTGAGGTCGAGACCTTTTCCCGTTTCAGCGTGAAATTCTTTATACTAAGCGCTGAACGGTTTTCTCCGCACTTTCCTTTCCTGCTTTGGCCCCCCCTTGGTCTCCACCTGTTCTTGGTTCTATAAATATTCGATTTCTTTTTTGTTTTTCTTGTGTCTCAACTGCTTCCTTTCCCATCTGAACCTTGGGTTTGCCTTTCAATTGAACCGTGGCATGGCGATCCTTTTTTCCTCGGTTTAGGGGTTAGGGAGTTTTTTTTCCCTGGGCAGAACATTGGTCCGCTTCTGTTTTTGTTTGTGGCTCCCTTTCTACTCCCCCCCCCCCAGTTCCCCACTCCCTACTCCCCTCTTCTATCAGCCTTTACTTTCTCGCGTTCTCTTTCTTTGCCCCCTCTGTTGGGGTCCGGATCTGGCCCGAAGCTCTTCGAATTTTTTCATGCCTTCCTTTTTTTGTCCGTCGGCATTTTCTTTTCGAGGATTTTTCCCGGCAAGGACATTTTTGTCTGCGTCGTAGTAGTCCTTGATCTTTAGACAGTTCTCTAATTTGTGTTGTTTTTCCCTCTATTTGCCGATGTTCGTCTGATATGCCTCTGTACGTCTTCGGGCCAGGTTCTGAACATTTGACACTTTCTTCGTCCCGGTCTTATTCTTTTCTTCCCTCTTTTTGCAGATCTGTACCGCCTTTTTTTCAGAATTCCTAAGTGGACTCTTTTCAAGCGAGCCTGGCAGATCACCCGCGGTCTTTTGCGTCGTGGGTTTTTGCCTTGGTAACCCCCCCTATGTGACCTTTCCACTCCTCTCTTTCTGTTGCGGCAGTCTCCCCTTTTCTTTTCCGTTGCAACGATATGTCCGGTGTCTTCGAAAGTTCTTTTCACGAGGTGTTTTCCCAAGTCACTTCCTGTCGAGTTGATTGCACCTGATGCCGTCGTCTTATCGACTTTTCTTTCCCCCCCTTTGGTTGAGGATTCTTCCCTTTGATTTTCCTTTTCGCCTGAGATGAGTGGTGTCTCTCTATTTGACTTCCCTTCTATGACGTTTTCTTTGCTCCTTTTCCCGTCCAATCCGGTCTGTCTCATCCATGCCGTCTTTCCTTGTCAATTGCCCCGGTTCTTTTGGTGCTAGGATTTCTAATCTTCCCCGACATTTTCCGTAAACCGGACGCGGAGCTTCTGGGCCGAGCCCTTTTCTCTCTATTCTTCCCCTTTTTTGCTTGCATCCTTGTCTTCTCGAGGTTGCCCATTGATGTGCATTCCCCATTTTCCTCCCCTTTTTTTTTTTCTAGCTTCTTTCCGTTTTCAGCTTACTCCTTTCCCTGACATTTCCGTTTTTTTTTTAGTTCCTTTCGCAGTACTGTCCCGCCTCTCTCCCCCCGTCCCGTTGGAACCCCCTTGCGGCTCTCGTCAGCGTTTTTTTTTCTACCCTGTTCCTTGTGATTTTCTCTTAGCTGGTCCTTAACGTTTATCGGTCATTTCTTAGAATCCTCTCTTTCCGGTCCCCATTTGATAACCGTCAAGGAACCCATGGTCACCGGGGAAGGCTCTCTTTGGTCCCAGAACCCAACTTCTTCCCCCCTTTTTTGAATCCTCTCTCACCTCAAAAGGTACACCCCCTTCTCCCCTTTGAATACGAGCATTGATCTATTTAGATCAACGCGAATAGCCTTGTTTTTTTTGCCCATAACCTTTCCTACGGCACTTGGACCCCCTATCTTTTGTATCTGAAATCCGTGCTGTAGACGGCCAAATAGCTTTCTCTCGTCCTCTGTCCCTGGTCACCTTTTCACCCCTGTGACCCCCCCGACGCCCAGACCTGGTTCTTTTTCTATGGGCGTCCCGAGGCCCGGGATACTCGACACTTTTATGCCTTGGCCAAATTTCGGTTTCTCCCGATTCTTTAAAGATTGCTTCCCGCATACTAAGCCGGGGATAGGATTTGACCACTTCCCCGTCCTCTTTTTTTTTAATTCCTAGGACGCTGGATGCTCGCCATTCCCCCCACCCGGCCACAACTTCCGCCTGCAGGACCTCCTCTATGATCTATTGAGACTCCCTCCTTAAAACTTCCGGCGGTCTTCTCTACCGCGACTCTTCTCACTTTTGAGAAGCCGGCCTTCCCCACCTGCACCAACTGGTCTCCCCGTCCCCCCACCCCATCAAGATTTCCGCTTCCTTTGTGGTCAGAGATGGACTTTAATATCTGCTTGATTGGGCTAGTTTTTTTGGACATTGGTAAAAAATCGTTTGTTTTGACATCGATGTTAGTCCTTTCCCTATCCTCACCCCTTCCCTTCCCCTACTTAGTGTTGTCAAGCATGCAAATTAATGAGGACACCACGGGTTCCCGAGCCCGATTGCCCAGCGAAGTCCTCCGTTCATTTGCTCCTCCCTTCTGGGCGTCCCTTTCAAGAGTGGACTCTTCCGAAAGGCTTTGTCCCCTTCCACTGCCGTAAGAAGAAGAACCTAGCGGCGTACAAAAACGCAAATTTCGCGCAATTCTCGACCCTTCAAGCGCCTTTCCCCCTTTTGTCCTCATCATACATTCAGTGAGGCCGGTCCAAGCCACATTTCCGGGTTTTTATGAGTAGCTTTTCATTTTGAGCGAGGCTTTGGACTTCCCTGTTAGAACATCTCGCATGGTCGAGGTCCTCTGGTTCCCCCCTATTCCCTTCAGCGGATTTCCTACTTCCTGAACTTCCCGAGCACCAAATTCCCTTCCCCTCCGCAGTGGTCATCCGAGTGGCCTTGTCCTACATCCTCTCTTCATTAAGTTTCTCTCCTAGCTTAAGAAGTCCCTTCCCGTCGACCGGACCCCAGCTCCTGGAGCACTCCTTTGTTCCCCGTTTGACCTTATGTACTTTATCGCCCAGGATGACTGTTTTTTTATACTTCCTAGCACTCGTTTCCTTTCCCCCGCAACGGGCCCGGACAAGATATCCCGATAAGTTTTCTCTTTTTTTTCCATCTTTGCCCCACGTTTCACAGGTTTCTTTATCAGCGGTCTTTCCCTTCCCCTCGCTCCTTGTAAACTCGGTGCTCCCTGACCCCCTGTGAAAAAGTTTATCTCTTTCGCTCCTCCTCTTTCGCAAGCCCACTCCTCCCTCCTTCCAGAACGGCGGTTTTTGACCATTTCCTGTTGTAACATGATCTGATGGTCTCTGAGTCACAGGCCGATTTGGACACATGCGTTCAAATCGAATCTCTAATAGTTTTTTTGTTTGTAGTTCTTCGATATTGATTGCCTTTTTTTCCCCCCATATCTTTTTCTAACTCAGACCTTTGCTTGCTACCCCCCCAGTATAGTCAAAAGCCTGTCGCTGGGCAAGTACTCTTCTTCGCCTTTAGTCGTCAGAATCACATTTCCCCCCCAAACAATTGTTGGGCATTTTGTATCGTGTGACGTGTTTCAAATGGCCATCTTTCCCCGGTACCGACGGTTTTGCTTGCCAGTTTAGCTTGTCCCCCGCCTTTTATAGTGACTTGCTCCCCCCTTCTTACTTATGAGGCGTTGTCCATCGACGTTTGTCCCAGTCGCGTTCTACTTCGCTTTTTTTTTATCATCCCTGAGTCCCGGGCTCGTTTACCCGTATTCACGACCCCTAGCTAGGTCTTTTTTGGGTAGGTGTCCTTGTCCTCTTTTCCCGAACTTGGGATTTTATTTTATGCCTTTTGAACAGCACACGGTTCCCAGGTTCCTGCCCCTTTTTGTTTTTCCCTTTAACCTTGTTGGCGTCGTGCCTTCTTCTCGTCCCTTTCTTTTCCGGATTACTTTTCGTGCCTGCACCTAGCAAGCAGGCCGACTGCTAGCCGGTCCCCCAGAACTCCTTTTTTTTGATTGAAAAATCTGTCCCTTTCTCTGCACTTCGCATTCATCGCGTCGTCCCCCCAAGCGTTCGTCTCGCCGTTCCTACTTTCTCCGAATCCTTTTTCGGTCCGGCCGGCGTATTGCGGTTGGTCGGCACTGGTTTCGAGGTACTCTGATTCTTGTTGGTTTCCTCCTCTTTGGATTTTTTACTTCTCCCTTATTAGTGAATTCTTTCTTCCCTTTCTTTTCCACATTGACCTTGGTGAGCCTAGTCCCTCGCGATTCTTCTGTGCTTTTCTGGCTTAAAATTTGAGTCCCTCCTTCGGCCAACTTGCCCTTTTTTTCTCATTCCCCTCATGTCCAGACTTATCGCTTTGTGGGTTAGGTTCTCTTTTACTATGCTGAAATGTCGATGTCCGCCACGCAATTTTTGCTCACCGCTTTGCCCGTTCATCCTTTCCACTCTTCAAATCAACTCCCCCGACGAACTCCCCACTCGCTACTCCTTTCGTTTTTTTGCAGTTAGAAGCCCTTTGGCGTTTTTTGAATCCCTGGTGTTTCCTTCCTTCTTTTCTCACGTTTCTTTTTTTTTGTCGGTTTCGAGACGCCGGTGGAGGAATTGACCACTCGGTCGGTCGTGTTTCTTTTTCATGACCGGAATCGCCCCGTCCGCTCCCCCAGCGCCGTTGTGGGTCGTTGTTTCTAATGTATCCCAGCGGCCGCTTCTTAAGTAGACTTGCACGTCTGTGGGCCCCATTTTCGCTCTGACCTTTTTTTTTTCCTCTTCCGGTCGGTTTTGTCTTGCCCAGGATTTTGTCCTTCACTCGACTGCTATTTGCGTTCTACTCCAGCTCGCCCGACTCGTTTCGCCCGGTCTTTTAGTCGTTGTTTCAACGTGTTCCCCCGAGTTGACGGCTTCCTATGCACTTCCGATCTGGGCCGTCTCCCCTTTGATGCGTCCCAAGATTTCGTTTTTTCCCTCCGGAGGAATTTTCTTGGTCTTCCATTCGATTCGCTTTTGATCGGCAACTAGCCTATATTCTATTCTCCCGTATCCCCTGTGGTTGCTTCTTTCTTTTTTTCTTCCATTTCTCTCAGGGAGAGTCTGGTTGTTTTTTTCTTGCCCGCGTTGCCCGTCCTTGCTTCTGCTCGGCTTCGTTTCTTTTGAACTCTGTCCTCTCCTTCTGATGATTGAAGTTCCAACTGTCTCGGCTTTTCTTTTGTATTCCGACTTCTTTCACCGAACGGCAAAACCTACGCGTGATAGATTTTGTGAAGACGAAGTTGAGCTCGTGCTTCATTATGCTTCCCTCCCCCCCCCGGAGCCAGGATTGTCCGGTTTGGACCCTGCGCGGATGGACTCCTGACATTCTATCTTATTTTACCCATCCCTGTTTTTTTTTCTTCTTGGAAGGTGTCCTGTCATCAGGTCATTAATTCCGCCGACGTGTGCACGCCCCATGACTTCCTCCTCCCTCTCCGAACTTTTTTCGTAAAACTTTCTGACCCCTCTCCCCGACCGTACGCCGTTTGTCCCACGTTTACACTCCGCGACCCCCGTTTCCAGACACTCCGAGCAACTGTCAACCTGACCCTTGAAATATGGGTTCCCTCATCCCTCGTTCCCCTACGTCCCCCCTGACCCCCCCACCCGTCCCACACCCTTTGTCACGTCCGACTGGCGGCCACCTCCCATCAATCGGCCTGACACCTTTCCCTCCTACCCCCCCAGCCCCCCTCCCTTCATCCCATAAGACCACACGTCAATTCCTCGCATCTTGCACTGTTCCTTATTCCATTCAACGAGACATCGTTGTGCACGTTTTTTTGCCAAAAACGGCTACTTTGCCGTTCCAGACCGGAAAAGATATTTTCTTCCTCCCGCCAGAGACCTGAGAAGTCCTCTTCGCCGTGCCCCATCTCGTTTCCGTCACCCTTCTACCACGTTGCACACTGTACGCGTGACGCGCTCCGCTTTTCAATGGCGCCTACTGATCTCTGTTCTCTTCCTTTCCCGCTTTTCTTTCCAGATATTGCAAAGCTTGTGCCAACCTCCCCTTTTTTCCAGACTTGATGACGTTTGCCCTTTTTCGGTCGCCCCATTAGACCCGTCACTGAAGTTTTCCTTATACGTTCTTGTTGTTCTTAGCTGCCCCACCGTCCCCGGACCCTTGCGTTTTTCGATTCGCATTATTTCCCCTACTGCTAGACCGAACCTTCCGCACGGCGTAATCAAGACCGCTGCTCACTCCTTCTTCCAAAGCTTTCTGTCCCCCCCTTTTCTTCAATTTGCCTGCTTCTCCCTCACTGTGAACCCATCCCTCCTAGTTATTTTTGTTCTTCGTGTTTGACGAGTATTCTCTCTCGTGATCTTCTTTGCATTTGTAGTAATTTCCCTCGGGTGCAGCCTTTACCTTTTGGCCTATTCCCTCCTCTTGACTTAGTGCATGCCACTGTTTCCCCAATCGACCAATTCCCCCCCGGGGGCCCCGTTTCCAGGACTTTGACCCCCCCAGAGTTTTCTCCGAAGCTCATCCTCTCATCTCTTGCACCTTTTTCACCCCAGATTTTTCTCGTCCAAGGGCAAGACGGCAAGCAACCGCGAAGTGCACCACGAAGTGAAATCGTCTCTTCTACAACACTCGCTTTGTTCAGCGCAGTGTCTTTCGACGCCGTCCTCCCCGTGTTTTCCCTTGCCATTCTTCAGAGTTTCGAAGCCATGTGCAGCCCGTTTTTTTCAGTCACCCTCCTTTTATTTTATATTTTCTCGCCGCTGAAATTTGTTACTTGTTAGCCCTTGGCAAGTCTTTTCTTTCTATTCGTCAGTCCCTTCGGGAGGCCGGCGGCGCCTCTCAAGTAATCCTTCAGCGCCTTGGCCCGTCAACGAAGGCCAGAGCTCAATCCCTCCTTTTTCCCTGCTGGTCCCGCTTTGCATCACTTGGCTGCCTTGTCCTTTCCATGTATCTTCATCCCTACTATGACTTTGACCTGTTTTACCCGATTAACCAGACAACTCTCTTTTCCTCGCTTCGTGAACCCTTACACGTTTCACCCGCTGCGTTTTTCCTGTCCCGCGTCATGTTGTTGACTGATAGGCCCTATTTCCTTCTGCTTCAGAAATAAGCTCCCCTCTCCTTTTTTTCCTAAACAGAGCCCCCCCTTTTAGGACCGCACCAGCCCTGTTCGCTGTAATCCGTTTTCGCCTTAATCGAGTGAACTTCAGCTTCAATTCCCATTGTGTTCCCCCCTTTTTGCGCTTACGAGTCCTTCGTTCCGTCTTGTCCCCCATTTCCATTTTTCTGTCACTTTGACATGGGGTGCCTGAATTTACGTTCTTATTCGACGTTTTCCACTTTTCCGCAATTTCTGCACTTCTTTCCCTCCTTTTTTTGTTTTTCGACTTCCTCTTTTTTCTGCATGTGTCACCATCGCGGCCCCTTCTTAATCGCAGACCTGCCCTTTCAACTTTAAAAGCCGGCTTTCCATTGGCTTTCCCCTCTTTTGTCTTAACTACGTGCGACTCGTATTACCTTCCAGTGACAAACGATTTGCTTTTAGCTGTCCCTTCCCAGAATTCTTGGTGTTTTTGCACGCTCCTTTCAGCGGGCACCGGTGTCGCTTGTTTGTGTTAGTCCTTCTTCATACTTCTTGTATGTTGCTTCTCCCGTCGAGGCTATTACCGATTCGTGCCTTTTCCAGTTGTCCTCAACGGAAAGATTAGCGGGATCGTGTACAATGATCTACCCTTTTCGATCTCCCTGATTTTTCCCCTTGGCAGCTTTTCGAACTTAGCTTCTCGAACTTGGTTGCTTAAGTGAACATTGATGAGTCAATTACGACGGCCACTGAACACCCCTTTTTTTGGTTCCTCGTTTTTCTCGGCGTTTTTGAGTTGCTCGGGCCTTGAAGTGTACAGTGCTCTGCTTCGAGTTTTTCGCCGGGCTGCCTACTCCCCCTTGGCGCCAGGTCCGAGTGGGGTGCTTGTTCATCGCTCCCCCGTTAGAGCCGATTTCCCCCGTACATTTTAACAGTTATTATGCTTCCTGCGCCTAAATTTAGATCTTCCCAGCCTGGCCCCGGTTTAAGGCCGTCTTAGCGAGTTTTTACTGGTTATTTTTTTCCCCCTTCCCTTTTGAGGCCGCTCAAGTTCGGTGAATTTCTCTTGAAGCTCTTTGCCCTCCTTTGCCCTTGGCTTTTTCACTTTGTGATTACTTATTCATATTCTTGATTTCTGCGGGGCTCTCCCTTTGGGGGCTCCAGCTTTGATTTCCACCGTGGTTGTGCCCCTTGCTTCTCCTTTGTACATTTAAGCCGCTAGATGCTTTTGGGGGTATGGTTCGGGAGTATTGGCATAGGGATCCAAGATATGTCGCCGATTTCCTTTGCCGGCTGTTTTCAATTTTAATCCCACTCCCTCATCCCTCACTCCCTATATTCTTCCTCATCCTCTTCCACAAGCTCGCGTCCCGCCTTGTTTTTTTGTTGGTGGCCTTTCCTCATTGAAGATTCAGGCCTTTTTGGTCATGCCGGTTCTCCCGAGTTGCGCGTCGGGTCGAGACTCAGGCGTGACTCTTGCTGCGTTTCGTTCATCATGATCTCCTTCCCAAGATGCCTTGTTTTTTTGAATTTTTTTTTGAAGTTTCTCTTTTCTACCTTTTCCTTAGTAGTACTTGCCCCCGTCTTTCTAGAAGGTTCACGCCCAGAATTTTCTCATCCTTTATAGTCTTAGGGTTCCCCCCCCTTGAGTTCTTGCGCCCTGCCGCTGGGAATCGCACATAATATAGTTAACGTCTGAACCTTTCGAGACACCTCTCGTCACCGAGTTTTTTTGTTTTCGACACCTTGGGAACACGATGGCCCCTAAGCTGAGGACTATATGGCCGAAGTCGCCATCAATTTGTCTTGCAGTTTTCCTTCTTTGTTTTCCCACAAGTTTTTTTTGAGTAGATGGACCCTCGAGCCGTTTGTATTTTTTCTTTCCCCGGGTGATTATTTTCCGGTGATCTATTTTCAGGGCGTCTTTTTTTTTTGTCTTGCCGACTCCGGACCCCCTTTTCTGCCCAGGACTTGACGTTCGGGCCAGCTCGCCCCCCCTGAGGTTCCTTCGACACTGATGCGTGGGTTGTTGACCCCCTTTTGGTATCGGCTTTCTCGAGATTTAAAATAACATGGTCGACCCACGCTGAGCTTCTCTAGCCTGTTGAGCAGAAGTTGAGCCCCCGATTTCACCGTCTTTCGTTCATACTTTTATTCTATTTTGGCCTTTTTCAATGGATCTGTCCTTGAAACGAATCGGCTCTCTTCTTCTTCCAGTTTGTGTGGATCGACTCTTCTTGTTTTCTTACTTTCAGGACCCTCCATGCGATCGTCCGTTTTTAGTCTTTTACCTCTTCTCCACCTTCTGGCTGCAACCCGCGTCCTCCAGCGTTTTGACGACCATTGATATCTTTTTCCCCTTCATTTGTCACTTTCCTCTCTCCTCGGCTTGGTTCGTCCCCTCGCGGTCAATTTACCAAAGGACTGCCTTTCCCCGCTTGTCCCGTTTCTGGACTCTGTTCCGCCCCCTATATTTTTGATATATTTAATGAGATCACCGACCACCCACCGTCAGACCGGTCGTACGCCTATTCATGCAGGTGCCGATAAACGCGGTCGACTTGTTGTTCAATCCTACGTGCCCCCCTCTGAGGGATCCCTATTTTGTTAGTCTTCCCATCACGACCGGAGAAGGCCCGATCGCTTCCCTCGTCGATTTCCATCGTGTTCAACATGGGGCCCACTTCAAGCCCGGCGGTGCCGTCCGCGCTCCTCCTTGTTTGGATTTGCTTATGCGGTCTTTTTTGCCTTTTTTTTTTTCACGTTGTGCAATTTGCACTGCCACCTCAACTTCAGCTTTCCTAAGAAATTTCCTTTATCTTAACCTTTTTCCCTAGCTTGTTTCTTTTCTCATTCTTCCTAATTTCTTTGCTTTTTCTGCTCCCCCACACACGGCACCCAAAGTCGCCTGGGCGCCCTCTTCTGTCTCCAGCAGACTGGCCGCCATGATTTCGTGTCTAGAGAGGCGGGACTCAACGCTTCCCCTCCTGCTTTATTGCCTGGCCACCCTGCCTGCGGCCCCCTCCCGGCACCCCCACCGACGTCCAGTCTCCTGAGACGGTAATCTTTTCTTAAGACTGGATGGGTGCTATTTGTAACTGCCCTCCTTGACTGACCTCGTTGGAATCGGGTCTGCCCTCCTACTACCCCCACTCCCTGATCCGCGCTATGCACTGTCTGAAGTGAACCTGGGGCCGACCTTCTTTTTAGCCCCAGTTGCGAAGCGCCGTCCTCCGATCATTTTCTTACTCGTTCACATTCCCTGGTGTCGGTGCCACGGGCAAGAAAGGATTGCAATGAAAAGTTTGGCAAGAATCCTTTGAAACTTCCCCCATTGGTAAAGTAGCTTTGGCACCGCCGCATATTTTTTGACCCTGCCACCGGCTTGTGCGCCCAGCCATTACGTTAGGCGCCTTCTCCTCAATGTTCGAGGCGATGACGTCTCCCCCAGCGCCGCTTTGAGCGTGGGCAAGGCCCCCCCGACCGGCTCCTAGGCGCTGGTCCTGTTGGCGGCGGGCCCCTGAATATCCGCCTGGCCAATCCCCACTTTATCTCTATTTTTTTATTTATTTTGTTGTGATCCAGTGCTTGTTTTATATCTTATAGTGTGTCATTGAATTTTTTTTTAGTATCCTATTTTTTATTTGGTTTTTTATTTGGTTGTTTTTTTAGTTATTTGTTTTTCTTTTGTTGTCATGTGTTCTGTCTGTGGAGTGTTCGATTTGTTTTTTAACTGAATTGTTGTGATGTTTGTTTTCCTTTTCCTTTTCCCCCGACCGCCCCCTGGAGCTGTGATAATTAAAGAACACTTTTTCCCCCCCCCCCCCCGTGCTTTGGTCTTCCCTTTGCGGTACGTTTGCTGTTCATCTACGGTTTGCCCCCGTACGAATGAAGCCCTTACCCGATCGGATTTGAACAGGTCTTGGGCCTCCCCCCCATGCGCACCTGTTCCTGATTCGCCTTCTGGCCGATCCCCTTGAACAGTATCGAGACTTTCCAATGGTGTTTTTGTTCTTTTTCCCCTGTTACTTGCGCAATCGTCCTGCTGTGCACGATTGCCGAGCGGTGGTTCCGATGGTGGTGAAAATGTAGGCCTAGTTTTTTGAGTAGAACGGCTCTTACAACATTCCCTCGATTTTTATCTATTCTTTTCCCTCACCCTTTTGTTTGTTTTCTGATGTTTTACTGGTGTACCGTAAGTTACTTTTCCCTCGATCATGTCCAGTCGTCAGATTTTGGTATGGTCCTTCGTTCCTCGCGGGTTCATTATCCCCGTATTTCGATTCCCCCCCTTTTTTCAACCCCCCTTTTTTTGCCTTTCTAGTTTTAGCGTAACTCTAGGGACGGCAAGTCGCCTTTGGTGCCGTTTGTGCATCTCCCGTCTTCGCTGATGAAGAGATTTCTTTTGTGATTGATACAGCGGACGGCCGCGTGACGGTCAGCGTTAAAGCTTGATCCCAGCAAAAGGCACAGCCAATTGGATAGTGTACCTTCTTGACTACCCCCCGGCGGAGGCTAACCTTATTTATGGTCCCTTCCTCGAATTATTGAAGATTTCATAGAAGTTATGCTTGAATATAATGATGATAAAGATTATTCCACGCCCCGGCTTCCCCAAATGGAGCGGGGATGCGGTCGTTTTTCCTGGGCCTTTTCTTTGGATGTGGTTCTGTGACCTTTTGATACCTCTTGTAGAGTATCCCGTCATTGGAAATGATTTTAATCGAATGGTGTGTTGCCCAAATGGCACGCTTACCACTGTCGGATCACGTCTTTACTATCGACCATTCCAACTCGTTGTGTTACCTTTTCTCACTATTGCCGAGACTATTCAGTGCTTTCTCAAAACGGGGACCACTTTGAAGTTGTCAGGCGAAACTGTATGTGAATTCTTTTTTGTAGACGAAGAGTGGTTCCTTTTTTTTCTTTTTTTTTCTTTTCATTGCCCTTTCTTTCTTGGTTTCCCCCCCTCTAATTGGTGACGCTAGCCCTCTTTATCTATTTCTTTTGCTTCTCTTACTTTTTTTGATTTACACGGGAAGGGCCTGGGCCCCGTGGGTCCCTGTTTCCCTCCCCAAGATGGCAAGCCAGCTGGAAGTAGGGGTTAGGGTAGGTTTCCTAGGCCCGATCGTTATTTCTCCCCCCCCCCTGATCGTGGCTCCGCTTTTACCCCTTCCCCCATACCCTCCTTACGAATTCCTCTTCACCACGTCTCGCGTTCGTAGATGTTGTGGCTTTTCAGCTTTCACTTCTTTTTTGCCCTTCACTTCGTCATCGGCTTCTGTTTTGCGATTGGTCGAGACGCTTCGACCACACCTCTTGTTGTTCCATCGAAGATGCCCGCCAGCGGCATTTTTGCCGTGTTGTGCGCTATCGTCCCGGCCTTAGTTAGCGTAGTGCCTTCTCAGTCTGGCCCTGCGTTTATTGGATACTACCAGGTTCCTTTGTTCTGGAAATTTGATATTTGCGCAAAGCTCTGTAAAGACCCTCCTTGTATCGACGGCCGACGAACAGCTGACGACAAGGCTTCCCACCGCTGGTGGGGTTTTTTTTTCATCGTGCCCGTGAGTTCCAGCGACGATTGCAGGGTTGTCTCCAGGTCCGAGGATTTCGATCTCTTTGTCTGAATTGTTTGTTCCGGGTTGCCCAGCTTAGCGGCGTTTCACCTGCCATGAGTCGATTTCTCGTCGACCGGGTATTCTTGTTTGTATCTCGTTTCTCTCTTCATTTCAGGTTTTTTTTAGGGTTGGTGTCTGCCGGAGCCTATTGGTGACCAGTTTTGATGCGGCTTTGGCCTTTTTAGCCTTCACGTTTCTTCCGCACTCTGGCCAGGTCGCTTTTTTGCTTGTTGGGTCGAGGCCGGATGACCCGCGTTAACCCCCGAACAATTTTCCCCCCACTTACTCCTTTTCTGAGTGACCGGGTGACGACTGTTATCTTACGTATTGTTGGCAGTCTGTCGAATTTTTCAATGGACAGTGATTCTTCCTTGCAAATGCCTGCGATTCCTTTTTTGTTTGATTTTGGCCATGTCGACCTCCCCGCAAGTACTCCTCGCCATTCAGCGCGGCTGCCGAAATACCCCTGGCCTCGAGCTGTTTGAACAAATTTTCTGTCTGTTCTCTTTGCCGACATGTCAAGCGTCTTCATCGCTCGTTTCCAGCAGCCCCCATTCCTCGAATCGGTGGACTCGGACTCTTTCCTTTTCCTCATGTCACGTAGTTTTTTCACGCTGGGCCCACCTCTACTCGGCCTTCCCGAGTCCCAAGGAGATCACCGCCAGATACCCCCCTAAGACCCGTCGGTCTTCCCGTTGTTCCATGCCGCCGTCCTATTTGAGTTTGCCCCCGCCCCTCCGTTATCTTTTAAGACCCGGCTTATCTTGTTGAAACGCGCGGAGACGCACCCCTCTTCCTACGTTCCCTGTCGTTGATTCCGTGTTCCAAACTTTCCCCTAGCCAGACGCGGTGACGAGTTTTAGCCTCATGACCCCCCCTGTCCCCGAGCAGTCTGTCCCCTCGGGCTGTGCGCCCGCTGACGTATACTCTCCTTTCGACCTTTGTTGAGTGAACCTTGCCCCGCACGCGTGCGGGCAAGACGGCCGTTGCTTCGACCTCTCAACAACCGTCCCAATTTTTTTGCGGCATCTTTCTCTGGGACGCCTGCGAGATTTCCGCCCGGTCTTTTTTTTTGTTTCCGACTTTGCTCCAACCCCCCGCCCATGCCCCTTGACTTCAACAACCTCGGCACGGCACCCCGAGGAGTCGTTGCGAGCCCGGTGTGAGAGGATTCTGTAAGGTTTTTCTTATTGAGGGGGTCCTTTGAGTTGGAAAGGTGCAAATAGGGAGTTACACAGGACTTGTTACGGACATCTTTTTTTTTTCCCATTCCCTCACCCCACTCACCCCGACCGATCCTTTTTATCCCCTGTTCTTTCCCTTGACATTTCCCCTCGTTAGCAATTTTCCTGGGGCCTTTACCTTTTGCCCTCAGTGGAGCCCCTTTACCACAAAGACTATCAAGGCATCTTTTCCTTTCCCAATCAAGGGTGTTTCCCCCGTGACAAGAATTCAGGGCATACGTTGTAAACGAATTACCACTCGTTCCGGCGTCTCCCCAATTATTTTCAGCGCCGTTCTCGCCACCCTTCCGCCGGCC
>Ga0179593_1405076_pt1 | contig 14856 bp, 20 predicted proteins | sample CZODoug2_1_08_16_FD_185931 | JGI IMG/M metagenome (GOLD analysis project Ga0179593, IMG submission 185931) | Vadose zone soil fungal communities from Angelo Coast Range Reserve, California, USA - CZODoug2_1_08_16fungal (PacBio error correction) | ecosystem: Environmental > Terrestrial > Soil >... | reverse complement strand
AGGGTCGGGGTTGAGGTTTTTTCCTCAGTCCGGGACAACTGTTGAAGCCGTTTTTAACCCCCTATCTCACCAGAGTTCTTGTGGCCCCTCTTAGAGTTTTTTTGGTCCGGTTGAAACCCCCCCCCACGCTAGTCCAACCGTGGGATCCAACTCCGGATCCACCCATTTTTCACAAAACCTAAGGAACCAGCCTTCGTTCCCCCCCCCCACTCAACAACCCGAACCTGCCCCACATTTTTTCGGCGGGTCGTCCTCGCGACGTTGCAAACCCCGCCATTGACCCCCCATGCTCCCTCCTGCAGGCCTTTTCCGTTTCCTTGCCTGACTCAAAGCACGTATTTCCCCTCTTAAGCCCCTTGCAAACCCTCCCGATACACTCTTGTCACTCTTTTCACCGATACTGCTTGATCGTTAGTCCCCCGCCCCCCCGCTTCCGAGCCCCCCCCCAAAACCCCTGGATTTCTGCTTTCTTTGGGGTGCGCGCCGAGTCACTTTCTTCCGCCATCCTAGCTTGATTCTTCATCGCTCCGTAATCTTCGCTCCCCTCGATATCCAACCACTCTCTCGCCACGCCAAGCCGGCTTCCGTTTCCCCCACGTCGTAAAGGATTGCACGTTTTCTCTCCCCCGGATAATTTTTCCCCCGGCGGTGAACGGAATCCTTCCTTTTTTTCTTTTTGATTTAGTGTGTCCTGACTCCCTATTACACCCCTCGACCTTGTCTTTCGCCGAAAGCTTGCTCTCTCCTCCTGCGTCGGCCTTCCCCAGGCATACAAGGTTTTTTGTCTTGAATATACCCAGGGCATTCCCCTTCCGACCGGGATATTTATCTGGTCTGACCTCGGCTCTGAATTAACCTTCTCTATTTGACTCGGGCTTTTGGAGTACCGTGGAGATGAACCGATCCCTTTCACCTTATTCTCTTCAACTTGCTCTTGACCCGCGCTTCTTTGGATTTTTGAAATGATCTCTCTCTGTTTCCCTTTTTTTGTGTTGTCTGGCTTTCTTCTTTTTCGATCTGTTTGGCGCGATGTTTGCCAAGAACTTTGGGCTCGGTTCGATTGTTCCCTTTTTCTCTTTGTGGGCGCTTTGAAAACATCAACAATCCCTGTGGCTGCGGGTTTTTTCCGTCGAAGTTTGATTTAAGAGGCGCTTATCATCTTTTTTTTCTGTTAAATTTGTCGATTTTGAGGTCGCTTTATATTCTCATTTGGTGCGCCTTTCCCCGTTTCTTTTTGGGCGAGGGTTTTTGTTTCAACAGTCCTCCCCGCGTGAGAAGGAGCTTTTCGCGGGGACAATGCTTTTCCTATTAAAAACTACCCACAGAATGTTCTCGCGCTAGCTTTCGGTTCCCCCCCTCACCCCCATATTCACGTATTGTAAAAGTTTTTTGGGTTTTCGTTTTTGGCTGGACCCATTTGCGTTGAATTCTTCCGCCGTTTGCCCTAATTGCACCATAAGGTGTCCTTAGGGCGATTTGATGGTTGGTCTATGGGGAGGTACGGAAGGCTTTTCCAAGGTGATTTGACCGCGCTCTTGCTTTTTTTTTTTTCCTTTTCTGCGACCCGTGGGACGACTGCCTCGAGTTGTTGAGATAACTCCCTTGAGTGTTCTATTCCGAGCGGGTTTTTGGCGTCTACTATCGCTTATCCGGTAAGATGTTTTTTTTTGGTTTTCTCGTGGTTTTATTCCTTTTTGCTTTGAGCGGAGAGGTTTGATCGGTGATTCAGTCCAGCACGTGCAGTCTTTTCCGTTTTCTTACTTATGGTCAATTCCTTTTGCGCGCGCGTGAGGAGCCCCTCTTTTCCCGCGATTCCCCCCTTGGTGTGGATGTTTTCTTGGGTTTCCTTTGGCCGATCTGTGCAGTATTTGGCTGCTGGGTTTTTGAATCGTTTGACCCCCTTTGGGCCTTTTCCCCCTCGCGTTTGGTGGTCGTGTGCTGGTTCCTCCGCTAAACTTAAGCTTTTTTTCCAGCCCCTGCCCAATGAAAGATAGGGGGAGTCCTGTCTTTTTTTTCCCCGGGGGAGACTCCCCGGGGACCTTCCCCCGGGGAAACCCCATCCAAACTTATAGAGCGTTCACCGTGGCTGGGTCGAATATTGGTTTGAATTTTTTTTAACCTTCACCCCTTTTGGGACAAGTCCGGGTGCCACCCCGGTCACGTTACACCGGTTTGGTAAGGGCAGAGCCCCTTTTTTTTTTTTTTGGAGGTCCAAGTGCGTTTTTGTTTGGTTTTTGATTGCTGCTTTGATTTCTTACTCTCGGTTGTCCCACCACCCGGGCTCGATAGGATTGAACCAAGTTTTTTTTTCCCCCTTCGCACTCTTTTAACCCGTTCTTGAGTATTCTACGGTCTTTTGCTCGATACTTCTTCCATCCTCCCCGGTGGAGGCGTTTTCCCAGTCTTTCCCTTCCCCTCACCCCCGGCGTGGAGTTCTTTATGCTGAGTTTGATCGTCTTCCCCGATTTTGTTTGATGATGTGTTGATTTTTCTTTCTCTGAGTAGATTTTTTTTCCTCATCCCTTCCGTTTGTTTGCAGAACCCTTTTGACCTATTCAAGACCCCCCTGTCAGCCACGATTAAGATTCCGTGACGATTCAGTTCACCCTTTATTCCTTGAACGAGTCCCTTCGGAGCACCCCGGGGCCCTGGGCTTTTTTTCTTCCCGAGGTCTGCCTTAGAGTCCCCCCTCCCGCCCCCTGGCTTTTTTTCTTTCTCAGTACTTTATCTGTAACCATTATTTTTTTTTCCCCTATCTACCCCCTCCCTCGTTTTTAAAAGCCTCCATTTCTCCCCTTCCCCAAAAAACTGTTGTCGCCCTTGATCGCTTTCCCTTTGCATCTTGATGAGGGATCACAACCCAAAACAAACCCCAAAAAAAGTTCTTGCCATAACCCCCCCCCCCGCCAAGCTCTTTCCCCTTTTTCCCCTCTTTTTTTTCCCAGAGTGACCAGTGGCACCTACTTGTTAATGTACGGTCTTCGTTTCAAGCCAGCACCATTCAATTTTGTTTTAAACCCCCGCCACTTCACTCTACCCCGCGATCAATTTTCTTTTCATTTTAACGGGAAGGGGTCACTTTCTCTCCTCCGGCAACCTTGAGCCGGGCCCTCATTCGGTGTTATGGACAAATTCTAGGGTAGGTTAATACCCTCCCCCCAAGCTTTTGATAGGAATCCAATCAATCCCCCCCCCCCAATAATCCCCCTGACCTCGCGCCCCCCCCAACCCTAAGGAATTTGTACTCCCCCCCCAATGTTGACGCGGGAATAGACCTCCCCGCCTTTCTTTTGGGAAACCCCAAACATGCCTTGACACTGGCCCATTCTTTCTCCACCCCCTGCCATTTGGCTTTTTTTTCTATTAAATGCGATTTTTCTCTATGACCCCCTTTCTCCCCCCTGACAAACAAAATAATCCCCCCCTTTGGATAACACAAATCTTACAGGAATAGTGTCTAATCACGAACATTCGATTTTGCAGAGGAAACGTAACACTTTGTCTGCTTTTCGTCCCATCAATCGTTTTTTTCGTTGGCCCCTGTGTCGTATACGTACCCACGGACTGGTCTTTCGATTCTTTATAGATTTTCATCTCCGAAAACATTAAGGTCGTGGTGGGCTGCCAACATCTACCCCACATATGCCCCTCCTCCCCCCACGGCCGGCCCCCTTAGGCATTGTCTTCACCCAACGTTCGTAGCTCCGTTTTAGCTCCTCCCATCGCTTCCCTTTTGCCCACGTTTTCCCCTCCTGCGGTTAGGAACCCCTTCCGCGCGTTTTTGTATTAGGTGATGTAGACTTTTTACTCTAAACCCTGCCGTAGCCTTCCCCTCTGCGTTTTCTTCGACCAGGAGCAAATTTATTTTCGGCCCGCGCTCCCCCCCCCTATACCGGCATTCTCACCCACTTTTACCAACTTCCGTATCGCCCCTATGACATGCGTAAGTACCCCACTTTTCTCTTTCACCCCCCCCCCGCGCACTTCCTTTTCGTTTTTCGCTCGGGAATTTGAACCTTTTGTCCACAACTAGAGTCTTTCCCCCTTTCCCCACGCGAAACGAATTTCTCTCTCCGTTCGAAAATTCGATATTCTTCTCCCTTCCCCCTTTGTTGTTTAGCTAGGGTCTCTCTCTTTTCTTCCGTTTGCGCGCGATGCTTTCGGTTCCCCTTTAAGATTCTTTAGTTCCCCTGATTTTTCGGTCATTTCTTTCGCACTCCAAAAACAAAAAACTCAACCCCGGGTGCGTTGGTCGGACTCTGGTTTTTGCAGGGTTTTTATTTCATTGATCGTGCGCTAGCTCTTTATCTCTTTGACTTCATCGTATTTTCTCTGGCGGGATCTGTGATCCGTTTCCGGGACTGTTCGATGTTTTACCCCCAAAAGTCATACAGAATGCTTTAGTTTTTCTCGCACGGAGTCACTGTTCACGTATCATTTCCGGGGGGATTATTTTTTGGTCTTGGGGATTTTGCATTCTACGACGTTGGAATCCCGACCCCCTTATTGGCCGGGATTTGGGGAGGTTCTTTTTCTCTTTGGGCGAGCTCCCTGCTTTTAGTTGCATATTTTGTGAACACGAGTCTCCCATCTTTTCGAGGTCCCCTGATGCGGAAAGTTAGGTTTACTTCTATACTCGCATGCTGTCCCCCCGGATTGGGTTGAGGGTTGGCTCCTGTCCGCTGATTTTCTTTATAAGTAGTTTTATCGTGAATCGTTGCAAATCTTTGTATCCTGTCTTAGGTTTTTCCATTGATTCTTTTTGCGCTTAAAGGGATTGGTATTCAGCCTTCACTGGGTGGCCAATTTTAAGCTTTCCCCCATGGGAGGGGTCGAGAGGTCTTTTTTCTAGAATTTTTTTCCCACTAGTCCTCAATTGGGTGTGGTGGGAAGATTTCTTGGGGTGTCGTGGAATCTTCCTCCCACGTGGTGTCTTGGGACTTTTCATCCGTGGTTCTTTACGGTCCTCAGGGGCGGAATTTTGCTTTTGTAGATTAGGGCGTTGGTTTAGGATTTCGGTTACCCCAAATACTCCCGGGGGCGCCCACCCCCCCCTTCCCCTTTGATACTTGAGGGTCCTTTTTTGCGGATGCGGAACAAACCCCCCCTTTTTCCCCCCTTTCCACCTTTCTCCCCTTAATTGTTGGAACCAGAATCCTCCTTTCGATCGATCAGTGGGCCCCCCTTTGGGAAAATTTTATTTTGTCTTTTTTAGCAACCTCTCCTCACCACCCTCCCTTGACAAGTTCGTTTGCCACTGGCCCAACCTCTTAAACGAACAGTGCGGTTCGGAGGGGATGTCTTTTGCTGTTGAGGGTTCCCTTTTTATTTGTTTTTGCTTTGTTGCATGCTGCCAATCTTTCACTTGTCGGATAGATCCATTCGTCAACCAGCTTTTTTTTTACTTTAGCCCCCTGTTTTGAGTTTACGGAGATCTCTTCCAATTTTTATAGATAGGAATATATGCCTTTGTGGGGAGTTTATGTCTGTCGGACCTTGACCCTTTTTTTTTTTCTGAGAGGACTTCCTTTTTGGATGTATAGTTATGGAACGGCTTTTCTGGGTGTTCCTGAGTTCGTGTTTTTACCTCCCCCATAAGTTAGTGTTTTTTTCTTGAGATCCCACAGATCAACAATTTGGCAAAGCCCCCCACTCTATCCCTGAAGTTTTTTTTTATGTGATAGATGAACCTCCGGGTTCTGACACCTAAGGATTTCCCCCTTCCCCCGTCTCCCTGATTTTTTCACTGTAATCAGAGAAATTACTCATCCCTCCTATCAAGATCCTCTTCACACCCCTCTTTTGGTCGCCCCTTTTTTGCTTTCGATCCAAGGAACTTTTTTGGATGCTCAAAACCCCAAAAACGCTTTCCCCCGAACCTACCCGCCCCTTCTTTTTTCCCTCCCCTTCTCCTTTCTGTCCAGTTTTCATACTTGTCCAAGGGAAGCTTGTTATCGAGGTTTAAAAGCATCACCCCATTTCCCTTTCTACTAAAAGGTGACTTTCTTATTAGCCGCGACCGTATTGGTATCTTTTAAAATTCACTTTCAATGGTTGTTAAGGTTAGGTTCCTCTTTTCCCCCCCCCCCACGTAGACCCCTTAAATCCTCATGGTGCTGTTTTGCAGGTTTCGGTTCCTAAGCCCCACCGCGGCGACCCCATCCAAATAGGATTCCCAGCCAGTCCACTAAAAATCATTCCCCAGACCAATTCTCACTTTTCACCATTAAGCTTTTGGGACAAACCCCAAGTTTTTAAGGTCCATTTATTCCGGCCTGTATTTTCTCCAAAATTTTCCAATTTGCCCCCGCTCCCCCCCTTGACGCCTTGGGCCTGCTTTTGTACCCCCCCCCCCCTTCCCCCCCCCCCCTGTCTCCTAGAAGATGCAACTTTTCCTCCTGACAATACCCCCCTTTTCCACAACTCTTTCACCCTTCTTCTTTTCGTAATCGTTCCAGAAAAAGGTTTACCCCGTTTTGACGCTTAGGTGTGGTCTGGCGATAATTTCTCACACTGGGCTTTTCGAGCGCTGAGCGCTTTCTCTGGTTCCCCACTAATCAGACTTTTTCCCTCTGACTATAACCTCCTTTTCCATTTTTTTCTTCGCCGGATGCCCCTTTCCAAGACTTCACTCCTTTGCCCCCGCTCCCCCCCCGGTCAGATACGTAAAAACTTTCCTTTTTTCTCCCCGGGGCTCCCCTCTCCCTTTTTTCCCCTTATGTGGAGTGAGACTTTCACTCCCATATTAATTGAGCTGCTCACTTCTCCGCGAAGTCCCCCCCAGTTATAACAACCTTTCTGCCCCGGATATTCCCTCCCCCTCTCTAATCCCCCCCCCCCGATAAAAATTCAGTATTTTTCTGATATCTCTTCTGATTTCCCCCAACCTCGTTACCACAGTGCAGACACTTTTTTCTCCCTTTTTGATTGCTGGGAGTAGTTGAAATCAAACCGGATCGACCCCCCTCTCCCCCTTTCCTTTCTTCACCGCAGGACCCCAGCCTTTCTGCCACGGGTCTTCTCCTTTCTTTACTTCATCTCAGTTTTGAGTGTGACGATAACTTGCGTCTTCCTTTCTTGACTCTTGACCGGTTTAATTTCCCCTTTTTTTTCCCCCCTCCCAAACTCATGTTCGCCGGCGTACGAGAAGTTGAATTTGCGTTCTGAGATATTGCCTTCTATTTTTTTTTTTTTTTTTTTTTGGTCGGGGATTTGCGATCGGCTGAAGAGCTTTTTTTTTCTCCCTCTCTACTTCCTTTTTCGTTGGGCGGCTTTTTCGTTCTCCCCTTCGGGCTCTTTTCAGATTGTGATGTTTAATATTTTTCTCCTTTTACTCATTGACTTTTGCTCCGCTTTTTTGGATTTAAGTTCACATCCTGATTCCGTTTTCCACGTATATTTCAAAGTGAGTTTTCTCGAGTCCTTGTCCCTCCCAGGTTTGCATCGGCGAATCTTTTTGACCTTTTTGGATTTTTTTTTGTCTCAAGTATCTGTCTTATTAATTTTTTCGCAGTTTTGCCTTCTTTTTTTTTCAAGTCCTCCGATCACTTCAGAAGGTCGGGTCTTTCCTTCCCCTCCTCAGGATGATGATCCATCCCTTTGTTGACCTGGTTCAAGATGTTCTCAATTTGATTCGATTCACTTTTTTTTTTTCTTCATTGGAAAGAGTTGTGACCTGATTGTTCCGTCAGATTTTTGAGCGGCGAGGATCCCTTCCTTTTCCAGGTCCCCATCATCACCCAATGGCGTACTTTCTTTGGACTCCCGTCCACATTAGTTTTTTTTGTCATTCGAGGAGTTCCCCCCCCTCCCCCCCCTATTATGGTTTTTTTTCGTCCCATGATTCTGGGGTGAATTTTTCGGGGTAATTTTGTCTTTTTCCCTTAGGTATCCTGATTTTTTGGCTCTTTCAAAGGTGTCCCGTTCTCCCCTAACCTCCTACTTTTGCCCTCCCCTTAACCTGAGTTTATGATTCCGGCTCGTTTGTAAGGCAGTGCAACCCTAACCCCTGGACCCCTTATTTATTTCAGGGGACTTTGCCCCCTCAACTTTATCGGGCTTCTTCGATCTCTAGCTCCTTTTTTCTTTTCGAAAGTGAAAGGACTGTCTGATGGAGATTTTCTTACAACCTCTCCCCCCCCCTTTTTTTCCCCCAAAGTAGGTTGCCCCTTCAGGGGTCCCCTCAAAGGAAGGGGCTTACCTTTGCCTTGAGTAGGGTTTTTTTTCCACCCCTTTTACTGTTGGTTTTTTTTTTTTTTAGATTGAATTTCTTCATTTTTGTTCCCCCTCTTTTTTCCTGGGAAAAAGATTTTTGTTAAGTCTTTTCCACATTGTAACAGAGCATCCCCCCGGTTATTTTTCATTACCCAGATTTATTACTATAAGCCATCCCGGGAGGAGTTACTCTTCCTTCTTTTTTTCATCTTGAACCACCTACCTGCGTTTTTTTGTTCGAAGGAGGGTTTTTTCGATACCCTATTGTTGATAAGTTTTTTGTTCTGGCTCGATTCTGGTTTTTTAATTTAGTTTCCCTCATCCGTTTTTTGTTTTGTTTCCCTTCCCGACACGTCCACACACATGACCCCACTCTTTTTCGCGGTTTTTTTTACGCCCCCCGAGCACACACATGCGAGCCTCTCTGACCCCCCCTCCCCTTTTCCCGAACCCCCACTGCCTTCTAGGCCCGTTGACGCACCACTTCTTTGTCTGCCCCATCACTGTCGTTTATTAGAAAAATTACTAGAGGGTGTTCTTAAATCTCCTTTTTTTTCACCCCCACAATCTGTTCTGATTGAGCCCTCCCCCCCCCATGGACTTCGTGATTTAGATAACCCACCCCCACACCACAACGGTTCTTCATGCCGGGACACCACTTCTAAACAGCCACTGCTTCTCCCTCTCTCCTTTTTTTCCCCGAGTGTTGTGGGCCCCCCTGTCCCAAGTTCTTTTTCCTGGGTAGGTTTTGTGAGCGGTTTAAACGACTCATTTGACAAAAATGCCATCTAGGCTTGGTTATCAATTTTGGCCATTCCTTTTTCCCCATGTTGGTTAGGTTGCCCTTTTTCCTTTCCGGACTGCTTTCCCCCCCCACTCCAGGTGGGGCAGTTTGTTTTCCTGCTATTTTTCCTTGTAACCTAATCATTCCACTGAGCGACCCCCCTGCGTTTCCCGTCGACATTCTAAAATACTTCCCAATCCTCCTGCCCCTTCACCCCCCAACACCCCCCACTCACTGACTTGCCCAAACAAATTGTTTCAGCTTTTCTCGGCCGCTCGCGTCCACCCTGCCCCCCTTTAGCAACCCTTCTCGGCCGCATTGGTTCTTTTCCCCCAGGAAAGGGTTTCCTTTTTCCTCACCCACCCCTTTTCCCCCCCCCCCTACACGTAATAACCAACCTTTTTCTTTCCCTGATACGTCTTGATGGTTCGCCATTTCTGCTCCAGATGAACCCCCCCGCCCCCCCCAGTTTTCTTGTTTTTTCCCTGCATTCAAGTGGAGCGGCGCCACGACCTCCTGCCTCATTTCCAGTGAGCTTGTCTCGCCCTTGCTAACCCCTTAAGAAGGAGCCCCCCCTTTTCCACCCCCACCATTCCTCCCTAGAGCCCCGTACCTTGATTCTCTTTAGGATCTTAACTATGCACGATCCCCAAAACTTTGACATACCTTCCCCCCCACTCCTCGGTCTGTTCTCCCCCCCCCCCCCCGGTCTAAGTTTCTTGTTCGAGACTTATTCCGCGCAAATGGCCTGATCCAGCACTTACCTCCCGATGCGCAATACCCCCGTTCTAATTGCCCCCCCTTCCCCGGTCCCTTCTATCATGAGGCTAAATACGATCAATTTCAACTCATATCTGCCCGCCCCCTGGGCCGGTTTTTTGACCTTCCCCCCTTCTCGTACCCCGGTCCCCCACTTCTGCTTTTTTGGCTTTTTTCCGTGGATTGGTCCCGTTTATTGAAATCATTCTCCTCGTTCCAAAACGCAGAAACCGCGTTTTCGAGTCGTTTGCTCGAAATCGATCTCTTTCACCCTTTTGGGTAGGCGATCTTTTTATTTCGACGGGTTTCAGTCCTTTGCGTGTCGTTTTCCCTTCGATGCTTTTTTTTTTTCCTCTCTTGTGAATTCTTTTCGGCACCTACCCCGACAAACCCCTTCCCCAAAAACCCGGCCGCCCGTTGTCTCCTGTTCGGGACCCTTCCTTGAGAAGTTTGGTAATTTCCTGTTTTTTTTTTTTTAATTTTTCGTCCTAGACTTTTTTGATCGTTTTTCTTCGCTTCGCTTTCTCTCAGTTTCTTTTGCTTTTTGCGGACAGTTTTTGTCGTTCTCATGACTTTATCTTCCGTTTTGAGCGGGCGTGACTTCGTCCTTTTTAATACCTTATTGTCCCCACTACTAATAGTCCTTTTTTTTGAGAATTGATTCGTTTATCCTCTTGGTCCCACGTATATTACCCCCTTTTTTTTTTTTTTTCTTTTTTGCTGTATGTTTTTCCGGCGTTATCCCTTTTTAGAGTTGCACGGCGTTTTGAAATTAAGGCTTGGTTCGATGGACTGAGTTGGATTCTTTGCTCCCCTGCTTAGTTCGTCTCTTTTTTTTGAAGAGACTTCTTTTTTCTTCGAGGCGGATTTTTTCCTTCCCAGGTTCCAGTCCTCCGTTGTCCTGCCTTGACCTCTTTTTTTACAGAGGGATCCCCTTTCGGTGGTGGCTGTTTTTTCTTTTCTTCTTGGGAGGATAACGATTTTTCAGTTTTTCTTTCCCCGTTGACGCCTGTTTCCCCTTTTCAAGCTTTGTTCGTGTCTGATTTTTTGATTTCGTCTTTGTGTTTGGAAGGGCCCTTTTGGGTGCACCCCTTTTGGCCCCTGGGCTCTGAGAAATTTTCGCGGTCCCCATGGCATTTTCCCCCGCGATCCCCCGGCGGCCGTCATAAAAGTCCGCCTCCCCCCCCCTTGGTTTGTTGGGCGTTAATGGATTTTATGGTGTTTCCTTTTTTGTCGCCTTTTTTTTTCTTTTTCACGTCTTTTGACGACCGGGTACGTCTTTTTTCTTCCCTTTTTTGCTGTATTCTTTTTTTTTTTTTTTTTCGGGGCGCCGTTTTCCACCCCCCTCTTTTTTTTTTCTGAACCCTTCGAGGAGGCTCTTTTCCCCCTTTGTTCGGCCGGCTTTTTGAGGCAAACCTAACTTGAAACCTTTTTTTCTTATCCCTTTCTTGACCCCAACATCCCAACGAACACGGAATCTTGGTCGTGTTTTTTTTTTTTCCTTTTTCGGTGGCTAGACTTTTTGGACAGGTGTCGTTCCAACACCCCCCCCCTCCCTCTTTGGAAGTGGTTGTACTGGCAATTTTTGAACCAGCGAAATTTAGAGGTGGGAGGCTTGGCCCCCCAATCCCCCCTTGCTTGTTGAATCGTTTGCCCTGTTCCCACTTGCCGGTTTTTTTGATTTTTTTTTTAACGATTCGTTGTCTGATGACAGTTTCCCCCCCTCTTTTGTTTACCTGTTCTGGGAATGCCTTTTACGTGCTCCGCCCGTTCCTTTTTTTTCGTTATCTCGACCCCTTCCAGACGTATCCGGGGTTTCCGACCCTTATTTCTGTCCCCCTGAAGGCGCGGGGTGCGGAGTGGGTTTTTCGGTTTGCTCGCGTCGGTTCTTCGTGGTTTGCTGCATTTTTTGATCGTTGTTCCATCTATTTTTCCTCAGAATAAGGTTGGTTTTGGAGACTCTTTTCCCCCCCAGCCCGATTCCCCCCCCAAAAGCACTAACCCCCCCGGTCCTGGCGGCCAGGTAGCCTCTGCAACACTCCTTTTCCTGCCCTTCCCGATCGCAACTTGGCCGCTTCCTCACCCCTGATACCCCTCAACGCCCCCCTCCCTCCTCCTCAATCGATTCCCCTTACGACCCCCCCAAAGGAGATACTTCTCGTTACACCGTCCCATTAATTCCCCCCCCCCCCAACCCTTTTCGCAGGACCCTTAGGTCCCTGCCCCAAACCGTTCACTAGTGTGATTCTTCCCCCCTCCCCCCCCCCCCCCCACCCCCCTTGTTCGCTGAAAGTTTCCCCCAAGAACACCCTTTTTTTTTTCCCACTACTCAAGTCCCCTCCTTTTGTTAATCCCTTCTCCATGTGGCAACCGAATTTGTTCCCCTTACGGTGGAGTGTTTAGTCTCCGTTTTGCCCCATCCCCAGCAAACTTCCTTCAGATTTGTTAGACCTACGTATTCTCGTCAACGCCGTCCCATTTTCTTTCCAAGGCTTGGATAGTAATTGGGTAATTTGGGATCTTCGGTTATCCCCTCCTTTCCCTTGCAGCAACTGTGAAGTTATTACCCCCATATCATTTTTTCCGTTTGGGATGGACCCCAAGCCCGGAGTATTTCAAAAGACACCTAACCATGATCCCTAAAAACCCAACGTATTGAATTACACTCCTTTATTCCACTTGGGCCCGTTAATCACCCATACCCCGCAATCGAGTGTTTTACCCCCCTTCACCCCCCCCCTCACGCCTGTCCCCCCGCAACAACATGGTGATTTATTTTTAATCCCCTCCCCCCGGATTCTCCACCCCCAACGCCCCTGTGACCCCCCCCCTGCTCCCTGACGCAATTTTTTTGCTGTGCTTTCTTTCCCCCGAAGGGATCCTTCCACCTCGCCAATTCATCCCCCTGTTAGACCCCCCCAATCTTTCACCTCTTACCCTCTTTCCCTCTTTCCTTTAGTTCTCCTCACGCCTCCACTTCCACCGTCCCCACCCCCGCTTCGGTTGCAGTTCCTTCTATAGTCATCCGGCAGTCCTCGTACCAGCTTGGACTCTTTTCTCTCCGTCAGTATCCTGAAATTAGATCTTTTAACCCTCGACTATCCCCAATTCCCGCGTCCAAGTTTGCCGGTCCTTCCTTGTAGGGCCCCACCAAAATTCGTTCACTTGCTCTCCATGCCCCCGTATCCCCGGGACCCCACTATCTTACCCTGATGTTGTTGAACTTTTTTACTACCTCTCGGATGATCTGTCCTTTACGAGCATATACCAACCTTATCGCCGCGCGCCTCCTAAGCTTTTCCCCTCAGTCCCTCGTTCCCCTACCCGTTCTGCGCGCGGACCCTTTAGCTTCTTCTCGCGAGCTCACAATTCGGTTTTTCACTATTTTTAAATTTTTTTTTTTTTTTTCTCTTCTGCCTGATTACGCGCTCTTGTCCTTTCCAACCTCCCCTTGCTCCACTTATTTTTCCGTTTTCCGTGTTTCGATTTTCAATGAACGATTCGCCTCTTCCATCCCGTGACCCCCCTGGTATTAGATCCGGATTCTTCCCCCCCTCTTTTCCTTCTCCTTCCGGTTTTGTGTTTTTTCTTTTTTTCCTTCCTTTTTTTTTTCGACCTTTTTCTTTTCGGTCTTTCGCGTTTTCGAGTTTCGACTCCTGTTTTCCTTCCTTATTTTTCGGCCACGCAAAAAAAACACCCCCCTTTAGACGTGCGGTTTGTTTCCCCCTATCGTTTGAATTTCCTCGTCCTTGCGTTACATCCTCTATTTCTGCCGATTTGATTTGGCAATAGCGTCTGCTTCTCATTTCCTGGATTGCTCTTGGCTTTTTTTTAGAGGAGTTTGTATGTTTTTTTAGTCCGGCGCACAGTGTGTGACTATTCTCGGACCCCCACTAAGAGAAGGCCTTGAGGCTTGAATTCCCCGTACCCCCAACCGCTTTTTTGTTGATCTTCAACGTTAATATTCTGCTCGCGTGACATCTCATACTTTTTCCTAGCATACAGGTTGTTGGCATTGAGGGTAGTTGGTCGTTATGGGTGTTGCTTCCTTCTCCTTCGCGACGCGGTAAAGCCCCGCCCTTTCCCCGCTGCAGCGGGGCATAGGGATTGCACCTATATATGGATTGCGGCTGATTTTTTTTTTTTTAAGGTGTGCTCTTTTAGCTTCTTGCATTTCCAAGTTGCAGCTTTCTTCGTTGGTCTATTTTTCCCCCCCAATCTTTTTTTACTCGCATTTTTCGATTTGGTGTGTCTCTGAGAGGGTGTTTGGCTGGATTTTAAGTTGTCCGGAGGGGCCCATGGCTTCTCTAATTTCGGGCCCAGTTTTTTTTTTCTTAGTTTCAGCGGCCGTTGCTTCCACCCCCCTTCACTGGTGGGTTGGAATTGATTATCTGGTGTCAAGGCGTGGGTTTTCTTCTTTTCCGTATTTGATGCTTGGAGGAGGTGGGTACTTCTGTGTTCAGCGTGTTGGTTGGTGAGGGGTTTTTTTTTTTTTTTTGCTTTTACCCCTACCTTTCTAAGCATTTTTACCATGTGGACCCCCCTTCCGCTGGGATTTTTTTTTCTTCCCTGTTGTTTCGGCCGGAGGATCGGTTTTTTTCAAACCCTCCCCCCCTGACCTCCCCCCTTCCCTTGGGAACAGGAAAACTTTAGACTTGGCGATTAGAGATTTGGGCCTTGGTGCCCCGTTTCCCCTTCTTCCTTTAGCTTGGGCCGTTTTTATCTCACTAACCCCTTACCCTTGTTTACAACCTGTAGGTGTTCCCCCTTCAACGCGTTTGGAGAGGTTGAGGTGTGAGCCCGGTTGGATGGGTGATTGGTTCGCACCTCCTTTGGGTTTTGATTTCACCGTATTAATCTTTTTGTTGTGTGCCTCTCCCGGGCTTTCCCCCCCCCCCAACGCGTGTTTGTGACGTTCTTCGCACATGGTTCTTTCCCCCCCTCTGTGTTTCTCGGTTTTTCGTTTATCTTCGGATATTTTTCCATTATACCTCTCCGTTTTTTGTTCTCTTTTTTCAGATTCCGAATCCCTCCCTTTTTTTGGGTCGCGAGGCCTGATGGTTGGGTGGCTAGATCGTGGCTGTGTGTTGTATAGTTTT
>Ga0179593_1593150_pt1 | contig 14857 bp, 20 predicted proteins | sample CZODoug2_1_08_16_FD_185931 | JGI IMG/M metagenome (GOLD analysis project Ga0179593, IMG submission 185931) | Vadose zone soil fungal communities from Angelo Coast Range Reserve, California, USA - CZODoug2_1_08_16fungal (PacBio error correction) | ecosystem: Environmental > Terrestrial > Soil >... | reverse complement strand
ACGAACGCTCCTCTCCTCTCCTCTGAATGGAGGAAAGTGAGACCTTTTTTTTTTTCTCTCCTATTCTGGAACAGGTAGAGAAGTGGGTGTGCCGGAGCCCCTCTTTCTTTGAACCACGGAGATTTTTTTCTTTCTTTCTGTGATCGGACCAGAAGGTGTAGACAACAGTTGTTTTTTTTTCTTATCAAAGTGGAAGCGGGAAACTAATCGTTCTTCCCCCTATTTTTTCTGTGGCGTCAGTGCGAGGCCTCCTGAACCAACGCTCCCGTTTGATCCTCCCTTTTTTCCTCTTCCTCCCTCCACAAAGCACGAATGGCGCATTCCATCGAGGCTCGTCTCTTCTAGAGATATAAGCGGCCCTTTTTTTCCCTTTCCTCGCCGATGCCCATCAAGCGCCCTGTCCTCCTCTTTCTCCTTCTCGTTTTCTCAGACAGGGAGTGGTGATCAGATCGTTCTCCTTCTTTCGGCGATGCGGAAAAGAGTCCATTCCTCCTTTTCCTCTCCCCTCTGAAGCAGCCGGAGTTCTTTTCACGAGGCTCCGCGAGAGGTGATGCCGATCTCCTTTTTTTTGCGCTTACCTAGAACGAGAAGGCCGGGTCATTTTTTTTTTTTTTTTCTTCTTGCGAGTACTGTTTTTGATCGTTCGCGTCCTGTGCGGTGCTCTTCCACAAAATGTTAGGCCCCGAGCCTTCTTCTTTTTTCTTTCGTCGTAGGCCTGCGACAACCTCTTTTCAGGCAGCTTCTTCTTCTTCTCGTCCGACGGAGAGTTGATCGGCCCGGTGTTGATCGAGATGAACTCATCTTCTTTTCCTTCCTGGGTCCCCCTCCACCGCCGATGACGACCACATTGATCCTTAGCCTCTTTTTTTCCCGTCCTCCTGTTTGCCTTCGTACACAGAACCCTCTGGCCCCCCCCTTTCGAGTATGTAAAGTGTAAGCGCAACCCCCTTTTTTTCTCCTGACGGGCTAGCCATGCAGGCCCGGTTCCCCCTTTCCCTTTTTTCGCGACCAGGGTTCCATATTTGACCGTCGGCAAATCTTTTTTTCAGGCTGGGGGAGAAGATTTCTCTCCCCCGCCTTCTCCTCAGTGCGGCGGTGGTCCCCCCCCCCCCCTTCTCTTCTTCTTCATTCTCCCGACAGGCGCCGCGAACGGCCGACCTTTTTCCCACATGAGGCGAGGAATTGGTCGAGCGTCCCCTTTTTTCTTCGGGCCAGCCCCCAGGAGGGCGGCTCGGGTCGGTCCTTCAAACAGGTTCTGACCGTCCGGGTAAGTCCTTGACGACTCCTCCCCTGAAGCGACAGCGTAGAAGGCTTCCTCGCGGTGTGTCACACCCGAAGGATTCTTTCAACCTTCTTTGTTTCTGGACACCAGCAGCATGTTTCCGGCGGGAGGAGGAGTGAAGTGTCCCCTTCTTCTTCGCCCCGCCCACAAAGAGGTTGCATTCTCTTCTTTGACATACAGAAGCAGGGCCACCCCCCAAGAAGATGACCAGTTCCCCCCCCCCGCACTTTCCCCTTCCCGAAAAGACCTGCTTGTGCTTTCCTTTCCCCTTCTTATGCGGCCCGCCCACGCCTGTCCTTTCCTCTTCGATGCGGTGGCGCTTTTTTTTTCTCTTTTCCGTTTCCCGCCGAGCCCGCCGCGCGTTTCCTTCGAAGAGGGTGGCGGCGGCCCCCTTTTTCGCCGGTGTTAGAGTGGTAGATCGGTCCCCTCTTTTCTCCCCTTCTGCGCTGCGTTGGCCTAACCTGCAAGCGCCCCTTTGATTTCGTTTCTCCTTTTTCCTTTTTTCACACGAAGTCCTTTTTTATTTCCCACCCGTTCGGCCACAGCAGAAAAGTCATTTTTCCTTTTTCGTTTTCGTCGCCCGCCCCGCTAACAAATCCCTTTCGCCTTCTCCTTCGCTCCCCTAACACATAGTCGGCCTCGCTGAGCCCTTCCTTCTTGTCCGCGAATACAAGGGAGTTTGTCCCCCCTCTTTCCCATCCGGGTCGACCTGCTAGGAAAGCCCGGCTCCCTCTTTTTCTTGTGTTTGGCGTAATCGTCAGAAGACCCGCACGCCGTTGATGTGTTCCCTCCCGCACGAACCTCGAAACCAGCGAGTTTTTCTTCTCTCTTCCTCCCCCTCTTTAGATAGCGGAAAGCCCCCTTTCCAAGTTTTTCTCTTCCTGCTCGCAGCATAAAAAGCGGGGCCATTCCTTTTTTTCAACAGAGAAGGTGAAATGCTTCCCCCCCTTCTCCTCTTCTGGCTTCGATCGTTCAAGTAGAGAAGAACCCTCCTGCCCATCCCTCTTTCTCGTCCCGCAGCAGCCAGCATCGTCGGTTCCCCCCCTCCTTTTTAAGAACCCCACCCTCTCATCCTCCGGACAACGGAGACATACGCCTTTCTTTTTTTTTAAGTAAAGGTGATCGGCCCCCCCCTCCACTCGGGGGGGGTACTCAAAAAGCGACACTTCCAATCCTTTCCCCTTTCCACCCCAGTCCAAGATGAACGTGGTGAGCATTGTTTTCCCCCAGAGAACGAAGGGTAAAAACTTTCCTTCTCCCTCTTTCTCATCGAAGATGGTGGGGTTTGACCATTTTTCCTTTTCTTCCCTCTTGTTGTGTGAAGGAAATCAAATCTCTCTCTTTTTTTTTTTTTTTAGAGAGATTGATGCGGCCCCCCCCCCCCCGTCTGATGGTCACAGGAACTTTTCCTTCGATGCTAATAGTCGCGTTGCACACCTGCCCCCTGTGGGAGGATCTCCTTTCTCCCCCCTTCAGTGGGAATCGTTCGTCGCTCTTTTCCATTTCCGGGTAGAGGTTGGAGTACACCCCGTTAGGATGACCACAATAGCGAACATCCCCTTCTTCATCGCCGAGGAGTAGTCGCCTTTTTTTGCTGAAACCAGGTGCGCGCTTTTATTTTTTTCCTTCTAGGGACTCTTTCGCCTTCTCTACTTAGCGATCGAGGCAAGACGCTTGCAGGGCCTTTCTGGACAAAGGAGAGTTGCACACATCCCCCTTCCTCCTCCCTCCCGCGGGTGGGGTGATGAGGATCGAGGTGCCCTTTAAAACCTTCCTTTTTTCTCTCTCTCCATCGGCGAGCAGATTTCTCGACGGACTAGAGGGTTTCGAGTTCTTCCCTTCCTTTTGGTGTTCAACCACAAAGTTCTTCCTCCCCACCATCCGACCGAGGTGTTTTGGCAGTGGCCGAAGAAGGGCTTCCTTTGTGTTTTTCCAAAAGAAATGGTATTTACAACCGATCTTTGGCTCTTCCTCGAGGCCGGACGAGGTTTTCGTGCTCTCCTGCGAAAAAAAGATGGAAGGTTCTCCTACTCTTTTTTTTTTCCTCCCCCTGTCCTCGTCCAGTGGACATATGTGAATGACTTTCGGCGGTTCTCCCCCCTTTCTCCCTTCGCAAAACTGGAGACGTCGTGTTGGCCCTCTCTTCACGAGTGATACGGGAGGAAATTAAGCGCTGTCTTTTCCCCCCCCTCCGCGCGGCGGGTAGACCGGGCCCGAATGCCTCTCCCTATCTACCGACGCGACCCCTCCCCTAGGACACAAAGAAGGAAGAGCAGTCCCCCTCTCCCTGACTAAGAGGTCTCCTTCGGCGAGGCCTTCTCGCAGAGACGAAAAGGCACTCTCCTTTCCTCCTGGAGAGGCAAAGCGCCGGCGTTTTTAATAACCCCCTCCCCCTTCTGCCGCAGGGCGGTTCGGGGCTCCTTCTGTGGTAGGAGATGGGTAAGCGTCGTTTTTTTTTTTTTCCTTTTTCTTTTATCAAGCCAGAAGTCCGCCCCCCCCCGGTGGTCGGGCTTGGCGCTTTCCCTCGCAAGCCGACGCCGTTCCTCCTCCCTCCTTCGCCGGTCACAACGTCCCTCGCGCCCTCTCTTCTTCGCTCCGGAGGTGGCCACCGCGCCCTTCAAGTACAAGTCGACGCTGCGTCCTCCTCTCTGTGCACGGTCGTCTAGTACCTTCCTTCCCGCACCTTGGGTGACAGGGACGGGGTGGATTTTTCTTCCGCCGGGGGGAGTGAACACATCGTCTTCCTCGGTGGCCCAGTCGACGCGCCGACAAGGAAGAAGCTCCCAGGTCTCCCTTTTTTCTCCCTAAATTTCGGACGTATCGCGGCCGCCTCTCCCCCCTCTGAAATGGAAAGATGGCCTTTTTTTCCCCCCGCCGAACTGAGGGAGGCTTTTTTTCTCCCCCTTTCGAGCTGCAGAAGGTTCCCCCTGCTTTTCTCAAGAAAGGATTTGCAGACCCTTAAAATCGGACCCCCCCTTTCCCTTCTTGATGTGAACATCGGCGCAGGCGCTCTTCCCGTCACGGTTAGATTTTTTTTCCCCCTTTTCCTCACCTCTAAGCATCTGGTTGAGGTTGAGAGTTTGCTGGTTCTGTTCCCTTCCTTATTCCGGCGATACGATGAGACCCCCGCATAACTACCTCCTCTTTTTTTTCGGAATAGGAGGTGGCGGCCCTTCCATGATCCGAGTCAGGGGAATAACTAGAGCCTCCTTCTTTTTTTTCCCTTCCTCGTTGTGATGAGCGACCCTTGACGAGACTAAAAAAGCAGTGTTTTTTTTTTTTTTTTCCGAGGTTCGGTCGAAAGGTCCCTTCCCTTCTCCCCCCTTTCCTCCCTCGAGGAAATGAATGCGTCGTTCTTGTTTGTAAAAGAAGAGAGGGCTCCCGGCCACCCTCCGGCGAGAAGGTAGTTTCACAATGCTCCCCTCTCTTTTTTCCCTTCGTTTTTTTTTCCCGGCCGTTCTCGGTAGAGGGCAAAGCGCATCCTTTTCCCCCTCGATGCGGGAAAGCTCGACCCCCCCCCCCTCCCGGCTGCTGCAAGATGGTTACCCCTTCTTCCTCTCTCCCCCTCCGCCGACGAGGTGCTGCTCAACGGCTTCCTTCCCCCCCCCTCCCGTATGATCAAAAGTCGACTTCGTCTCCTTCAATGTGCATATCATGAGCAGGCTTTTCCCTTTCTTCTCTTCCTCGGCGACGGCAGGGCGCTCAAGCCGCTTCATAGAGATTAAAAAGTAGACGTTTCCTTCTTTTCTCAGGGTGCCTGATGTCGATCGCCGGATTCCCCCTCTCTCCACGAGGCAGTAATCGTTGGTGCAGGAGGCGCTCCTTTCCCAAAAAGCAGAGGAGGCAAGTGCTCCGCTTCTTTTTCGAGGTCCGCGCGTCACTCCCCCCTCCCCCCCCTTATCCACTCTTTTCCTTACTCCCTTTTCTCCGTCTTCCTCCCCCCATTCTTTCCCTTCTGCCCATCTACACCTTCCACTTTCGTTCTCCTTGCGCCTCTTCTATCTTCCCAATCACCCTTTCCTATCCCTTCTTCTTCCCCCACCTCTCCCCCCACTCGACCTATTCATATCTACCTCCTCGCGGGATTTGAAGAGAGCATTTTTTTGTCCCTCAAGACGTCGTTGGAGAACGAGCCTTTTTGCTTTTTTCCTTTTCACTCGCGTTGTTAGAGCCGGCCGATCTTTTTTTTGGTGCACACCCTTTTCCCGGGTTCATCCTCGGCGGCGAAGAAGACGAAGATTTGAAGCATTCCTCTCCCCTCCCCCATCTTTTCTGTGAGAGTTCGTATCCTTTCTTCGGAGAGGATATTAGAAGAAGGTAGAACACCCTCTTTTTTTCCTCCTACCCGCCGGCGGTCGCAGCGGAATCAAGTTCCCCCCCCCCTTCTCCCTGGGCGGGTGGAGACCCCCCCTCTTTCTTTAAGGACGTTGGAAGCAGAGAACATCCTTCCCCTTAGAGATGGGAGAGGATTAAAACGGGTCCTCACCGCCTTTCTCCTTCCTCCCCCCCCCCCCCTCTTTTCTTTAACAAATACGAGCGCGGCGGTGATGCCTTTTTTTGGGTCGTAGAAGGACGTGGTCTCTCCCTCTTTTTTCCTCTCCTCGCCTTCGAGGGTGGGTAAAGCGACGGACTAAACCCTCTCCTCTCTCCTTTTGCGTCCATGATGAGGCAGTACGAAATCGGTCGTCGTCGTCGCCGCCTTTTTTTCTTGTGGTGTGAAAAGGAAAGTCACTTTTTCCTTCTCTTTCCCCCTTGCCGAGAGTAACTTGCTCGACCTCCCCTTCTGGCTGCGTCCTTTGGGACCCCCCAAATCAAGAGGAGATAAGTGAAGAGGACCCCCCTCCCCCCTTCTCCCCCCGTTCCTAAGATTATGTTGGAGTAAAAGTTGAGCCTATAGCCCCCCTCTTCTTTTTTGCTCGAACCTTTCAAGGTCGATGACGCCGGCGATCGACATTCCCCCCCCCAAGGATAGAGAAGAGGAGAGATGTATCCCCTTCCTCTTCCCCTTCCGCGCAGGCGGTCCCTTTTTCCTCATCGCCGTTCCCGGCCGCTCCTTTTTTCTTTTCGTAGAAGGTGATCAGACCGGGAGTTTTTTCCCCCTTCCTTTCCAGCGTTGAGCAGCACCGAGTCTTCTGAGATTTCAACGCACCCAGCCGGCATCGCCCATTTCGTTGGGGAGGAATATTTCTTTTTTTTTTTTTCGCTTTCCCGACAGAGAGGTGATGCTCTCTGCTTTCTTTTTCTTTTTTTCTCCTCCCTTCCGGTGGGTCACCACGCCGACAGTCAGCGTTTTTGTCGGACTACCAGGAGAGACGCCGGTTCCTTCTGAAGCCTCTTTTCCCCCCCCTCTGCCCCGCGCACCCCTGTCGTAATTGGCGTATTCGCGAGGACTTTCTCCCCTCCTTTCCTTTCCCCTCTCGAGGACCGCGTTCTTTCAGTCCTTACTCCCTCCTCTTCCCTTTTCCTTTTTCCCTTCTTCGACCTCATTTCACCTTCCTTTCGAGATGAAATAGAAGAAATTGAGGACCCTGCTCTTCACGGCCTTGACTCCGCAAACGAAGATGCAGACCTTGCCCCCCTTCCTCAGTTATGAGGGTTTTCCTCGATGTCTTACCTCCCTTTTTTTCTCCCCCCCCCTTAACTATCAACCTCCACCCTCTTCAAGTTGTTACGCGCAAAACCCTCCCTTCTCCCGTAGGGATAGCCACGTTTCGCTTTTTTGTCCTTTCCGCGTTTTCGCTCTTTTCCAAATATGGGATTGATCCCCGTTTTTTATCAGAGAGAAAGGTTTGATTTCTTTTCCCTCCCCCCCCCCTTTCCTTTCCCCCCCCCCCCACACCCGGAAATCGGTCAAGGTCAGTCTTTCTCCGCATAAGGAAGAAATGTCAGGAGACCTCCTTTTCTCCTTTCTTCATCCTTTTCTGCCGTGGTAGGAGGTCGCCTTAACTTTTTTTTTCCCTCCCCCCTTGGCTGCGGCGAGGTAGCGAAATCCCCCAGGTGAGGACTTTTTTTCCTCCCTTTCCTTCCTTCCCCGCTAGATGAAAGCTGACGTCGTTTTAGCTTCTCCTTTTTCCCTTTTCTCCTTTGGACACCCGCCGGATTTTTCCCGGCGTAGTGTAGAGTTCTTTTCCCTTCATGCTTAGGGGCTTTTTACCCTCCTCCCCCCCAAGAACGACCCTAGGAAATGATAGGAGTGAACCCTTCTTTTTCCCTACCACCAAAGAAGCTCAAATTTTCCCTCCATTCAGGAAAAGAAAGCCTCTTTTAGTTATTAATGAGGCCCTCCCCCCTCTCTTCCTTCCTATACGGAGGGAGTATGCGATCTTTTTTTTTTCTTGTTCGGAGAGGGAGATATTCCCTCGAGAAAGAAGATCCTTCCCTTTCGGCGGATTTCTTTTTTGAGGGGATTATTAAGAGGATCTCTTTTCTTCTTCCCTCTGTCATAGACAATGCCTGTCACCCCCTTTTCTTTTCCCTTTTCCCCCCTTGCGGTTGGCCTTCACTTTCTTCAGCGAAGAGCATCGTCCTCTTCACCCATGGTAACACACCCTCTAGCCCTTTTTTCCCCCGCTGACCACCTCCGCCGAAAAAGTCCTTTTCCCTTCTTCTTCACGCTGACGTGCGTCCTCTCCCTCTCACCCCGGCTGGTTCGAGAGATCCCTCCTTCCCTCAAACCTCTTGAATCTTTCTCTCTCTTGTAATTCGCGTGCGCCCTCCCTAAAATGATTCCACACCACGTGCCCCCTTTCCCCCCCCCTCCAGGGTCGCCCGTTTCTCCCGGAACCCTCCCTCCTCTTCCGCGTGGGCCCCCAACTCCCCCCCTTTTTTTCTAATCGTCGAAGACCCGCCCCTTGGTTGCCACCAGATCGAATTCCCTCCCTGAAACACGCTTTTTCTTCTCTTTCTTCCTCCCGCTGTCGATCGCGGCAAGCCGCGCGCCCCGTCTGACGGGAAAACGCTATTTCCCCTCCCCCTTTCTCGTGGCGAGATGGAGTTTCCCCCTTTTTCCCCTGCTGCACCCATTTTTCCTTCCTGCAAGCGGAGGGATCCTCTTTCCTCCCCTGCGCCCAGTGACGGCGGTTCCCGGGCTGATTCTCTTCCCCTTTTCCCCTTACCAGCGCGGCACCGGGTTTTTTTCTCAACAAGGAGAAATCTCCTTTTTCCCTCCGTTCGGGTGATCGCTCCTCTTTTTCCCCCCCTCCCCCTTTGTGTACTCCAACAGCGACCGTCCTCTCTTTCCGAAACAGGCCCCGCTGCTTTTCTTTTGCCCGCCTCTTCCGCCTCTTTTTTTTCCCTCCTTTTCAAAACCGAGGTGCTGCAACTCTCAGCGAAGGGGTGTTTTTTTTTGCCTGGACCCCCCCCCTTTTGTGTGTAGGCCCCCCTTTCTTTGAATACTAAGAATGTTTCTTCCCTTTTTCTTTCCGGAAAAACCGCGTCCCCCCCCTTCCAGTCCAAACAAAACGTCTTTTGAAGGAAAATCTCTTTCCCCCTTCGTTAGAGTGGGTCCTGTATCCTTCTCTTCCCCCTTTCTCCACCCCACGGAAGAGGGGACGTCTCCCCTCTCGAGTGAGGTAGATGTTGGTTTTTCCCCCTGTTGCGGTGTTTCTTTGAAGATAAAAGGGGACTTCCCCCTCCCCTCCGGTCGTATGTAGACGTTGGTCTTTCTTTTCTTCTTCCTTTACCCTGTCTGAGAGATTTTTATTTCCTTTCCCTCCCTATGCTGGAGAGGAGGGAGCCCTCTCCCTTCTTTTCTCCCTTTTTTGTCTCTACGGTAGATAGGAGAAAGCCTCTTCCCCTCTCTTTTTTTACTGGTCCTTTCCCCCCGTCTCAAACATAAAGATCGCCCTCTCCTCCTTCCCCTTTGATTCTGCGGATAGATTTTCCTTCTTCCCCTCCCCTCTCTTGGGAGAGGTGCCGCGATCTCCCCCGAAACACGTTGGTCTTCTTTTCGAGGGGTTTTTCTTTTCCCCGCTTTCGAGCTTGTTTCCCCGGAGTGCTAAGTTTTTTCCCCGCCCCCCTCGACCGAGGTGTCTGAAAGCGTGCGGGCCTTTCTTTCTTCTGGCGACACTGGACTTTTTCCCCCTTTTCCCCCCCTCGTGGTGTTACCAACCTCACTTGGTATTCCTTTCGAAATCCTTCTGTCTTTTCCTCGAGGATTTTCTTTTTCTTTCCTTCTGCGATTCGAGAAAAACCAATTTTTTGAGCGGGGAGATCCCGTAAGAGTTAAGGGACCTCTTTTTTTTTTCCCTGCCTGTGTCTTTGGCAAGAGGTGACACTCGAAGTCCTTCCCATTTGGGAATCTTCACGCTCCCTCCATCCAGAGAGGACGTTTCCCGAAGAGAGAGGGTCTTCCCCTTTTCATTGCGATTAATGACCCCTCCTCTTTCCTACACCTTGAGAAGACCGAGTCCCTAGAAGAAGAAAAAAATATTCTCCCCTCCTACTACGCGTTTTCGCCCCCTTTTTGAAGGTTCAAGAGAGACTCCTCCTCAGGAACGCTCAAAAAGATCGCCGGGCCCTTCTCTACCCCAGCGAACTTGGAAGTGGGAGGAAGAAGACTCATCCCCTTTTCCCAGTCATGGCGGTTAGGGGAACCCTGAAGGTGATGATTTTCGAGATGGGAGAGTCTTTTTTTTTTTTTTCTTTCCTTCTTGCTGTATTTAAAGCCTTTAATCCCTTCCCTTTTTTTGTGGTTCGGGATTGCGCTTTTTTTTTTTTCCCGGAAGAAAGTAATATCCTCCTCCCTTCCCCCTCCCCCTTCAAGAGATGGATGCCTCTAAAAAGAAGAAGTAGACCCCCCTAGATAAGGAGGTTTCCCCCCTAGAGCTTGTCACTTCCCCTTCTCTCGAGTAACCCTTCCCGTCGTCGTAACTCTTCCTTAAGCAACCTGTCTATCTTTTTTCTTTTTCTTCCCCCCTCTACCGAGCCGCCCGCTTTCCCTCGAAGGAGAAAAAACTTTCCCTCCCCTCCCCCCCCTTCCCTGCGCTGAAGGTCTAATTCCCTTCCCCTCAGCCTTCCATGTCAGGCAGATGCGGGCTTTTGGAGAAGAAATAAAGCATGACTTTCTCTTTTTTTGTGGTGTGGGGGACCAACCTGACTCCCTTTTTTTCCTCTCAAACTTTACAAGCCTTCCCCCATCCTCTTTTCTCAAGGGGGTTTTGGTCCCCCCCTCCCCTCCCGCCCCCCGTCAAATAGGAACCTTTCCTAAAAAAGCGGAAAATTATTTCCTTTTCTCCTTCGAGAACCTGAGATTTTTTTTTCCTCACTAAAGTTCGGTTTTCCTTGAAAGAAATCTAAGAATAGGGTTGATTTTTTCCTTTTTTCTTTTTGTGACGACAGGCACTTGGAGCCCTTTCTTTCCCCCCCCTCACCAATCCCTCGACGTTATCAAGGTGGTCGGCGGTTTTTCCTTTTTCCAATGCAAGTCAACTTCCTTTCCCCCCCCCAAGGGCGTAGGTCAATCTCTTCCGAAGCGCAGGAGCTGTTGATGAGCGACTCCCTCCTTCCTTTTTCTTCCTCTGCTCACCCGCGGTCTCCTGGAGGCTCTTCTTTTCCTTCCAGACGCCAAGGGACGACATTTTTTAATGGTGTTTGTAAACGAGGCTTTTCCTTTTTTCCTCTCTCCTGGTCGTTCGCTCCCCGGCTCGGAGAGCTGACTGTAGGTTTTTCCTTCCTCTTTTCCCAGCTCCAGAAGCAAACCAGGCCCTCATCTGCCTTCCCCCTCCCTTTTCCTCCCCCGCTGCGACACATCATCGTCTGCGCTGCCAGAGGGGAGATGCGGCGTTCTTCTTTCCTCCGCGTCCGAAGAGGTGCTCCACGCGTTTTTTTTTTTTTTTTTTCCCCCTCCCCGATTTCTGGATCACCACTCCCGGTCTGATCAACTCGACCTCCACCATAGAGCGGCGCTTTCCCTTCTTATCTCCGGCAGAGGGCAGAATGCCTTTTCTTTTTTTTTTTTCCCGATCAAAATAGCAGCTGCTTTTTCCCAAGGAGTGATGAGGAGATCCCGGTTCCCCTGCGCCCTTGGAATGTTCGAGATCAGTGACGCGCCTTTTTTTTTTCCCTTTCTTCCCCCTCCCCACCCAATTCATATTACGCCCACCGTTTCTCTCCCGGTGATAGCAGCGGGATTTTCCTCCCCCCTATTTTTCCCCCTTCCTCAAGGGTCGTTGCTACGTCTTTCCTTTTCCGCGGCGGGCAAGGTGACCTTTTTCAGACGCGTTTTTTTCCCCCCCCCCTGCCTGCGACGGTCAGAATCTCTCAGACCTTGATCCCCCTCTTTTTTCCTCATTTATTTCCAATGATTCGATCTCGCATAACTGGTCGATTACTTTATTAAGTAGAGTGATCACCCTTCCCTTTTTTCCCTCCCCCCCTCCCCTTCGCACTTCAATTAGAGACCCCCTGCGACTTTTTTTCTTTCCCCCCCCTTCTCCGCGCAGCGCTAGGATGGGGTGAGGCCTCCCACCGTGAAAGGAGGATAAGGAGAGGGAGTAGACGGCCTTTCCTTTCCCTTTCTCTCCTTTTTCCTCTTTTTTTCTCTTTGGGCGCGGATTCCAAAGGGCCGTCGAATACCTCTATCCAAAAGAGTACCACCCCCCACTCTTTTCTCTTTCTCTGTCCGACCGCCAGAGTTTTATTTTTTGTTTCTCTTTTTCTCTTTCCTTGTCTCCCCTTCGGCGAAGGGAAGGCAGCACGAGAGGGTGGTTTTTTCAACGCTCAAGAGAAAAGGATGACGTTCGAGGCGACTCTTTCCCTTCCTTTTTTGCACGTCGAAATAGTAGTCGTTCGCTTTTTCCTTTTTTTTTTTTTTCCCCCCCCGGAACGCTCAACCGCGTAGGCCTTCCCATGAGTAAACGGAGTGATAGACAAGAAGGTGTCCCCTCCCTTTTCCCCCTCTTCTTTCAAATTAAAGCGGCTCCCCCGTACTTTCTCCCTTCTCACGTCTCCTATGATGTGCGTACAAGTGAGAGGACTTCTTCATCTGTTGATATCGAAAAGGGTTCCCCTTCTCTCCTTCCCTCCCTCCCGTCCCTTTGGGCGCTTCCAGGCTTTTCTTTTCTTCTTTTTCCCCTCTCTCTTCCGCGGAATTGAGAGCCCTGCAGTTCGCCTCCAGAGCCGTTACAGAGCCTTTCCCTTCTTTCTCCCCCCCCCTCATTCTACGTTGATAGACAGTTTTTTGGTCTCCTCCTGTTTGCCTTTCTCCTCCTCGTCGACTGCGGAACGCTCTTTAGAGACAATATGAAGCAGCCCCCTTTTCCCTCTTCCGAGAGGGTGTCGCTGTTTTTTCCCTTTCTCTCTTTTCCCCCCTTCCTCGGAATGGTTGCTTACTGCGCTGCCTTTTAAGGGTAACCACGCAGAAAGTCCTCTCCTCTTTCTTTGTCCGCGAAGACAGGCGAGTGACTTTTTTTCCTCCTTCTTTTTTCCACCAACCCAGTCGGACACGCGCAAAAAGTTCTCTCTCTGAACGAAATCGGGGAGGAAGAAAGCGTGTGGAGGCTTTTTTCTCCTTTCCCCCCCCCTTCCGTCGAGATTGCGTCGCTTTCCCCCTTTTTTTTATCGCGAGGAACTCGACGCCATGCTTCTTTTCCGGAATTGAAGAAGCCCCCCGCCTTCCCCTTTCTCCCGTCTAGGTAGTTATGCTTTGACTCCTCTTCCCCTTTTTCTTCCCTTTCGTCACACAGAACCCTCTGGCCCCCTCTGTCAAGTTGTTCCGCAGAAAAAAGAAAGGTTTTTCTCCTCTCCCCCTTCCTTTGCGCAGAGGTAACCTTTTCCTCCTCTCCCCTACTTTCCTCTTTGAAAGTCGGCAATTGGTTTTGGAAAGGATGAGGTGAGCATCGTCCCCCTTTTCTTCCTTTTTCCCATTCTTTCGGTGGTACCCACACCACCACTCGGTACCGTCCCCTTTTTCTTTCTTCCTCTTTTCTTTCCCCTCTTCCGGCGACCTCGGGCGCAGTGCCGTCATCACCTGCAGCGCGTTCCTTTTTTTCCCTGGGTTGTAGGAGTAGAGGGAGGGCCTCCCCCCCCCTTTTTTTTTTTCTTCCCCCCGTTGTCGAAAACAGGTGCGGCCCCTTAGTGGACTTTTCTTTTTCTCCCCGTGACGAGAAGCGTCGAAGGGTAATGCTTTCCCGAAGGATCGAAAGACAAAAGCGTCTTCTCCCTTTTTCCCTTCTCTCGCGTGAAGGGCGGGACTTCCTTTCGATTATTTTTTCCTCTTCTCCCCCCCCCTGATCTTTTTCCGCGGACATTGATCGGCGTGAAATACAGCAATCCTTTTTTTCCCAGCGCAGAAAAAATCAGCCCCTTCTTCCCCCCCCCCCTCCCCTTTCTTTTCTTCCTGAGGAAAGCAAAGCGGCTTATCCGTCTATTTTTTCCCTTTCTTTTTTCCTCCTTCCTGGGAGGCGCGGCGCTCTTCACTTTCGGCCCTAGTAGTCGGCGGAGGGCTCTGTTTTCTTTTGTCCTCGTCTCGACGGTTAGCCCCTTTTTTTCTTTCCTTTCCCTTCGACCAAGGAGCGCTGCTTTCTCCCTCGAGCGAGGATTTAAGCGACGTCTCTTCCTCCCTTCTTTCCCCCCCTCCCCTTCCCCTTTTGGCGACCGATGCCAACGTCCAGCCACCACCCCTCTCCCCCTCCTTTCCTTTTTTTTTCGGCGATCATCGCCCCGCTCACCCTTCCCCCTCTTCTTCGAGCACGAAACACCTCGGCGTCCTTTCTTTCCCTCCTTCCTCTTTCGAAGTCTTGTCCGCCCTAAACGTCTTTTTTTCCCCCCCCCCCCCTCTTTCCTGTCTGCCAAAGCCAGGGTCGCCTGCTTCTTTTTTCCTCGTGGAACGCACCGCGGTAGGATTTTTTCTGCCTCCTCCCTCCGGTCCGTTTTGGTGGTGCAACACCAGCTCCCCCGATAGCTCCCTCTTTTTTTTTTTTAGTCCCGGTGTCGGTTTTTGAAAGAAGCGCGAAAAGCGCTTCTCTCCCCCTTCTTCCTTTCCCCTCGTTCGCCGCAGAAAACGCGGTGCCTTGGAGAGTCTTTTTTTTTTTTTTTGCCCTGAGAACAAAGTCCCCCCCTTGCAAGAGGCTGGATAACATACGCTCCCCCCTCTCTTTCCTCCCTTTCTTCTGTTGCGCTAGGCGTCTAATCGTTTTTTTTTCCTCCTTTTTTTTCCACCTTCCCCACAGGGTTTGCAGCCGCCTCTCCCGGGAAATACGAATAGTCTTTCCCTCTTCTTTTTTTCTCTTCCCTCTCCTGGTCAACAAACCACTTGGCCCCCCCTCCTTTCCCTTCTTCTTAATCGGCGAAGAAACCGTCCCCTCTTTCTCATCGCAGAGATAGAAGCAACACTCCCTCCCCCCCCTTTCCCAAAAGAGAAGAGGATTATGCGTGGTGTTTTTTCTTGTTCTGGGTGCTGTGGTTGGGTTTGGTTTCTTTTTTTGGGGGGGTGGTTTCGGGGGCGGGTTTTGGTGTTTTGGGTGGGCCCCCCCCCTTTTATCTGGTGTGTCCGGTCACATCTCTTCTCTTCCCCTTTTTTTCTCTCTTTCTGGCAGGACACACCACGATGATTGGGTCCCTTTCAACAAAACAAGG
>Ga0179593_1389627_pt1 | contig 14857 bp, 22 predicted proteins | sample CZODoug2_1_08_16_FD_185931 | JGI IMG/M metagenome (GOLD analysis project Ga0179593, IMG submission 185931) | Vadose zone soil fungal communities from Angelo Coast Range Reserve, California, USA - CZODoug2_1_08_16fungal (PacBio error correction) | ecosystem: Environmental > Terrestrial > Soil >... | reverse complement strand
TCCCCTCTCTGTTGTGTGGAGAGAGAAAATTTAGTGCAGCTTTTAGTCCCTCTCTCCCGCGATTCCGGGTGGGTGAGACGTTCGTTCGAATTTTTCTTCGGTCTTCCCTTCGTGCGGCCGTTGTTCTTTTCTTCTTTTTCTCTCACTCGGGCTTCCCGATCTTTTACCCCTTAGTTTTTTTTTCCTGTGGGCGTACGCGGGGCCTTGTAAGCCGCCCTCGATACAAAATGACAGTTCTACTTTTCACTTTGGCACTATGCTTCCCTATTTTCCCCCGTCCGTCCAGTACGGCTGTCTGCTTTTTGGGCGCGTGGTAACCCTAACAGTCTTTCCCTTTCTCTGCAAAACGTATTCCTCCAGACGCGGGCGCCACTGCTCAAGTTAGAGGAGTATGAGTGTGCAACTCAATCTTCCCCCTTACTTCTATTTTCTCCAGACTTTTTTTTCAACCCCCCGCGGAATTCTACCCCTTGGTCCTACGTCTCGCTGCTCTTCCCACCACGCAGGCTCCCCCCCAAAGAATACCGGTGGGCCCTTATTCTTTATGACTTAAAAGTTTCCCGGGACAGTGCATCAACGTCGGCAACACTTCCCATTGCAGTCTCACGCAGCCGTTTCTATTCTTCTAGCTGTTTCCGTCTTTTGGTCACGGCATACCCCCCTCTCTCCTATCGCGCAGTTTACCTTTTGCCTTCTGCCTTATGCTGAGATGTTTAGTCATTGAAGTACGTTCGTGCCTTGCCTAAGCTCGCGCCCCTCCCGTGGTTCCTGTGGGGTTTCGGGGTCTACCCCCGGAGTCAATTTCCCTTCGTTGTTCGAGTGGAACTTCCCTTTTAACGGGAGCCAAATTTTTTCCCTCTGGTCCTCATACTTTCGTCCCTTTTCCGAGTTTTCTTGCCCCCTCTCTCTCACCGGCAGTCCTATTTGTTTGGCGCCTTCGTTCTCAGCGTGAACTTTTTTACCTCCACGAAGTTTTCAGCTGCGTCTCTGACCTCGTACTTATCCAAGACTCAATTTTTTTAGCTCCCTTCGATTTCCAATCTCTACGGCTCTGTCCCCAGGCGTTTTATTTCCGTCGCCGATTTAACGAACGGCGCACCCTCAGTGTCACGAGTTTTTCTCCTTGAAGTATTTTCAACTTTCTCGGCCACCTGGCTGTGTCTTGGTTTTTTTTTAGTGTCGAGATGTCGTCGCCGCCGACTCTTGGGCATACGCGTTTCCCCGCAACCAAAATATCATCCCTTCAGGAGCCCTGTCTCCTGGACTTTCCTGTTCCCCCTCGATTTTCGTTCTCCCTTTTTTTTTTTTCCTCCTGAGCGTCATGTTGCCTTGGAAATCACACTATGCGTTCGTGAACTTTTTTCCCACACGTTCGCGAGACTTCCGTCTCGAGTCCGTATTGCATCGGATTTTACAAGTTTTCGCTTTTCTGTCTTCTTAAACTCTCCGACTTTCCCCTTTCTTTTTTCCCCTCCGCCCACCTCCTGGCTTTTGTCTCCGTTAAGGACCGCAGCGTCAGAGCTGACCGACTACCTCTTCCATCTTTTCCCCCCCCGCGTTCGTTTTTTTTGTTTTTTTTTTGTTTCCCTTCCACCCCCCCTTCCCCTCCGCCCTTGCCTCCCGCGGGGACACGCCGTAAAGTGTTTCCACCATGTGATACTCTATATAGTACGTGGCACGTTTTCTGACCACTGTGCCTGTTTATCTACTCCTGTTGTCGAGTTTTCAGTCTAGCGTCGCGTTTTTTTGTCCTTTACTTCCGCGACAGACTTTTCCCTGAATGTTGCACCCGTTTTGTGTGTGATTGCCTGGCCTTTTCCCATTTCGTTGTTATGATTTCTCAGCTTTTGTGGGTACGTTCCCGTTCTCCTTTTCTTCTTCCTTTCCTTCGCGGTTCACCTCTATCTTGCGATACACGTCTTTGCATCAGACTTCTGTGGTTTTGTCCCGTGGTCGTCCATTCCGTCTTTGCATTTCCTCCGTGGTTGTCTTTTTGCTTTCTTTTAACTATGTTTTTGGCCCCTGTTTTTGCTGAGTACGCCATACTTTTTTTTCTTCCTATGAAGGTCAAACTGAGTCAATTATGAGGACCTTTCCTTGTCCGGACCGACACCCCAATGCCCCGGTGAACGCATCCCCCCAGGTTTCTTTGTCACCTTGTCGCCATACCTCCTTCTAATTCCCCCATTTTAGTTCACGTGATCCCCAAGGCCGATTATTCATGTTTTGCTGTACTTGCCCCCCCCAGGTGGCACTTGTTTCTCATGCAGGATCCGCCGGTTGAATAATCCCCCTACCTCGACGCCTGTCTCCTACGAGTTAGCACGTACCCGCCCCGTCGCACCACACCTCCTCGCGTCCCTTTCCGCGTGTGTGTGTTCTTTGTTCGTGTTTTTTTTTTTTTTTTTTATTTTTTTTGTTTGGAAAACTTTCAGTTGCGACAGTCTAGTCTAATCTGACATCTGCGCCGTCATGATGAAACCCCCCTTGATGCCCCACGCGTTCCACCCTTTTATTGGAAGATTTGTGCATCGCTTCCGCTACATTCCCAGTCCGGTGCAAGTGCAGCTATGTTGTCTGATGTTTCGAAATATGCTTCGTTCCCCCAATAGAGAGGCATGTCGCAACTCGACTCGTCTTTCGACCAAGACCACCGCAACCCTGACCCGGACCTTTTAAAGGTTCTCATTTTCCAGCGCATTTTTTCTTGCTTACAACTCCTTGACCCCCATTTGACGTTCTACGAGGCCAACACTGAGGCCCACCGAATAACCCCACGAATCGTCTGGATGGCGCACCTCCCCCCCCTTTTTTGCTTCTCTATCAGTTTGGTCCAGAGCACCGAGTTCGTTTTTCCCCCGGCCTAACCCTCTTAGTGTAGCCCTTTGCTTGTTCCCTCCCACTGCAGGTCCCAAGCACTCTTCCCTTTCACTCCCTTTCCTGCCGGACCATATCGATCTCGCTCCCAGCCCAAACCACATCCACGGAATTTTTTTTCCACCTCCAAAGCTAGCTTACCCAGATTAGTCTTTTTTCCCCTCTCACCCAGCTTTTTACATGCAGTTTACCCTACAACCTCTCCCCCTACGGCCTCCCCGGTCGTTCCTATACATTTTCCCAGCGCTGATATTTTATTTCCTATAATGATAGATCGCAATTCTCATTCCCAGCCCACATACCCTCTCAGCCCACCCTGAGCGAAGAATCACTGCCCGATCGTAGTGCTCGGAACCCGCTCGTACGCTTCCTCTCCACGTTCGCTCCGTTTGGCACCTTGACCCTTGGCCCTCTGTCCAGCCGGTTTCCCCACATGCTGATTTTCCTTCTTCCAGCTTCTCCCTCTCGCAAAGGTGTTTCTTGTTCCTATTTCTCTCTTATCTTCCCCCGTTTTTGTTTGTCTTGCGCCCTTCGTTCTTTTAAATTTGACAAACCGGCCCTTCCGTGCCCTCATGGAGTTCGCCGATTCAGCGTCAGACCCTCACTTCTTTCCTCCTTTGACTCTTTTCCCGTTGAACCTTTCTAGATCTTTTCCACTGCCCTTTTTTTCCCTCCTGTCCATTTTTCTCGCTCCTCTTGCTCCATCTACCGTGTCCAGGCCTGACTTGGGCACATGCCATTTCTTTGCCGTCCCGAACGATGTTTCATGAGCCACACTTGCTTCTAGCCTTTTCCATGCATCTCACTATGGCTATCCTCCTATTTTTTTCCTCCACCAACGGACCTGGCATACCTGGCCATCCCGTCCGGGTATCTTTTGGAACTGTTTTCCGACCTGCAAGCCCTTCTAGCTTCCACAAGTCATTTCGCTGCTGGATTTGACCCCCTCGGCTTTTCCCCTGTTTGTCTGTCCCTCGATGCCCCTTTGCAGAGCGTAATTTCTCATCTACCCCCTTCCCGTTCCCCTTTTATGCACATAGGAACTTACCCATGTTCCCACTTCAGTTAAGTTTATCCACTTTCCTCCATCTCTTGCCCTTCACCCCCTTTTTACCCCAGTCGCCCTCAGTTAGCCCCCCGTCATTAGCCTTTCCCCCCCCATTCTTTGTAGCACCTACACAAGTAGTTCCTTGTCTAACGCTGTATCGACAACCCGTTTTTCCCCTTTGAACCCGTTGGTCCTTTTTTACCTTCACGTTGATAGTAATGAGTTCCGGTTCTTATTGACCTTTTCACGCCAGTGACATTCTTGACACCCTCTTTTTTCGCTGAAAAAACCACGTGTGGCGTTATGCCACGCTCCTTTGCCTTTAACTGCCCCCTGTCCAATTTTTTTTACTTGCCCACCTGGTTTCGCAGTGCTTTCGCACTACCTGAGGCTGCTTGGACATGCCCCGACAATTGTTTTTCCTCGTGTCAGTTTCGGGCACCACGTGCAAAGCACAGGTTATAAAGGAGCCGGACTTTCACACTACAGTAACAATGCTCCCATCGTTTTTTTCTGACGAGTCCACCCCTATGACCGCACTCCCCACGGTGCAACTGCCTTTGGGTTCGGTTTTGGTAACTCCCTCTACAGTTTCCTAATCCCCTCTTGCGGCCACCGAGATGCGTTGTTTGCTCCCCTTCTGGCCTCCCGCCCCCCCCGTTCTAACGTTTCCCCCGCCTCCCTCGTTTCACCATCACCGATACCGCATAGCCTTTGCCCCCGCCACCCCGCTTTCGGCACGCATTATTTTTACAGGCCATCTTGCAGGTTTTCTTTCCCCCCGGTCTGATTGACCTTAAACGTGTGTCCAAGTTACCCCCCGTCCCCTCGGTGTGCCGTAGATTGTCACCCCATCCTTTCCGGCCACCACCCCTTTGTTCCCCCCCCGTTTCTTGAGTCTATTCACCGTAGCTTCTATTGCTCGCTCCCAATCTTTTTTTTCAATGACCCCCCAATCTACAGACGTGTGGCAAATGCCCTCACAATTCTCCCCCATTTACTTACGGCACCCCCTGCTTCGCTTTTTTCTCACGGAAACACCTTGCCAAACCTTTCGCTTTTTCTTTTTTTCGGGCCCCACCTCGGAGAACCTAGCGTTCTGACATTTCGGCTAACTTTTGAGTTGCCTCCAGCCCTCACTGTCTGGTCGCTGCCGATCCTCATTGCGCTCCGTCCTTGTCGTCCTTGTCTTCTTTTTCATTCTTGCCAATTTTCGTACACTCCCTGTTAGACCCCTCCATGGCTCCCTTTCAATACTCAGCTTGCGTTTCCCAAACAAAGACCCTCCTCATGTCTCTCAAGACCCACTTCCAGATCCCCCCCCCAGGGAGAGGTTCACATAGTGAAAAGACTCATCCGATATAATTCACCACTAGAGGATCCCTCCCATCTTCCTTAGTCCGTTCATAGCCACCCCCCTGAAATTTCAACGTTTCCCGTACTCCTCGTTTTACCGTCCCTGCCTCCCCCTTTCGCGGCTACATTTGGTTCCCATCCTATGCGCCCATGCTTCGACCCGTTTTTGCCTTTTCACAAGGTCGTCTCTTCCTATGTCCCCCGCTTTGCGTGCCCCCTGGCATTTTTTCTTTTTCCTGTATTTACCACCATTTAAACACTTTCTGTTTTCCCCCCTTCCGTCAGCTTCCCTTCCCGCATGTGTGCCAAACCGTGCTTTAACCTACACGCATTCCCCGCCCACTCTCCCATAAGAGCTTCCATTGTTTCGCTGTTACCAGTCTTGCCGATTCCCCCCCCTTCAAATTTCCACTGAGATCCTTTCCCCCGTTTTTGCTTCACGTCACCAACCCTCCTTCTCTTTTTGTGAGTGCCCCCTAGAATCAGTACTACCGCTTTCTTTTCATATCCTTTTTTTCGTGCGCGTTTCGTTCGTGCTTTGACAATGACCCAAGTACGACCCTTTCATTCTGCCTTTCCAGTCCATAAGAAAGAGAGATTTCGCCTACTACCTTGTCCACCCACGTCGTGCGAGCCCATTCTTTACATTTGTTCCGGTAAGCGACTTCCCTTGTTGTCGCCCGTTCCCCTGGTATCATCAGTTAGATCTTTTGCCGCCCTTTTTTCCCAATTTTTTGGTGCCTGTGCATCTCTATAACCGCGTCCTTTACTTCATGTGCACCACGGAACCCCATCTGAGAGACTAAGAAGTGTTTTTACCTAACATCAGTCTTTCCGGTCCTTTCTCCGGTTTGTGCGGTGGTTGTTTTGCGACATGAAAGGCATTTCCCTTTCACGCTTGAAATTTGTTCGCTCTCTTTCTTTTCCTCCCCCCCCCCCCCCCCTTGGTCTTCTCTTTGCCTAATTTGAGATTCCTTTACCCAATTCCACGTGCAAGCGTAACTCCGTTCCACCAACGCCCCCTTGCACCACCCTACCCTTTCCCCGATCCGAATTCCCTCAGTCCCGGCCCCTGCGAGTCACGGCCTGGTCACATTCAAGTCTCCCCCCCCGATTGTCTCCACCCCAACATGTCTTTCTTGACGTTTTTTTTCCCAAGCATTGTCCATCCTTGTCTACCCTGCCCATGCATATCGCCACCCCTTTTTACTCCGCCTGATTTCCTCCTCGTTACCCATTCCCACACCGTTCGTTTCAACCCCATGAGTTCCGCTCATCTCGTATCTCCTGAAATTGTGATCTGCGGGCCGTCATAATAAATGTCCTTTGATTGCGCCGCAACCAAACTGTCATCACCACATGTAACACAAAAGTCTTGAAGTTTCATTTTATCGCGAAGATTAAGAAATCCAAGCACCCCTCGTGAGGTGCGACTCCCCACTTTTTTTTGATTTGCGATCCAGCGAGTGTTCTACCTTGTAGCCCGGATAGTTATTAAGGTTACTTTTTAGGGGTCGGGTGCAGACCTGGTAGTGGCCACTACGGATTTGAAAGGTTGTAGAGCGACCACCGAGTCTCGTGCGGTGCGGGTGCACTGCGGGCAACTACTGCTTGACCGACGCATGACATACCGCGGCAAAACACCGCCAACAGCCCAAATAACCCACCTCGAACCCCCTAGACCCGTAGCGCTGTACTAATGAGCAGTTTAAAGGTCCTAGATGTACCGGGAGTATCCAGACCCATGACCAGTTTTGTGTTCCCGAAGACATAGCGCCAAGATCATCTCTCCCTTATCCAATCGCCACCTGTCTACCTTAGGACAGCGCTCAACCAGAAAGCGATCGTGAGGCGTGGTCCTTTCAACGTTTATCCCGACACGGGCTCCGAGCCAAATACGGACCACGCTGTTAGTCCCCCCCCGGTGCAAAAGCTAGCTCGTTCAGTGCCCCGCACGAAGGACCCCAATTGTACTTACCCTGTCTACCTGACTAGCCTGTCGACGGAGAGGAGGTGCTTGTTTTGAGAATCACAGGCTTCACGTTACATGTCGGCTCCGCGACGACTACCACCTACACTGTCGAGATCAAATTGAAGAACCGCGCAATTGACGCCCTGCCGACGGTGCCCGGATTCCGTGTCCACAAAGCCAAGTATTTTACCATTTTTCTGAACCACAACCCAATCGATTTCCGTCATCAGAACCACCTTTTCAGACGGGGGGGGGGGTTTTTGTTACTCTTTCTTGTAGCGGTGGCACTCATAAGTTTAGAAATGCTACATCAAAGTTCTTTCCTGATTCCCCTAGTCTCGTAAGCGGTTTGGAAACAGAGGCCCTTCGACTCCGTTATCCCCAGGCACAGGGTAACCTGACATATTGACTTTGCCCCCCTAACCCCGAGGCGCACTCCTGTCCTGTGTCCCGACAACCGACAAGACCCCCCTTTTTTAGCCCTGTACCCCAGCCCCATTCTCTTCCCGAAAGTGCTTTCCCCCTCCCCCCCTACTTTCCCCCCATCCTGTTTGACTACTCTTTCCCCGCGCTTTTCCCAACACGGCTTGGCACTCCTGACACTGCGTTGAAAACTCTTTGTTTTTTTATCTGTCACATGCAGACCCCCTTTTCGGTGACGGATGAGCTTTCCTTTTCTCCCCTGAAAATGTACCGCTGTGTTCCTCTCTTCCACTGAGGTCTAGTGTGACCATGAAGCGATGCCCCATATCTCTTCTTTTTCCTTCCAACGAGGACCCACACCCAGTTTAAGCCTCTCCCTCATTTGCCCCCATTTTCAGTGAACCCCCTTTTGCCGCCACCCCTGCCTTTTTACGTTTACTTCACACTCACATACTTTCGGAACGTGAAGTCCGCAACCCCTTTTTTCTCCCTCCCCTCTTTCTTTTTCCCTTTTGCATCTGCTTCCTCTGTCGCGACCCCCGCGCTACTCACCATTTCTCCTTTTTATAGTCTGCTGGCACCGGCTTTGGATTTTACCCCATTAACGGGCGAGAAACTATCACGCCGGACAATCAAGACTTACTCGTCTCAGCCTGTTCATGATTTACCCCGAACCAACCTTACCCGGTGCACATAAGCATGTGCGTCTCTCTGTACCACTCGTAGACCCGTCGCAATTTCCCTACAGTTTAATAGGTTATACACTGGCCGGTGCGAACCTCACGTGCGCTGAAAACACCCACCGGCGGAGTTGAACGAAGTAATTGAAGCATCCCGATCCCCGAGTAACTCCTTGTCCCACGCAGATATGGTTCTTGCGGCAATAAGATGCAGTGTAAGGTTCTTACCCGGGACAGACGTTAAGTCCGTCTGTCCAGAGTTTTAAATTCTGTTACCCAACACTTAGCTTGATTTCTCCCCCCGCCACCAGGACATTAAGCACCATTGCTGTTTAAAATAAGAACCGCCCTCCCCCGGGTGTTAGTCCAAGCGGCACAACAGGGAGCACGAGTTGACCCTAAACACACGAGCCTAACGTTGTTCCCCTCCGCCTTCCTTGTTTCTCCTTCCCCCCTTTTTTGCCCCCCCCCCCTCAGATTCTTTCGTCGACACTTGCCCACATTACCAGGTCTCCACGGCCCATTGCCCGTTCGCGAATAACGACGCCGGCTCCAACGTGTCTCCCCTCCCTATGCACGCCCCTATGCCCAGCCTCACGGCCCACACCCCCCTTGTTGTTTTAACCCCCCCCCCCCCCCATTTGCCCCTTCCCGTCCGTCTTTTTTCGTCCTTACCTGCTCAAGCCCCGTAGACCCCCTTCTCCACCACCCTCCCCCCCACGAAATCCAGCGTCTCCGTTTTAAGTTGTTTCCAGGACTCGGCTCCATACAGAGATCTTCTGATCCGGAATATGACCCCCTTTTCCCTTTCCGGCTTCTTCTCTCCCACAGTCATGACGACTCCCTGCAAATTTCCCCACTGTTCCTCTATTATCTCCTCGCCGACGGAGAAGAATGACATGAAGCGCACACGGCCCGTGGGTTGAACCCCCCTCTTCGCGATCCTTACTGAACAAATGTGCCTCCACTGAATGCAAAGTAACAATTTGACTTCCTATATCATTTCCCACCCCTTCCTCACAGTTCTTTTTCTGTGGTTGACGCCCTTTTCGTTTTGCGCCCCCTTTCACTCTTCCCAACCCCTCCCCCACAATTGAGGCTGTTTCCTTTGTTCGAATTCTGTCCCCAGTTTTTCGTTCCATTGTTGTTCCCTTGACATGCCCCCTTCATGGTCGTTATACCCTTCCTTTTCCAGTCACTAACATAGTAGTCCTGCACTGAATACTATTTTTTTTTTCTAAGAACTTTTTTCATCCCCTCATTTTGGAATCTGCCCCGTGTCCAAACGCCTAAATCCGGACTCTGCATCGAGTTCCCTGTACTTATCAACCCGAGCCCCCATCCCTTTTAAACTTACCAGGAAACCCATTCCACATGCATCTTTTTCCGGTGCGGATTCAGCCGATTTGGATCTCCCCCCCCCCCCCCCGCTTTTTTTTTTTTTTCCTTTAGGATTTGAATTCTTTCCCACGCGCCTGCCCCTGGCCGGCTTAAAAGTTTGTTTCATCCCCGTGATGGATTTTTTTCCCTTTACATTCTTTGCCCCGTAGCCTGCGATCGGTTTCCCCTATTTTCTTTTGTCTGCGACCCTTTCCTGTGCCCCTCTTCCGTTTCTTTTTAATATCGCTGAACCCGTCTCCTCGCATCCTTTCCTTGTCTTCCCTTTTCACCCCCCCCCCCCCCCCAGCCACCCTCCCCCTTCTCTCCTACGAATACTATCCCCACTGACCACTGATTTCCCCCTTTCCCTTTACCACAGCACGCTTGTTTTCTAACTACTTCCCACTTTTGCCTTTTTTTTCCCTTCCTTTCTCGTCCCCATAGAAACCTCTGACTTCCTTTGCTCCCAAAGTAGACCTTTCCCCCTTGATGCTCAGATGTTATGCCCCCGTAATTTACATTTACTCTTTTGATGCCCAAACCCACCAGTCATGAGTGACCCAAATTTCCATCTGTCCCTTCTGCCCTCCCCCGTTAGTCCTTCCATTTGTTCACTTTTCCCTACAAACGATCCCCCCTTAACTGCGACAAGCTTTGAAACCTGGTAAACCCCCCCTTACACTTTTGTTTGTGCCTTCCCCAGAAACCTGTAGTGTTCTTCAAACTTAAGGCAGTTCTATTGCCCACCTCCATCCCTGTGATGAGTGTGACTTAATTTTGATTCGTAATTGCGGCCACTCTTTTAAACCCAGGTAAATTGTTCCCCAACATTTTTCAGCTAGTAATCTGTAATTGTTTTTTTGCTTACTCATCCGCCCCTCTTCTCCACTCCCAGGCTAATTTCCACTCCTGCCTCATTCAGCTCATTTTCTGAAGTGCCGTTAGTGTATTTCCCCCACTGTCGACCCTTACCCTACCCCCCTCCTTTTTGGTCCTTCCCTTTTTTTAGGCTCACTTTTTTTAGCTCTTCCTTACGTCTTGTATTTCGGTCCTTCCCCCCGCCCCAAAACCGCCACATACCCACATCCAGCTTCGGTTCGAAGCCGTTCCCGATCGACATACAACCTGATAAGATATCTCACTCACGAACCACCGTCTTTGCTTTTCTGAAGCTCCTTTCACCCCCTCCGCTATGTTGCTCCCCGGCTGCCCCGTTTTCCTGATGTGACTCTCGATATGTATTCTGGACCCACCAGTCGTTCTGTCCTTGATTGTTCGCCTTCTTCCCCCCCAACACCCCTACCTTCCTCTGTCTTTTCTGCCGCTTCTACCTGATGTCCCGCCCGCTTGTTTATCCCCCCGCCGGTATTTCTTCCCGACATCTGACTGTTACATTCCGCATTTCGCACCACGTCTCTTTTCAACAACTATCCGACCCCCACATGCCACCAACCTATATTGTTTTCACCCAGCTAAACAGTCGTGTTTTAAGCCCCTTCCCCACGTTTTCCCTCCTGCCCCTCGTTTCGAACACAGAGTTCATGTGCACAAGCATTAACGGTTACATCCTGGTCCATCAGCGAAACCCCCATAGGGTTCCTTGATAGCCTCCTCCCTCTTCCTTCTTCTAGATTCTTCAGTGTTTCCTTTTCAACGTTTTAGACGGCCCATTTCTCTCAGTCCTACGGCCCATGCCCCTTATAGTGCCGACCATCCAGGTCAGATTCCTCTTTTTGTCCCTGACGTGAATCGACGCTTGTCGAATTCCTACAGCCCTCTTTTTCTCCTTCCTGCCACACTGGTCGCACTCCAGAAACGTCCGATTCAGCCCACCCGCAAATGCCACGAGTCCAGTTGTGGGAACGTACGGGAACATTGCACAGGCCCTTTTTTTGTTTTCTTGACTTGCTCGAGACGCGACTGCAAGTTTTCATGTTTTTGACCCCCTACCTTCCCGATAAGGAATCCAACAGATGTCCGACCCCGCCTCTTTAGTCCCACACGCTTCCGCAGCCCAGCTAGACACAGTAACGACATGGGAAAAAGAGTGAGGACACTTACATTCTCCCCCTACATTTGCCGTCTTTTAGGTCTCTCCCCTGGCACCTTTCCCAGGCCCCCCTCACTCCCCATGACTGATCCCGCTTCTACTTCCACTGGTGCCCCAACTTCTTCTTATCACCCGAGCGTCGAGAAATTTCCTGTTTCACGTCGAGATCTCAGTTCTCTTCTTTTCAAAGGACTGGCCCCCGAAACCACCGCCACTTTGCGTTAGTGCTCAGCCATTCCTCCTCCGTCTTGCCCCCCGTAGAGGCCACGTGCACCATCCGTAACGTCCCTATCCATTTCAGAGCATTGCTCCCTTTGAATTTTTGACCCTGTTGGCCCCCCCCCTAGATCGGCGGAGGCCCGTGATGACCGCAGTCTGGGTTCCCGTTGTCCCCTCAGCGTATTCTGTCTGTGTCCATCGAGACCGTTTGTTTTCCCCATCAGGCCTTTGTTCCCCGGACATTCCGTTTCTCCACTCCGACAACATTCTCCACCAGTTATTCTCCCCCCGATAACTGCAGAACATAGGTTCCCCTGTCCATAGACGAGTCATCCTTCTCCGGCTTGCTAACAGCTGCGTGCTCCTTTTGAGCTTTTTTTTTTTTTTTTTTTTTTTTTTTTTCTTCTTCCTTGATGTTTTGCTGAGCGTTTCTGGAAATTATCATATATAGTAGCGTGATGTCTTCTGTCACTTTTCCCCCCTCATGCACGCCCCCTGGCCCGTTTTGGTACCTCCGTTTTATTCCGAGAATGTTTTTGCCCTGAAGGCTCTTGGACGGCCTTTCAGAGGGAGTGGAACGCTTTTGCAGGGTTACCCCCCCTGACGCTGCGAGTTTTTCTTCTTTTTTGCCGCAGCTCGTTTCCCCAAGATTACTGTTGGTATGCATCCTTCTCTACATTTGGATCTGTACCTGTTGACACCCGTTGACTGTCACCCCCATGTGAGCTAACTTTTCTTGACATTCTTTTTTTCTTTTCCCGAGTGCTATTGAGTCACTTAGCCGTTAATTTCTGGTGATTGGACTTCTTTTTTTGGAATCCCATCTAACAGTCATTCCCGAATTTGTTAGTTTTACTTGTTACCTTTTTTATCGCTGCTTCTCCATTCCTTCTCTTCCTCCCGCGTTTTTTTTGTTGTCTGTTTGCGTCAAGGTCGATCCCCTTCCTACTTGCATCTGAGTGAACCCCTTTTTTCATTAGAAACGCCACCCCCCCGTTCCCACATTGAGTACATCCCCCACACGCCTATTTCCCCTTCCTCATTACTATCCCCTCGGCCACTTGGCCATGTATTACAAGACCTTTTTGACGTTCAGCATATCCGTTTTTTTCTTCCCCACTGTTATTTTTGTAGTGTTTTGTTTTTTTCATTCTTACCGTCAACCCCCCCTGATGTTTACTCTTCCTCCCTTAAAGACTGACATTTGTATCGACCTTTGACTGCACGCAAGGACTTTTTGCTTTCCAGCCCTTTACTAGCACCAAAATGGCCCCCAGGCTTTTGTGCCCACCCTTTTTCCGTTTAGCCTTTTGTACGCCGAACCCTCTTCAGACTAGCGAACCTTCCGAGTGGCGCCCCAGATAGTGTCGTTGTACTTCCATCCCTGTCCTTTTGTTTATCTTACGTTATCCTTACACCTCCCTCACTATCGTAACAACTCCGAGTAGCACGCCCGGCTACCTCCTAGTTAACCCTAAGAAAAGGAAAATGAAGACCCACACGTCTCTCTGCCCATAAATCCCCCATAACACTAACTTCGTCCTACGTTAAGCCGTTGCCAGATGGGTGCCTTCTCTCCTGTGTCGCTCCGTCAGACGTTGCACCCCCACCAATTAGATTTCCCTCCTGCCGGCTATACTTTTTTCCCTCTCTCCCCCTACTAGACAACACCCCAATTGAACTATTCTTGACGGCTCCTTTTCCGTCGTCTCCTACTCCCCCCTGCCTTCTTTATAACTTAAGTCAGCTCGTGACGTTCTCCTTCGCTCCCAGAATGGTTTCCCGAAACCTGCCTTCCGCCTGATTCTTTTTTTTTGTCACTAAATTTTCCTTGTTTTTCATCGATAGTTCCGTTCCGTAGTTCCGCTATCACTTTTAGTCTATCCCCCTCCCCCGCGACTTGACGCCCGTCATCCCTTTTTCTTCAGCTCTCTGGCCTTTCTCTCAGCACACGACTGTCTACTTTTCTTGCACCCCGTCCGAGACCCTAAACCGACGAGCCTTTATGGACTATTCATACTTTTTTTAGTTCCTGAGTCGGGTCAATTCCTTCTTCCTTCCTGCCCACACAATTTCCCTAGCATTTCCGCCCCTACACGTACAACAGTATGCGCGGTTCATCTTAGCCCGCGGTACACTTCCCCGTTGTCTGATCGCTATGGACCACTTCTTTCCTATGTCCCCGCCAAATTCCCCCTCATCCACGTATCCTAAAATTCCATTACATCCAGTCGCCCAGTCCACCGCTTCCTTTTTTGTCGGATTGATCCCCCCTACGTTCAGCGAACTTCTTTACACTCTAGAACATCCCTCGGAAGCGACCTGTACATTCCACCGTTGCACTTTTCCTTACTGCTATTCTTGTGCAATCCCACTTTAAACCCACCGTCCGCGACGAGTTCTGCCGTTCCAGCCTCTTCCGACTGCACACCCATTGTCCCCTTCAGCCCCACAGGCGATAGTCCCAAACCCCTTCCCTCCACCTTTTTGCCCCTCTGAGTTCGTTGTTCTTTTTTTTTGTGTTTTACCTAGCTCCAACCTTAGCGTCCTTGTAGTATCCCCCCCCCTCTGCCCGATTTTACTTCCACCGGAACCCTTTCCAGCTCAAGCTGTCGCTGACAGCGTCTCCTTTTGTGCAGACCCCCAAGTGAACGCAGTACGTTGCTTTTTTTTAGACCTAAAGGTTCCCCGAGAGCCACCAAGTCAATTGTTTTCACCCCTCTCGCCGAATCAACTTTTTGACTTCATCCCGACACCACGCGGAGTCATTGTTTTTCCGATGTCCCTTTTTCACCTTTTGTCCACCTACCTTATGTCTCTAAATCATGAGTTACACTCGACAGCTGCTCCAG
>Ga0179593_1338431_pt1 | contig 14857 bp, 21 predicted proteins | sample CZODoug2_1_08_16_FD_185931 | JGI IMG/M metagenome (GOLD analysis project Ga0179593, IMG submission 185931) | Vadose zone soil fungal communities from Angelo Coast Range Reserve, California, USA - CZODoug2_1_08_16fungal (PacBio error correction) | ecosystem: Environmental > Terrestrial > Soil >... | reverse complement strand
CCGGTTGCCCGTCTCTGTTCGAAATAACTGCCCGACCTTCGTACGCTTTCACCTCCTTCTCCCCCACCCCCTCCTCAAACCTCCTCTCTTGACGGGACGAGTGATACTGTACACCGGCTTTGCATGCTCCTTCCCACTTTTTTTTCTTTTCTACTAGTTTTCGTTTCCGATGCGAGGAAAAAAGCGCTACTGCGTGCTGATGCACTCTCCTCGGATGACAGTCCTGTCGTTCTTGTTCCCCTTCGGACGGTTTCTTTAATTTATTTCTTACATTTTTCTCTTCTGTTTTTTCCTTCCGAAATCTCTTACCTACCTATCGCTTTTCTATTGCCGCTTCTCTCCCCGATCTCGCTATTACTCTAGAGATTCCCAGAGTGCCGAGAACACCTCTTCGCCCCGGATAGAGAATGTCCGCTCCCCCTTTCCCTCCATCTAGTTTCCGCTTAGACTTACATGTCTTCTTCTTTCTTCCCCGGCTTGTCTTGGCCCGCCCGGCGATCTTGTGGTGACCGCAGTTGTCCGCGATCCCTTTTGCATTTTTTTGACAGGTTTGAGTACCCGTCCCAGCTGGTTATACCCGCGCGACTCTCCCGGTTCTTGTGTTTTTTTTTTTTTTTTTACGCACTCCCCCCCCCCAAAGTCGACTCCGATTTCTTTGGGCGACGGTCGTTTCCATCCGGACGGATGGGGAGTTATACGGGTCTGCGCGTTTTCTGATTCCTTTATTCAATTGCTCTCACGTTATAGTCGCCGGCCTCTCTGATTTTCACGCGGTCCACATTACTCCGCCAGCCTCCTCTCCGTGCTTTTTTGATTTCTTTTATCACGAATCCCTGATTCCGTGCTTCTTTTCAGACCGTTTTGAGACCTCCTTCCCTTTTGAGCCCGGCTGATTTTTCCGACTTTCCAACGTTCTCAGTTCTTGGTTCTTCCCAAGTCGTGGTTATCGGGACTTCTTTTTAGCTCATAATGCCTCCTACCCCCCTCTTCTTTCTTTCTTTCTTTCCTTGTTTTCCCCTCCCCGCACTTTCTATCGTAGGAAGCGCTTGCTTCTCCTTTTCTGCACCGCCCGAACACCGTTGCTCTTGCCATGATTGTACAATCTTACATTACTGTACGGAGCGCGGCTTTGTCGCAAGATCATTCGCCACAATCTCAAGTTTTGTTTCTTTCTTTTCTAGTTGTCTCCCTACCCTCCATTTGTTTTCCATGTCGTGTGCGCCACTTATTTGTTTCTTTCTTTTTTTTTCCATTCCCGCAGAAATGAAACTTCAACTTTGTGCCCTCGATTTTCCTTTATCATTTATTACTCATTCCCATTGCTTAACACCTCAGCATCCAAAATAGTTGGTGTCCCGGAATTTTTTGCTCTCATTCCTTCTTTCTTTTTTGATTCACTCCTCTCTGATGTTTTCCCTTCCCCCTTGTTCTTTTCGCCCTTCTGTAATTCCTTTATCTCCTGCCCCTTCCTACCTTTAGTCTCTTCCTCTGCTGGTTTTTTTCTGGTGTGGATGTGTCCCCTCCTTTCCCCTTCTGGATTGCAAGCCAGATTAGCGACAAGATTTCCTCTGCTCCTAGCTTTCTTTTTTTCCTTTTTTCGTTTGAGACATTTCCCCTCTGGTATCACCACTCACGATTTTTTCCCCCCTGACTTGAGATTGCGTTCTCACACTCTAGTTTTCACCTATTCTTCAATCCCTTGAATTGTTTCTTTACCGGCGTCTTCTCCACATGATGAGACAGCTCCGAAAGTGTGGGATGGTAATTTCCATCAGCTTTCGTCTCCCTTCTCCTTTTGGCCCCTTTTTTGCTTAAATTTTTTTCCCCCATTTTGCAGTTTGAGTTATCGTAAACCGGATTTCGCCTGATGATGGACCCTAAGCCTGTTTTGAACGCCCCTCCTCTCTTCTCCTCCGGAAGGTTTTCCTTTTTCCTCATGGTTTGCCAGGGCGCAAAGAGTAGGTGACCCTTCCTGCCTGGCACGTGAACAAGACTGTTATCCTTTTATTCAACCCTCATCGAATTTTGCGATATACGCTTTTTTCTTTCTTTTTGACGTATGATCTTTCCCCCCGGCTCCGACACTGGAAGAGATTTAGATCCCCACCACACTTGACTTTCCTCTTTCAAGTGTTGAGCCACGAATCCCGCGCATCCTCACTCACCTCGCCGACTCTCGGGGGAGTTGCCCTTTGTTGAGTCCCTCTGGGTCACTTCTTCCCTTTCCCTTTCCGAGTGTCCTGTAGAAGTTGTCAGCCACGGCTAGTTTCCTCCTCATTATCGTTGCACATCTTCCTTCCTGTGTCTATTTTTTCCCTGGCCAGATCTAACCGTTTAGAACTCGCTCACGCACGACGCCTTCTCGCCCCCTCCATTCCACTCTCGCTCCCATTTCTATCGTCTTCTTAGAGAGTCTCTGCTTCCCTTCCCCTCTTTTTGCCCTGCATTCCCTCTTTGCCTGTCTCACGCCTTTATATCCCTCTCTTCCCCCCGCTCGGGAGCCCGGTGCCGCACCCCTCCTGGTTCCCATTCTCCAGCGTTCTCCCTGGTGCCCTCGCTCTTTCCTTTCCAGTCGCCTCCCTCCCTTTTTTGTCACCTGTGACCATGCCATGTCGTGTTTCTCTTCCCCCCCCGTCTTTCGCATCCCGCCGTATTGCGCCTTTTTTTTGTCCCGGACCCCAGCGTCCTCGTCGACCAGCTCCCTCCCTTTCCGGCATGTTGCATATACGGCGTCTTGCCTCGATCACCCTTCTTCCCTCTTAAGCCCGCGCCCCGTTCTTTCGTGTCACACTTTTCTTTCCCTCTTGCTTATATTTCCATTTTTCCACTCTTTTTTGCCACCTAGTTTGGCACCTCCGACTTCACAAGGGCCTGTGACCGGTGTTTTGCATTTCTCCTTCTGCTCCCCACGGCACTCTTCCCCGGCGTCCTCCCCGCCGTCTTCTTCCCTATTTTTTTTCCTTTCCACCAGGCTCCACCCTGTTTGCTATTGACAAACACCGTTTTCAACACTGCATTCTTCCTGTCCACTATTCCACTTCTCTTCCCTACCCACTCGCGAAGTTTACCTCCCCCTCTCTCCTCTGTGCCCTCTTGAGAGCCTTTTTTAGTTGCTCGGCTCCATACGCCGTCCCCTCTCACCGCACTCAGCATCGGACTGTCTGCGGCGCTTCCGGACCTCCTCTTTTCTGCCCACAAAGCCCCGCCTCTACCACCACAGCCCTCCTCTTCCCCCTGCCAAGTTTGCGCGGGCTTTCTCGCCTGTACTTGGGATCCCATTCTTCTTCTTCTTTTGATGACCCCTGTGTTCTTCCCTTTTCGGTTTCATGATCGAGTCTTTCGCATTTTTCTTAATCCCGTTTACTCCCTTACCTTCACCGCTTCACCCTTTCGGTTGCGCTCGTCGTATACTACAGGACGTATGGTGATTCCGGCACCCCGTTGTATGGTCCCATTCCCCCCAACTACTCCCCCCCTTCGCACAGCAATGTCCCCCGTTTTTTTCACGGTTTTTTTTCGGCTACAATTGGACGCAATCCCATTGAGGGTCGATGCCGTTTTGGTGTTTTTATCGAGCAACCGTCTTTGGCCTCTATCCACTTCTTTAGATTCTTCGATCGTCAGGCCCAGATGTCGGCTCTCTTTGCTGTTCGCTTTTCTTCCCACTTGGACCAGTTGGGTGAGTAGATCCCCCCCTGGTTTGCTCGTCCCTTCTTGATCCCGATGCCGATTTTACTCTACAGTAACACAACACCGCCCATTCGGTTATTCCTGTCAGAGGACCCTAATGTTCTCTTTTTATAATCGTAAGAATTCAGCTTCTTTATCCCCCTCCCTCTACCCATGTCTTGTACGACCTACTGTACCGGATGCCCCCTCTTCCCTATTTTGGGCCTTGCACTAGTTTCTCTAAGGGCATGCGTCTTCCATTGTTTTTTTCATCCCGGTCTATAATACGCGCTGAAATCATCTGCCCCTCGTGAGCATTCGCTCGCTTTCGCGCTTGTTTTCCTAACCGTGACGGCCGTACCCGACTTTCTTTTTTGAAACGGGTTTCCTTTCCCTTCTTTTGAGGGTCTGAACATTGTTATCATACCCAACTTTTGGTCGCGTTTCCTTGTCCACCGCCCTCGATAGCAGTATGGGAACGGTTCTCGACGTGTCCCCCTTCCTGATTGCTTACATACACTAAAACACTCCTTCCTGTATCTTCCTTTATTTCATAACTCCCGCTTAAGATTTTAATATGGTAGTCCTTGGCGACATGTCTTTCGTTCCTACTTTGAGCTCTCCTTGTCCGCTTACAGAGGTGAGACCCTTCCCATAATTTTATACTGGAAGCGGGGCCTATGTTTTTTTCTTTCCCCTCCCTTTACTTCTTCTCTTCTCCTGTCTGGCATCCCGTTCCGCCGAGGAGCATCCCATTTTTCCCAATTTTTTTAGGACCCGCTCCAGTCAAGCTCCCATTCCACTTTTTTGCGGTACTTCGCACGCGCACCTCCCCCTCCGAGCTTACGATGTCGTTCTTTCTTTTGCCCTCCTATTGACCCTCTTTCTACCATTTTTCTTTCCGACGTTTCCCCTCCTCGGGAAGTCACTCTTCCTTTCGGTTGTAAACTTCCGATAACTTCCTGTATCTGCTTTTTTATTTCCCAACGTTTCGCGGAGATTTTGTATGTTGTCAAAGGCCCCATCTATGCTTATTTCTTTCCTTCCTCACGGTGTTTTGTTGTTTATCTTCACCTCTGCCTTTTATTCCCTCCCCAATACGCTCGGCGGTCCTTATGGCCCTTTCTTATTTTCGCTTTAAGGCGATGGCATAGGGCGGTATCTTTGGTTTCGAACTCTGAACGGATAACCCTTCTGTTTGTCGCACCCTTTCTATTGTCCGTTATTAGTAGAGATGGACGAAGACGTTACCATGCCGTCGCCCCTTTCTCTACTTTGGTTGAGATACCTACCCCCTATGTCGCCGTTTTCCTGCCTTGAAGAAATGTATAAAGGTGAAAAGGCTTCTTTTTTTTGACCCCTTTAGGGTCCCTGTGCCCCTCTCGTCCACCCCCCCTTCCCTCTCAGTCAGTCTACAGAAGTGGAGCGGTTTTAAGCCGTTCTCTTAGCCGCATTTAGCTCAAGAGAATCCCCCATGTCAGCCTGATCCCCCCCCCTCCCATTCCCTTGTCTGACTTTTATGTAGGTTTTCCCTTAGGGAGGTGGGGTAGTAGGAAAGAACAGTGTGTTCTATTACTGCCTCTTCTTCGACGGGATGGGTTCGGACCCCTCTGCCTTTTTCTGTAGTCGGTCTCTTAGTCCTCCGGACTTTCTTGCCACTCAGTCACTGCGGCTCTATTCTTTTCCCCCCCCTCTCAGTGCTATCGCGACTCGTTTTCGCTTCCCACGGAACGGTTTCTTTTAGCCACATAAGTATATCGTCTTCCGCCGCCCCCCCATTGGTGTGTCTCCTTTTTTCCTAGGTCACGCTCTGTACCATAGCTTAGGGCTACCGTTTTTTCGCTCAGTTTCTTTATCGCTTATCTTCGCCCGCGAAGAAGGGCCGTATTTCCTCCACTTCGCCATGGTTAGTTAGGAGCCGCTGAATACCCTGTCTTGACCTTTTTACTCTACAGGGCGGTTAACTTTCCCCTATGCAGTCTTTGGAATGGACGGTGTTGTTGACGCCCTTCCCTTTGGATAGTAGCCGTCGGGTCGTTTAATTCGACTTTCTCCGGCCCGATGGTAGTCGTCGTGATCGACTCTCCCGTCCATGTTCTTCTACATTTACGCGAACAGCCACGTTCGTCGCCTACTCTCCTGTCCTCTCAGCCTGGACGGTAGGCCCCGCGCCCGGTTTCCAAAGCGTTGGTCGAGGTTGTCGTTTCCCGACCCCCCCTTTTCGGCCTGGCCCCCCCTTTTTTTCACCAGGGCTGTTTGTTTCCCTCTGTACTTTTCCCCGTTGACCAATAGTTGGTTCCCCCCCTTTCTCTTTTTTTGATTTGACCAGCACATACCGTTCCGTCGTCCCCCCCTGTTATTTCGACGACTCCTTTTCCCCCACCGCCTTGCCCCCTGAGCTATTAATGGGCCCTTTTTTCGTTTCTTTCTTTTCCCAAATCCCGACCTCCTTCCCTTTCTGGCTTTTCAATTCTTACTGCCCATCGTTCCCCCCCTTTTCGCCTGATGTCGTGACCACAATACTTCTTTTCTTGACCGAATCCCAACTTCATGTGTTCCGTTTCTTCTCTTCTATTCCCAGGTTTAGCCGGGTGGCGGACTTCCCTTTACCTACCCTTATTATTCTCTTTTCGGCTATCTAATTCTTCCGATCCAGGGGTTTGGAGGGATCCTTTATTGTTTCTCCTGCTTTTGTCGGGGGCTCTCCCTTGGCTCTTCCCCCGCCTGATCTTAGAGTTCCCTTGCTGATGGTTCTCGACAGATATGACGATGCTGTTCCTTTAAACAAAGTGGACCCCTCCCCCATACCCCATATAGCTCTCGCTACCCCCCCTCTTCTTCCTCTCTTTGGCCTGAGGAAAGGTACTTTAACGTTTCCCACTCCACCGCCTAAGTAGACCCCTTTTCTTTTCCCCTTTTCTAAGCACGTTCTCAAAAAGCGTTTTTCTTTTTTTAACTTTTTTAGGTCATAATCTATCGCTCAATGATTTATTCTTCTACGGGAGCTTTGCTCCACCGGTCCACGACCTTGCATGGCCTCTTTTCCTTTCTTTTCTCGAACATGGTTCCGATTTCCCTTATTGGCCCACCCCCGCACTGACATATTCTTGGTCCCTGCCATTTTTCCTCCCCCTCTTTTTTCCCCACTCTCACTAGCAGTCCATGGATCCTTTGAAGCTTTAAAACCACTGGCTTCCTGCTGAAGGATCGCTACTGCCCCTCCTCATGAGTTTTGGTTTGATCAGCCCTTCCTATCCACCTTGCCCAACCAAACGTCCTTACTGGCAGACTAGCTACCCCTCTCCCTCTTTTTTTTTGGTGGGTTAGTTTGGCTCGACCTGCCGCTTCCCCCGTGCCGTCCTCTTCCCGCCCGAATAGATGCGCGGATCATTTCTGATCTTTAGTGACGGCTTCCGGAAACGTTATTCTTGTTTGCCCCCTTTCCGCTTTCTCTCGCTCGTCTGAGGCGTATTACAGCCACTTTTATCGACCTGTCTGCCCCTCTGTCTTGGGCTTTAACAGTTCTCGCCAGCTGCCCTTGCCGCTTTAGATTTTTCACAACCCTGTTTCTGGACCTTCCATAGTGTTCCTCCTTCGTGTCTTCATCTTTTTTTTTTTTTTTTTCGCCCTTGGCCTTGCGCCTCTCTTTCATTATCGTTCCTTTCTGTTCCGACCCCTTCGATCCCCTTGAGTTAGGACGCTGTTTTTACGCGTATTACGTCTGCATCTTCTGGTCCCTTTGATTCCAAGCTTCCCCTCCCCCAGGCCGTTCTCTACAGGTTCTTATTGTCTTGGCCCTGACTACATCTCGATTTCCTCCACTTATGGTGTTTTGTGCAAGGCTCTGTTTTCCCGCCTGCTTTTGGCTTTCCGTTTAGAATACCATTTGTTACCCACCCTTCCTTCCGTTATTTCCGCTCCCCGCGTATTTCTCCCCACCTAAGTCTCTCGTCTTCGTACGCCATATTATTGTCCACCCGCACCTTCCTTGTCTCCACTTTTCCAGAACCCCTTATTTACTTATCCCCGTCCGTTTCTTCTGCTTCTTCCCTTCCCCCCCCCGCCACCCTAGCTCCCCATTGTCTCTCTCTTCCCCCGCGAGTTCTTGTATAATGTTCACACAGCCCCCCCTCTTGTCCTCATTTTGGACCCCCCTCTCCATTTCATACTTCTTTTTTTTCCCAACATTCCTCTAGGCACTCTTCTTTCCCCAGGGGAGAAATGCTAGATGTGTTTCCCGATTTAGATAGCCCCATTCGTTTGCACCTGGTTTGCTCTTGGTTTTTTCCTTAGTCCACTTTCCCTTCATCCATCACCCTTGACAAGTTCCTAGACCTCTCGTTAACGTTAACACAGTTTTATCACTCCCCGTGCAGTCATCCCTATAGTTTCTTTGACGACCCCATACTTCCCCCCCTATTTACCTATCAGCTGATTTCTTCTTTCCTGTCCCTTCCTTCCCTCTTTTTCTCTTATTCCTTCCTTTTTGTTTTTTTTTTGATCTTGAGCAGAAATCAGGCATTCTTTTCAGTTTTCACACCCTTTTAAACTTTTCACTTCGTCCTGCTATCGCTTTGTGTTGGTATACTGTTTTCTCTGTTTTCCCCACCCTCGGCCCGAAGCATCGCCCTATTATTTCTACCCCCCCTCTTTCTTCTCATGTTTTACTGAGGTAAATGTAGTTCGCCTTTAATTCATTTACATGTCCCCTCACCCGCACCACCCCCACTTTACTTTTTCCGCGCACTTTCACGAACGTGGTTGATTCTTGGCGGCACTGTCACCTCTTCTGCTCCTGCCACTAAATAGACATCCCCGTCTCCTATTCTTTTTTTCTAACTTTCCCCTATTGGTTCTTCTTGCTTCTTCCCATTTACATTGGCCCCCCTCCTCCAAGGGTGTGCTTTCGAGGTATTTCACCGCCCGTCTCTCGTTTTCCCTCTTTGCTTGACTGCACCTCGTCTTTCATGCTGTTTGCTTCCGACCCCCTCGAAACGCCCGTTTTCTGCTCCCCTCTCTCCCTGTGTCGTTAGTCACCTCTTCCCCCTTTATGATGAGATACTTTTACCTTTCTCTTTGACTTCCGCCTGTCTCTACTATAAGTGAGTCCCCTGATCATCCGGTGTTCCCAAGAAAGGTTCTCTGCTTTTCTTTTTCTATCCTCACCAGCCCTTTTTCGCTCAAAATCACGAGCGTTATTCGCTGGTGGTTCCTTCGCGTTAGATGACTATTCCTCCTCCCTTACCCGTTCTGATCCCTGACATCTTGCTCTCGCCTGCGCATTAGATGCCCCGCCATGAGACCCCCCCTCTCATCGAGAGGTCGGCCCGCTGGCAGCAAAGCACCTGTGACCACGGTCCTGCGTATTGTCCTGTACTTCCCCTTCCCTCTCTAGGTCGCAGACCTCCAACCTCGCGACCTGATTTCTCAACGCCCGGCTCCTGTGGAAGATTCCAAACAAGTTCCACACCCCCCTCTTTTGTTTCCTGTTCGACGACGGATATTGATCACGACCCCTCTCCGCTTACGACCCCGCCAAGGAAATCCTTGCTATTCTCTCCTAGACGCAGGTCTTCCTTTCTCCTCTTGTCGCTGACCACCCTCACGATGTCAGCTCTTGGCCCGTCACGTACCTTCTGTTCGCCGGGCCTCTCCATCGTGTCATCCTGGCCAACCCCCCCCCCTTCCCTCGGTCCCTTTTTTGCTGAGCCTATTTTGAGAATCATCCATTGAGTTCTCCTCCCTTCTCCCTTGTAGGCGGCTTCGGTTTACTCCCCTTGCTGTGCCTCATCACTCCCCTGTTTTCTCAGCAGTGCGTGCATTTTCCCCCTCAGACTCGCGCTCTTGATTTCCGATCCAAGAAGCTACGGTTCCTGTGCCTCTTTACTTGTTGTTGAGTCAGCTCCCTTCTATGCCGCCCTCATACCTTCCTCTGAGCGATTTTCTCTTATCCTCAACCTTATTCAACCCTCCTTTCAGTTCCTACCTGTCCCTTCCTCACCTTCGTATGTTATTTTTCTTCGAAGGAAAGGTTTTTTTCTTCTTCTTTTCCTTTTTTTTTGTGAGCCGGTTCAGCCCTTACGCTCCCTGTTTGCCGAGCGTAGCTCTCTTTTATCCTTTCCATGTTTTTTTTCTCTTTCATCAGCCTCGTCAGAGGACCCCTTTCGTACCCCCCCCCCCAGTCGTCCTTACTTTGAAGCTTGTCGAGCAAGTTCCTCTCTCCTGTACCTTGCGAGCACGCTTCGGTCCCTTATTTCAGACCCCGCCATCCGGTGATCGCGGACCCTTCTGCGCCTCCTAAAGCCTTTTTACCCAAGGAATAATAAACCCTCCTTCCGTTCCCCCTTCCAGTCAAGAAGACTCGGTCTTGCGGTTTCTACCGCATTCGTCCCTTCTTTTTTTGCTCACCATAGCCCTCGTATTCCGACTGATCCTTTCTTGGATCCCTCTCTTTTTTTTTCCAAACATCACGGTTCCGACGCTTTCTAATTGTCTTCTTGTCCTGATGACCGCCCCCATTACCTCCCCCGGAAACTTGTTCGTTTTTAGTCCCCTCAACTACCCCTGATCCTTCAGTCCACCTTCTTTTTTCTTTTTCTCACACTTTTTTTATGGAGGACCCCCCTCCCTTTCTTTTTTCCCGGGTTTGACGTTCATGATACATCGGCAATCCACACGTGAAAGCGCTGTTTCGATGCACGTCCCTGAGCGTCTGTCTGTTGCCGACAACTACCTCCGGCTGTTGCACTGCGTTCCTTTCGTCGATGACTGCCACGATTCTTCTTCTCTTTCGTCGCTAATTGATGTCCGCCCTATTTTCTTCCGCCGCCCCATGGAGCCGTCTACAGACACTCCATTTCGGCTCTGTCTTAGTTTTCGTTCTATGAAAGCACCCTTTCCCCGCCCCCACACCGCCCATTCGCTTCCACGGTCTCTATGCGTCCTCCCGTTCTCTGTCAACTTCCTATCTCTTCCCGCCGCGCCGTACAGTTCAACCCGGACAGTGACCTGCTCATTTGACTCGATCTTTCCGTGAAGCATCTCGTTGACCCTTTCCTTCTTTTTAACCCGCAAGTATTTTGATTACTCCCCAGACCCTCCCGGTGCTCGGATGCCCCCACCTTCGGACTTGAGCCTCGACTTTTTCGACCCTTTCCCTCGATCGTACTTCAACATCGACGCCGCTCTTCTCGAGCCTTTGCGACATGTATCTTTAGTCCGCATTGATCCACCCATTCCCTTTAGAGGTAGACCTCCGCACCTCTGCCTTCCGCCGCGGCGGGACTACGACTTTTTCCCCTTACTACACGAATTAACCCCCCAAAGACGGCAAAATCCTTTTTCTTGCCCTTCTCCTCCACCTTCTATGAGATCTGGCTGAAGGTCGGTAGACCCGTATCCTCTGCTCTCTTGCTATCCTATGCTAGCACCTCAACTTTTACAGGATTGTTATTCCCGTATGGCGACGGTTGTTTCCCGCCTTTGCGTTCTTTCGGCGCGGAAATCCTTTACGGTTGCATTTAGGCCCTCCTCCTTCCCCTGCGAAATCTTTTTTTATGGTCTTTTCCGAAGCACATCCTATGGTTTCCGCGTGACTCGCTTTTCCACACGACGATCTATTCACCCCCTCTTTTTCTCCACTCGTTTGGCTGGGCTTCCTTTCTTTCATGCTTCCCACACGGAGGACAGGATCCATTCAGTCATTCTGCCTGATTTCTTTCAGTCCTCCGGCGATTTGTCTGACCCCGGCCCTTCTCTTTTCACTCTCCCACGTGGTTGTTTTGTCCTTTCGAGATGTCCATTTTTCAGATTTCGTCCCGTCCCTTCTCCCTTGGACAATCGGTCCCCTAGACCCGGCGATGGTTTTAATTTTACGGCCGCGTGGTCTCCATGATTCTACGTTCCCTCTTCCCCGCGAGACAGATGGGGTAGCCTTTCGCGATTTCTTCTCTTTTCCCGCCGCAGCACCCTCTTATGCGTTTGGTCGCTTCTGGGCCTCCCTCCGCCCCGCTGTTAGAAGGGAAGTTTATTGGCCGTCATGATTTTTTGATTACCCAAGTGCTTTTACCTGCTCTTTTTTTTTTCGCCAAGGCTTTAAAGCACCCGCCTTCCTCCCGCAATAGACAACCTTCCGTTTCTCTCTTCAGTTTTCTTTGTACCGCTTGCGCCCTCCGAGAGAGCAGATACCCGCTTTCACCGTGATCGGCCTATAAGTATTGCGGCACAAGCTTTCGATGAAGTGTATCCTCTTCGGGACTCTAAGGTTTTGTCGGGGGCCGATGGTCTTCGGATCGAACCCCCGTCCTTATCCGCCTCGCGTTTTTTTCTTGCTTCTTCGACCCGCAGCCTTTCTTCGTGGTCGCTGACCCAGGCGTCGACCTCCGTTTGCTTTTTTCACCACGTGAGGTCGGCGCCCTGTTTGCCCGCCGTTAAGAACGAGTTTTAGCCTATTCCTCCGAAGAGTTTTTAAGCCCGACCTGTTGTAGCCGCCTGATATCAGCCCCGGTCCATCATGTTGACAGCTTATTGACCGCGGATTACCGGTGTCATTTTTATTTTTCCTTCGGCTTCTATCTTACTACCAGGGACGGCATCTTGACCCGTACAGCGTCTGGTCTATGGCTCATCCTTTCCCCCTAATGCTGGTCCGTTGGTTTCGGCAAGGCCTTCCTCGATCACGGCTCCGCGAATTTGCCTTTGTGTTACTGGTATTATCACGTTTCATAAGGAACGATTTTTCTGTCCTTTTTTTCCCCCTGGATCTTAACCTCTGTCTTTTTCCATGGTAGGCTCTCACCTCTCGTTCTCCCAGACACTTAGGAGACGTCCAATGCCTCCCCGCTCGGATGCAAGGACGATCGTGCGCTGTTTTCCGCGGTGTTGAGAGGTTGATAGAGCCCACTCCCCACCAACCGCACGTCATTCTACCAGACGCCTGGGAAAGGGTGTGGTTTTTTGAGGCCTATCCGGCGCCCCAAGTGACCAATATTTTTTTTTGGTCCCCAATTTTTCGCGTTTCTTTAGGAAAGCCCCCATCGGGGTTCTTTAGCGGTCGTTTGGAGAGCGCGCCCGAGTAACAAAGTGTGCCGCGGTGTTTAGATCTTTCGTTTATTTTGCTGAGCACGTACCACTTCCTGAAAGCCCTTGTTCGGTTAGTTCATCACTCACCCTTTTCGTCGATCTCTTATCTTTTTTTCTACAACCCCCATACTGCGGGACCGAAGCCATTTCTCTGTGCTTCCTCTGGATGCCCAGCGTTTCGAATCGCGGTGTGTGTCGGCTTTTTGCCCGAATCGATTCCGTTTATGAATCCGTTTCTCCTTCGTTTACTCCCGGCCTCACCGCGGTTTTTGCGGCTATGAGATTGCTTCGTCGCTTTGTCCCATTTAAGACTGGCAGCGACCTTCTGCTTTCTTCCTTATGCCTTTTTCCTGTTTTTTGCTCCGCTACGATGCTTCTCGACCTCTTTATTCCCCAGCTGAATATCAGTAATCTTCTTTTTTTCTTCTCTCGCCCCGCGCCTTGCGTCGTTCCACGCGCCTACGCCCCCCCACACAGCCCGTGTGACCCTTTGCTGCGCATTTACGTTGCTCACATCCCCCAGGTCCGGATGTTGCACCTTGCAACTCGCTTTATTTCTTTTTCTTCCCCTCATCATCATCCGACCTCCCCCCCAGCCCTTCCTGTCAGCGCTTTGCTAGTGACCCACGCCTTCAAGGTTTACCGGAATGGCTATCTCGCGCGGCTTTCGGTTTCCGGCCTACACACCCCCGCGCTACCTTTCGTCTCTGCTATCACTCCTCCGCTCTCGTTTCGTGCCGCCGCCGTAACCTATTCTTAAGTTCCCCCGCCGATACAAACTGGAAGTTATTTTTGTCGGCCTCGCTCACCTGCCCAACAAGGTCTCTTCTGCGTGGTCTGCACCGGCCACCCGCGAGGTTTTCGATTTGCTCGACCGCCCCCCCCTCTCTTTGATCTCCCACTCAGTAACTCACTCACACCCCACCCACCCCCCTCACAATACCGAAAAAAAATGACGGTTTGAAGACAGCGGAGAACTCGTTGCTTCACCGCGCGTCAGTCTTCATCGACGAGATGGCGGGACAATTGTCTTGGGCCGCTATCGTTCCCCTGAAACTTTGTCGACACAGGATGGTTTCTTCTCACTTTCCAACCGTAGGAGATAGTTGCTTTGCAGCAGTCTCTTATTATTCATCTCGATCAGGTGAGGCCCCACCTTTTCCGGAAAGCATCGTTACGGTTTGACCATAGACTCATCTCTAGGCTTGAGGGGCCCCACAACAGGAGTCCCTACCTCGTTCCTATCTCTGACTCCCCCTCTTTTTCCCCCTTTGTCCCTCGAGTTCGGACGCAGGGTTTTTACTTTCCCCGTTATGATTCTAGCTGTCCGCACATTCTTCAGTCTTTCTTCTGAGCCTGTGTAGCAATCTGGCAGGACAGAACATTCCCCCCCAAGCGTTCTTTCGCCATTTCTTTGATTCGGTTTATCACAGAATCCCACCCCCTCTGTTGATGATATACCGGTCAGATCATAGGATTTTCGACCCCCTTCCTTTCCCCATTTAATAAATCCGAGTACGATCAGTTTTACGTGGCTACAACAGTCTCTGCAGTGATCTCTTTTTTGACAGCTGTGCCTCCCTCTACTTCCGATTTTATAGATATTCCTTAGAGAGTTTTTTTTTCATGCGACGACTTGACATAGATTTTTTACTCCTCCCCCCTATTGCCACCCACTTTCGGTCGGTCCCCTGGCGCAACGCGCTTACTCGTCAACTCAAGCGCGCTTTCGTTCCCCTTATTTTAGTTGTACGAATATATTGTTTTGTTTCAACCTCGCTCCGCCCCAAGTAGGTTTCGGTCGTTGGTTTATTGCTGCTCTCCATGCGCACAGCCCTCTTTGCAAGCCACTTGCCTTCTCGATCCAGGATGAAACTATTTCCGATGCTTCCCACACCATCCTGACCCCAATCTTTTTTTGAATAAGATGCATCAGATAGTAGCTGGAAGTAGGTGACATGTGGCCCCATTGGCACCTACTATGGACAAGTGGGGCGTGCACAGATTGACGCTGTATGGGGCTGCTGTATCTGTTAAAGACAAGAAACCACCACTATCTTCATCTCCCTCCACCTTCTCACTGTTTATTGTGTAGGGTACCCCCATG
>Ga0179593_1270987_pt1 | contig 14857 bp, 13 predicted proteins | sample CZODoug2_1_08_16_FD_185931 | JGI IMG/M metagenome (GOLD analysis project Ga0179593, IMG submission 185931) | Vadose zone soil fungal communities from Angelo Coast Range Reserve, California, USA - CZODoug2_1_08_16fungal (PacBio error correction) | ecosystem: Environmental > Terrestrial > Soil >... | reverse complement strand
GATCACGGTTACTTGAGTTTTTCCAGGCTTGGTCGTCGAGGGTGGTTGTTTGCATCCTAAGCTCCTCCACCGTCCCTTCAAGCTTAGTTTCGATCGGGAGTCACGAGGCGCCGTTCTTTTCGTTCACCCCTTTTAAACCATTTTTCTCGGGGGCGATAGTTTCTGAGGATGCATTGCATAAGCGGCAACAAACAGATACTTCTTTTTTTCCGACTGCCCCTAATCTTCCCTCTTTTCAGTGACCGGGTCACCCCCCGGTTGGTACTCTCGGCGGACGTTCTTCCTTTAGCTGTGGTCCCCGTCGAGACGGGCCTTTACCTGGTTCCTGGTCTTGTCCTTTTCGCGGTCACGTTCCTCCCCGGTCTTTGCCCCTACCTGCCGAGTTCACTGTTTCAATCTTTTTTTTTTTGATGTTTAGTTGATTCTAATTGATTTTTAAGCAGGACTCCCCTTGCTACCGTCACTTCCGGTTCGGTGGACATCCCTTAAGTTAAATTCCTGGGGGACACGCCGTTGAAGGATGCTACCTGTTGGCGCTTTTTTTTCCGACCTTGAAGTGACTTTTTTTTTCAGTCTCGACTTTCGTCCGTTGATTTGCTTTAATGCCTTTTTTTCTTTCGCGCCTTGCAACCCTCACAGAGGAATGTAGGATGTTTTCAAACATTGACGTTTTCTTGTGCACAGGCCCGGCCGGGTCTGTTTTTTTGGTCCTAGAACTGTACGATTGCTTCCCTACACCGAGGAGTTTGACGGGGACCTTCACCCCCGCAGACATTGGTTGCGTCCACCGTCCATCTTTTCTGTTTTTATTAGGTGTCTTGAGTCCCCCCTGTGGGTCACCCCGAGAGGCAGTTTTGATGTGTCCTTCTTATAGTACCGCCCCGACGTGGTGTTGCTCGTGAAGAATTTCCGCTAGTTTCATCGGTCATTCTCGCACCAGACCTTCCTTGGAATGGCTTTGCCGTGATTCGTTGCGTGTTTCCTTTTGGGTTCTTGGCTGCGGTTTATAGCCCCGCATTCATGACGTAGAGTGACGTAGGACCATCGTTTTTTGCAAGTCGCCCTCCAGATTCTTCGATGCGTTCAATAGGCCCGCAGTCTGTTATGCTTTCCCGATGAGTTTGGAAATCTGCACCTCCTGTAGCTCGGCTTGTTGTAGCGGCCTTGCTTTGCCCAGACCCTTTTTTTCTTAAGTTCACAGTTGCCTGCCCTGGCTTGCTCTATGGCCGTCTTTATTTGAGTTATCCTTCGGTCAGGCACATTATCTCTTTTCCTCCCTTTTTAGAGAGAGTGCTGCCCCCCGACAGAGTGTATTTTCCCCGCCGCATCTCCGCCTCCGGACCCCTTTTAACTACGAACCATTTTGGCAGGTCACGGCGTCACCCCCGACACGCGCCTCACCCCCTCTCTTTCCCGGTCTCTCGGCTTCTGCCATCCCCCGACTTCTTCATATTGATTTGATCGCCAACGTCTTGATTCGATCACGTCTCTGTCTCTTGACGACTACTACTTAATTTGGCTGTTATTTGACTCCTGCCCGCACACGCCCTCAGCGCAACGTCGTTCCCCCTTCCTAGTTCCCTGGTTTGCTCCCAAGTCGTTTTTATATCGAATACAGCGTTCCAGCGCACACCACGTGGCGGTTCCTAATTACCTTTTCACTCCTGAATTGTTTTGACCACCCCCCATTTCCCCGCCACCTCTAGACCCCATCCCGCCATCCCTTTGTTGTACTCAACCACTCGGCGTTGAACCATTCTGCCAACTCTTTGCTTTCATCAATACTTTCCCCCCCCCTTTCCATCTTTACAACCCAACATCCCTGGTTCGGGCCGCTGTCTTGCACGCTGCTAATTTCTCAATTTTTCTTACAGGTGCTGTTAACTTTTTGTGCAAGTTTTTTTTTCCGACAACCCATTTTGTTACACGTCCCCCCGACACCACTCTGCTGTAGTTTTCATGCTCCTAATACGGCCTGAACTCTCGCGTAACCCGTTGCAATAAGCTTTTTCCAGTGTCCCGGCGTTTCAAAGTAGTTCCCCCAGTGGTCGCTGCCCCGGCAGTGACTGTCGCGGGCATGTCGTTAAACTCCAATTACCCCCATCCCCTTCCCCGTTCCAACCCACCAACGGATCCCCTGCTTCTTATCTCTCCGGCTTGCCTGCTGACTCGGTCTTTAACAAGCATTTGGCAAGCCGGTAATATCCGTTTTTTTCCGACGCCCTTGACCCACGCCGCTCGATCACCCTAACGGGCTCCCGTAACTCCACCCCCGGTTCGAATCGGCTTGCGGTTTCCCACTCATGTATCTGTTTGTTTCTTTGAGAGTTCTCTCGCAGCTACTCGCCCGCCCTCAGCCAAGATTTGCCTTTGTTCGCTCCTATACCTATTTTCCCCGCTCGGATTGCACTATTTTGCTGCGTTGGAGTTTTCGGTGGAGGCTACCCCCCACCAAACACTCACAAGCTTTCAAACCTGCCCACTCTTCTCCGCCCCCCCCACTGACTATCCCTTTCTGAACCTTCACTCTCCATCCCCAGCAGGAAGTTTTACTTAACCCCCCTCCCAGTTTATCTTGGATTGCTGACTACCCCATCCTGTTTCATTTTCCCTTTTTTGACAGGCCTCCCCCCCGCGCTCAGTTCACCCCGCCTCTGCCACGTTGTGTGTTCCTCGAGACTGTGTATTACCCCCTTGCCATGCACGCACCCTTTTCTTGTAAAGCTCACACCTTCCCTCTCCACGCATCGCCTGAAGCTCCAACAAACCCCAAATTGTTTAATCGGTACCCCCCCGCAACCCCTTACCCATACAAAGATAGCAAGAACCTTTGGCAGTGTTTGCGTTCCCCATGTTTGGCCGCCAATTCTCGTTCGAACCAGCAGCCTATCCCCGGCTTACCTGGTTTAATTTGAAAACGTCCTTCCAACGTCCCCCCCCCCCTCTGTCGCTCCCTTTTTTTTGAAGTCGCGTCACTACTCCCTATCGTGTAAAGTAAATACCCCCCCTAAAGCGTTCGCGTCCCTCCCCCAATAGTCCTCCCCTTCTTCTCCTACTTCTGCCAACACAACGGACCCCCCCTCATTGGAGGCCACCTCGACTCCTCTCCCAGTTTTCGGGGGGCATTCCCAACCGGGACGCACAATCTTCCTTCTTTTTTTCCTTATTTGAAGGACACCCCCTGCCTTGGTTCTTGTCCTTTCAAGCATCCTGTAGCGGTCTTGATCCTCATTCTCAGCCCTTCTACCGCTCGATCGCACAGCCCGAGACCACCAAAAATCTCTGCAACCTTTTATGCTTTTATCCCAAAGAGAAAGTTTTGGATTCCTTTCGCCCCCCCCTCCCCTTTGCATGACGTCTGTTTGCATCGCCCGCCCCTGTGGCTCTCCGATTGATTTCCTTCTTCAGGACAAGACGCTTTAGGAGCTTTTTTTTTTAATTCACTATTGCTCGCGCGAGCTCCTCTGTTCCAAGCCCCTTCTTTACTTCTCTCCGAGAGTTCAGGCCCTCCTCTCCGTTTTGCAGCTTTATGACGACCACCTTTTTTCCCTCTAGCGCCCTTACCAAGTTCCGTTTTTTCCTCCTATCGTTTCATGGACGCCCCCTAGCAAATAACGAAGATTCAACCCCCGCTTTATGCGCGTATTATGGAATATTTTTCCGGCCTGTAACCTGCGTTCTCCCCCCAATCCGAATCCCCGCGCCCATCCCCATGGGGCCCGCCAGTTTCGATTTGAAGTGTTTTTCAACTGATCCTCGCCTGATACGCTCCTGGTAAGTCACTCTCCTCTACGGCACTGTATTAAAAGGAGCCCTCTCTTGTCCAAGCCGCTTCGGAGCCCGGCCTTTTCCGTATGAAAGATCCCGTAGTCGCCTCTCCGATGCACCAACATCCCCTAACGACCTTTTTATCTCTCTCTTTTTTAATCTTGGTTGTGCTGGTTTCGATTTGTTGTCCCTCGGAGAGGCTGATTTTTTTTTTTTTTCATGAAGCAGGAACGTCAATTCGTTGCGAGAAGATTTTTGACATTTTGCTCCGCAGGCAGTCGTCGAGAGATTAAATGTGTCTCTCCGGCGAGGTCTGCAGTTTTTCCCCTTCAGAGGCCAAGCCCCCTTTTTTCCCATGACCCCTAGCACAGTGTCGCGTATTCGAGATGGTTGTTCCTGATGTCATTCCGGGTCTACACAGATTCCACCACCCCCCCGCAGCGCGGGATTTGAGTTTAGCTCTGTTCTATTTTCGAGTTCGCATTTCGATGCTTCGATTTTTTTAGATGTCTCTTCTCCAGTTTGATCACTTTTGTCTATAAAAGGGCCTTCCCCCCCCGGTCGCTGTTTTTTAGCGTCTTCGAAGTTCATTTGCGATTTTGATCCTGAGTTCCTCGGCTTCCAGGACCATTCTCAATCCAGGCTATCCCCGCTGTACCTTGAATAGTCAAATCGATCGATTTGCCATCGAAGCAACGCTTTCGTTGCGAGCCACACACGTCCCGCCATGTCCATCTGCGTTGCCACTTCCTCTTTTCCTTGGGGATGACCTTTTTTCAGGTCTTGCCTTTTTCTTTTGTTTTTTTCTTTTTTCTTTCTTGTTGCGATGGAGACGGGGAGAGGCCCTTCTGCCCCTTGCCGTATCACTTTTTCCGATTCGTAAGCCGCCAAGAACCCGTTGCAGTTTTTTCAGCGCCTTGAGGGTAGACTGTCCGTTTTGGGCGTTTACTTGCCCCGACCTTTTTCTCTCTCGCGTTGCCCCATGATGGATTTCTTTTGTTTAAAGAAGTTTAGTAATTCCTTCCATTCGATGACGTTTTGCAGAACGTTTTTGCGGATGGTTGGTATTCCGCTAATTTGATTGACTCGCCCTCGGTGCAGTGTTGCGCCGTTCCCCTTGCTTTGGAGATCAGTTTTTTTTGGATTCTTTTTAGTGTTTCGATCTGGAGCTAGGGGATAGGTAGAGTTTCTCGATCATTGCGTCATTGATTTTTTTTTACCCAGTGACTCCCTCCGTTCTTTCGTCTTTTAGGGTTTGTCCTGTGGCTCGATTCGGTTTGTGTTTGGATCTGTAGCGCTTGCGCGGGCGGTTGGAGCTTTCTTCCGCTTCCGTGAATTCGAGAATAGCACAGCGCTCTCCCGCGTGCGGCTGCGTTTGTAAACTCTCTCTTGCCCGAGGCTGGCCGAAGTTCCACTGCCCCACAGTGAGGCGATAGTCCGCACTCCCTCTTGAAAATAGGTTTTTTTTTGGTGGATGTTGTCCTGCCTTGTTCCTGCCTATTGTGGATAGTTTTTTTCTTGGGTCGGATTTGCCCTTTGTTCGATGACTTCCTTGCTTTTTTTGCCCGACGTGCGTAGAGGGGTTTGGTTTTTTTGCTATTCTTCTCCACCTCCCTCCAGTAGTGAACACTCCTTCTCGGAGATTTCAGTTTATTCTTTTTACCAAGGCAACCGCTTCGTTGGCGTTTTTCCCTCGAGTTTCCCTTTTTCAAAACTAGAGGGACAAACATCTAACTCTTCGTTTCACCCCCTCCCGCCGAATCTGACCCCGGGTTAGGGACGTACTTATGGTCTCATCGCTTTTTCCGGCGGCTTTGAGACGTTCCTGGTAAGCAGGGCCCTCTTACCTGCGTGATCAGGTTGGTTTCCCGAATGTCGGTTTTCGCCTGCAACTGGAGGTTCCTCACGTGCACTGTCCCCTCCTGTTGGTGTTTGCCGGATTTCTTCCATTGAGGTTGCCGTCTGACCTCTATGATACCGTCAACTGCCGGGGCATACTCCCCCACTTGTGCCCTTCCTAATGTAGTCCTCACCTTGTACCACTCCCGGCAGGATGATAAAGGTTACAGTACGTCCTTTCCGCAGGGCGGGTCATGAATGTCTCCGGACCCTTGCGGTGAGTTGCGTTTTGCTTAACGAATGTGTGTCCGCCTGCCCCCACCCAATAGACATCTCCTCTGGTACAACTTTGTCCCTCCCTTTTTTTATCCTCGTTAACATGTGGTTAAAGCTCCCCGACGGGTTGTTGTTGGAGAACTCGTCCTAGATGGATTGAGACCGGCTTGATGCACAGTCTGAGGCCCCTCGTGCATAATTGTTCCTCACCGACGATTTTGTTGCTCCCAAAGTAATACTTTCTTTTTCCTCCTGGTGTCCTCGCGGTTCGGGTTCCACGTGGTGGTCAACACCATGGTGTTTTAGTGCGGAATTGTTCGCCCCCGACGTTGTTGTGTCAGCTTGCGATAGCTCGTAGCGCCGTTCATGCGCACCTTACCAGCCTTTTTTGCAGCAAGTGACAGAGTTTTCGTGGTGTTTTTTGGCTGTCAGTAGACAACTCCCCATTCCTTTCCCTGAGTAGTAGTTTTCCGTACCAATTGTTTCGAGTGCCTACGTTCCATTGGCCCTTTTTTTTGTCACTCGGATTCTTTTTTGCCTAGACGAGTCATCAGCTGGCCCTGTAGATCATACTGGATGTTGTATCTCGTTTTCGGTTGATATCTGCTTGTCCGGACCCGACCTCTTTGCTTAGTTCCAGTATTATGTTTGGTTTTTTTTTTTTTCTTGGGGGGGTTGTGGGGGGGCGATTTTTTTTTTTGGGTTTTTTTTTTTTTTTTGGGTGTTTGTTTTTTGTTTGGGGCTGTTTGGGGGTTTGTTGGTTTTTTTTTTTTTTTTTTTTTGGCCCCTTGCGTTTTTCGATGGCCCGTCGTAGTGAAGAACTACCGCGGGTCGTTATTGACAACTCCTATTTTCACTCTCTTTTTGTTGATTTCGACTGCTGCCCAGAGTTATTCTTAGCCGACCCAATCGCCGCCTGAGGCCTCCTGGACAAGAAAAATATTGTCTTGGGCCCAAGAGAAAACGGACCACGCCTCCCACCAGCCGTTTTCACCCATCAAGTCATTATCCCCCTGCTTTCATACTTTTCCCCCCCCCCGTCCCTTCAACACTGACGGATAATCCCCTTGCCGGCAAGCCCACGTGTCCCGGTTAGGCGACCGAACCTTTTGGTCTACATTACTATAATCCCTTCATTAAGGCTTTTTAGTTTCCCTCCTCCCCCCTGACCTACTTTCACAAACTCATAAGAGAAACGTCCCCTTCAGGCAACGTTACCTTGTCTGGGGAGCCTCTTCGTTCCGAACTCCTCTCAAATAGCACCCAACCCCTTTCCCCTTGGACAGTTGTACCTATAGTCCCCTCCGCAGCATTTGGACACCCCCCTTAGCAGACACCTAGACCCCCAGGCAACTACTATTACCTTGTTCGTCAAATTTCGTCGGGGTGAACGGTCCCATTTCTGTGGCCTTTTCCTTGATTCATTCCATCTTTCCCGTACATCTCTTCGACTAAAACCCCCCCCATTCACAGGCGTTGCGCTGACTTTATTTACCTTTTTCAACGTTGCGAACAAATTTCCCTTCCTCCCCCGGTCCTTTGGGGGGCAACCTGAGTACCCCCTACCCACATTTTTAAAGCAACGCAACCCTACCGCCTCTTCCGGAGTCCTGTATCCTCCTCCGGCTTTCCCGCTACCCCCCTTAACCAGACAATCTTCTTCGTCCTTTGGTGGGTGCTCTCCCATACTTTAACACTTTTCTGCTAACCCTTTCTCGGAGTCCTCTGGCATGTCCGATTTACCTCCCCATTAAAATAATCCGTAAACCCCAACGCTTTTCCCCGTGCTCTTCTCCTTTATGCAAGGACTTGACGTGACTTGTAATCCTTCCCTGTACCTGGATGGTTTCTCCCGGTAAGAGCCTTTCCCACTGAAGAAAATACAGTCGAGACCTCGCGAGATACTAATTAATTTCCACATTAACCCTTGCCGATATCGAGGGATTTTCAACCCAGACGGTATCCCTTCTACTAGCCCCCCATCCTCCAACTCCTGTAAGCCAAGTGTTATACCTACACTTATCTTCCCTCCCTTTTCCCCCCCTCACTTTTCCCCTCCCACACCTCCTTCTCCTTCCCCTATTTAACGTTCCCCCCCCGTATCTTTGGTGTCCCCCTCTCTCCCAGTTATTCACTGACAAATAGTGAGACGCCCCTTCGAAGCCATTTGCCTTGCTTCTCTTCCTCTGCTCCCCCTGAGTGCTTTGGAAACACGCTGCCGGTGGAGGAAGCTTTGTTCTATTCTCCCAACCCAAACCCTCCTCCTCCCCCCACTCCGGTAACCTCAGTAAAACGTTAGCCCCACCGGTCCCTCCCCCAGCCTATCAAGCTTACTAAGCGTTCATTACCCATCCTTGTAAGTCCATGTACTCCTCCCCCCTTTCCGTCCCAGAGGGGTTTATTGTTTGATACTCGGGTCCCTTTCCAATTTCTTTGAACTTAAGCTCCCCTCCCCCCCTCTCTACATTCACTCAGCTTTCTTTGTGTTTGATTGAGTGCTTTTCTTCTCCCCCACTGCTCCCGCCCCCCTTCCCCAGCTTTCCAACCGTCCCGATGCAGAATCGCCCCCGTTACGCTCCACCAAAAACCCAACCTCCGCCGGTAATCGTCATCCACCGACCAAACCCCCCTTCCCCTTTTTGAAATCTTTCTCCAATCACAGTTTTTTATGGTGCGTTTCCCCTTTTTGTTGGCGACTTTTAAACTCGAACCTCCTCTTCCCGGACGCCAGATAACAACCCTCCCCACTTCAAAGTCTCAAAAATCTGCTTTTCAATGTCCCCCTTTTCTGATTTCAATCAACCCGAGCTGCTACAGGACCTCCCCCCTCCGTAATCTTTCTCCTTCTCAATTCCCATAACTTCTTTTCCCCGAGATTCCGCCGTTCTTTCGTCACCCCAAAACGAAACCAGTGTCTCCCCCCCCTCGACTAGAAAAGTTCGGGGGGTCCAGTCCCCGCCCAAACCTTCCCTCACTTGAAATTAAGGCGTGGCCCTCCAAAACCCTAGTCCACGTTGTTGATTTGCCCGGATACGTAATCGCTTCCCGGGTTTCGTGTCCTACGTCCTTCCCCTCCCTTCTCCCTCGTAGCTCTTTTTTTTTTTCACCAATCCAAGGAACCCCCAAACCCCCCCTTTTGTCCTTCAAGAATTTATTTTGTTTTGCGCGTCATCCCCCAATTTGATTAGTTTAGCCCCCTCCTCTGTGCATGGCCTACGTGTGTGCATCTCCCCTCAAATCGTTTTCCCTTTTTCAACCTCCCCGAATCTCTTTGCCTTTCAAGGCATTTGACGATTTAGTGAGCCTTGAGTTCTTGGAAAATTGCATGAGTCGTTCGCGTTCGACGAAAGCCGAAATGACTTAACTTTTCTATCCCCCTCCTTGGTCCCCTCACCTTATCCCCGTGCATTGACCGTCCCCACATCCCAACGTGCATTTTCGCCCCCGAAGCGAACGTTTTGTTCGCACCTGCTTATGCACTCCCACTCCTCTAAGAGCATCAAACCCACCTTTTAACAAGCCCCCTCTAGGCGATTATTGTAATTTCCTTTTATCCCACGGCACGCCCCATGGCGCCCCGGTTTGGGGGTCTCACCCATCTCGACTTTTTCCGCGCCATTCTGCGAAACATGGGCCCGCCCCGTTTCGATTTAGCTAAGTGTCAACTTTGCTCGTAGGATACAGTTGACAATGGACCTACTGCCGCGCTACTTCACGCGGAGAACACCCTGAGCTCTGGCTCTTGATGCTTCTCCCCCTTGAGCCAATTACTGTCATGTTTTTTTCCCTTATTACGATTTTAGATTCGCTCCTCCCCGCTGCCCCTGACCTGCCAGCATCGATTCTTCTACTTAATAAGTTTTTTTTTGCTAGTTCTCTCTCTTGGCTTCCCGATGTTGGTTCCTTCCGTTTCTTCCCTCAGCGTCGGTACTCTAATGCAGGAAAGCCTTTATCCTGCGAGCAGCGGATTGCTCCAGCTTTCCTTTGTATCGTCCCTTTCCTTCTGCCGCTAGTACTTCAATTTTTCCCTTATCCGGCTAGTTGAACACTCCTCTTACATCGCACTGCGGCCCCTGATGTCGTCCTTTTGCGTCGTATTTTCTTTTAGTGGTGAGGCCTCGTTCATTGCTTGTCATCCCCCGATCCATCCCGAAGCGCGGCTTCTTCTGAATTTCTTTTGCGTTTTTTTTTGTCCATCTAGCGATACGCGTCGGCCTTCGAGGCTCTTTTTGGAGACCTGGTCGTGATAACCTCCCGCAACCCCGGCGATGCCGTTCTGGGCTTTCTCCCTTGAAATTCGAATTTTCCTTTTTTTGCGATTTGTCTTTTTTTTTTTTCCCCACACCCCCACTCACCCCCCCCCCCCCCCCCCCCACCTCAGTCATCTCGCGAACGGCTCGTTTCCAATAGGGAAATTCCACTCAAATGGATCTCACTCTTTCTTTTCCCTTCAAATCCAATCCCTCTTTCTCTTCCTGTCCCTTCCCTTTTTTTTCCTGGCGATCAACACTTCTTGCCATGCCCCTATTCGATTGGTGATCAATTATCTTGGGATGACGCCACTATAGTCTTGTCTCGATTTTTGGGTCTTTTTTCTGCTGGTGATCGAGAAGGCTGGGTTTGAATTACTTCGTATCCCCTAAGTGATGTTCGTCCGCGTCCCTTCCCTCCCCCTTTGCCCAAAGCAAAACGTTGCTTTTTAGGGCCAAGGCCTGGTGAATTTCGTCCCAGGGTTTTGGGGCTTCCCCCCCCCCCCCGAAATTTTCGCTTTCGCTTTTGTTGAACCTTTATGGATTCTTTTTGGACGAAAGACTTTTGTCGAATAAGTTTCATTCCTCTTTTCTTTTGCGGCTCGTCCTCTTTTCTGGGGGTATTTCCTGCAATTCTGCTTCCTTGAGTCCCTCTTCACGTCCTGTAACTTTGCTGCGACAGTCATGGTGTCCGAATTTTTTTTTTTCGGTTTTGGTTTTGTTTTATCTCGCACGTTCTCTTGAAGGCTCTTCCCCTTCGTTGATCGCGCGAACTTTCGACGGCGGGGATCCCCTTCACAAGCTCGACGTTTTTTGCCTATCTTTTGAGGATTTAAGTTTTGTTCGGTTGGTGATCCTGATATAAGCGAGTGTTTTTCTTTTGGATCATTTCCCCTCTCCCTTTTTTATTTTGGGGTTGAGCTTTCCTCTTGCGTGATGCAGGGGTGTCTACTCTCCCCAGCTCCCCACAGCGGAGCCTTTGGACCTGAGCGCTTTCGTCGGCGGCGTGTGATTTAAAAGAAGCCAACCAGATCTTGTGGTCAGCCCTCCCAGCATTCCCGGCGGCGAGTCTGGGATGCGTACATGAGCTCTTATGGACATGCCGGTCAGTGGGTAGTGATGTGCTGTCGGTCTCCGGATTGCGGCTCTGCCTTTTTTAATTGAGTGGTGTCCCCGCTGTTGTGTCGTATATGTTTTTGCGCCTCCACCTTCCCCTTCTCCACCGCAGCCCTCTATGACTCCGTCGGTATCCCGCGGGCCCGTAGGTATCTATAAGGCCCCCCCTTTTTCTTCTGGGTCGGCTCACGAGTGAGTAATTTTTGCTCACCCCTTGCAGCTTTGCCCCCCAAATCCCTAGTTGGAAACACGCCCAGCCGTCGTGTACTGGACGTTGACCGGAACGGAGTCTTGTTTCTGATCTACGTTTAACTTCATGTTCTTTTTTATATTTTTGAATTACTGGCTTGACCTCTTGGTTTTAAGTCCTGCATTCACGTTCGTCCCCCGGCGCCGGGGCGATAACGGCGATCTAATGACCCCCCCCTCTTTGGTGTGCAGGGAGTGACTTTTATGAGTTTTTTGACCTTGTCCCTTCCCGCCTGCACGAATGCCTGGGCAACCCCCACGGTGGAAAAGATTCCTTTGTACGTCCCCGAAGTCCCCTTTGTCATTCTGATACCGGTTACCGTAGGCGTTTCGGGAGGGTCAGTATTCCATTACTCTCTTCCGGTGAGTTGCGTTCGTTCCACGCCTTTTTCCCGGTCAATCCACCACCCAGCCCGATTGCAGAGAATTGGCCGCCGTACTGTCAGCTTTCCTTCTTTTTGTTATTTGTTGGTCTGCTTCCTTGACAGTTACCGTCTTGATGACAGAAGAGTGAACTCTTCGGCAGAATGGACCTCACCCCCGCCGACACATTTTGTTGTTAACAACGTTTTACTATTTTTTGCTTCGGGTTATAGAGCTGTTCGTTGCAGATGGTCTTTCCACACAGGCGGATTGCTTCCCTAAAGGAAAGCCTCCGTTTTTTTTTTGACCCGCGTTTTAGAGTTAGCGCGTTCTCGCCTTTCCCCCTTGCCTCCCATGCCCCCTCATGTTCGTCCGTTCGCTTTTGACGCTGAGTTCGTTTGGTTGCGGTGCGGGCTCGTAGACGTCTCACAGCCTTGATGAAGTTCTTAGGTCTCCCTCTTCTAGACCCTTGTTCGATCGCATCCGGGCAAGTTGGCGCTGCTTGCAATCTTTTACGCCGCCGGTTTTTTTCATGCCCCCGGTTCCTCGATATTCTTTTTTGAGGTTCCAAGACGAAGCTTTATTTCTCGGCGGCCCACGTTTTTCGGTTGACGTCCGTGGCCCAGACCCTATTTTCTAGTTTCCGAGCCGGCGGCCGCGCTGGTTTTTTTTTTTTTCCCATCACGCGGGTAGGTTTAGCAAATCTCTAACTCCTCCCCTTTGTTGTTAATCTTTCTTACGACCTTGATTATTCCCCGACCTCCGACCTCGCAGCGCATTTTTTAACTTCCGCACCTATGCTTGGCATTACCCTTTACCTATCCCACCTCAGACGCTCACCTTCAGTTCTTTAGTCTTCCCTGGACTGTATCTCAGGCTACCTATAACACCGACTCCTTTCACTTCACGAGCACCTTGTACTGCGAATTCTCCACCATTCTATGTCACAGGCTACTTATATTCATTCAAGTTGTTATCGTTTTTCGCCCTCCCACCCCGAACCCCAGTCGCCAAGCTCCTTTCCCCCCCGGTCCATGCATTCATGCTTTTTCTTTTATGCGACCTCCTCCTATACACGATGACAGCTTCTTTGTTTAACTGTCCCGCCAGGCCGGTTTTTTTGTTTTCGTACTTTTCCTTACCTGTCACTCCTTTCGTGTGACCCCAAAAACAGTTTCGCCGCCCCCCCGAAAAAGCCACGTAGACCCCCAGCCGCACCCACCCCACCCCTCCCGACATTCCCTCCCCCAAGGTCGGCTGAAGGTCCAATTTCCTTCCGCCTTTGTCTCCAATCCGGTCACGTCCTCTTTTCCCCCAAACCAAATTCCCCGTTTGATTCTTTACGCCATAAGACGTACCACTGTAATATTCCGAGGTGTGAATTTTTTTTCCTTGCAGGGGTTTCAACCATTCAATTCGAGTACTCCACCGTCACTCATTTATCCTCTCTTATTGAGCCCCCAATAAGAAGAGAGTCTATCACCCCAGGTAAACCGTCTGTCACCCTGATTTTTTCTTCAGGCGGTGTTTTAAAATTAGGATGTAACTGGTCCCCCCAGTCCGGCCAGTGTCCCCGGTAGCCTTTTCTTACGTGCGTTCACCCGCCCTTACCATCAAACGAACGGTCACCCACCCCCCCAACGTATTTTTTCTTGACGCTCGACAATAGAGTTTTCTTGCCCTTCCCTCAGTGACCGCGTCTTTAAAGATACGGTCAAGCCGTTCATAGTCCCGGTCTCGCCGCTCCCCTCTCCCTCTCGCACCCTGCGATCAGTCCCTTAATTCTTTCCGTCCCATTCTTCCCTCCTCTGGCTTGCTTTTAATCAGTATCTGTTGTTCGCCTATTTTAGTCCTCTGCCCAATAGGGACTCTTCCCCGCGAATCCCAAGTTTTCCTGCCGCTAATTACTTCTGACATACCTCTTTGGCCTATCTGGCTGCGTTTTTTGGTAGCGGCGGGGTTTGTTTTCTGCGCACACCCCACACCACACTCACGCCACCCCCCTCGGTCCCCCTCCGTAACCGTCCTGACCAATCAAGGCCGACTCAAGTTCAGCTGCTCTCTTGACCTTCCCCTCATAAGCCACGACTCTTTTTCTAGTGCTTTTCTTTACCTCATTTCCTTGGTTTTTGTCCTGTCTTCCCGTTTTTCCGAGCTCCCTTCAAAATCCTCCCCCCTTGCTTTCTCAGCGCTGTGCCCCCATGCCTCAAGAAAATCAGAAAAAGCACAACCCCCCTTCTTTGCAAGTTTTAGCGTTTTCTTAACCCCCCCAAAAACTCGTCCTCTTTTTAAAACCCCTCCCCCCCAAAACCCTATCAATTTTCGCAAGAACCGTCGGATGTGTGAGGGACCCCCTAGTTTCCGAAATTCGAGCACCTTTCGCATAATACGTAATATGTGAGTCATCCTCCCACTTGGAAACCGCCTTTCAAATACTGAGCTCACAATTCTCGAGCCAATTGCCCTGTCCCGTGCGATGTAAATTCCCCTCTCCCGTTTTCAACCCCCATCCGTCAAGACGTCAGCCAATCACCAGCGAATTTACAGGATTTTTTCTTCCCGCCACCTTCCTTTTCTCGACAACACCTTTTTTACCATCAATTCCCGGTTGAGCCAGCAACTTGTTCCCCCCCCCGAGTTTTAGGGCTTTTCCCCCCCCCCAACCCCCCCCCCTGGACTCGAAATTCTCCCCTTTTATTGGAACTCCCCCCCTTCAACTTGGCGGCTTGGCCCCGGCTTACTTCCATAGCTTCCGCATGCGGTAGTGGTCTTAGCACGTCAGACCTCTTTCTTTCTCGATACCCAGCAGATCCCAACAACCGCTTTAAGACCTGAGATGCGTCAGCCCCCCCCCAGTTAGTTTAATTTTGCTTCAGTTTCGACACCCAACCCATCTGGCATTTTCCTTCCTTTTTTCCCCCTCCACCACGATGCTCGATTCCCCCTTGAACGCTTTTCTATTACCTGGGAATCGCTTTCTGAGCCTGGATCTTTCT
>Ga0179593_1554273_pt1 | contig 14859 bp, 16 predicted proteins | sample CZODoug2_1_08_16_FD_185931 | JGI IMG/M metagenome (GOLD analysis project Ga0179593, IMG submission 185931) | Vadose zone soil fungal communities from Angelo Coast Range Reserve, California, USA - CZODoug2_1_08_16fungal (PacBio error correction) | ecosystem: Environmental > Terrestrial > Soil >... | reverse complement strand
AAAAATTTCGGGATTCCCCTGACGCCCGGCACCTGCTCTCCTTTTCTGCGAGCTTCCCACTGCTTTTTATTTTTCAGAAAGATTCAACGAATGGGCCAGAGGCTGGTCAAGTTCTGCTCGTGTTCCCGCACCCCTGTCCTGAAGTCCCGTGACCGTCGAAGTTTTACACGTCTCGCGATGCTCGCGCCCCTTTTTTCAGCCTGATGTATGGTTGTCATTTTTTGGTCTGAGGGCTCTGCCTGTGGAATCAGGTCGACAGCTGAGAGTGAGCGGGCTGTATGTCTTGTTTTTTCCCCCCTTTTTGGGTTTTTTGGGAGGTGGCTTCTGCTGGCCCTGCCGCCTCCCTGGTTCTTTTTTTCATTACGGGTACGGCCAGAAGTTCAGCACCTCAAACACTACGATGCCCGGGAATGACTTTTGACTTCTTGGTCGTGGCGTCATTTCCTTGAAGTGCTTCCTGGACATTCAGATACCCCCAGGCCGTTTTACTCTGCACCGTCGGACCCTACCCCTGGTGACCTTCACCGTTAGCCAGTCTTTGAACATAGGCTTTGACCTTCCGCAACAAGCTGGCCCGTTTTTTACGTCCCAGGCACACTTTCCCCATCTCGGTAGGTTTTTTTGCCCTCCGTACACCAGAGTGGATGTTTGATGAGAGCACGCCTTTTTTCTCCGAGCACGCCGACTACCGGTGACCTCCTTTAAGTCGGGGGTGGAGTTTTTCCTGTTGATGCTTTTTTACCTGATACAAAAAGGGTCCTAGTTTCCCCGTCCTGGTAATGCATCCCCCTTTTTTTTCAATTTTCCCCTACCTTAAGGGACCCTTTTTCGCTTCTGGAGCCCCTTTACAATCTTCAGACGTCCCATTGGAGCCCCCGATATCGACGTCACCGGTCCAGGGCGCTTACATCGAGGCCCTTTCCGATTCCGAGCCGCTTCGCCCATCTTTTGCCCCCTTGACCCCCAGCTCGCCGGCCCCTCCTCACAAATGCTTTTTTTTTTTTTCCACGGCGACGTGACCCTTCTTTTTCCGATCCGCGCACCCCCCCGATTCTCCGATGTTCGCTCTTGCTGACCCAAGGCGCGTCTGGTTTTTGCTAAATCTCCCCTGAAAATGCCTCCCCCTACTTCCTCCGTAGTTGATTTTTGACTGAGAAAATTGAGACACGTCCCTTCTTTTCCGCTTGCCCTGCAGGTCCCATTTCATCCCCTTCCTCCTCGGGAATGTCAAGGTTTTAAATAGCTTAGTTCTCCCCAGGTCTAGCCGTAATAATGTGACCGAGTTTTTGATTCTTGTTGGGTCGGATGGTCGCAGTAACTCTTTGAGCTCGGGTGAGCACAGATCGGTCTGGTTCCTCTCTTTTACTCCGGTCCCGTCGTGCGTCCGGGGTCCTTCCCCTTGGACCGCCCAGAGTTTGTTTGATGACTAGCCTGTCTCCAGCCACTCAGCCGGCATCTTGGGGGACAGAGGGGTTTAGTATTTTCAGTGGCCACGTCGTTCTGCCGTGGTAAAACGGAATCCAGGCAAGGGGGTTTTTGGGAACGGGATGTTTACACTAAGGTGGGAGACTTTTTCTGAGAGAAGGCCATACAAGATGGATTTTGACAGGCCAGGGGGCGTTCTGCGTGGAGAGATTGGAAATACCAAGACGAAAAAGGTGCACGCCATCCACCATGGTTTATTCCCCTCTATGGCAGACCGAGCCGGTCCCCGAAGACTGTGGCAGTCGCGCGATCCCCACCTGTGTGCGGGGATGTTGATTTATGTTGATTCACAGAAAGGCAGCGTCCACTTCACGGTGAGTTACCATTCCTTCTCCGAGGGGTCCGCCGCACGCAGGTCCGGTTTCTTTTGCTTTGCTTTATTCTTTAAGCCCGTGCCACCCAGCCCGCCCATACAAGACCCGAGCTGGTCACCGAGGGCTTTTCCTCCCTCCCGTGGAAGAGAGTGTTGAGGGGACTGAACCTTTGACTCACCCGAAGTGAAGTATTCGGCCTTGGTCCCATTCCCGAGGAAGAGAGCCTATCCCCCCCTGTCTCTGAGATTACTCCCAGTTTGCCTTTTTCTCGGTCGGCCTGCCTCTCTTACTTGAACAGCCAACATCACGGCCTACAAAATATTCCAACGATGCAGTTCATCGAACAGCGTCCCACTGGTCACCTGCGCTGTTTTTGTGAGGAGCAGACAGCCGGCCAATTAACTCCCTATGAGACCCGGGTCAGGGGTTGGGGCAGATAAATGACCCAACTCGTTTTCCTCTACTCCTAACACACCCTAATTTTGCCATTGTTGCTTCCTCCTTTTAGAAAATAAAAGACGGGTTCAAAACTTTCTTACTTGCGATCGCAGGGGTGCCTAGACGGAAATTAATGTTTTTTTGTTGCGGGCACCTCCTTTCACGTGTTTCTAAGGGTAGATTACCCCCCCCAATCTCTCTGTTCGACCCAACCCGGTCCGACCTTCGGTGGACATCCCTGGCGGTCCCTGCTCGCGCGCATTTCCTAGTGGGAAGAGCGGCTCGCTCCGGAAGAATTGCCGGTTTTTCTGTCACCGGTTTGCGTCTACTTTGCGGCTCCCCGAGACTTTACGATCCCCTTCCAACCTGTTTGAATTCTCCGCGCTTTTCCTTCCGTTTTCCCGTTTTTTGTTAAATAGCTGTTTTCATTTCCCATGTCTGACTGGGCCGTGAGATTTCCCCCCCATGCGTTGCAGAACCCTTATTTTCTGGACACACCCTCCTTCATATTTTGCACCTTCTTAACGTCCGTTTATTTCACTCCCCCTAACCCCAGTGATTTTCCCCTTAACTGACTCCAATAGCTGACTCCTTTGGTTCTATGCCAGTTGAGGAACTTATGACCAAGTTTTTACCTCCCCCCCCTTTTCTTCCCAGACCGCGGATAGTTCTGGCCCCAGTCCCCGGTTTCCTCATGGACCCTCCCCTCCCCACGCCTTTTTTTATTTTTGTTTGTGGGTTAAGTCCCTCCACCTTGGTTTTGGCTTGAGTTTCTGCGTTTTCAACAGTTTTTAGAGCGAGCCTTTCGACTCATTAGTCATTATTCGTTCAGTGGACGACCGGGCGGTGTCCTCTCTTCCCGGCTGGTCCGGGCACCGCCGGTCTCCCCCAATCCCGACGGGCTTGATGTATCTCTGGGCCCCTTTCTGGTTCAAGACTCGTTCATATTTTCCCCTGAAATTCCCCCGACCCGAGGTGTCCGCTCTGATCGGATTCCTGATCCTGCAGACTGCGCCATCCAACCCCTTGCAAACCTTTCCCCCCTCCTCTCCGTTTTTTTTTTTTTGTCCTGTTTCACTATTCTTAGATCGCCGAGGTGTGACATGCTGCATTATCTTCTGATCGTTACCCGGCCCCCAGTTTTTCTTTGAGTTTGAAAGGGCCCCGGTTTCCCCCCCCGTAATTTTTCCGGTTATGGAACCATGGTGCCAACCGTCTTGCTACGCAGGAAGGCCTCGTTTTGAGCCCACTCTTGCCACTAAACATCTCACGGGCGTCCCTTAGCCCGCAGTTTCTTCCAACTTGCTGGGCGATACCTTCCATGCCTTTCCCCCTCTTCTTTCCCTACGGTTTTCCCGTCCCTTCCCCTAAAGCGCACAGAAAGTCTGGGCTTCCCAACCAACCAACGAAATTGTGGTCCGGTCCCTCCCCCGAAGGTTCAAGTCTTCTTACCGGGGACTGCAATACGAGATCTTTCCTCCTGGGGCGAAGGTGAAGCAATTCGTCCCTTGTCATTACGGGACGCACTTTTCTCTCCGTTTCGAGTGACGCCCGTTTTTCCCTATTATTTCCTGGCCCCCCCAGCAAGCATGTTTTAAGCGGTTTTGCTTTTTTTGGTCGCCGGCCGCACGGAGGTCACGGGTTCCTAACTGCCGGCTGCCTTGTCCCCTCACGCGACAATTGGTCCGGTTTTTTCTGCTGCTGCGGCGTCTGGGAGGAGATTGCCCGCGGTTCAAGTATCCTCTTGTGACCCCGCCGATTCAACCAACCTTCTTATACTGCGAATTTCTCGTGTTGTGATGGGCAAAAGGTTCCTGGGCTGACTTCAGGGGGGTGGCAGGTCGTTTTCCGCGCTGCACAATTTCCCTCCTTCCCCCACGTCGCTAGCTTCGTCGGCCTCCTTTTTTCTTCGAGAACATTATTTATTCCCACTGCTGCCTGCCTTTTTCGGGCCCCTTTCCTTGTGCACTTAACCATGGCCCTTCGTTCCCTTGGCTTCGCCAGCGGATGGTGCAAGGCGTCAGATGGACGGAACTTTTTACGTGCCTCCCCACCCCTGTCAAAGTACGGTGACCGTTAATGCTTTCCCTGCGTTTACAGAGGGCTTTCCCCTGCGGCCTTTTCAGTCAATCAGCCTGATTTTTCCGGCCTTTCCCATTCCGGGTTTTTTTCCGGTCTCTTCCAACCCGTTCAGAATGGGCATTTGCAGACATTTTGGCCACCTTGTTTTGCCGGCCATGTGATTTTTTTCCAGTGTGATTTATGGTAGTTTACGCCTTTGGCGGGCTTCTGTGAGAACCACGGAATCCCTTTCGGGTGCTGGCGTACACTAAGATGTGACGGGGATGACCTTTTCCTCATCGATCCGGAATGGACGGCCTGGATCTTGCTCACTGAAACAGGAATTTCTTAAAACCACGAAGTTGAACTTCACTCGTCCTATAAATAGTTACTTTTAGTTTTAGGGTGCACCCCCCCCCCCCCCAACCCCCCCCCCCCCCATTGTCTGGGGCCCCCGCTACATGTTCCATACGCGCTCCCCAGAAAAACCAGGTCCCAGTTTCCCCCTGCGTAGGAAAACCCCCCCTAAGTAGGTTAATCACACTTTAGCTTTTGCCCTAGGAATTCCCCATCCTGTCCCCCCCGCGGCCCCGCACCTGCCCGTTTTTCACGTTAGGCTTCCCGGTATGGCTTTATTTAGTTCGGAGTCGTTTATGGCTGGACAAAAGTTTGATTTTCGGTTTTGACGAGGCATGGAAATTGTCTCCACGCGAAAGAATAAGAGTGTGGGTTTCGTTTGGGACATTGTGGCTACCGCTACACCCGGTCTCTCCTATGTTTTTCCCAGCTGGGCTGACCCCTGGTCCACCCGGACGAAACCAATTTCCCCCAGAGGTCCCAGAGATCTTAGTACCTTGTGCTTTCTAACCTGCCAGACCGCCAAGACCAGCTGGGTCGCAGCAGTCCAACTGTCCCGCTCTGCACGACCGCTATCTGATTTCCTCCCTGCGGCTACCCGAAGCGCCCGCGGCTACCCGTGATTCAAACGCGGGGCCCCCAGCTTCGTCCACCTCCAGTAGGATCAACGCCGACCTGTCTTAAGACTGACTATTTTCCTGGAACTGCTTTTTTTCGCGAGTATCTTGGCCTTCTGCTTTCAAGGGGGGCCACTGCGGTCTCCGTGCAGATAGGGATCAGAAACAGCTGGTTTGCAACACAAGGTTTTGCTAAGCATGAGCAGAGTTGAGGACTCCCCTACCCCCCTCTCTCCTTGTGATCAATCCTTCCCACGTTTTACCCCTTCTCCATCTTCCGTTTACTCTCTTCTCCCTCTTTATATCCTTTATTTATAAATTATTTTTCCTCCACTATCCCTTGTTCTTCCCATTCACCCCTTTTCCCCACCCCCTATCCTTCTTACCCATCATTATACCCCCACTCCCTCCCCCCCTCCCCCCTTCATTACCCTTTCCTCGGCTCCGCCCCACTCTCCACTTTTATGGCCCTCCCTCATCCCGCCTCACCTCTCCTCCCCCGTACCCACTATCCAGCTCCCCCTCGCGTGATCCCATCTTCCTCCGTATGCCATCACTTCACTTCCACTCTCTCCCCACTTTCCCCCTGTTACATCACCAACCCCTCGAAAACTGACCTCAACTTTTTTCCTTTCCGTTCTCAATCCTCCCATTGCATGAACTCCTTGGCTATCCCCCCCCCCTCTCCCCCCCCCCACGACCTACGTTTTTACTTCCCCTCCTCTCCCTTCCCTTCCCCCTTCATCTCTTCTCCCTACCCCTCAACCTCCGATTCCGGTGCCCAACCTCCCCTCCCCCACCCCATTCAATTCTACCCACACGAGCCCCCCCTCCCCCATCTTTTTCCATTCAGCCCCCATACCCTTTTCTTCTCCCTCTCTTCTACCCTCCTCCACCTCCCTTCGTTCCCCATCCTTCCTCCTCACCCACCACATTTCTCTTCCCCCTACACCTTCTCATCGTTTTTTGATTGTCTCTTGTTTCATTTTTTTACTGGAGCTTCCCCCCCCGGGGAACTTCCCCTCGAGCAGATAAATGATTCCCCGCGCTTGGCAGTTCCCTTGACCACTATTGTCCCGTAGAGGAAGAAGGGGTTCTCGAAGTTATCCTGTACCGTTGATGAGGTCGGCCCTGTTGCTGTTGCCTGTGAGCATGGTTCGTTTCGCTATGGGATTGTCGTTAAGGTTGCCCCTGTTTGGTAGGAAGCGCATTACGTTGTGGTTCCTCGCTCGCGACCACTTTAGTTGGTCTGTTGAGTCTTTCCCATACCACTGGAAGAAGAATAATGCCCGTTTTGGGCGAGTTGGAATCTTTTTCGGTTTCTGGGTGACCCTTCGTTATAGTCAGCATTCTGTCGGTCGTGCGATTTGTTTCTACGGTTTGACGATTCAGGGAAGACCAACACTCCCGTCTTCGTCCTGTAAATACGGCGTGACGTTTCTGCCCTCTCACAATCCCCGCCACCGTTGCTCCCTCTGGTCCGGCTTACCCTTTTGCCTGGAAAAATTGTAATTCCCTATTTCCCGGGTTCCTTTCCAGGCGGTTTGCGTTCCTTTTCTTTGCGCATTGTACTCTTAGGGTTGCGGCCCCCGCCTGCTCCGGGTCTTAACAGCCAGCTGTATGTTGGACCCCCCGGTCAACTTGGGCCTGGTGTGCCTTTTTGCCAGGGACATCAAGCCCGTTCCCCAAGAAAATTCTTTTCACGCCATGGGCGAGCCTACAGAATCCTCGTGCTCGTGTAGGGTTGTTATAATTGGAATGATACCATCAGCTGGACGCTTCCAGGTCAGGGCGGAAGTATTTGTTCGGAGTTTACTTTCCCATCGGGCTAAGGTTGGAGAGCCCGCACGTCCCCGTCTCTTTGCTTGTTCTCGGGAGGACGACCTCGCGCCGCGACCCCCTGGGGAAAGCACCGCGGTCCCGGGAACCGACAATTTTACACTACGTGCCGAGTCCGTCCAACGGTCAAGTAGAAGGTCACCCGATTGATGTCACGTTTTTTTCTTTTGCTAAAGATTCGCCAGATGAAAGGAAGACATCACGCCAGGAGGTGACTTCCCTACCCTCCCCAGCGAGGTCGAAAGTCACTCCGGCCCGGTGAAGTCTTCTTTCAGCCAGTGGCCTTTCCCCATGCGGCTCCGGAACACTCCCCTTAAAGGTTTGGTCTGTCAACTCTAATCCCGTTCCCCGTTTTTCCTTGACCACATCCGCCTGGCTCCTTACAGCCAGCGTTCAGTTTGCACATTCTTGTCCGGCTTGAAGCCGTGTTCATCTGTGTTAGTCTCCGATGCTCCGGAAGAAGAAGAGGCCGGCCGTTCTCCTTTTACGGGTTGAAGAGGGAGTAAGTGGGCCCCCCTCGAGCACGCCCCGGGCGCTATCATGCCTTTTCCCTCACCAGTAGCGCCATTGCCTTCGTTAACGAACGTGCCTTACCTGCCTTTTCGTGCGTTGCATGATTTAACGGCCCGCCCGCTCCCTCAAACCAGTTGTCCAAAATTTTTTACGCTCTTCTGACCACAGGGCTCCCGATTCTGCCAGACTGGACTGCAGTACTTTGTGGACGGGATCGGCTCCCCCTCCATTCACCTCATACGCTTTCCAGGAATAAATAGCCTTGCTTTTCCGACCCTCTCCCTTCTCTGCCTCTTGTCTGCGGGTATAAGGGTCCAGCTCCACGTTCGATCCTTAAGCTTGCGGCTCGTCGCTTTACGGTTCTGCACTTATTCCGTTTGTATGGACCCGCCAGTTTTTTTCCGCTTGTTTTTTGTTTATCAGCCCAGCACTGCTTTTTTCCCTGGGGCCTTTGTTTCGCTTCGCCACACTTCCCCGGCACTGGGTTCATTCTGGCACGGTCGGCCTGGCTTTTTGTCCCTGCGGTTCCGCTATGATGACGCGCGTTTGACCGCTGTCTCCTCTAACCATTATGTATGAGGATCAGAGAGATTTGGCAGTGGACGCTTCCCACCCTTTCCAGTACTTTGCAGACCAACCGGTCCTCACAATCCTCTCCTTGTACGGGTCGATCGTGACGATTCCTGCCAGCAGCCCCCGTTTGGAACCAAAGATTTTGCACCCTATATCCTCGAGTTTGAATTCCTCCCTTTGTTGGTGTGGGTCGCTCAGTGGTTTTTTTCCACTATTGCCACTTTAGAGTACTGTTACTTGCTTCGGCTTTCCTTTTCTCCTGCATAGAGTAACGGACCCACCAGGGTCGGGTCTTTTTGACTTTGCAAGGTTGTCTTTCCGTCCTTCCTCGTATTTTTTAAACTTTTGCCTGGTAGCCGACTCTCCTTCTCTCCCCAGCACACGGCGGGCTAGCCCCTCTTGATTAAAAGTTTCCCCTGACAGCGGCGGGCTCAGAATCGACGCCGCGTTCTTTCCCTGTGGCGACTTTTCTGAAAACTTGATTCGCAGACCATTTGCTTTCCCTTCCGGTGTCCTCATTCTTAACACTCAGCCCCCTGGCTGGGATAACCCCAACCAACCAATGAGCCCCAAGTTAGGATGCTTCTCTCCCGGAATACGCGCCCTTTTACCTTTCCTTTCCTTCCGTCCTCTCCGCGATGCTAAGGAGACGATGGGCTTCCTTTTACATGCCCAACGGCAGTCCTGTTGGCTTCCGCGTTTGGCTTCCAAATCCCCGGGTATCAGATTCATGGTCGATAACCGGTCCCCTCTTCTTAGTCATGCGGGCCATAGCCTTCGGCCCTGGTGGTGCTCCCCCGACAGCGACAAGGTACAACCCACCCCTTTCTGTTTTTAATCCTGACCGAATCATTGGCCCTGGAAGCCGGCCGCAGCCTGTCACCACCTGACCGTTTCCCACGATGCGAAAATTTCGCGTTTTGTGGCATTCAAAAGGTCCGGTTTTTCCGCGCTGAGCGACATAAGCACCCGTTTTCTTCATTTGTTAGCGCGGCTCTTCTTGGTTTTTGACAATCGGAGAAGGCAATGTTTTGGCGCGGGAGTCAGCCTTTACCTCAGGCACACCCTCTTCGACGGTATTCCGCAGACGATCTTGTGTCATGACGGCCGGAACTCCTTCCGAGGTTCCCCCCCTTAACCCCAAAGAAGGCGGAGTTCCTCCTCACTTCATGGATTACTTCTTTCCCGCACGGTTGAAAAACTTCCTGGTTTCCCCAAGCCTTTGATATGTAAAGGATTGACCCCATGCATTTTCGCGGCCCTTTTTTTTTCCTCGGGTTCGTGCTCCCGAGTCAGCATTCGGAAGAGTTTCCAGTTGGACAAGCCTGGTGTCGTCCTCCCTTTCGATCTGATTCGGTTTTCTTCCTCTGTTTGTGGGCTGCTGTTTCCCTCCGCTCAGGAGTCTTCCTGCAGCGATTCAAAGTCAAGCCAGCTTGGTGAGGCGTCACCCTAGCGCAGGCTGATCTTCGATGGACCTGGTCTTTTCCGGCTGATTCTTCCGCTGGACCCGGCATAAGTTCCCCCGTCCCCCTAACGACATCAGCTGCGTGGGATTCCGTCTGGGTGGTTCTCCCCTAACTCTTCCCTGGTCCCTCCCGGCGGAGCCCACATGAACCAGGTGGAAATTATTTTTTCCCCCCTCCTAGTCGTTTCCCTCTCCCAGTCGCCGTGCCCCCTATCTTAGCCCATTTGCGTCCAAAATTTTTCCCTCCCAGCATGGACGGAACTTCCCCAGGAAACATAGTTTTTCCTTATTCCCTGACGACATTTTAAAGACTGGTACAGTCTGTTTCACGTTTCTGATGTGAGCGGTACGACACGGCACGAAGATACGGTTTCATTTTCGCCCGAGGGGGGTCGGCCCTGATTTTTCCCCTTTTCCTTTTTACAAAGCCGGTAAGCTCACGTGGTGCCCTTCAGCCCATTGGGCTTACGAACTGTTAAAAAGTTGACGCCCGTTTCCCCCCCGGCGGTAACCCACTCTATCTTCCCTTACCCTTTCACCTGTGTCTCTTACCGCCCTTTGGACTCCCCCGATCTCGCAGTCCAAAGGACGGTTTCCCCTCCGACCTAAATAGAGGGAAAATGTCTTCCCCTTTGTACCCGATGCGCCCGCTCCCAAGGTTAACGCTTCAACCAGATCGTTTCCCCGGCGAATCATCACTGAGTGTACCCCGGTTCCCTCGTCACCCCGGTTTCCTTCTAGCCCCTTCTCTGGGAACTGCCCGCTTCGACCGGGCGTTGGGAGCCTGTTGACCGGTTGCCATGTCGCACCCCCCAACGTGCTCAGTTCTACATGAACTTTCCTTCTTTCCCCCCCCGTTTTGGGTGAGAGATTATGCAGGTCCGTTGAGCTCCGTTCTGACTCCCCGCCTTGGCCTTTCCAGCCAGACTTCTCCGAGGGAAGGTTTCTGAATCTTCCTGTAAGGGAAGGACAGGGGTCGTCCCCCCCTTTTTGCTTTTTTTTCCGCGGGTGATGAGGTCGGCCGGGCGCCTTTGTTTTTCTTTGTGGTCGCGCGGGTTGCCCCCCGTTGCTTTCGGGGTTCTCCTCCGGTCAGGTGATCTGTTTTTCGGTGCTCCGGTGGACCCGTTGATCCTTCCAGTGGTCTTGCTGAAGGATGTAGCCTCTCCCGGCGTCTAATTTTTCCCGCATTTCCGGCCAGGTGACCTTTCGTCAAACAGGCTGGGGTCAGTCGTTTCCCCGGTTGTAGCCGGCGATGCACGGGGCCGCCCATCTGTCTGCCCGGGATGCGTTTTCCCTTGGAAGAGTTTCCTCCTTTGCCTCATTCCCTTTATTTTAACGTCCCTGTCTTTAGAAAGTCATCCTGCGAAGTGACGCGTGGGCGTTCGCTTTTTGGTCGGCCAGGATTTTTTTTGCTTCTTCAAGCCCTAGGTGATAGGCCGTCTCACTGGTTGATCCCCACTGAGTCCTTTTCTGTTGTCCGAGCCGTCCGGTCACTTGTGCCTTGGTGATTTTGCCTTCTATTATTAAGAACTGACCCCCCTCCCTGGCATTTAACCCAACGTTTCAACAGGAGGGGTATTTAATCAGAAGAGCGTGCTCGCTTCTGTTCATGAATTAGGAAGTTTACCCAATTTTCTCCTCAGCGGCAAGGCCCAACGGGCCGATGAGGCCGCCGAGTTCTCCCTCTCTCCAGGTTTTCTTTTCTAGCACCTTAGGTCTTCGGTTTCGGTTCCTGGTCCTCCCCCGCAGGAGCCAGTTTCCCCCCGCCCTTACAAATAACGTTGGAAACCATCTCTTCCGCGACCCGCGTGTCCAACTTCCGGTCACGCTGCTCTGTTTCTGTGCGGTCTACAGAGCAGGGAACCCCCATGTTCCTGGCCCCTCCATCGAAGGGCACGTCGGGGCGGAATCACAGCCAAGCTCTGTTTCCAACCAGCAACGTACAAAGAAGGGGAGCCCCAGTCCCCTTGAGCGCCTTTAGGCGGCCCTTCTTCCTCCTTGGAAACCCCCCCCCCCCCCCCTTGTTCCCCCTGCCCCCTCGGTACGTGTGGTCCGTAGAATTTTGACCACACTTCATTCATCCCCCGGTCTCTAATTTTTTTCTTCTACGCTGTCGTGAAGCCGCCTGCATTCGTGATAGATTTTTGCTCCGACCCTAAGAGCGGCCGCCCTGGAGGCGGGGCTAGGTCCCTTTGTTGCAGCTCTTGCATGCTTCCTCAGATAAATCCCCTTTTCCCTCCCCAGGTAAGACATTGAGCATTAGTTCTCACTCACGGCAAATTGTGGGGTCCACTGGATGTCTATGGTAGCTGATGATTCGTGCCGAGGGACCCCCGTTCAGATTCGTGGCCCCCCTAGTTGAAGCTAAACTTGATTTTCCCCCCCTTGAGCCCGGCTGTCGGTTTTGTCCGCTTATTCGTGTGGCTCCGTTTAGTGCAGCCTTCCCTCCCTTGATATCGGTAGTCATTCGCCCTGACTAAACGTTCCCCCGTTTCTCTGATTTTGATAAGTCATGACACGAAGGACTCCTCATTTATCCTTCAGATTTTCTGCTTCTTCGTAGATTTTTCAAGTCCCCGGTCTGTATTACTTAGCGCTGGGAAGACCTCCACGAAATTTTTTTCGTTTGTTCAGGGTTATAAGACAGAAAAGGGATGGGTCCAGTTCCTATCCCGCCCTTCTCTTTCGACATCAGGTGCCTGGTCCCAATTCTGGCTCCCCCTGTCTCCCAGGACGGCACCAGGGCTGGGCCCAGTCTTTGTTCAGCACGCGAGTTGGTCACAGCGCTTCCCGTGCTCAGTCCAGGCACTTTCTGTTTGGATTCTAAGCTGAGCGTGTTTTACAGTGGACAGAATGGTTCAATCTGGTATGGCCGACCCACTGTCAAAATGAGTCCCCGACCTTTTGTAAGGTGACGACCGTTTCCGCCAGTCATTTGCCCCGGTCACCAACCCCGTTTGAACCCCCTCAAAGAATCGCTCCTCCTACTCTTTTTGGGGTGTTTCTCGCGCCTGTGGTGTGTAATGCCTTACCCTTTTCGAGGTTTCTTTCCTTCTCTTCTACAGAATCGACCCCGTCACCCGCGGTAGTGGTCTTTCCTTCCAAGTGCCGTTTTCTGAACTTTTTCTTTCCCCCTTGTTTTCGGAACCCTGGCCACTGGCCTTTCGTCGCCCTCCCCCGACAGACTGCGGAGTAGAACGATGATCCGATGATAACAGTCTTTTTGAACCACCTCAGTTCGTCCCCTCGCGGTTCCAAGGTAGTTACCCTTCTGCTTTTAACTTCCTTAAGACTCATTTCTCCCTTTTGATGTCCTTCCCCGGCGGACGGTGGTGCCTCCCCTCCCAGTCAGTACCCTCTGACCCTTCCAAAGCCCACCACTCCCGGCCTTGTTCGGTGCGTTCTCTTAGGCATACGCTATCTTTTTTTTGCGACGGAAGGGGCATCGTTACCCGGGCTTAGCCCGTTCTGCAGGCCCTTCCGAAACGTGTTAAAGGGTCCTGAGGCACTCCCCCTCGGCAGAGACCTGTGGCGATTTTTGCGCGCTCTTTAGGTAACGGGTTGATCAGCAGTTTTTTTTGCTGTTAGTCCTTCCCTTTCAGGCCTACCTTCGGTCCCGCGTTCTTTCTCCCTGTTTTTTTTTCTCGACCCATTGTTACCGCCGCATTTTTCCCCCCTTAATTTCAGCGGCTGTTGAAAGGAACCCCCTGGCCCTCCCCCCCCCGACAGACCCTCCGGATCACAACCTCCGGGTCGTTCTACTGCGAAACGGTTGACGGCCAGTGCTTCGGTTTAAACAGTCCGGGTTTTCCCTTTGCCTGGCCACTTTGCCGCCACAGTACCCTTTCCTGCAACCGTGTAGATTTCGTTTTGCCACCGGCTTCTTATACTTAGCCCTTTCCACTGCGTTTCTTGACGCGGTGCTTCCGGGAACTAGTCTGGCAATAATGCGTTTTTGAATTGTGAAAGCTTCGATTTCCTGTCGGCCCCCCCTGACACGTTTTCCCCTCCCCTGTCAAGGAGGTCGTGGTCCGCCAGATTCCTTCTTGGAAGGCGGTTGGCACACACCCTGCGTTTACTGCTTGGCTTGTTCCCTTCGCTGTATGTTTCCATTTTCCGGCTGGCCGATTCATCCCCTTGCCTGGTCCTCGGGCTGCTCAAGAAAAGTTCCCATTTAGGCAGTGACCTTTTTCGACTTTCCCAACGCTGTTGGACTCGGTCATATCCTTGATCGGCCGATTTTTTTTTCTTGTCCCAGGTGTAAGACGGCTTCTTTTCAGGAACATACTGAAATTTTTTCCCTTTGTCCGCGGGTGCTTCTGAAGCTTCTGAATTTCTCGTATCGTGCGGCCCTAACTGGGCCTGGAACTGTCCCTGATATTCTCCGTTACTTGAAAACGGCAAGCAGTTCATCACATCCCATAAACATCCTCTGGGCGTCCCCTTGGACCTCCCTCTTTGTGAGACGGTTTGGTGTGTCACTTATTTTCCGGATCACGTCAAACCGGTGACCTGTAGTAGGCCCCACATGTGCCCCTTAGTCTTTTAATTTTTTTTCGCAGTTCCAGATTGTTCCCCCCCCTTTTTTTTAGAAACGAATACCCTTTTCCCGCCCCCCCGCCGGCCCTCCGCCCCAGGCAAAAATATTTAATCCGATCGGGTTTCTGCCTTTCCCTTTTTCCCCCGGTCGCTGAGGGATGGCAACCTGTTCTGATTTTTTTGAGCTTCCCCCCCGAAATCGGAAAGCGCCAAGTCCAGTGCCCCTCGTGTAGTTGTTGGTCCTTCTTTTTAGATAGCTACCGCTACAACTTTCCCTTCCGGACTTGACAGCCTTCATGACATACGTTTTTCACCCGAAGACCGCCTTCCCCCTCTCCAAGTTTTTAATTCTTCCCCCCCCCCTCTCTTGAGAACTGTACTCCGACCCTTTTCGCCTCTCGCCGTCAAATCGCCCGCTGAAATACCCTATACAGGTTCACTGCCCGATCTGAGTGCGGGCTTGTGTACCATTTATTACTTGCAGGTTAAAGAGTACGGCCATAATCAACCCTCTTCAAGTCTCCCCTGAGAAACATGGTCTTCCCGCCCGTTTTTGAGCACCTTCTTGGACTTGCCGTCGTCTAGTTCCCGTTGGTTGGCTGCACCTTCTTGCCATGGAGGTCCGTCACCCTCCTTTTCCAAGTCCCCTTCCCACTGC
>Ga0179593_1538606_pt1 | contig 14860 bp, 15 predicted proteins | sample CZODoug2_1_08_16_FD_185931 | JGI IMG/M metagenome (GOLD analysis project Ga0179593, IMG submission 185931) | Vadose zone soil fungal communities from Angelo Coast Range Reserve, California, USA - CZODoug2_1_08_16fungal (PacBio error correction) | ecosystem: Environmental > Terrestrial > Soil >... | reverse complement strand
TCTTCCTTTGCTTTGGTGGATTGGGAACTGATCTCCAACCTAGGAGTGTCTTTTTTGTCCGCGAAGGAGGTTTCGTCAGTTTTCTCCCTAGCTTTTGAAGTTGACTGTATTTCCCCCTCCACCCCCAGTTTGGAAACGCAAGAATCTCCCCCCTTCCTTCTGGGCGAGATTGAATTTAGGAGCAAGACCTTTTTTTTTCTTAAGTTTTATCCTCTAAGTGGCTGATAGAGGGTTCACCAGGGAGGTTTATGTGTTTTGCCTCTTTGGCTTTCAGTCTGCAGGCACGGGAGAGGGGTTGGGATTTTTTTCCACCCCCCGCGGAAAAGCTGTTTCCTCTCCCTAACCTTCACCTTTGACTAGACCCCCCTAAGGATGCGATTTTTTTCCGGTAAGAGTGAGTATCACAAGAGAGACTTCGTGATTCCCGAGAGTTGATTCACCCACACGTCGGTTCTGTTGGCAGAGGTGCTTATTTGCGATAGGAGAATATAGTAGTTTTTTTTCACTGGGAGTCTTCTTCTAGGCTTATCCCTCTTCCAAGGGCGGGACCCTCTGCCTTGCCCCTTTGATTTGCAGATCTCCACAGGATCGTCTTTCCCAGTTATTTTTGGTTTGATTTTAAACGTCGAAGATGTAGGAAGCCCCTTTTGGTTTTTTAACGGAATTGTTTCTTTTTCCCTCCTTTTTCTCTCCTTTTTCTTGAACGGACGGTCTTCACGACTGGGGCCGATTTCCTTGAGTAGCAGTCTTTGTAGCGGAGAAGACACCTTTCTTCCGACGCGATTGTACTCTTTGTCGTCCAGGAAGTGGCCTTCTTCCCTTTTGCCTCATTTCTCCCTTTTTCTTCCAAGGCGCATGGACGGTCCGAACCTGGTAAAAGTGTGGCTTCCTTCCTTCATCCCCAATTGGACTTCCTCTACTTCCTCCCCCGCCCAACACAACTGGCGCTGCTTTTGTGAATCCTTCACTCTTTCCTTTCTTGCTGCCACAATTCATTCTTCTATGGGTGATGTTTCCACGTACCCTCGCCCCCCTCCTAATTCGCCCGTGATTCCCTTTCCAGGAAAAGAGAATCTCCTTTGAGAGCTCCCCCCTCTCTGTGCTTTGCCCTTCATCGCAGACCGAGATCGTTCTCCTGCGCGAAGCTCCTTTTTGCGCTGCGCAGTTTTGCGATGGAGACATTTCGGACCCCCCCCTTCCCTCCGGCTAATCTTTCTTGAGAGTATCAGGCGTTATTTCCCCAAAAGTGACAGCCCTGATTGTGGTCCTGTTTCACTTCCCCCACCGCTGCCGCAGGGTGTCTGTGGCAAACGCGATGGTGGCCCCCAAAAAGCTTGATCTCTGGGAAACGGACCTGTGAGTTGAAGATTAGATCAAAGACTTGATGCGTCTTTTTTTTATTTTGTTCCCCTTTTTCTGCTTTACAACCCCATTTTTTTTTTTTTAGTCCACTTTTTCAGTGATGAGCTTGACCAACCTCCCCAACACCTCAAGCGTCCAGGTGTCAACGGTCCCCTCTCCAACTTGCTATGGTCCCCTTGCGGATCCGCCGGATAAAATAACCGCACCAGGTGTTTTGGATTGCAGTCTTTCGGATATTCTCATTGTATAATCCCTATCCTTACTCCCCGGTCTCCGACGGCCTTTTTTTTTTTCCTGCCGACACCGAGTCTCCGTACCTGTCCCTCTTTCTGTGCGCGCTTGCGAGTTCTCACCTAGTTGTTTAGCTCCTGGTCACCCCTGGTAGCCTCAAAAGTCCCCCGTCCGCTCTTGTTTGTTTGTCGTTCTTGGATTGACCGGTGTTGCCCGACCTACCTGTTCCTGATCCGAGACTTGCGCGATCACTAGGTCTTGTCGACTGACTCCGAACCCCAGCCAGATTTACACCCACCGTTTTTCGTTGTGAGGAATCGATTTCCCTGTCCCCAGAGACACACCATAGGTGGCAAGCTCTTCTTCCTGTCGGGGGGCGCTTGGGTTTAGGGTGGTTTTTTTTTTTTGGGGTGGGGCGCCTGCACCCTGTCCTTGAAAACACGTTTTGTGTGGACCAAGCTGTTCATCTTTGCGCAGGTTCGACAATCGGTCGCTTTTTGAATGTTCCTATTTTCAGAAAACAACTTCCCTAAGGGGACATTGGCTGCGCACTTTTCTTTTGTTTGTGGACGTGCCTGTCCCTTGCTATCAACTTTTTTTCTAACAAGCTCGTCTATGTGGATGGCGTCCTTTTCAGTCAAACCCATTTGTACGGCCGGGCCTTTTTTTCCGTTGTTTGGCCTTTGATGAAACCCTCCAGACAGGGAGGAGACGAGATGGAGTCCGTTATTCAGTCACGTTGATCCCCTGAGGGCAGCTAATTGTTCTTTCCCCCACCAAGGCATCCTTTTTTTTCGAAGTCCAAACTCTGCGAGATGTCAGACTGAACTCTGCTGATGGATCTTGGATGCGCGCTTAGTTCTGTCTTTCGTCAAGATGCTCGTGGCGGCGGTTCCCCGAACTGACTCCCCCGGAGATCTCCATTTGTAAGATAATAAGTTTTTGGGTTCTGTAGAGCTCCTTCAGGGCCGAAGCTTATGGGTCAAACCGCCTAATTCTTTGAGAACGTCGCGTCATCCTATGATTCTCAAGCCCCATTGCTCCGTCGGGCACCCGCAGTCGCCGAATTGTACTTCGGCGTGAGCCCCAACGCTTCTTCAGGTTTTTGTTTCTGCACAACGCTGTTTCCAAGGCCTCCGCAATGTCGTCAATCAACCGTGCAGCCCAGCTCGCGCCCTCTGATTTTTTTCTTTATACTACCACTTTTCCCGCTGTGTCTGTCTCCCTTACGTCAGCTTGCCGCAAATTTCTGCTTCCTCTGCATTCTCCCACCATTCTCGCAAAGGGTTCTTTCCTGTATTATCAAGTCCCTCTCGTACCTCCCACAAAAACCCGACCCGCGCCGCCCCCCATTCCCTCTTTCTGGGTAACCCTCTTGTTCTGCAAACCCCTAGCGGATTCCCTCTTTCCCCTCTCCCTTGCCACGCTTGACTCCCACCCCAACGTGGTACCTCAGTTTATTTTTGCAGTTTTTGTGGAAGACAACTCCCCCCCCCGAAGCCATCTCGCAAATTTCTTCTGATAGGTTATCTCTTCCGTTATCGCACACGCGAAGTCCTCGAATCGCCATTAATTTCGTGATGGCTCGCTGTACTGATGGAGACGCAGAGCTCGGAAAGTCTTCGGCGAAGTGACTTATTCACTTTTTTTAGTACAGCGAAAGGAAAAAATCCCACACAAAGTATCCGCCATCGGACTTGGCCCACTTTTGCCTCCATGTTTCTTACTCGTCCTCGTCGACAATTTTCCCCATTTCAAACCTCTTGTGTCCCCCCCATCAGAGACATGTTCAGGAGAGAGAGTTCTGTCTACACCCAGTTGCGAGAGTGTCTTACACTCTTCCGACGAAATAAGAACTCGATCGCCAATACCCACTGAGAACTGCTGCTTCGTCCAGTCTAAATCATTCTACCCGGGCCTGTCCCCTCCCCCTCCCCCCCCCAAATCCTCAGTGCGTTTCCTTGTCCGTCAGGCTTCTATAGAGCTCAAATCCCCCTTCTACAAAGTGCGTCTTAGAAAACCATGCAAAAACACCCCCTCTCAGCACGTCTTGTAATCTCCTCAGCTTCACCGGTACTTGAACAGCTCACTTTATCCCCCCCTCGTCTTTGGACCTTCCCACATAGCATGGGCACAGAAAAAAATGTTAGTTCAGCGGTTGCAGTTCTTGTACCCACCTCATGCTTCAAACGTGTGTTCAATCCGCCTTCAATTTTTTTTTCCCCCAGCGTTACTAAGGCTCGTAGGCCGCCTGTACCTGATTAATTCCCAATCCGCTCCCTCTCCCCCGCTGCTTTCTCTCTCTCGGGTTCGCTCGCTTCAGGTCCGGGCCCCGTCTCCTTCGGGGAGCACTATCAGTTCACTATTCTCTTTAGGTTACCTCGAGATGGCGTTTTTAGAGCGCTGTACGTCCACTACCCCACGGCCTCTTGATGTGGCAGGAGGTTCGAAAAAACCCCCTGCCCCCCTAAGGATTACCGCATCGCAGTCCCATACGTTTTTTTTGAGGTCATTCCGTATGTGTCCCCTTTCTTTTTTGTACTGCTCCCACCCAACTTTTTTGCCCGGTGCGCCGTATCCTGCAGAAGCGTTTTTATGTGGCGCTTCGCTCTCTTATGACTAGAGGGTCGGCCCCAAGGCCCCTTCCCCCCGAAACAGGATTTCTCAAAATCTCCCGCAGCTTTTTCTTCCTTAAGTCCGCTGCTCAATCCCGAAGGTAAAGCGGCCCCTATTTCCCCGACCCCCCTCCACGAGGACGCTCTGTCATTTCGGTCCAAGAAAAAGTTCTTCAACAATTTTCCCCCTCTTCCAATCTTCGACTTTGAACGTCTCGTGGACGAAACTCCAACCCAACAAAACTCCTAACTACTGTTTGATTTTCTGCAGCTGCTGTTAGTTCCTGTCTTTTTTCTGCACCCGCCCTTTTCCCGGCGACCCCACTTCTCGGCGAGCCGACTGCTCCGTGTTGTCCCTACGTAGTCAGTTATCCGCCCCAATTCCCCCTCCCCTCTTCCACCCTCACGGCGTTTTTTTTTCACTTTTTCCCCCATTTTCTTTAGCACTCCCCCCCCGCCATTCATTTGGGAAGTCTTCCTTTTTCCTACTCCCCCCCCCAAAGCTCTTTTTCCTCGAAGTTTCGTTTCGCTCTTTCACTCTTCCAAAGCCTGCGTTTTGTTGAGTACTAACCCACCGCTCCCGAACGCCACCACTTTGCCTTCGCCCAAAGCCTCACATCCCCCTCCCCCTTTCACACATCTTCGGATCTCCCACTGCTTCTGCCCTCAAATTTTTTCGTTAAAAACTCAAGGTGCGTCCTGCCCATTCCTCTTGTCCAAATCATACCTCATTTTTCTCGGTTGACGTTTCACTGTTGGGCTGGTGATATAACACTTTTTTTTTTCCAAATTCCTTCAATCAAACCACGGAGGGTCGGACGACTCGGGAGTTTTTCCAGTTCCTTGTTGGAGAATGGTTCCCCAACCCCACAACTTCACCCCCTTTTTTCTTTTCTGTTACTCCTCTGGTTGTTGTTTTTTTTTTGATGAGATTTTCTCTTCCTTGGTGGACTTGGCAACGTCCAACGAAGTGGGAGTGAAAAATGTTTTTTTTCCCCCCCAGTTGAGGTGGACTTCCTTTTCTCCTAATTCATTTTTTCTCTCCTCAGGAGGAACCTTTATCAACACCCCCCTTTCAACGGCAAGTATCTCCCCATGAAGTCTGGTTTCTCTCTTCTGACAAGCTAGCCGCGACGATAAGCACCCGGTGACTCCTTTGACCAGACTTGGGGCAAGCCGTTTACTTTTCTTTTATTTTCTTCGGTGGTTGACCTTTCCTCCTGCGAGCAAAGGGCGACGTGTGCCTTTTGCTGGGAGCGTGGATCGGAAGTACAACCCCGTTTGGAGGGCACCTGCGACTTCCTAGGGACAAGAGGTGAGATTTCATTCTTTGAGTTAGGACGCTTCCCCGCGCCCTCAACCAGCGCGGCTCCGGCGTTTTGTCTGAGATTGCAACCCCCCCCTCGGTTTGACAATTCCTTTTCTTTTCCTTTTGCATGCTAACGACCCCGAATCCCGAGGAAGAAAACACAGTGCTCAGGCGGGCCTTCCTGCGTCCCGCCGCCGCGTCCTTCAGGGGTGACTCGAAGGACTCCCCTTTTTATTCGCAAGCTAAGGGAGTTCGTCTCCTGTAAACTCTCCGTTTCTCTCCGATGCTTCGTCCTTACAAGGGTTGGGGATAGCTACGGGGCTTGGATTGGAGTGCGTCCTTTCTTTTCGGCAGATCTGTGCTTTTTCCTCGATGGTCTCTTCCCTTATGAGCCAGCGGCGCGACAGAACTAAAATTCTTCCCCTTCTCCCTCGATTTTAATCAGTGGTTCGAGTCCTTACTCTCTGGCCGACCTGCTTCTTCATCTTCACGGACGGGGGGATATGTTTTCCCCGTTCTTTCTTACGGCGCACCTCAAAAGTTTTTGGAGGTTTCCCGCCATGTTTCCTTCTCTAATGCAATCCCTGTGCAACACCCACCTTTTGGCGTCGGATAGTGCCTTCTCCTTTTTTTTTTTTTTTTTTTTTGTGGGTTGTTTTTTTCTCGTTTTCTTTAGAGAGGGAGATAGTTCTTTTCTTCCCCGACCCATGAACATTCCTTCGGACGCTGGGTGTTTGACGTACTCGTTCCAGATTCCGTCCCGCGTCAGCATGTCGTTACACCTCCTTTATGTTCCTTGCCCTTTTCCCCCGGCGTCACCTGAGCGAACCCTACCCGATCAGAGAGAAGAAGGCAGTTTTCTCCTTCGATTTAATTACGGGCTAGACTTACCTTAGAGCGAGATCTTCCCTGTATTCGTTGCTTTCCACCCCCTTTTTTTTGCCCCAACAGCCTGAGGTTCCCCTTTCCACCTCGGCACAGGTGTCTGCTGCGTCCATTTAGTCCAACCGGAACTCTTCTGTCACGGATGGGCCACCAAGTTTTTCTCAGGGGTCCGCTGAACTTGACTTACTTTTACAAGACGGCGGCTTGGCTTGATTTGTGGAATGTTTTTCATCTCCATCCAATGCCCTTTGAATTGATAGCTTTCAACTTGAACCCTCAAACAGCAAGCGCTGGCGCCCATGCCGGCCATCCTGAAGAAGATTTTCCCTTTGAATCGGAAGGCCCGCACCCTTTTACTTGCCGGTCCTTCGCATGTTTTATGGAATGAATCGACTTTCAATCAAGAGCTTAGACCCCCTCCCCCGACTTTCCCTAACCTGTCTTTTTATGGACTTCCAGACTTTCGAATTTTTTTCGTTGTAGCGTCTCTCACATTAACCCATGAGAGCACGAACAGTACCACGTCCGATTGTGTCGGCTATTGGGTGCCCTTTTCTCCTTTGGTGCCTCGGGTTTTTTGCCGTTTTTCACCCTGCAGTTGATCCTGTCATCCGAACTTCTCTCAGTCCCCCCTCCGAGGGCCCCCTGATGGAGCGATTTTTGAATCCCTTAGGCAGTGGCCCCGATGACGTGCCTGTTTTTTGAATCGTCGTTGCGTAAATTCAAAAATCACGTTTTGGAAGCGCTGCTTGATCGCGGTTTCCGGGTCCCGTTTGATCCCTTTCAACTGGATTCTTGCCCACACTTGTGTTCTCAAGACCCGAAGCGCGATTTTCGATATCTGACCCATTTGCATGAATTTATTTTCTTCCTTCTAACACGGCTTAATTTCCTCTCTGTCCCTGGGGCGCCTTTATGGTTTTTTTTTTCCGTTGTCCGGCGATGGACTCGCTCCGAGTAAGAAAAAAGGACTGCGGTTGAGACGCTTTTTTTGATGTCCGATGATTGCAAGAACCTTTTCCTTCCTCCGCGAGCAGGAGAATCCCTCTCTCTGTGGATAGGTATCCAACTCCAGTACCTGCGTCTGTACTTTTGTCGGCGGTGACAGACAGTGCATGGCTTTGGGCATCTCCCTTGGGAAGACCGCATACCGATTCCTCCTTCCGAGTAAAGAATTCGTTTTAGGGTGTCCCCTCCGGAAGCGTGGATTTCTCTTTCGGTTAGCTCGATTACCAGGGTTTTCCCGAAGTTAACCGCTGTTCCTTCTTTTGACTCCAATGGATTCGAATAAGAGACTATCTTAGTTTTTTTTTTTTGTCGCGCGATTTTTAGAATCTTGGTCCCCCCTCTCGCCCGCGTAATCCGCCTTTCAAACTTCGACCTGGAGAAATCGCCCCCTCAACCACTATCCATTTTCCCCTTTAGTACCCGCGGAACTTTTTTTACTTCGCCAGTCGACTGCCCCTTTATCGCGATTGTGGGCACTAAGCAAATCTTTCATTCCTTGCCTTTCCCAGAGCGCCCTTGCTCCGCTTATGCTCATGGCATTTTAATCCAGTCCACGATAGGCTCGATGACGCCTCCATCCCTATGCCTCCCACCATTTCTGCTTCCGGCACAACCTCTGCAATGACTCCTCGTACTAGGATTTTCCCTAATCCCAATTCGTCCATTCCCACCCTACCCTCCCGCCCCGAAATCTCCAGCGGGTTCTTCTTCATTTTCTTTTGACCCCTTACCTCGTCCCCGATTAATACTTACTGCGCCATCTTCCTGTCTGATCCCCCACCCAAAGTTGGTCCTCCATCCCTTTGATAAAGGTGTACCCCCAGAGAGACCACCCCCTCTCATCGCGCTGCCATCCTCTTATCTTCATCTCGGAAGGGCCCAACACCGGTCAGCTGACTGAAGCTTCTTCCCTAGTATGGCCTTTCGATCCTACATCTTCCGCTTCTTGGCGCCTTCCTTCTCCTTTTCCCTGATTAGGTCAGGACTCGGTAGTGTGACGTCCAAACCACACCTCGGCAAGGACCCTCACCCGCCAACAGATAAGCAATCGTTCCCCTGGAAGGTTAATTTTACTCTTGCCGCTACCAGGTTTCAACTACCCGGTATGTCACTGGGGTGTCTCTTTGGGACCGGCTCGCATCCCTCTGGACGTGGAGCCCCCTTGGATCTCCCAATCCCTCTCGGGCTTTCTTTGAGAAGATAACTTACGCTATCCCTCCCCCCCCTCGAAGGACCGGAATATTCCCCAAGTTTTTCCCCCTGATTAAAGGTGATTCCTCCGGTCTATTTCATTATGGCCTTCAGTCCTTCGAGTGGTTTTCTTTGGTCAGGTCTTCTAGTTGGCCAGCTCAAATCAATGCAGCTCAAGTGCTCCTCCTGACGAAAAAAACCACAACAGCCGACCGCCCTAGTTTTCTCCGGATTCTCAGGACAAGGCTCCACTTGGTTCACCAGCCGAATTATTCTCCCCTCTTGAGGGAAATTCCCCCTCACATGTTGTGAAGAAATCTCCCCCGTCTAGACCAAACCTCTTGCTCAAACTTTTTCTTAACTCCGCCTCACCTCTCCTAACTCCCTTTTCTTAACGACTTCAGTCGGACGCCTCCATTAAAGACCTGAGTATCCCCCCCAATTATCCTGAGGCACCTGAGCTTCTCGATTCTCGATTCCTCGGTTAGATCACTTTTTAACGTTTCCTTGAAAAACTCTCTCCCAGAGTTCATAGCTTGGAACTCGAATTACAAAGGTCCGTTCTTCGCTTCTGAGTTGGTCGTACCCCCCAAGATTTGGCCTTGCAAAAAGCGGTCCTCTCTTAGGGAAAAGAGAAGACTCTCACGAAACGTGTTGCGGGTCTTCATTTCTCTGCCTCCCATTCTTAAGGAAGCACTCCCCCCATTTTTTGTGATTGCCTCCCCCTCAATAGAAAATAGACTTCTCTTTCAAGAATCATGACGAGAATTGCCCTTTCCTTCTTCCTACCACTGATTTCCCATATGTCGGTTCCGTTATTTCCTTCCCTCGTGAGCAACCTCTCTCCTTACGACAATCCCCGATCCCCAGCTTTTCCATTTTTGCATCTGAAACCCTCCCGTCGGCCCCAAGGACCCTTCCGATTCGTCCTCTCCCTTTCGGGGGGTTTTTCGCATCCCTATTTTCAAGTGAAACTACGCCACCCCTCTTGCGAGGATGTGCGTGACCGTCCCCCTGATTATCCCAACCTTTTCCGCCCTCCCCAACTCTGAGTTTCTTAGTGCGCGGAATAAGTTTCTATTTTGATTTTCAGTGTCCTTCTCCGACAGTCCCTACAACTTCTTCCAACATCCCCCCCCTCGTGTTTGCACTACTCTCCCTCCCCGATTCCTAGAAGGGTTTCCCCCTTCCCAATAAATAACCACACTCTCCCAAATCTTATGTCCTCCCTTTTACGGTTCGTCTCCCCATCGGTCCCAAGCCCCGGTTTTGCTTAATTCCTCCCAGTCCCGAAAAGCTTCTTTCCGTCCGTCTTCCCTACCCCAAACCGCCGGCCACACGAACCGCCTTTTGACCCCCCCTATATACAGGAACGTGCGTATCAAGCGTTAACGGTGGGTGGGGTTTTTTCTCGGCACTAGCTTTCCTCACTCTCCGCCCCATACCTTTGGGTAGATTTTTCTTTTTCCCTTTCTTTTCTCCTACCCCTTGGTTGAATTCCTTCCCCTGCGTCGAAACAGCCTACGACCCCCCATTGCCCTTGCTGGCACCTTTTTTACCAAGTTCCTTTTCACGTTTCCCCCCCACTCGTTTGTCTTCATGTTTGCCCCCTTCCCCACCCCCCATCCCTCTACATTCTCTTACTCCGATTTTTTGAGACATGTAGATTTTGTGTTCTTGACCGCTCCAACGTGTCCCGAACGGGGTCCACTTCTTCCAGGTTGACTCGAAGGGTCGTCTTGATTGCTACACCCGTTTTTTTCTCCGCTTTGGAAGGAATCTTACTTTTTTTTTTTTTCTTTTTTTTTGTTTTTTTTTTTTTCTGCAAGTTACCGCAACATTGAAAGGTCCAAAGACCTTCTACGAAGTTCTGGTTCCGGATGAGTTACCTCCTATCCCCGAATTTTGCACCCCTTTTTCCTCTCCCATGAGGCCAGCTATTTTCCAATTTGGATCAAGGGAGGTAGGGGGGCGTTTTACTGTCGAGGCAAGCGACGTTTTCCCCGGTCGGTTTGTTTTGGATTTTTTTGATCGCCTTCAGAATCACAACGTTTCCTTTCGAAATCTTTCGAGCCTACCCTTAAACTGCCTCAGGACACTACTTGGGCGATTTTTCTTGGGTCTGTGCAACACTGGCTGGAAATTACCCCACCAACGCCAGTGTCTGTGGGCCTCTGTGATGGATTTGCGAATCCCCGGTCCTTCTACTTAGACTCACCCCGTTTTTCTCCAGGCTGTGGTAGCGGCTACTTTTCGGGCTTCGTTTTGATAACCTGTGATTTAATTTGCACGTTCCCGCAGATCTCCAATTTTAGCGGCTGACGGAGTTTTATTGCGTTTCGTCCTCTCCTTTTTCTCCCCTTTCCTCCGTAAAGGTCTTCACGTGGATTTTTTTTCTCTTTTTTCGAGCAGCCTAGCTGACATTTCTCCCCGAGTCGTTTCCCTTTGCCCATTCGGATGTCTCCTCCTTTTCCCTGAATTGGCCGCTGACGTCGCTGAATCTTTTTGACCCGTTTTTTAAGACTTCTCTGATTGCGGGCTCTCTCTTCGATGCCAGGGTCATTTGAAAAGCGCGGCCTCTCAGGGAGTCTCCTGGCAACAGACCCGCGGACAACTCTGCCCCGAACCCCCTTTGCGCTGGAAGAAAGGTATTAGGACCCCTTTTAAGTGTCTTTTCTGACCTGCCCCCCATCACCTTTCCAGTCGTCTGGTTCGATGTGGTAGTACCCCGCGCGAGTGTCTTTTTGCAGACCAAGCTCCTCTCGACTCTAGTTCCTTCCCCAAGTTTTTCTTTTTTTGAAGGACTCTCCCGGATCCTTGATCCGCGAACGACACGTGGCGCGGACGTGTGCGATTTCGCACGACAAAGCCTTCCGAGGTCCTCGGGCTCTTCCGCTCGTAGTTTACGTTCCCCAGGTGCGGAGTTCCCCACTGTTCTGCCTCCGCTGGTCGTCCCCCTCCCCTTGGAGCCACCTTGCGTAGACAGGTAGGTTTTACTTCAAGGGCTCTTATTGATAATTCGCTTCTGTGCACCTTTTTGGACGCTGGTGTAACGATTCTTCAGGCTTGCGGATCCTGTTTTCGCAAGTCACTCATTTCTTTTTTTGCTTTCAATAGAGACCTCTGGCCCATCACCTCTCAGGATGTCCCTCTCCCTGGCCCTCAACATCCTGCTGCCGGATCATCCTCTTTTGCACCGTTAGAAGAGTCCGATCGCAGGTTTGTGAAATTCCGTATTTTCGCTGCCCATGTCCTGGGTTTCTGCCTGCGATCCCCTTAATTGATGTGCCGATAGCCTCAACTTCCCCCCCCTATTTTCCTCAATCTTTTCCCTGAGGAGACTCCCGCCCTTTCCTTTCGACGACCATTCACGTCGATTGCTGATCGTGTTTTCTAGTGGAGTCATTGTTCTACATTCTTTTTTCTGGGGACCCACGTTAATTCAAGTAATTAGCGCTTCTTTCGCCAAGCTCGGTACTCGATCACCTCAGCGCAGCACTACCCAGGAACATGCCCGATTCCCTCTGCTTGAAGTTTGCCAGACACCCCCGATTATTTCAGCGCTTCTCTCTGCCCGCTGCGTTTTCTTCCGCCGTACCTGCGAACCCCCTTTTCCCTGGTTTTGTGACAGGTATCGGCTCATAAAAGGAGGCATCCCCCCTTCAAGCTCTAATTTTAGTTTATTCATTAGAAAGAGTTTCCAAAGAAGAGTTACCCTTTTCGGGCGCACTCTGGGCTTTCTGTACGTTTTACGAGATTTTCTTGGAGGTTAACCGAACCCCCCCTTTCTTTTTCGAAATTCGAATTTGACGCAGACGAATTTTCTTTTCCTAGATCTCGTCTTCCCTCGATAGTCTGCACTTTTTCCCCTTCTCCAGATTTCCTCCTCGGTCTAGCTGGAGTATCCCCCCGTCGGGAAAGTAACACACCCTTAGAGATACTTGAGTGGCGAACCACTGGCCTCCTGTACCCCCTTCACGTTGCGGATTCGACCGTGAGCGCCTGATTGATTGCGCTGCTCGCGATTTACCGACTCCCTTCGATTAGCTGCCGATTGGACGGCCTTGATTCGCGAGGTCAGCAGTAGCTTTTTTTCCAAGTACCTTGGGGGGGGTTAGCGAGCTCTTTCCGGCGCCCTCATAGTTTCTGGTTTTGCGCATTCGTAATGGGCTTCCGGGTCTCGTTCATTCCCCCCCTCTATAAGCTCCATCCGCGCCTCTCCTCGGCCAACGCATGTCGACTGAATGGGGATCCCCAAGTTTCGCCGTCAGAGACGGGGGGGTTGGTTTGTTCGGGCCCCCTTTTTCCCCGCCGTTTTGCTGCACTTTCTTCATCACACCCCATCGATAGTGTAGGGGGGTTCCCTTTTTTCGCACCCCGCGCCGCCGGGTGACCATGCCTGAGTATGGATGTTAATACGGAAATCACCCAAGCTTCCTCCTTCCGACTCCCTTTGGTTTCCGGATGCTCTTTCCCTCCCTCAACTCACCCCTTTCAAAAAGTCAACACGGTCCCGCATGTCCATGTCTTCGGGTTAAAAATATTGTGCTTATGTTTACCCCAGTATTCATGAATATTGGTGGACCTTCCTTCCTTTCCTGCGCCCGCAATTCTGACCTGGAAACCCATTTCATTTTCTGTTCCCACAGGCCTCTACCCCGACAGCATCTCTCTTTCCATCCTGTATCTTTTATATACTTCAAGGTATCGCCCGCGATCCCCTTCCTCTCTAGAAGCTTATGTTCTTTCTTCCCCTTCATGAGATAGGTCCAGATCTAAAAGTAAGAGTCTGAGGACTCATCGCGCGCGACTGTATTTGGAGAGTTTCCTGGAACTCAACCCCGAGGTCCTCGGACCGTAATACCCTCCTAAGAACCCAACCTAAGAAATATCACTTGACTTTTTCTTGCTCCATTGTTCTTGAATCGGCTCGCTCGTTTCCGGACATGTGAAACCCTTCCAAATCCTGCATTATTTGGCCCCCCCCCTCTCCTTCCCCCCGCGAGTATTGAGCGGTTAGGTGACAATCTCGCTGGTCTTCCCCTCCCTGGTTCACTTTTTTGAAACGAATCTCTTCCCCTTGCCAGACCTTGATCCTCCAACAATGGAGCCCTCTGTCTTCATCCGCCAGGTCTCAATTCCCTTTTCATCTGGTCAGGCCATCCCCCTGAGTTTGCATGTCTTTAGTCCAATGAGGTGGGCTCCCAGAATGAAAAACATTTTTCCCCCCCTCCTGCCCACATCTCCGCGTCTTGCCCTTCTTCATCTCACCGGCAAGTTCACCGCTTTAGAATTTCTAAATCCCTGCTCACGTTGTGAAACCTTCCACCATCTTCTGTTTGAGCTTTTCCCCTTCCCCCTTGGGCCGCCTTGACTCAAAATTGGAACTACGACCTTTGACCGCGAACTACTCTCGTCTCCCGAAGGTGTCCGTCCCCCCCGGCCCTTACGAATGTAGGTAGACAATATAACCCAGCGCACTGATTTCTCGCTTCTCGACCCCGGTTTTTTTTCTTTTCTACGCACATTTGGTGAGACTTACATTCCTTTTTTATTTAATGTCACTCTCTCTCAAAGTGGCGGTCACCGCGCTGTGGTACCCACATCACCCATCGGCCCTCTGTGGCACCCCCTTTTATCTATAGATTGCCAAGCTATCGCGCTCAGAAACGTTTTTTTTTTGTGCGTATGTTTTTTAGGCCTTTCCCTCCCCCCCTTGCCCCACAACTTGCCAGGTGCGTGACCGGCTCGAGTGACAGCCCCTTGGAGTCCTTCTCGAATTTTGATTTTTCCTCCTCCTAAATAAGAGCAGATTCCAATTCATCCTACCCCCAGGATTCACATTAGATGCCACGTACTTTTGTCGCTTAACGAAGAGGAACCTAGGTGCCAGCCTCGAAAACCCCCCCGCTTCCTTTCATTTATGTGAACACTTCCCCCCTCCCCTGAGACCGTCTTCTCCCAACTTCCTCGCAGGAGTGTCTCTCAATCACTCCAAAAACTAATCCGCCTCTTCCTGTGCGAATCTGCCCTCCCTGTGCGTCCCGTAAGGCTGACCCCCCCTCCTTTTTTTTTCAGGCGCCAAGTCATCTGAAGGATAAAGTGTGTTTGACGTGACGTAGATCTTCTCGGCTTCTTCTAAGACCTTCAGACCTTTCTCACGGCGTGTTTTCCCCATCCTGATCTGGCCAACCGCTCTGCTTTGTTCTCCCCGCAGTTTTTCCTTTTTTTTTCCACCTTCAACATCCCCAACTGCCCA
>Ga0179593_1456070_pt1 | contig 14860 bp, 13 predicted proteins | sample CZODoug2_1_08_16_FD_185931 | JGI IMG/M metagenome (GOLD analysis project Ga0179593, IMG submission 185931) | Vadose zone soil fungal communities from Angelo Coast Range Reserve, California, USA - CZODoug2_1_08_16fungal (PacBio error correction) | ecosystem: Environmental > Terrestrial > Soil >... | reverse complement strand
TTATTTTGACCCTCCCGATTTTTCCAACAGGTTCCCTCCCTGAAAGTTTTTCTGTCGAGGTGGACATTTTTGATGTGAGCGCCCTCTTGAGATCAGCAGAAACCTTTTCGTTTACTGATTTCTTTGGACACTTCACCCTTTTTTCACATCCTTTTGCCGCACCCCGGCCTAGAAGATGGCACGGAGTTTCTCTTTAAACTTTATTTTCACTATAGCCTTTCATTGCCCCCCGATCTTTTTGCTAGGGCGACCCATCACTCCTGCTACCCGATCGTTTTTTGGAACGGTGTTCCGTTTTTTTGAACCAGACCCTCTTGACCCTCCCTCCTCTCTTTCCCCCCACATCTACTTCGTCTGGCCGTTCCCTTCCCAAAGTTCTTTCATTTCGGCGAGAATTATTTTTCCAAATGTTTGGATGGTTGAAGAGGTTCGAACTCAACCCAGTTTGTTCACTTCCCTCCCCCCCGTTTCGTTTGTGGTGTTTTCACTTAAGGTTTTCTTGAAAGAACTTTTATTACCGAAACCATTTGCTGCCATTTTCGCGTTTTCTAGAATGAGTACGTTTGTTGCGAGATGCCAGTTGTTCCAAATCAAAGGGCCGTTTGGATTTTACATGGCTCTTAAAGTGCACTTTTTAAAATGTCTTTTTCCACTCTTTCCGTTGTAGTCGCCGCCTCTACACCCCCAAATTTTTTCAAACTTTTGAAAGGATATCCCCCCATGTCTTCTCGTCCCCGTGACTTCCCAAAATCCAACTTCCCCGATGAGCCCACCCCCCCCCATTCTTAGGGCCGGGTAGCTAGTATGCGTCTATTTTTCTCGGTCGGCCCTTAACCCGGATTTCCGGCCCTTCTTTCTTAAATAAAGGGCTACTCAAGAGTCATATAGTTCGGTGCGTTCCTCGTTCCACGCCCCCCCTCCCTCACTCCCTGGCCAAAGATTACCCTTTTTTTTTTCGTTCACCCCCCGCGGTATAGTTTCTTTGTACCCAAAACTCGATGATCTTTCCTCTCGTTGGGTTCTTTCCGATTCACCACCTTTATTGATTTCTCTATTCCTCATTTGAGCTACTGATGCGTTTTCTGACAACAACCGGAGGTCTGCCCCTTGTTATCCCAGAGTGAACGTTGGCCCAAAGTGGCGCACCTACCTTTGACGTTTTACACCCACTTGCTTTTTGGATTAGATTAGGCCCCTTTACCCCCCCACTCCCCCTCACCAACACAACTTCCCCTGTGGAGTCCCTACAAGTCTCTTGCATCCTTGGGTCTGACCCTTTCCCTTGGATGTGACACCTGGGTTTGTTACGTTTTAAATGTAAGACCCACCGGTAGTTGTGGCCAATTTTTTTTTTTCTCTTTGACGGTCAAAAAGTATTTGGTTGATTCCCCCTGCGGATTTATCCCCCCCTTCAACTCTTCCTCGATGTTGCTGGTTTTTTGACCTGGCGTACCTCGAATACGCCGCCCCCCCCCGTCTTTCCGTCTTCTCCCTCCCGCAATCTTTTAGCTCGTGCTTTTCTCCAACGCTTGTTTTGCCTTCCTCTTTCCCCCAATTGTTGATGATTTCCAAGGTCGCAGTCCCCTTTGGAAGTGCACCCCCAAACCGTCGATTTTTTGCTTTTTCCGGTTCCCACACAGACCTGCATTCCCCTCCCCACGACGTCACACCAGAGTCCCCTGTTATTTCCCCTGCCCTTTTTTTTTCTATTTTTTTTTTCAGTCAGAGTTCAATCAGTTGCTTGCTTTTTATTGGGTTCATCACTCCCCTTCCTTTCCTTCCCCTTATGGTCAGCTTCAAAAATTTCCCCCGTAAAATGGATTTCCCCGCCACCACTTCCGACCCGGCTTAACTACCCCCCCCACAACGAATTATTTCTCCCACCTAAACCTTTGAGCGACGCGTTCCTCGTACCCCCTTCCGACTCCCAGTGTGTGCTGTTGAACTCTCTTCCTCGAGCCAAGCAAGAAAACAGAATTCTTGCCCGGTGCCCGCTATTGGTTTGTGTGAAGTCCCCTTTTCCTCTTCAATCCTCGAGCTCTGGTCCCCCAGATCATCTTCAATGTGGTTTTTCTGTGTTTTCCAGTTCTCCTTCATTCGCTTTCATGGATCGTGGTGAGTTTATGTTGCGTAACTGCCGCACCGCCAAAGTTTTAGGAAGACGTCTTCCCAAAGCTTCCGTTAATTCCTATTTTTTTGAAACTTGTAGAATCGGTAGTTTTTGTCGCCTTCTCCTTTTTTTGACCAAGCCCACCCCCTTTGGTATCTAATCTTTTTCGCCGTCCTATCTGTCGAGGCGGTTCTATCCTAATAGCGTCCTTTTTCTCGGTTTACCGTTTAAACCTCCCTCCCCCTCTTTCTCTCTTTCTCCTCCCTTGTGAGCTTCTTCAATCGGTTATACCCTTTTGTAACGAAGACAGGCTTCGATATAACGGGCCACGTGCGGCAATCCCGTGACACACGGACCTGCGCCCCCATTCTCCTTTCCTTTTTTTTCACCAGGCCCTTCCGCACTTCACAAGAATTTTGCCGCTTTGTACATTTCTTTCAACTCATGACCACTCCACCACGCGCAAGTATTCCGGACCGCGTTCAATGCGTTGGGCCGGCAGCCCCTCTTCTCCCAACACTTTACCTCACCCGTGGAACGTCTCTTCCAGGCGCCACTGGACAATTTAAACTTTGAATGCCGTACATTGGCTAAACGCCTCGTGCTTTTTCCTTGCAAAAGGGGCTTCCTTCCACCCCCGGATCCCAGGGCCTCCAGTAGTTTCGGCCTTTTTTTTTGATCGCGTCTACCCCCTCCAACCAACCCCTTCACCGAAGTCCCTCATACGCGGCGCGCAACCTTGTTCCCGGTGGGCCCATAGTTTTTTTTTCGTTGACTAGCCGTTACCCGGTTCAGTTGGTTCTCCTACTATTTTTCTCTTTTTTCCCGTATTGCCCTTACCCGAAGGGTTTCTCCCCCCACCAACCTGTGTCTTCCTTTTCCACTTTTTTGATGGCTCTTCTCCCCAGCGGTTTCCTTCTTTTTAGGACACTTTCAGGGCGTTTCATTGAACTCTGTGTTCCTTTCTCCGCCCTTTCACACCCTCTGTACCCGGTCTGTTTGACCTTCTCATGGGGACCGGCTACTGCCAGCAGTTCGTTTGACCAAGCTTTGCCCAAACCCCATCGATCACTTCTTTCCCCAACCCCGATCCTCTCCCGGTTTGTCAGGATATACCGTAAGTTTTTATTTTTTTTTTATCCTGAGGATTGGTTCCAATAAATTACCCAGACAAAATTCAGTAAGAGTTTCCGCGGCCCCCTTTGCCGGTTCTAATCCTCCCCCTCTTCCCCTGCGCTCCCCCACCGTCTTTTCAAGTCTCCAGTATCACCCCCCCCCCTTTGGAACACTTCCCCACGGTAGATGGATGGCACCCTTGTGTCTCGCTCGTACTAGAGACTCCCCCAAAGGTGTCATTTTTTTCTCACAGCCCGTGTACTTGGGTACCTCCTTTTTCACGTCGTATCAAAACCGCATATTTTTTCAACGTCGCCTGCCGGATTCATGTCTGTTGTGCGTTCTCCTTCTCCCATTTTCCCCTCCGTTTTTTACGCCGCTCCAGGGTCAGGGCTTCCCAGGAGCTAGATTCCCCCACTGACACTTGGATTTTCCCCATTCAAATCTTCCCCCCCCCCTCCTTTTGCGCGGATTCAATTCGTTTTTGGTACCCATTTCCCCACTATCCCACCATTCCTTGCTGGTTCCAAACCAGGTTTTAAGATTTCTCCCCGAGGGTCAGCTTTTCCCTGTTCCTGACTTTTTACCCACTTCCCCCTCTACCTACGCTGGACGGCTTTCCGACGGAGTTGAAACCCTCCCCCAATACGATGGATTCGCCTTGGTATGTCCCAGTTCCTCTCGCACGCCAACTACAGCTACCTTGCCCCTGAATCCTGTTGGTTGAGCAGTCTCTGGCCTGTCCCCTTTCTTTGTGGGCCTCTCCCTGGAACTGCTTGCATTTTCCGAGGGGAATCCTACCTGTCCTGGGTCTATTGGAGGCGGCGAACAATTTCCATTTTTTATATACCCTACGTATGTTCACAACTTTCCCCCTTCATACTCAGGAATCGGAGCGCCTTTTCCATTCATCTATCGCGGGACCCCTTCTCTTTTCGCCACAGCGGGCCATTCATTTCACGTTGAAACCACCTCAGTTCGTTTACCCTTTTCTTTCACTCCCCCCGGCCTTTTTCCCCCCCCCACTCACATACTGTTTTCTTAGCCCCCACTCCTGTTTTACGTTCAAACCTCTTAACCCCCCTTTCCCCCTCACTTTACGTTCGCGACATGACAGTTTGGGAAATTTGTCTTTTCGTACAAACCTTCCAGAAGTTTGACCCGAGTATTTTTTTGGCAGCTGTCGGCCCCAGCCTCACTTCACCTCTTGTTCTTTTCCCCCCCCACCCTTCGGGTACCCTTTACCAAAACCGAGACTTGTTCATATGAGTTCTTCGGATCGCCCCAGGCCCCAGGTCTATTGTCCCCTGTCCCCGACTTTCCCACGTTACCGAGACTCCAGTGCCCTTCTGCGGATTTTTTTGCCTCCCTCGCTGTTCAAGAATGTTTTTCCCCGCACTCAACAGTCATCGTCCCGCATGAGGTTTGTGACTCTTTTTTTCGCGTTTTCTCCCCACATCCGCCACTGCAACAACCCTATCCCTTGTTCTGTGAAAAGCTTACCTTAGTTTTTTGCCAGTTTTCTGTTTTCCGCTCCTTCCCCCAATCTCCTTCCCTCTCCTACGTTCCTTTTTTTTTTTCTTTTCATTTGACTCGAGCTTTAGCAGGTACAGCACCTTAAATCCTTCACGCTTTTTTCTAAATGACCTTCTCGGGGGGACCCTTTGTGCTGTGAGGCGAACTTTTCCTGAGATCAGTTCGCAACTCCCCTCCGGTCCTGCTTACTTTGTGTTGCTTTTCCCGCGCCCCTTTTGACTCTTGTTGGGATTTTTGAACCGTCCCGCTTGGTCCTGTCGTTCTATGGCAACTTTTTGACGTTCGCCGGTTTGGTTTTCCCCGCTCTCCGGTTTTTTTTTCTTTCCGCTCCCCCTCATCCTGATTGATGTTTGTTTGGCAAGGTTTTCCCTCTTTTTGTGGTCGACCCCAAGCCAGACTTCTATTTCGCTCTCTTGCCCCCAAGGTCAATTTTTTTCCCGTCCTTACAAAGTTCCCCTTTTCATTTGCCGGCCACTTTTTCCCCCCCAGTTCGTCTGGTTTTGTGACCTAGTAGAAACTAACCCCGTGGCCACCCTTCCTCTCCCTGATGTGAGTTTCTTGACACGTTTCCGAACTTTTTCTTACGCAAATTTTTTTTCCTCTTCCTTCGTTGTCCCTTTTTTTTGCGCCTTCCTTGTTTTCTCTACGATGCTCTGTAAACGGCTCTCCTGGTATCCCATGGATCTACCCCGGAAACGTGGTTTGACCTCTTATCTCCTACGCCTTTTAGTCGACGCTCCCTTCCCCCCTCGAGGAAATGCCTACGTTTCAAAGTGATATCCACTCTGGTAACTTTTCTTTTCGCTGAGTCCCCCACCTCCCCACCCCTTACTCATCTCGCTCACACCCTTTTCTTCTTGTTTCTCTTCTTTGAAGCTTAGAGTTTTAGTCACCATCCCCCGCGCCGGCCCACCTTAGATGTGTGATTTCACTTTACTACGGCAAGCCTTCATCTTTCTCATAGTTTCGTTTACTCCAATTTCAAACAGCCCCCACGCATACAATCTTCCCTGCTCACATTTCCACTTTGTTCCCCGCGATCATTTGTGTCTCTTTTTCTTTTCACAATCCTTTCGCAGCGCGGAGATTCTGCTTCTCTACGACTAATCTAAGTTTGTGCTGACGCCCGCCATCTGTCTACCTGATGAGTTCCCCCTCCCCCAACGCGGGGTCCCTTTGCGCTCCCGCTGTCACTATCTTTTTTTTTACAAAGTTGCGGCCAATCCATTCGCGAGGTTTCGCAAAAATATTCCGGTTTGGTGTATACCTACTTTTCTTATCATCTTCCCCCCAAAAACCTTTTTGAACCACAATTCCCCTGGATCAGGACAGGCGCGGACCACGGGTGGGCCCCGCGCCTTTTTTCAATCCCACTTTTTTGTTGGTTTGCATGGTAAATGGCCCTCCCTTTCGGGACGTTTCGCACCTTTGCCGAGGAACATTTAGGTTTTTTGTCTAGGGCATTTACGAGGAAACTCTTCCTTCTTTCGTTTTGTAGTCCAATATTCACATTCCTAACCGAGCGCCAAACCCAGTACCCTTTCCCGTCTTCAATGCCTCTCTCGCGTGATCTTTTTTCTGTTGGTGAATTGATACTGCTTTTTCTGATTTTTTGGCCCTGCCGTCGGGAAACTTGCTCAGTTTTCTCGGGTCAACCAAGGATGGAATTAGTCAACCCGTTTTTTTTGCCGTTCATCAGTTATTTCATGATTCGTTTGAACGGAAACCCATTCGTCACTTCGTGCCGCGCGCTTTTTCCTTTTTTTTCCTTCACGATTCCCCATGGTTTGACGAAGCTTTCGCCTCCCAAAATTTGGTTTTCACCCTCTTTGCTCCACCTTCCCGTGGTATGCTGTTTGGGCCAGCTTCACCTTGTCCTGTCTCCATCCTTCTTGCTGAACAAGGCCCTGTTTAACGGCTCCGACTACCAAAAATATGATAGCCCACCTAAAAACTTTCTCGCAGAACATGATTCAACGTTTTCCCTCCCCTTGTAGTTCATGGTTTTCACTCGCCTTGCGCTCCCCAGCCCCGCCGAACCGACGTTCTGCCCCCGGACGCCCCTTCTATTTGAATCCCCCTTTCCTCTGCGAATCCCCCCCCTTCAGATTTTTCTTTCCCAGAACCCCCTTTTGTTGGTTCAAATCATTAACAAGTGTCCAGTCGCGGTGCTGCCTTTCCCACAACGGTGGAGTTTTTGCTACCTGGCGTAACTGACCCGTCCCAAAGTGAAGCAGCGTCCGTCAACAACAAACCGCTGTCCGCGTTCCTATCAGTACTGACCACACTCACTTGTCGTCCCCCCAAGCCATGTTCAGCCCTGCGAAATTGCTGGAATTTGTGAACTTGCCCGTGTCGCTCCTCGGGGCCTTCCCTTAATCTTAGGCGGTTTCCGATTGCCCCCGGGCCCAAAATAGTCAGACTTTATGGGGTACACCCGTTACACCTTTCCCTTCCCCCATGATCTATTCTTTTCCTCCCCACGGAGAGATCCCCAATATTTTTCTCTTTTAAACAGGTGCAACCTCCTCCGAGGATTTTTTCCCTTTCCCGTCGGAAAGCCGTACCTATTTTTCCTGCGCACCTGATTACCCTGTTAGCTTTTCCCTTCCAGAAAAATTACCCGCAATTTACAAGGCTGCTTCTACCAAGTATTTAAAGAAATCGTCATCTACTCTTTTTACCTCTTTTCTTTCCCTTTGGGGGGCGGCAGGTTTCCCCCCGTTTCTCAAACCCAATCTTCACCCCGTGGAACCTGCATTCAGGCTAAACGGCCACACCCCTTTTTCAACAAACAAATTTGAAGTGACTTTACCGAAGAGTGTCTTTTCCTCGCTGCCCCTGGGTCCTTCCCCCCTTTTTATAGGCGTTCACTTCCCTGACCCCGTCGGTTTCGTCGTTTGGATCTGGCAATTGCGATTTAATCAAGCACCCTTATTTTCCCTGGAGAGGACGTGTCCCTTTTCCTGTCCGCCTTCTCTCAGTGTTGTTTTCTACGAAGGATGTATCTCCTTTCGAGCTCCTTTCCTTTGTCTCATCAAGGATTTTGTACCCCCTTTTTGCCTCTTAAAAACACCTACCAAGGTCATGGCGTGTCCCCCCCCCTCCCTTTCAGCCCTCAAAGGTATTGGTGACACGTCTGCTTCAAGACCCCTGGTTTGAGGCCCAACTGTGACTCTGGAATCCCCTTGGCATTTTCGATAAGGGACTCCCTCTTCCCGGTACGATCGTACCTGTGTCAATTTCATTTTCTTCTCCCCCCTTTTTTTCCAGCAGTAAAGTGGCCATGGTCCCCTTGCCCCACCACCAGACTCTTTGATTCTTAAAGCCTCCGATCGCTGAAGGGGCTGCAATTTGGGAAAGTGACTTGTTTTTCCTTGCTTCTTTTGTAAGTCTCAATTGGCTAACCCCCTCCCCCCCCACAGGAGTTGTCCTCCCGGAAATCTCCGGTGATAATTTCACTACTTGTAGCAAATTCTCCTTACAACCTCCCCTTCGCCCGGAGGCCCTCAACCCCCTTTTTTGATTTCAACCTTCCCTTAGCTGGCTGTCACCCCCATGCCTGCAGCTCCTGTTATTGCCTAAAAAAGGGTAATTCTTTTGAAAAGTGGGGATTGGGTGGAACCTACGACTGCAACGTAGCCCCAAACATATCATTTGCTGTCATTTGAGCATAGGACGCACTCCACTTTTTTCGCGTGCTACAGTTGACCCTCCTTTTTTCCCCCTGTTTTGTTTAGGTCACTCATCAGTTTCCGGTCTCATGGCGTAGAGTCAATTCAATTAAAGGCGATTCGTCTGCCTCCCCCATCCGTCTGACTCGTTATTTCCCAATTCTATTTGGTCAACTTCAAAACCCCCAATTGATCCGTGTCTGAAAAGACCTTTTCGATTCTTCATCGGGAGGTAGGACTTTGGTATGACTGTCGTCCGAACTCTAATCGAGGCCTGTCCTTCTCCTCATGATTTGAACCTCCCCCCACACTCCTTTCCCGTGCACTTTGTTCTTTTTTCCTCACCGACAGTGCTAGCTTCACTATATCTACCCCCTGGCCTGAAGTCTGTTGGATTCGTCGTCAGTTTGCTGGAGGGGTGTTTACTTCATTTACCGATCGGGATCTCTCCCCTTTCTTCCCTGGGCTCTTTTTCGTGGAGGCGGCGAATACACCGGATGTGTCCCTTCGACTTTTCCCACTTCCTGTTCCTCAGGGTCCATTCCCGGTGTTCTTTTCATGGCCTCTTTTTGGCGTTCCGGACCCCAATTCGCGGGCCCCCGCTTGGCACTTGGCAACGCTCTCCAAAATCAGTCGTCCTCCCAGGTTTTCCGACGCACCTTCCCTTTTTCACAGACACTCCCCACGTCTGAGGTCAATTTCAATCACCTGCGTTTACTCCACCTCTTACACCTTCCCTGCCCTCTGTCACACGTCTCCGTTCCCCCTGGCCCGGTTAAACTTTCGGTAATGTAACGTCCCTTTATACACGCATCGGCGAAGATACTCGCGGCACCACAGATCCCCGTTATGTTTTGGTTCGCAACCCCTTCCGCGAGTCCTCACCTACCAAACCCCCGATCACCTTGGTGGTTATTTGATAGAACTCGAGACACCTGAGATCTTGGGTCCACCTTTTCCTCTCCCCCCTTTGCCAGAGAACTCATTCAGCTTCGGATGGTGCCCCCTTGCTTTCACTACGTTCCCACGCCCTTCAAGACGGTCGCAGGAGTTGATTCCCCTTCAGCGGTTCGATCACATCGACCCCATTTGCCACCAAGGTCTTTTTATTGAAAATAGGGGCAGGGTTTTCAATGTGCCGAATCCTATTTCTTCCAAACATCTTCTCTCCCCTCTCCCGTTTTTGTTGTTTCTTTTCGACTTGAACGTCTGGCCAAGGTCGCACCCAAGTACCTCCGTAACTGTTTTCCCTACACTGGACATCCTAGGGGGGACATTTTTCGATGTGAGTCCCCGACCCCTTTCCAGCCCCGTTTTACCCACTCATGCCCGCCCGCTTACTTGTCTTTGTTTCGTTTTTTGTTGTCCTCCCTTTCGTGTCACAGCTCTCCTCCGCCTTTTAATGTTTTGGCAACTTTGCCGCGACCGTTCCTCATAGGGTGGCGATATTTTTAGCTCCCTCCTCCTTATGTCACCGCTCGTGGTTTTCCGGGTGTCCCCTTCTTTGTTGTGTTATTTTTCCAAACCTGACTAGAACGTTTCTTTTTGCTCCCCCAATATCGTTCGTCTGGTCCCGCTACAAAGTTTACCCCGGTCCGTCTTCTCCGACTTTTCCCACCGTTCGTATGTTGCATCTTTGTACTCGTTGCCCTTCCTCTCTAAGTTGTGCGTGTTCTTCACCTTGTCCTTTTTCCACTTTGGATTACGAAACCTTGTTCTCGTTGCCATCTTTGTCCTGGCCGTCCTCGCCTCCTTTCCCGCTCATCTGCCAGTTACAAGTCTGCTGTTCCCCTTGTTCCCCTGAAACGTGGGAACTCGTAGTTTCTCCCGCTTGTTCACCACCCGCCACCACCACGACAAAGAGGCCCCATTTACAGCCCTCCATGAAAGATCCTCCTCAGGTTACCACAACCCGCTTCACACCGATCCACCCACCCCCCAGTCAACCGCCCACACTCACACAAACACTTTCTTGGGGGTCGCTGTAGTTCCCTCCCTCTCTGGTTAGGGAATACCAGGCTCCCCTTCCCCTTCGTATTTTTTGGTTTGAATTCGGATCCGTTTATCGTATCTTTTTTTTTGAAGTACTGAGTGCGTTAACTCCCCAAGCACACACTCCCCCTAACCAATCTGGCCTCCCCCTCAATTTTTTTCTGTTTCCCCACCTTTCATTGGGTCTTCTTTGATGACCACACCCCCTCGTTCATGAGCCGCTTCCTTTTAGCGTTAGTTGGGAGGGTCTGCTTCAAATCTACCCTGGGTACACTTCTACCAAAGGAGCCTTACCTGATTGGTTACACGTCCAACTCGTTTTCTTTGTTTTTTTACGCACGATTCCTGGGCCACCCCGTGGCTTCCATATCTCGAGCTGGCGCCCCCACACCTGCGGTGGTTGAATCGTTATTCTTAAAACCCCCACCCACTTTGCCCAAAAATTTTCTCCAAAGTTTTGAGTTACAGACAAAGGCCCGTCCTGGTCCCAGGTTTTTTTCCCAAGCCAGCGCCTTTAACTGCTCCACTGGGTGGTTCCTGGTAATTTTGAAGTCCCCAGGCGGTTGGCGGTTCTGCATTTGCCTGATCCTTTATACACTTTAGGATTTTAGACCCTTCTTGATTTCTTGACATCCCCTTATATTGATGGTTGGTTCCGCGCCACTTGAGCCCCTGTTAATATTTTTGTAAGTCATAAAACCCAGGCACCCAATGAACACCCCTCACCCGCTTTTCTGCTGCTCTGCGTTGGGCTCCCTCTTCACGCCTTGTTTAGATGTGCTTTGCCAATTGCCTCTTTTCACCTTTTTTCGGCTTTGAAGGCTGTTTCTGTCTTTTTATCGTTGCACCTACTACAATTTCATAGAGGTCTTAGTGGTCTTCTTCTCATTTCCTCTTCAGTTCTCCCCGGACCCCCCCGCCTTCCTTTTCGGTGCACGCCGCTCTTCTCAAGTTCTCGGCCACCTATCTGTCTGATCGCGTTCTCCACCTCAAAAAGTTTGCTTTGATTGATTCTCCCTTTCTTTTTTTGTTTGTCCCTCCACATCTGAGGGGAGGTGCGTTTCAGCTACCTTCTATTGTCAAGCTACCCCAATGGATGTTGCCCGTCTCAGGACGTTGCCACGCCCCACGTTATTACCATACTAAATGACCCATCGTATTTTATCCTCCCTCTCCTTCATTTCTTTTTTACGTCCTTGCTTTTTTACCATTCCAACACGGTACGCGACAGTGATAGGCCCCCCTGTTCGCGTCTACCTAGACTTCCTCGCCATTACCCGTCCGCCCCCGTTTTTCTTGAAGCGATTCGGACTTTTCCTCCCTCTTCCTTCGGTCTCATTTTGTATTGTTTTGCTTTTAACTCTCCTTACCCCAAAGTTCTCTTTGTGGGTTTTCACTCTCTTGGTACGTTGTGTAAAGTTATTGATGCTCGCCCCCTTGGTTTCCTTTTTTTGTGTTTTCTTTTCGTGTGAGTCTCCTTTGTCTTTTTAAACTGACGCCCCATCCCCCTTAGAAGTTTCCGTCAAAAGTGCAGTTCTTCGATCGTTTCTTTCACCTTGTAGACGCGGCCCCTCTCCTTGGACACTTGCTGGTTATTTAAAACTCCAGGTCGATGTGGGCAGGGCCCAAAGCTTCCGGACGGTTCAGCATTCCCATTTAAAAGCATCCTTTAACCTTTTTAGGGGGAGAGGTCCCCTTATACTAGAAAAATTTATTTTTCTCTTTTTCATATCTTTTTCCCCTCTCTCCCCAATGTGTCTTTTTTTTCAACGGGGTACGCTGTCCCGCCTTCTGCTATTTTCCTGTTCACGTTGCCCCTTCAATGCCGCGCAGAGTAATTGGCCCTGTCACAAGTGATCGGCAGGAGTTTTTTTCCATTCCAGTTACTACTGATATGTCTCCGTCTAGCCCCAATCCACTTCTTCTACGTTTTTTTTTCTCTGCTTCTTCGGTGGTGGTCCCTTCCTTCATCCAACCAGTTCGTTCCCCCGAAGCACCCGTAGAGCAGTTTTCCGGCCCTCCCAGCACAGGTGACCCCCACACTTTCATGAATTCCTCTTTTCCGAAATTCGCTTTCTTTCTCGCTTTCAAACTTTTGGACTTCCCTTAATATACTCCCCCCTGCTGTCCACTTGCAGAAAACCTTTGTTTTTTTCTAGCCTGCCCTCTTTTTATCACAAAAAATCCCCTGGTGCTCCGTTTTGTCTTTTCGCGTGCGCGAACGTGTTCAGTTCACCTTTTTTTTGGTAGATTCCGTGACAGGGGCTTTCTCATCCTGGCTATTTCACCAACTTGTGACTCCCACCAGTCCATACCACGGAAGTAGCTTATCCAAACCCATAACTGTTCCCTCCAGCTGTGGATTGGACACGTTCTTCCACATGTGGTTCTCTTTTGACTGCTGCGGCGCACAACCTGAAGATGTGTTTCCTTTTTTAGGTGAAATCCTATTCCGTTCCTCCCTCTCAGTGTTGTCCCTTCCTCCTTCACCGACACAGTACAGCATTTCATTGGACCAGCGGCATTGCCACACCACTGTAGAACCCCCCCTCTTCGCATTAACCCACCTCCCTCCGATTGAGGCGGCATTTTGGATATCAACCTTCCCTTGTTGATTTTGTGTTGTGGTATGAGTCATTACCATTGCTCACCCCGCACAAAACAGGCCCCCCTCCTGCGTGTTCTATCTACTTTTTTTTTCGTCCCAATGTCTCCAGTCACCCCCTAATTTCGTCTTTGGTCCTTCCACACCCTTTGGATCGGATTGCTCTTTCTTTACAAAATTGTGTCCTGCGCCCTATCTGTCTCAAAAGGTGGAATTTGTGTGTGAACGTTTTGGATTGGGGTACTCTCCGAAAAGGTCTTATCCCCCCCCACTTATTCTTTTCCCCGCCCCATCCTATTAGGCTGGCAGCCCATGTTTTCCATAGTTACCCCCGTGGATCCCACCTTGGGGCCAGTGGGTTTACTGGCGGTAGTCTTTTTCCAGCTTTCTCACTTACCCTGCCAGAATTCGGATTTTTCCGTCAGCCGTCCCCCACTCGCCTTTTTTCGGCCCACTTCGGTTTTTTTAAATCAATTATCCTGAGTTCGTTTTCACTAAAATGGTTCCTCTTTCCTTCAGTTTTCTCTTAGGCTTGTTTTCAGTCCTGGACCTCCTTTTTTAATTCCACGCAGACACGCGCCTTGCCATCTATCCCCCCTTCCTTTCCACCCCCCACTTCCCAAGGTCCCGTCGCGCCTATCCTACAACGTCCTGCTCCTGCTTCCCCTGAGCTCCAGGCCTGCGCGGGTTTGTACGGATTTCTGGCGTTTTTTTTGCAGCTACGAACCCCTTCCCCCCCCCCGTTTAAAAGAGTGTCTACGTTACGTGGCCTCTTTTCCGTGTTAGGAGGAGTCCGCTTCTTTTTCTACAATACGCTTTTAGTTATTTCATCCAGGTTTTCCCCCACGTTTCGCTTTACTTTATCCGCTGGACCATAGCGCGGAAGCCCCGAGGGCCGTCCTTACTCGAATCACACATTTCTACCCCCCCATTTCGTTGCACTAGAACTGACGGTGTACCCCCCTCCCACTCACATCCCGGATCTAGTCACTTTTCACTCTTTTTTTTTTTTGAGTTCTAAAACTCTCTCCGACCTTTTTTCCCCCCTTGCAGCCGCTGATTTTTTTTTGAACCCGTTGTCATTTTAACTTTGCCCCGTTGTTGGTAGGCGGCCCTATTTTTTTTTAGTTTGGTTGACTTGGACCACCCCTTTCCCCCCCCCCCCACACTTTGTTTTAAGGGAGTGTGGGACGTCCCGCCACGTTCAGCTTTAAAAGCCGTTTCTAGTGCTCTTGAGCCCGCAGTTCAGTCGTATGTTCATCAACGCCTCTTTAACGAAATGTTGACCCCCGTATCAGTCTATTTTCTTGTCCTCTTCGTGAATACCGACCCTCTCCCCCTCCCCCCTAGTCCCAGTATTCAGATTAACTTTTTTCTGAAACTTGCGACGCCCGCTTTCCCCCAATCTATTTCCCTTACGCTGTGTTTTGCAACGGATTAGACATTTTTTTCCCATTTACCTGAAAGCTGTCTACACTGGCCCAGGTGGTTGGCCATTTTCCTCGTGATCTCCCCAGCTTCTGGAGATAGAAATCGGACCGCTCGGGCGTTCACTCCTTTCCCCCAGGAGGGGCTCACTCCCCTTCAACAGACGTTTCTTCCTCTTCGATGTTCTTAACTTTACATCTCTCCCCTTTGATTCGTCCCCCCCGATCTCCGGGTTTATAGCAGACCTCATTTCCGGCTGGGCCTTTTTTGCCTTTTCCCTGTTTTTGTCCCCGAACCCATACTTAGCCCTTGAGATCCGTCCCTTATCTTCAAAATATAGGACAAAGTCTTTTTCGCACAGTACACCAAGGTCGGGTTCCCTTCCCCCCTGGAGACTCA
>Ga0179593_1596028_pt1 | contig 14861 bp, 20 predicted proteins | sample CZODoug2_1_08_16_FD_185931 | JGI IMG/M metagenome (GOLD analysis project Ga0179593, IMG submission 185931) | Vadose zone soil fungal communities from Angelo Coast Range Reserve, California, USA - CZODoug2_1_08_16fungal (PacBio error correction) | ecosystem: Environmental > Terrestrial > Soil >... | reverse complement strand
TCTTCCGACTGCCCTCCCAGAGCTTGGATCTGTCATTCGGTTTCCCTCCCCCCTCGGTATATCACTCCCCCCCTTCAAACCAGCCTTGAGGACCTGATTGCCCCCCTTGAGCTGTGGCTTTATTCCCATTATTTTCTCTCTCGCTTGTTCACACTACTCCAACTTCAGACCCCTACAACCCTTTCTCCACCCCCGACTTTCCATCACTCCCTTAGACACCCACCTTGCAGTCTACGGCCACTCCTTTTTTTTCTTATATTCTCCCCCCCTTTGTGTTTGTTGTGTATATAAATTTCTTGAGAGTTCGGCGATCCCTTTTCTTGAGAGTTCCCTTTTCTTTTTTGAGATTTTTTTGTTCTTTCCCTTGTCTTTCCCTCTAAAACCCCGGACATCCCCTTCCAACTGTAGCATGCAAACCCCTATAACACTGATTCCCGTGAGCACTCAACGAGTGGCTTATTTCTTTTCGACTTCTCATCCTGAAAACCCCTTGCGTTTCTCCCCCGAAGGAAATACTGACATTATAGGGATCCGAGTGACTCTCCTTTACATCTTTCCTTTACTTTTCCCCCCCCCCCTCGATTTTCACTCGAGTTACGAATCCCCCCCGGCAAATCCTCAGCCCTATACGCAGCTTTTCGAACCCTTTTTCCTGTTGGGGCTTCTCCACCGAAGAAACTTCCCCCCCATCAAGATTCACATCGTGGCCGCCCCCCCCCCGGAAGTCCGTGCTTTCTCCCCTCTCTATAGTCCCCCCCCTCTTAAGCTGTGGGTAGATTGATTCCAACTTCCCATTCTTTCTAATCCCCCCTGTCCCATTCCTCCCTGCTCCTCCCGCTTTTTCCGAGTAGATCCTTTCCCGCGAGTTCCATTAACACGCCCCCATGTTTTTCTCCCCGTTCCCGTAGAAACTCCCCAGTGTCTCTTTGTCAATCACTTTCTGCTCATTGCCGCCCTTAGGCCCCCCCGCCCCTTTCGGCCCGACCCTATTTCCTAGAGCCCTCTGCGCGTACTTCCTCCCTGGAAGATGGTACCCAACCCGCGATCCCCAAGCTCTCAGTTTCAATCCCCCGGGCTTCCAACTATTTCCCCAGCCTCTAACTACCCCCTTTTCCCCCGACCTAAGGACCTCAACCCAGCAGCTATGCCTCACACTTTTTGCCATTAACGTTTCTCTTTTGGCCTATCCCCCCATCCCGACCCCTTCTTTTTCTTGACTCTGCGAGACCTCCCTCCCCAACCTGGTTTCCTCCCCTCCGAAACGGGAATCCTTCCGCAGATCCTTCTTCCTTTTTGGATTTCTTTCCCTTTTCATTCTTCCCTTCGTGAGTCTCTCTCATTCCTGACCCTTCCCTCCCGAAGTGCCTCCAGTATGTTCCTCCCAAAGCTCATCCTCCTTGGCCTATCATTCCCTTCTTCTCCTGGGAAAGAAGTGCACCTTTTCCCACCTATCCAACGTGAGTTCCTTTACCCTCCCTCTTCCTTCTTTTTGGCTCGTTGAGGTTATAGCTAGTTTTTTTGTCTTTTTTCATTTCTATCAAAGAGCGTCTCCCCTCCCCAGAGTACCTATGAGACTCCTCAATATAGGATTAGCCTTCTTCTTTTCTCCGTTCAGGACTTTCCTCTTATTTAGTCTTTTACCTTGATCCTCGCTCCTGTGATTTCCTCTTTTGCAGTCTAACTGGTTCAAGAGCCGGGGAAGAGACCCCTCCTGTGTCGTACCTGTTCCTTCCAATCCTCAGGATCTTTTTACTTTCATATAGATTGAGCGAAGTTCCCCGGACTTTTCACCCTTTTATTCTTATTTCTCCTTGCCGTTTTTTTTTATGCCCCTCCCTCGGTCCCCCTTCCTTGGAGGGGGGGACTTGTCGCCCTTGATACCCTGAGTTCAAACGTTCCCTCCTTTTTGAAACCCTCCTCGTGACCTTTGGACCTGAGGTTTCTCCCGGGGTCCCAGAGTGCGATCAGTCCCCCCTAACGGATCCCTTAGGGGTGCTTTAGAATTCTTGATAGGGAGCTGGAGTTCCCCACGATCCCCCCTAGGACCTCTCGGGCCCCTTTCCCTCGTATGTCTCCTCCTACTTCTCGTCCTTTTTACTTTTTCTGTCGAACCCCCCATTATTCTCCAAGTACTTGTCGACCCAAGGAAATACCTCCGTCTCTCCCTTTTTTCCTTGAAGGTTTAGTTACACCGCTTCCTTCATCTCTTTTTTTGCTCTCACTGATTCGTCTCCCTATAAGCGTGTTTCTTTTGCGTGGGAGACTTTCCTTTCATTTTTTGACTGGTTGGGTTCGACTGGTGACTACTGTCATAGCCCCGTCCAGGTCTGCTATGGGATCTATGTAACACTGATGTACGTGACTTTTTCCTCCTCCAACAATCACATCCAAGGATCTCTTTTTATAGCAGGGACGCCCCGCTTGCCTTCCAGTTCCATGTAAAATGATATATGGCGTTCTCTTGGCCCCCTCCCCCCTTACTGCCCCCACATGTCCAAGAGAATCGGGAGCCTTTTTTTCCCCGTCCGTGACTACTTCTACCCCCTGCTCCTAAATTCACTTCTTGAAAACTGTAACGACTCTGCCAGTTTTTGGGACCACCGCTTGATCAACAGTCAGGCACCCCAAATACCTCCCAGGTTTCCACTCCTAGAAACCTCTTTGAACCTCCCCCCAACAGGAGGTCGAAAGAAATGAATAGACTACGCCTTCCGGAACCCAACCCTTCAACGAAAGGAATTCCAGGGCCAATGACCCCCCAAATATCCCCCGAGGATCATTCCGCCGTCCTCCCTTAGCGAGTGTACCGAGATCTCGAAACGTGTTTCTCTTAATTCCGACTCCTCGTGTCCCTCTCATTTCCCCAGGATCGCCAAGCCCCTCGATAAGGTTTTTTTACCCAAGGACTCTCGGTGTTGAAGGTCAGCAATAGTTTCCCTTCTCCCTTAGCGATCGACCCCCCTCATCCTGCGACGACAAGAATGACCGCCCGGTCCCCCCCCGGCCTCATACGTCTCCCTGTCGACTCGGCCCATTACCCGGCTTCAGCCCCTTACCACGAGGTATCCTGTCTCCCCTACTGGACCCGGAGCCCACCGTGCTACTACTGATAGGCCCACTCCCCATTACACTTTTCCCCAGAGACTTCTCGCCCCGAAGAGCCTGCCTTTACACCCATCCCGTAGAGTAAAGGTCCCTTATTCCCCTCCCAGCACATTTCCGTCCCCAGCCCCCCTCACCCCTGATCCTCCTCCCTCCCTACCCCTCCCGTAACCCCACTTTTCGAACCCCCTCCTCCCTCCTTTTCTCTGGCAGAAGGACTCCAATGGAAAAGCGCGGGTCTCCAGCCACCCCTCGCAGTCTGTACGCACAGCCTGTGATGCCTCTCCCCCGTAATTCAGTCCTTTATGACCTCTCTGATGGGACCCCCCCAGCAGCTCGAAATACCTATTCTTCTTCCTTGCTCCCCTCCGAAGCGCTTGAGCGGATTTTTTTCATCCCCTCCGGAGCATTCGAACAAGTCCCGGTCATGGCTGCTAGTGGTCTTTCCTTGAGGATATATGCTTTCTCCGACCTCGCCTGCCTCATCTTCTGTTTGTCAAGGCTTTTCAATATCTTATTGCCCCCTTTGATGTTTTGCAGCTCGTCCTTCCCTTTCTTTCTAGTTGATTTCGAGTAGTCATGCTCACACTTCATCGTTCCTCTCTTCTGACAGCTCACCCATTACTGCTTCCAGTGCGTCTAGGCTTGTAGGGACTTTCGGTTGGTAACGTTTCACGACTCCCCCACCTGAGGTCCCCTCTTTTGATAGGAGTATTCTGTTCTAGCCTTTGGCCTATCCCTAGCCCTTCGTTCTCTTTCCCCTTTCTCGAATGCGGTAGAGGACCACCCAGACTTCCCAGCTTTACCCTCCAACCCTTTCTGAGTCTATAGGCTTTACTCCTGTCCCACCCTTTTGGATCTCTCTTTTTTCCAGTCTCCCCCCCCCGTCCGCCGTATTCCTGGCTTTCGTAAAACCAAAAGTGTCTTCCCAGAACGTTTCTCCTCCCCCTGAAGAATTTTCTAGCTTAATCCCTGTCCTCCAAATTGTAGATCTCAATGCCCCCACCCCCGACCCCCTTTCACCTGAGTATTTAAGAACACTAAACCCTTTTTTTAAGTTCTGGGTCCCTGTCTTGATTCCAAATCCCATCTGACCATGGAAACTGGATCCGTCTCTTAGCTCAGAGCCCCTCCTTCTTTCTCAATGGACCCCTACTACCCCGCATTTCTCGATTCAGCTTCCTTGGCCCCTCCCGGCGGGGGGACTCCTTCCGACTCAATTGGAGGATTTCCCGACCGGTTTCGGATTCTCCGTCACCAACAGGTCAACCAAGAACTACCGCACTGTTCCCCTATCTGTCCTCTTTGGCTTCGAGGGTTTGGATTTACCCCCATCTAAGCCTTCAGCAGGCTTTTTGGTTCATGTCATTCCACCTCGAACGTCTCACCACCGTCAGTCTTCAGCTCCTTTCCTTCAACCCGACGAGACCAACCTCTTCCCGGTACAAGATTACTCTTCCTTTCAATACTTTCCTTCGATGCAACTTCCGATCCTTCCTCGACTACGAGAGGACATCTCGCGAATCCTGGGTTGCATTTCGAGGTTCCCTTCTTTTGGGATCGACCGTCCCCCCTCCATCGCTCCTTTTTCGAAGTCCCTGGTCCCACCCCCAACGCTTCCCCCCCCTTCCGAGTCATTACGTAAGGTGTCTTTGAAGGGGATCTCACTCCTTTATTCTCGTTTCATGCCCTCTTTAGCTGTTCAATGCCCAAGTTCAGCATCCCTCTAACGTGAGAAACCCTGAACGGTGGCCCTGACCCTCCACCCGGGCTGGCCCGACATACACGGCATGAGAGGTTCTCGCCGGCCCCTAACCTTTTTCAGACCTCCCTAGGGACCCGAACGCCTTGCACGTTCCACCCCAGCCTCCCCCCACGATCAACCCCAGTCCCCCCCTATTAGCCACCCTTAAAGCTCGTGAGAGTAATCTGAGGAACCATCAGAAATTCTCTCCCCCTAAGTGGCCTTACCAGCAGACTCTTCTCTGGGAATCATTGCCTTCCCGCTTCCCTGCAGCACTGAAGATTCGAGAAAGGAATTCCGTTCGCGATCCAGCTTCGTCTCCCCTGCTTTTTGATACGCTCTGAGGCGGGGCCTCGGACCGAGAAATGTGTTATGCCGAGAATACGAGGCCCCCTAGAACAGTCACCCGTTTGCTGCAGTCTCCATAGAATCGGTGATGTGTCTCAGTACAATGCTCGTGATCCACCTTTAGCCCAGTCAATCTTTCGGCAATTCATATAGAGACATTCTTAGATCCTTTTCTTCAATTCTGTCACTTTTTTAGATTTTTACACTTTTCCAAACAAAAATCGTCGAATCAGACCACAGAGCACCACTGGAATTTACCGAAAGGCCCAGAGACTTGGGAACGCTTGGCGTACCCTCCGCCACACCACCCCGCCTCCCCTCTTGCCAAATCCCCCCAATCAACCTATTTCTCAGAAATACCCATCTAAGATCCCCTTCTTCCTCTTTTTCGCCCCCTACGACGCATCAGGCTTCTTGAGACCCTCTCACCCTCTTCTCCCATCTCCCAACCCGTTTCTCGCCCGCCTTTTTTGGAACACACGCTTTTGTCTACTTTCATCCCCCTTCTGCTTAATTGAGTTCTTGATTTTTTATCGCCCCCCTCCCCCCTTAATCTTTGGCACTGTATTAAAGTCGCGCCCCCAATAACTGTTTTGCTGTGGGACAACCGACTTCTGAGTCCCCCACCCTTCGGTTTACGGGACTTAGTTCTTTCTGCGTAGTTATCCCCTTCTTGGAGATCAACCCTCCTCCCTTTGCCTTTTGAACCCCCAGATCTTCTTTCTCGCCTACTTTTGTTATATTCTCTAGAGAATCGGCGGGTACTCTTCCCTCCTCCTCGAATTTCCGACTAACCTACTTAGCTGAGTCTGATCGAGGCACGCTGCTTTTTAGCCCTCTCGAGAGGCGGGCCCGGTGCTCACTCCCCAAATCTACCGTTCCTACTTACCCCCACGGCTTTTTACTTTTCTTACAGTGTCAACCGTCAGGTTTTTTTTTTTTTTATGAATGCTTCTATTTTTCCTTCTCCTTCCCGTCCCAGTTTTGGGCATCCACTCCTGCTCTTTGATGAACAGATTTTCTCTTCCTGACAGGTCAGATGCCCGTTTTATCCGATTTCTTCCCCTAATCTCTCTAGACCTGGTTATGATTCCAGATGTGTCCTTTTGCGGACTCTGTCTCCAAGACTCTTTCACCTTTCCCAATTAATTTTTCAACCCTGTGAGTTTGAATTTTTTTTTTTCATTTTCGGAACCGGAGGAGACGCCGCCGCCATTAACGCTGTCCTATTGCCCCCCCCTTAGGATGCCTTATCCCTGATTAAAAGGTTTCCCCACTCCTTTCCACTCTAACTGACCCTATTCCTTCCGCAGATGCCTCCCTTTCCTTGGATTTTCACCGTAGCTTCCACGGAGAACCCCTCTTAAATTTTCCCATAAAGACTCCTCCTGATCCCTTACCCTTCTCGATGTCCTTCCGAATACACTGCCAGCACCCGGAGGAACCTTGAGGCTCCCCTATCTCTTTGCCCCCCTTCCCTCCCCTCACTCAACCTTTTAGAGAGGCCTACAGAACTGGGTGTGAACCCCCCCACCCACAGCCTCTCTGTCTTTCTCACTGTCCCAATCGACAACCAAAGATACAGTTGAAGGTTTTTTTTCTTTTTCCCTTCCAGATTCTTTTTCGAGATGAAACATACCATTCTCTTCCAGGTGTATTTTCTCCTCTAACGGACCCTTCTGAGCCTTCAGATCTTTATTAGGGTGAAACCGAAAGACCCATCACATATACCCCCCAGGACTCCCCATCATTCTCTCCTCTTTCCCCAAGCTGATTCCGCTTGTCCGTCAATGTGTTTGTTTATTTTCCTGGTTCGTATGAGTTACCACCGACAAGAAAGATTATTTCCAGGGCCACGCCCGCGAACGACACAATTGGTCGGATTCTTGGTTGTAGACGGTCGAAACCTCCCTCCCCACCTTCCGTCCCTAAGGTGCCTTAACTCTACCCAAACCCATTTTTTTTTTCCAGACCCTCCATGATCTTTTCACAATCACCTCTATGTCTTGTCCTGTGTCCTCAACAGCAAGACAGACCAGGATCCATTTATGGAGATAAGCCTTCTCCGAGGTGGATTGTCTCACCAGTTGGAGGACCACGCCCTCCTCCTGAATTTTCTCTCTTCCTTGACTCCTCTCCTCCTGGAAAGTCCTGCTTAATCGTGTCCCATTTTGGGACGTCATTCAGGTCATATACTGGAGAGACCAAGTTCTCATTTGTATTTTGTAAAGGCCTGCTCCCCATTTTCTTTGAATTACTGCTATGGATGACATGTGTCTTTTCTCCCCCTCCTACCACCAACCCCCCCCCACCCCCCCCAATTCTCCATCTTTCATAGCCCCTTCTCGGATTTTTAACCTTTTACTTGCTTTTCCCTTCCCCGGAGCTCCCCCTCACGCCCTGGACAAGTTCGATCTATGAAGTTTCCGACTCAGAATCAGTATCACGAGCTTTTTTCCAGTTATTATTTTATGTGCCCCTTCCGTCTTTTTTCTCCAGCAGAACAGCCACTTTTACAGCCGTCTCCATCTATGACACCCTCCAGTATATTCACAATCCACGCCAATTCTCCTTCGCGTCCTTGGCCTTTGACAAGATGCCTTTGGATGGATTTAATTTTTTCTTTTCCGTGCGTTCTTTATCCCCTCCGCGCGGTCGATTATTGCATATTCCTAACTCTCCGCCTGACCGGTATCGAAACAGTTTTGGAAACTAATTCGTCGTCTCCCGTTGATTTTTCTCTCTTCTCGGTTTGTTATGAATCCCTTTTGCCCCATTCCCCTTGTTTTAAGATCGTAAAGGTCCTATTTTCTTCTGGAGTTTTTTTTTTTGAGACCTTTCCCCCCATCCGGTACCTTAGGGGAATTTTCCTTTTTTAACTTCTTCCCTTCGATTTCCTTTTTCTTGACCTCGTTTTTCGGGAAGGAACGAATTCTACTCAGGAGTCCCCACCTTAACCCCTTCATTTTACCTCTTCGAGAATGCTATTTATGTTATTGCCCTCCCGAGCTAAGTTCTCCCCCCCCGTCTTGCAATTCTCAACTACGAACTGCCCCCCCCCCTGTCTCGTGTTTTTTCAACATTTTCCTTCCTTACGTCCCTGTCTCGCGTTATAACTGAAGGGCCTCCGCCGCACGGCCTTCCCACCGGATCAGGCTTGATAATGGTGCTACCTTAACCACACGCCCCCCTTTTACGGCTTGATATCTCCAGGACACCACCTTCGCGCCCCCCTTACCTTCTTCCCCCGTTTCGGTCGGTCGAGCTTCTGAAATTTCATAAACGTATTACTCCTTTTGGAGAAACTGGTTACTGTTCTTCCCTATGTCCTCTCCTGGCCGGAAGTCATACCCATTATTTTGACGCTGCCTCCTCCCTCCCCGGCGTCCTTCCTGATAATGTCCGATTTGCTTGGCTATGCATCTTTGAAATACGGAGACCTGAGCGCCCTTTTTTCACCCCCCCCCCTTCCCCGTAATGACCACTTCTCGTTAAGACTTGATCGTTTGATGTGTTCCATTCTCCCCCAGGACGACCTGAAGCTTTTTCCTTGCATCCTTCACATTGCCCGTTCCCCCTCCAACATCTGACAGACTTCCCTTAAGGCGACACGGTTGGTCCCCTCCCCGAACGATATAGGTAGGGATCGGGCCCATAGCCCTTCCCCTTTAGACCCCCTTTTTCTCTCCCCCTTTGGCTTTCGAGATCCTTCTTTTGCCCTTGAATGCTGCCGATGTGACTGTGCCTGGGTAGATTTTTCAACCCCCCCTTCTTGCCCCCTCGATTGGTATGTTCTTTCGTCGTCCCCCCAACAAGTGAATAGAACTTCATGTATTCCTTGGCCTTTCGAAATCCCACTCCTTTCTTTTTACCCCTTTGCAGTGTTCTCTTTTTTCCTTATCCCTGACTCGGATGTCTCCGACCTCCCTGCCTTGAAAAAGCTCTTTCCCCCCCAGGGCGTGCCCCCTTTAGAGGCCCCTCGTTTCAAATGGACACAGGTTGTTTCCCCATTGTTTCGAAACTTCGGAAGACGGAGCCCTAGATCCCCGTCCTTCCCCTCCGGGAAAGTACCCCGGCCCCCTCTGTGGCTTCTCCCCAACCCTAAACCCAAACTCCCCCCCTCCTGAACCTATCCACCTGGTGCGCTGTAACGGGCTATTATACTAGGTATGTTGAGGTAATCCCGATCCCTAGTAAGTCTGCCCCCGACGTTGAGGGCCAATCCTCCTATGATCCTCCTTTCGAATCTTTTCCAGTATTTACCCCAAATTGCCGCCTAAGGAGATGCCCCCGCGCTTTCTTGCAGGCTAGCCTCTCCCGGAGTTTTCTTTGAGGATACTAACCCTCACACTCTTTGTTCGCGACCCCTTGGCACCGCGGTGCGTGGTCCCTTCCGGGTCAGTTTTGCTTTTCAAGTCCTTTTAGTCATAGCACTCTCTGGACCATCCGTTAGCGATTTCCCAATTCTCCACCCCCCTGAGGTGTTCCCCCTGTTTTCTTGGATAACCCCTTACGACGCCTCCCCGGTCCCCCCTTTAATTTGCCTTGTAGTCTTACGGTCCCCTTGCCCTTTATTCCCCACCCAGCACCCACCCCGACCTTCGTTTAGACAAACTCGACACGATCTTCTCCTCCCGCGAGATCCCTGTGTTTACGAGATCCATTCCCGTCGTGCGCTTTCGGCCGACAACCTCTCCCTCATTTCATCTGGACGGAACCTCACTCCGAAATGAAGTGTTTTTCCTCTCCTTCTCCCCCACCGTGGTTTGCCGTGCCCCAGCCACTTGACCACCCAGTCTCCTTCCCCCCCATGACCTTTTTATTGTCCAACTTGTTAGGTTTCATAAGCTGTTCCCCCGCTTATTCCCATAGACTGAGCCTCTCCATAATTGTCCATTTTGGTGCAACTCTAGCAAGCACTTAATCCTCCTGACTCCCCTCGTATTTTGATTAGAGATAGCCTCCCCTTTACCCTGGGACTCTCCACCTCAGATATTCCTCCGTTCCCCTCGATCCCTCAGCTCTTTTTCTCGATTGCCGGGATCGTTGTGGATTATATCCTTTTGGGTAAGCTCTCTTGCTTCGGCTATCAATCTCCCAGTCATGGCCTCCCCCTTTATCGTCACGTTCGCTATGGTATAATTCCTATCTTTTTTTGAGCATTATTTTTCCTTTCATGTGCCTAGATAGGCCGTCCCCATCCCTATCAGTGAGACAGGAGTTTCCCCCTTGGCCCTTCCGTTTTGCGACACGCCCTTCCTTGACTTCCCTAGGGCGCGCTTTATTTCCCTATAAGACGAATCCTTTCTTACAAGGATCATCCCGATTCTCGTTCTAGGTAGCCATTTCTTATCCAGCTATTTTTTGGCTATCACATCTTATCGGACCGGGTGAGTGGCCTTAGTTTCTTCTTAGGAATTCTGGGCTCTGTTTTTCCAAGTATACCTTTCTGACCGTGGCCAAACCTTATGACTCTCGTTAACCTTCTCTGTAATCGTTAACCCCCCCTTTGAGAATTATGACTGCCCTTTGCTACTCTTCTTTCTCCTTGAAGCTCCTCGGGCAATGTTTAACCCCCCCTACATCAGTCATCTTCAAGAGAAATTTTTTAAGTTATCAACTTACTTCTACCCCTTTCTCTCCTCTCCTCGGTTATGGGTCATCTTCATTTGAGAAAGACGTAAATTCCTTTCCCAAGAGCCGGACCTCCTTCTTTCACCTTCCCTTATCGTTTAATTTCGTTTCTATGTACCTTGACAGAAAGTTCATTCCCCAAAACTTTTCCTTAGACCCCCCCTCTCCTTTTCTTCTCATTCTTTTTGAGGCATTCTCCAACGCCCCCGGTTTCCCCAAGCGTTTTGTCTTCTGTAACATTTTTTTATACCTGAATTTACACAGTTCCTTCTATGTTCGGCTTTTTTTTTTTTTTCTGTTTATTAACCTGACGATTCTTCCTTGTGGTACTGCCACTTTTTTGAATTTCTCGTCTTTTTTTTTTCCCCCGCTTGTTCTCCCGCTTCCTAATTGACTTTGGGCTTGCCGTATACAGGCATCGACCTTTTTCAAGATCCCTTTCTCGCAGGGATGGCCCTTCTCTAGGATGCCTTGAGTTCCACCTAGTAAGACCTTTTATTTTTGTTCAATCCCCTGAATTCCTTCTTTTTTTAGATCTTACCCATTCCCCACCCTTCAGCAAGTTGCCCCCCGACAAGCCTCCGGAGACAGCCTATAGTCTGTATTTACACCCCCCCCCACTTCTCAAGCGTTCTTTTCGAACTTCCTAATCTGGATCCAAGAGATCCCCTTTCCGTGATTAGTCCAGATAAGCCCCTTTCGTCTGCATAACGTGATTATGAGCACTCACTCAGGCCTTTCTCTTTGTCTCCGTTACGCTTCTGGAACATCCTTTTTATAAGGTCTTCAAACCTTCCTGCCCCCGCTCTCAGTCTCCATCGAAGGAATGCTACCCAGAGATAGGCGCGTCCTAGAGAGTGACTCTTCCTTAGTCTTTTTTTTTGGTCTCCTTGTATTGCCCTTCAGCCGATCGGCCCGCCGCACTAGAGTTTCCCCTTCCCTATTCCTCCTTTCATACCTTTTCTTTCTTCCCTTCTCTTGGCTCTTGTGGCCCTTCCTGCTTCCGCCTTAGCGCCACTCCTCCATCATTTAGCCTTTTCCCCAGCTTGTCTCTCCCCTCCTCCCTTTTTTCTTCTCGCTTTACCAGTTTCTGGTGTCTTCCGGTCCCTTTTCCTGTTTACCCTTTTTTTTCTTTTTTTGAGCTCTAGTCTTGTGTTTCTTTTTTTCCTGTCTTTGTGTTTCTTTTCTGTGTTTTCCAGCCCCGCCACTCCTTTTTTCTCGACACCTCTTTTCTTCTTTTCCTCCCTGTCTCCCCCCCGTGTTTGTGAGTTTTTTTTCGGTGTTTTTTGACCCCTCCCTCCAACGACACGCCCCCTGCAGCAACTTCCCCCCCAGGGGACCCCTCTGCCACCTTCATACATTCCTCACGAGATTCACAGATGAGGTTTACGCACCGATCTGTTGGAAACCCTCCTGTTCTAACTGATGGCCAGCCTCTTTACATGTATTTCGTATCTTTCCCCCCTTAGTGACAGTTTGGAGTCGTAAGAACCGGACAACTTTCGTACCCCCCTTCCCCTTGTAGTTTCTTCTTTATTGAAGGGGGCTTTTTCAGTTTCAGGCTTAGGAACCCGATCCTTTCCCCCTTTTCCCCCTGAGTTTCTTTCTCTTTCTCTGCCTGAAAAGTGAAAGGTAGTCCTAGGGCTCATAGAGCTTTCTTGCATTCCAGGTCTCACTTGTCCTTCTCCTTCAGGAGAATTCCTCCCCCCTTCCCTTCAACGAGATATTGGATGTTCCGCTTTGACACCCATTAATTTCATCCTGCCATGACCTTACTCCTCTTCTCCTGCCCTTGCCGCCCCTAACCAATCTCTGAACATTGGGCGGAAGCCAAATCTTCGTGTTTTCTCCTCCCCAACCCCAAACCCCCCACCACCCCCCCTCCCTGCCGGTTACCGGTCGCGTTTGTTGTCTCCTCCCTTTTTACCCCCACTCCCAAAGTCCCCTTTTTCTTTTTTTTTTTGGAAACCCCCGGCGTTCGAGTTCCACGAGCATGATGCCCCTCGTAATTCACAGGTTTCTTATTACCCTTTTTTTTTTTCGCATCTTCCGTTCTCCTCTCCCTGAATTCGGTTTCACTCAGCAAAGTCTTCTTCTTCCTTCCTCGAGTCTCCCCTTTTAGTCGGACCTCCTCCCACCCCCATAGCCCCCCCCCCCCTGACCTCTTTGAGCCTTCGAGATCTTTTTTTTTTTTCTGTCCCACCTCGGACACCTTTCCCCCCGTAAGGCGTAGTGTGCATTATCCCAACAATAAAATTCTACACTTTCTCGCTGAAACAGACCGTTGGCCTCTACTTCCCCCGATCCCAAATCTCATCCCTCACTTTGACATCTCCTCTTCCTCCCCCCCCCTTAATACATTGCCCTCTTTTCGAGAGCGCAACCCCGCAGATTCATGATGACCTTTTTGCGATCCCCCCACCCCTCCTGAACGGATTTCTCCTTTTTCGATTCCTGACGTTGTTCTTCTCTCTTTTTTTAAACCACTCTCATCGTCCGCTTGTCGGAATGATTACCTTATCCGCACTCCCAACCTCAACTTCTTGTTTCATTTTCTTTCTGTTGTGCCTTTTTGCCCTTTCCCAGACGTCTTCAGAAGACTTAGGAACCCTGCTTCCCCCCTCGTCTTCTTGCCTCGGCCCTCAAACGACAGGGATCCCCCGTCTTCCCATGACCCCCCAACCTTTTCTAGGATCCTGCGCGAAACTCATTAGACCCCGTTATCCTTTTCGGGGAGGTTCAATTTCCCATTCCATCCCCAAGTTATTTCACGTCAGTTTTTTTGAGGGCCCTGCTATCTCAAGGACTTTTTTCCGTAGTCCGATCGACCCCGTTCTTGGCTGCTCTTTTTGCTCCTCGGCGGCCTCCAGGACGGGCGCTACTTTTCCTCCCCCTTTCCCGCCTCCCCCCCCCCCCTATCGCGGCTCGGTTTTTACCGCTCTCTTCTACCTTTCTTTTAATATCAGGATTAGCCCTATCCTTCCCCAGTGTCCTTTTTTCCCCTAAACGAGGCGCTCCCTCTTATTGTTCCCATCGCAAGCAGTTTTAGCACTGTGACCCCTTAAAGAAGGATGGAAATCCCCATCTCTTCCAATCTCCCCCTTCTTTCTCTTCATAGAGATCGTTTCCCTGTACTGTTCTTGGAAGATGGTTTCGAAACCCGGAGATAGAAATCAGCTCCAGGCCCCTTCTTTCTATCGGCCTTTCCCCATCCTTTCTTTAACTTGGCACCGTGTCAGAACCCTAACTCCGACCTTCCCCTCATCACCCTGACCGCATCTCTGCCCTCTTTCACGGTTGCCCTCGCTCCTCTGGCTTTCTCTTCTTACCTTTAATTCGCCCCGATTATAAAGACTACCTCAAAACGGGCTTCCCCCTCCAGGTTTGTTCCCCAACATTACCCCTGAATTCTCGCCATGCCCCTTCCCCCCTCTAATGTCCTTTTCTGAATGATAGCCCCTTTCAAACCCCAGTATTCATAAGAAATTCTCTTCCTTTAAATCTTCCTCTTTTCCCCTTACGCATAAAGACGTTTAGAAAGCATCCCTTTGTTCCCCGCTTCGGCAGTCTATTTCTTTTGATCCTGCCCATCATGTCTTCTTCAATGACAGCCGGCCGATCGGTTTGCCTGTCCCTATCCTCTTTACCCTTTTCCTGCGAGATGTCGCGATGTCCTTTCCCTCATGGTCGATTTGCCGTTGAGTTCCATCTTCGTTGTACCTAGCGATCTCAGCGCCTGCTGCACGTTGACTCTAATAATAGCATCGGCTTAGTCCTACTGAATGAGACCCCAGACCTTCTTCCCCTTTTTGCACCTCTTCGTCTACTGTCTGTAATCGTCACTTACTCCTTCCACTCCTTCCGCGCCGTCTACATCACGTTCGACCCCCTAGATAGCCGGGAAAAAGGTTTCTCGATCCGGTATCTTTTCTCCGACTCCCCTTCTTAACGAGTCCCTGAAAGGCCTCTCCATCGGGCCTTTCCCAGAACGAATACCTTCTCTTGATTTTGATTTCTCATATGGTCATCGGAA
>Ga0179593_1307207_pt1 | contig 14861 bp, 18 predicted proteins | sample CZODoug2_1_08_16_FD_185931 | JGI IMG/M metagenome (GOLD analysis project Ga0179593, IMG submission 185931) | Vadose zone soil fungal communities from Angelo Coast Range Reserve, California, USA - CZODoug2_1_08_16fungal (PacBio error correction) | ecosystem: Environmental > Terrestrial > Soil >... | reverse complement strand
GTTCTAGCCGTGGTTGCGTTGCCTCCCAGTGAAAATGGCTTCTCGTTGTGAGGAAACACCCCACAATTCTTCTTTTCCGGAGCCCCTCAATCCTTTCACGAAAGAGATAGGAAAACACCGGCCTCAACTTGATTCCCCTTAAGTTTTGTAAACCGAGGACGTTGAGCAATCGGTGAGCTGAGAAATTGGACCAACTAGTGAACAGACTCAGCCGGATGCGAGGGATGGTTATTTATCCATCGGAATACCTCTTTTCCTAAGTGCCCCTGTTAAGGTAAAACTCGGTCACGGTACATTTTTGTGGGGGTTTTTTTCCCTGCCCCCAACTTTTTGAGGCTTTCTTTCTAGTGATTTGAGCATCCGGGTTTCGTTGCAGGACTCATCACTGTCCTTAACTCGGCCGCGTCTATCGGCCAGAAGACATCTCCCCCCAACCCCCCACAATAGTAACACATCGTTTCTTACGCCTACCCACCAGTTCCCCGACAACGGCAACTGCACCATGTTTCCAATCTCTTAAAGGTCCAGGAAGCTTACCGTTTTGTAGGCTGTCCCAAAGAGTAAAGCTCAGAGGGAAATCAGGACACTACAGACTGGAGAGAAGTTGGGGAGCCACGGTTGGGTAACAGCACGTCCCTCCCTCCATGGGCGATGACCCCGTGTCATTTCGGAAAACGGCCCCGGGCCCAGACAACGCCAGACCAATTTAGAACACCCCCAGTGGTTACAAAACTTCAGAATCAAACTAATTTTAGGAGGGCTTCTCCTAAGTGGATCAATTAAGCTTTTGAAAGAGCGTAGCACCTAGAAAATCCCATTCACGGGAGTTCATCCAAATACCGGATACATGATTTTTTTTTAAGCGCAATTAAGTTTTATATTAATCTGGCATTTAGAAGGCTCCCCTTTCCTTGCGTCCTCTTAGATACGAGCACACGCCCTTGAGTTCGTGTCTGAAGCGGCCGTATTTTCGGAGAATTCAGTAGGCCGCCTCCCCGCTGGACTCGGAGCAAAGTCGGTTGATCCACTTGTCGGGGTTAAGCGTAAGAACGTCAACGCTTCCAAAGCGGCAGGGTCCAACCCCCGCCATCTTGTGCTTCCCGCGATTGGACTGTCTCTCCCCCTGATCTACATTTTGCGTTGTTCGTAGGTCTGTTGACAAGCAGCGCATTAAGATTAAATCAAACAAACTCACTTAGTCCCTTTTAATTTCAGAGAGGGATTTGCTACTCGTTTGCCAGCACTATCTCACAATGGCAAGATACTGCCGCTTGACAGAGAACACATTGGCAGTCCCATGCATAAAGGTTTCCAAGACACAGTGTAGGGGGCACTTTTTGCCAAAGAATCTTGGCTAGAGAACTCGGATTTTTTCGTCGCAAAAGTCAACCCTGTCATTGCAGCTCTGTCTAACTACCTAACTGAGGAGTTCTGGAGCGACGCCCAAGACGAAAAAAGAGATAATTTTTTACCTCCGGAGGGAACTTTCCAATCCCGTACAGAAGCCCACCGCGCCCCCTTATTATATGTTCATATCGGTGGGCTGGGCTTATTTATCCAGCACGGGTCACCGGAGGTCACTTTTCCTCGCGAAGTAAGCCGTACTATGCCTTTGGTCTTGCTGTTGTGGGAGGACGATTCAAGACCTCCATGGACTTTCGGATAACTGACCCCCCCCCCCTGGTAGACCAAGTCCTTTTGACAACGGTTAAAGCGACATTCCCCCCCACTTCAGGGAACTCTGAAGTATCCCCCCCAAAGCGCCCATTCGCTATAGAGAGGAACCCGGTCTTCTCCCTTTTAGGCAAGTGGCGCACGGATCGTGTAGACCGTTTAATCTGTGTAAGTTGTTCTTAAAGCCGACGTCTGTCTCTATGACCTCCTAGTCTGGTTGCCCGTTTTGGCTCCCTTTCGCCTTTCGAGCAGAGCACCCTCGGCCCCATGCACATTCCCCCTATAATAGCGTCAGGCCACTGCCCCCCTTGAGACCAACCGCCGGGTGGTTGCCGGTGAACATCCGAACTTTTCACGCGTCCCAGCAGAGGCCCCCTTTGATATGCAGGTTCCCATGGAGTCACCTGGAAAATTCTCCAGCCGTTCTACCGATCGGAGGTCGTTTAATTTCGTTTCCCGGCCAACACCCCCAAACACTTTTTTCTTGGTAGTGCCCCGCATATTACAAATGGTTTTGCGCTCTCTACAATTTCCCTTTTTCGAACCCCTCCCACAGCGAGGTTGTCCTGTAGTCTTATCGTTATTGTGCGTCTGCGGCTGTGCGTCGATTAAATCTTTTTTCGGAGCTGTGAGGTTTCTTTGCTACAGCTCGTCCTTTCAAGTCTCTTCCAAACCGATGATACTTGAATTTCTGGTTGAGTGCGAGAATATTACGTGATTTTTTAATTCTTTCGGATTTGTGAGAAAGGGGTTCCCGACCAGTTAGTTTGTTCTTATAGGAACAGTCAGTTTAAAGTAAAACGTCCTCAAGCAGGTATTTTTTTTTGACGTGTATCCTCAACGTCTCCCCCATCCACTCGCAGAGCCCCTTGCCTTCCTTACTGACACGAACTCCCCCTCTTGCCGTCTTCTAGGCGGCTCCTCTATAAAGACCCCCCTCCCCCAATTTCAGTTTTACAGGACGAGCGGAATCTTTTTTCTCTGCGATATTCGCGCCTTCCAAAGCTCGGCCCCAAGAGGCCCCTTTTAGGACTATTCTGTTCCGAGTTGATGATTTTCGTTTTTCTCTGTCGCTCCTCGTGCCCGTCCTTGCCATACAAATCTTTTTTCACAGGAAGTCAGGCGTTTCCGATAATTACGCTTTCCAACGTTTCCCCTCTAATTGGAGTCTTGCGAACACTCCCGTGTTCTTTGTCGCTCTTTGTATTTATGTCGACGTTCTTCCCATTTTTTTTTTTTCCCGCGAGATTAGCTTGTGCACTAGGAATCGTTTGGCCAATTATTTGACCCCCCCATTTTGCCTTTATTTTTCGCCGCCGCAATTTCCAGCCGAAGATTCTGGTTTTTAACGGCCTTGTTAACTTTTTGATTTTTTGGGTCCGCTTCCGCCTACTTTTCTTCTAGCTTTCCTTCTGCATACCACCAAGAGCCCCCGTCGAGCTAAACGCGTTCTTTTGTTCGCCCGTGATCCACCCACGTCCGATTTTATGAGATTGGACCATTCGTAGGATGCGATTTTTCTCCTCCCGTTTTTAAAATATGCTAGCGGTTGCAGGCCCGCTGGTGGTGGCTGCACCGCAATCGTCGTGACCTTGTAACCAGTAGACGGAGACCCAAACCCCCGTTCCAAGTTGCTTTTGTTGGGCACCCAAAGTCCCCCTTCACGCCCTGAATCATGAAGATGAGAACTTTGTTCGCCCAGACGGTAGTTATGACGAGCGCTGCCCTGGAAATTTTTTAACCTTTTCGTCCCTTGGTTGGATCAATACAGTGTCGCTTTCTGTTCCCCTGAGGAACTGGCCAGAGAGGTTTACCCAGTTATCGCCGCTAACCCCGTGACCGTCCTCGCTGCCGGGTGCCCGTTGCATTCTCCTTTTTTCCCGCCGAAAAACATAACCCCTCGTTCCGCTGCCCTGATGCCCCGCGGTGGGTTCGCCATGTCAGCCCTCCTTGCGCCGCATTCGCCCCACCCAAACACATCGCTTCGGACTCCCCTAACACGATCTCGTCATATGTTCGTAGTTTTTCACCAGCGGTTTTAAGCCCTGTTTATTGATAACGAAGGACCACCCCCCCCCCCCCTCTTAAACCCACTGGTCCTCGCTCGATCTGTCCAAACCTGAAGCCGGTTAGGTAGTGATCAACGTTGCTGTTTTGTCCCCTCCCTAAATCTCTAGGTTGTGAAGCCGCACTTTTGTATGAACGAAATCTCCGCTGCAAATGGGCAGTTGGCTTGGCCGCACTTTGGAAATAGCTTGAAAATTTCGCGGTTTTCGCTTCAGGCGAAAGTGAATTTTCCCCCAGTTCTTTCTTCTCCCCCTTTTGCCGAAAGATCATGGCCCGCCCCTGGTTTTACCCCCCTTCTTCTCAGACCCCACCCCTTCCCATGTTATCTCTAGGAGACTCTTTTTTCTGTTTTTTGCTGAGCATAAAATTTGCCTTTAGTTGCTTCCAAGCCCATTGTTTGCGTACATTCTAGTTTGCGGCCACAAGGAGATTCAGTAATTCAGCGTGAGCAAACATTCGCACTAGTCGCTCCCCCCCCGCGCAGTGTTGGCCCCCCCCCAAGCGTTTCCCTGCCTCCCACCTCGACCCCGGACAGCCCTGCGCGGTCTACTTTTTCCTTGGCTTCCGGCACCTACGCTGTATCCTTTTTTGAACCTACATGCTAACAACCCTGTCCCCCTTTCGATCCGACATCAAACGTTTTGCGTTGGACACTATCGAAGAGTGAAAGATTTGTCGGGTTTGCCGATGTTCTTCGTTCGTAACTATCCCGGCTCTTAAACAGCTGGTGCCCAACCCCAAACTTCCCTGCCGTTTTCTCAGACAGACGATTTGCGTTGCGCGTCGTCGATTTCGTTCAACCTGGCTGCAACACCTTTCCAATCTGCTTAAGAGGACGGTTCCTTTATCTCCTACCGCTCTTGATGCACAAAGAGCGCGCCTATTGGTTGAGCGGCGATCCAACTTTCGTAAACCTTCCGTCTGTTCACATATCTTCCCAAGCGTAACCTTATTGGAGCCCGAACCTTCCTCCCCGATTTGTACCTTGCCTCTCTAGAAATGCGTTTTTCCACATTCGCCTGTCTATCCTGGTGACCCACCCCCCACACACCCAAAAGGTCGAGCGAAGTTATTCATTTTGGACTTTAACTTTTTTAAGTTGGAACAAAACTTGGCAACTCTTCGACCAGGATTTTTTTGAGTCCTTGCCCCTGGTTACTGCATGTCACGCCCCCCGAACCCCATCGTCCGGTCATCTCTCGCTTCCTTTGCAACCTTCTCTACCGAGCCTTTACTTCTTTGAATTCTTCCCCTTCTCCTCAGCTGCGTTGTTGCTCCGGTGAGAACGCCTCCTAAAGCGTGCGCGGCCCAGTTCTCTGGTGTTTGGATCACGACCCCTTGGCGATCGCATTTTTTGATTCCGCGGACATGGTGTTTTTGTGAACCCCCCCTGATCAACCCCGTGTACACAAGAGTTTTCTAAAGCGGAGTCATGGCAATTTTGTTCGCGAAGACTAAATTTCCCCCAACCTGTTTTCCCCCAGATATTAATTGGCCCAAAGCTGCCTCTTTTTACCGTTGCCTCTTGTCGCCAAAAGGGCATACTCTCTTAGCGACTTGCCCAACGACCCAAAGAGATCATTCTCCAACGACGTCCCCCGTTTTTTTTCCCCTCTTCCGAACCCCGTGGTCTTGCCCGTGAAGGTTTTCAGAAATGGCTCTTCCCCCGCAGTAATATCCATTAAACGACCTTGTTTATTGAACGATGCAGTTCTAAGAGACGATCGACCCCCAACTTCCCCCTAAGACAACACACCAGCCCCTAGGACCTCCACCATTCCGGGTGCTCCTCCCTTTCTCGCGCTCTCCTATCGGACAAGCTTCTCCCCCGAAGCATGGGAACTTGGATGGAAGGTTATCTTCTAAGGATCCCTGACCGTCGCTTCTCATGAGTCTATGTCACATTACTTGAGACTCGCACGTGAGGACATGCTCTCCCGACAAGAACCTGGCCCGCACGGTTGTTCACGATCCGCTTCACGCCTCAACGTAGCCCCAATTACGTCCCCCGCCAGAAGATGACCCCTGATTCTGTCTCCAGCTACTTGCCCCCACCTGAGCCTCGTTGGAAAGCCCCGCTTGTCTAAGCCTCACCAGAGTTTTGCCCCAATGCCCCCTTGTTCCCCCCACCTCGCCCCCCCAACATAGGCCGCCGAGCGTCCGCCCAATCCGATCTTTTTGATCCTTTCGACAAAACCGCGTGTTTTTTAGTTTTCTCCTAATCTTGAACGGCTTTCTCGTCGGAGCTGTCCCGGCGCCATCTGTTAATATTGCTTTGGATGACGCATCCCCAATTGTTTGGTTGAAGAACTAGCATTCCACTGAGTAATCGCTTTCTAAGGCATCTTCTTTTCCATTTACAACGTTTCTAATTCTTCTCGAGGTACTAGAGATGGTCTCTTAAAATGTCTTGATGGTCCCCAAACTCCAAACCGCCTTTGACTCGATGAAGGGACGTGCCCCCCTCCGATTCTTATGGGAATTTTCCCCCGTGGAAGCATTTTGGTAGACTGATCTAGTTCGACATGAGGGCCCAAAGGTGGCGCCCCGATGCACGATGGCAGCCTCAAGTGCGTTTTTCTCTTGCGGCCCACAGGGAAACCTTAACCGGGAACAGACACGAGACCCCTTGATCCCCCCCCTCTGACCTTAAGCCATGGTGCAGATCCGCTAAGGTCTACTTTTTTCGCTTGGTTCTACGCAACCCTTACAGGTCAAACTTCTATGGCATGTTCCTCTTTCGCACTGAGTAAGTTCTCCACCCCGTCTTTTTGAGCGCCGAAACCCTCAACCCCCTCGATGCGTTCCGATGCAGGAACCCGTTCAGCTTTAAAACCCCTGAGATACCAGCGACAGAACCAAAGAATATGGCCAGCCGCGAACCTTGATAGTTTATTTTTTTTGTAGGCGATTTCCACAGGACCTGAAGGTTCCACCTTAGAAGAGTTATTAGGTTTATCCCCGACCCACATAGCTGGTCCTGTTTGGGACAGGCCCATCCAGAACCCTTTCGCCGATAACCGGTCACAGCAAGTTTGTACCAGGGGGAAGGACCACAACATACGTTCCCTCAGTTCTGACTGACTACCACCCTTCCCCAGGAGGCGGTTTCACCTTTCTCTTAGGGTTAAAAGGACGCCCGTCAGCCTTCCTCCGCTCTGTACTTGTTTCCCTCGTGTGCAGTGATCGATGCTGACGCGGAGAAATATCCCTCGCTGGGACGGACATCCATTGCTGCTATTTGACCGGGCCCTTTTTGCTCGTGAACCGTGAATAGGAGAATATTTAGCCCAAAGATCCGACCCGAAAAATGTTGCCGCGAATCCGAAAAAGTAACCTACAGATAAATGAGTTTCTCCTTTCACATCATTCCGTCCCGATTTACTTATTTCTTACTCCTCTTTACAACCTCCAACACTTTATTTTCACCACAAAACTTTGGAGCAGCGTCATAGTTTTTATGATCTGACTGAATTATCGCGCCTCCCTCCCCGATAGCTTTCAACAAGCCCTCCGGGCTTTGATGCGTTAAATCCCCCCTTTCAATCTCTCGTCCCCTGCTCCATTCCCCTCGTCTTAGACTAAAACCTTGAAGGCTGAGACAGCAATGAAGAAGGGCTATTTGCGTCAAACCTCCCATTGAATTGATGGGAGACGCCTACGCTATTTAAAGGAGGACCGTGGAGAGATAGCCAGCCGTCCCCGATAGATTCGGAGGGATCTCACGATTTTTGCCACTTGGGTGTCCTTCAAGGGGAGGCTTTTTGTGAAGGGATGAATTTTGCGTAATGAGCATGTCACGAACCCCCTTTTCGCGTGTCTCTGGACCGTGCTTGAAGAACACGTCTCATACTGTCTCATGTCTTTTCAAGCTTATAGTGTTCTGCTATTTTGTTTTTTCCTTCCCCACACCACCCCAGTAATGACTGAGACTGGACATTATTTTCAGCCGTGGGGAGCGGCTGCTTGTTCTCACCTTTTTTGGGCTATACGCGCTAATAAATAGATGATGCAAGACTCCTTTCAGATGGTGGGAAGTAGGAGGAACCTAGTCCCCGTCCTTTCATCTTTAATATATCACCGTTAAGATTCATGTTTTTGAACCGACCCTGAGGAAATACGTCCTAAAGGCACTAAAAGGTGGGATCAACCCCCATCCAAGGCCTTTCATGAATTTTTCAGGCACAGGTGATATCTCCAGGGACCGGTAGACTTCAGCCAGCGCATTAGCTAGTTAAAGTAGATACGGCTCGGCCAATATGGCTCCATCACTGGGTTCAAGTCCGGTGTGAAATAGCGTCGGGCAATACCTATATTCTCTCTTTTCCCCCCCTCTCCTTCCCCTTTTTTTTTCCTCTCCCGCCCGCCCTCCCCTTCTTCCTCCCCCTCCCTCCCTCTCCCCTCCTCCTCCCCCCCTCCCCTTTCCCCCCCCCCCCACTTCCCCCTATTCTTTCTCCTCCCTTCCGCCTCCTCCCCCCACTGCTTTTTTTTAGCGGGAATTAATATATTACAGTGTCTTTCTTTTTTTCCCTGCCACCGGATTTTCCATCAGTTTTCCAGCAAAGGCCCTTTTTCCCCCCCAAAAGCTTGGTTTTTTCCACCCCACCTCCCCCAGAAAGTTTCCCCCCTGTACTCAGGTTTAAATCCAATTTTGGGCTTCCTTTTCTTCTCCCCGTTATTACGACCACCCGATAAAGCCGTTCGTCACGACTGTCGAGATTTTTTTCCCAATTTCCAGACGGCTCCCCCGACAACCGAGCTTGGTTTAACACAAATCCCCGTTTTTTTCAACCCCCCTTTTTGATTCGTGACCTTTCGGTTTCGGCCTTGTTATTCATTCGAGAGGGTCTCACTTTCTAGTTCTCCCCTTTTCCCATGGCGACTGTTGGTTTTCCGCCAACCGAAGAAGAATTGGGAATTCCCTACCTCACGCAAACAAAAGTGCCTCGATAAAAATAGAGATGGTTCTTGAATCACGCCCACCTCACATTTTTGTTTTTTTTGTTGAGACCCCCCCATAATTTTTTTTCTTTTTAGGACAGTGGTTTGTAACGGGAGCCACAATTTCCCCCCCCCCACTTCCTTAGTTGGGTCGTTTGGGCCGGAAAACCCAAACACCCCCGTCGCCAGGAGGAGGTCTCCACCCCCCTCAATCCTTCCCCTCTCTCTTCTTACCCGTTGCCCGCAAGAGTGCTTTTGTGTACAGATCCCAGGGTTTATGGTGCCACAGGTCTGAGTGTTGCTGCCCCACGGGCTCGTCGGAAAGGGCGAACCCCGTTTTCCTTCTCCCGATATAACCCCCCGTCATACGCACGTCACCTGTCGAGCAGGTCCCCGTCGGCTTTCGGCTTTTGACCCTGCATGTCTTTTGACTTTTTTGACCATAAAACCCCGGATCTGACTCTCATTCCCTAGGTAAACCATCTGCTGTCCCCTTGGGTGTAGGGTTTCTTCTTACGCACCCCAATCTTTGACGGTTTTCCCCCCTTTTATTTTGCTCCCCTTTATTAGCCTCCGTTTTTACTGAAAACATGAAAGAGGAAACTGTCTTTTTCCTATCCATGCTTGTTCCTCGTATGCGGGCCCAGATTTTCACATCACGTCTTTCCCAACCACCAATCGGACCCCCAGTGCGCCCCTCCCCTACCTACCCCAAACCGGCCGTCTTTACCCAAACTTTTACCCCCAAACATTTTCACGTTGCTCATCCCCCTTGCCAGTCTGACGTGTGTAACCATCGGTTTGGGTCGCGTTTCCCCACCCAGTCCTGCATTCCAAAAGAGAACATCCTTTCAACCCCCTTCCCACTCCCGTCGTGACACCGACCGGGTGTAAGACCCTCCGTCCTACTTCTGCCAGCTTCTCCCTCTATCATCTCCGCCCCCCTGGGGCGCCCCGGCCACAAACACTTCCCACCCACACACAGTCCCAACGACTTGTGCCCCCGACCTCTGACCATTTTTCTTAGTGTTTCTGACCACCATTCAGCTTCCATTAACGTGGCTCAATTTTCACACCCCCTCACCGTGAACGCTAAACCAAGACACGCAATTGTTTACTCCGTGGCCCACCCCCCAATAATCCACATGTAAGAGTGAACAACCCCGTGTTTTTCCCGTCTTTTCGAGCGGGTCCCCGTCTTTTCTTTTTATTACATTGATCCGTGTGTATCAATTCTCCCCAGGCGGGCCCTGTCCCCTCCACCCCTTTCCTTTTCCGCCCACCGCTGTTTGTGAGAAGCGCTCTTAGATGATATTTCACGGTTGTGTAGCCTTTATCATTGGTGGACCCGCGCAGTGCTTTTTTTCCTAACCTAGGATTATTCCCGTCATTTGGGATGACCCCGCGAAGCACTTATCGTTTTTTGACCGTCCCGTCCGTTTATGTCGGTAGGGGCGATATTTCTGTCCTGAATCATTTCTCCCACGCCTGCGGAGGATCCCGGCTCCCCATCCCCACTTTTTTTCCTGATCCCCCCCCGGGTTTTGAGTTGGTCTGGTCCACATGGTAATCGATTTCCCCTGCCGTCAACTCTCCTGACCCCATCGTTCGTTAACGCCATCTTTCGTCCTTGGCGATTTCCCCCCATGTTTGTTTTTAGGGACGTCCTTTTTTTGGTTTTTGTCGTATTCTGTTTTGCCCCGTTAGCGCCAGCCATTTTTCGTTTCCCCCCTTTTTTCACCACTCACCTTTCTCGCGCTCCCGTTCCCCGCGTGCTGATTTGATTTAATGGCGTCCATCGATCTCATCTCCCGCGTCACTATGCTTCACCTCGAACATGGTCCTCCTTTCCGGTTTTTCCATGGTGAAGCAACAAACCAAAGTATTAAAGCAATCCCAGACGAATGGATTGTTCTTTTTCGAGTTTTTTCCCTTTTCGTATTTTTTTTTTTTTTTCTCCCTCCCCCAACTTTCCCTTTTGTGGGGCATTTCGCTTGCTTCACCATTCCTTGTTGGGCGCGCGCAGAACTTGCGAATGGCCCCCCCCGCCCTAGGATGGTTTCTTTTCATACCCAAGGACTTGCCTTGACCCGTGTTAAGAAACCGATATTTGGCTGGCGACTCTTCGGGGAACGGTTTTTTCCCCCTTTTAGTGCTCCTCGCGATCCTTAGTCCCCAAAGTGATGCTTTTGTTTCTTCGGTTGTCGGTTTGATGCATTCCCCCCAATCTTCCAGCCCGTTCTGGTGTTACCCACTTTTTTTTTGCCCCTTTTTCCGTCTTTTTTTTTCCCCCCCCGTTTCCAGAAGGGCCGCCTTCCCCAGGACTAGTGCCTGACACCACTGATCCATTCTACCTAGGCCATGCACCAGGGTATTATCCCGGTTCCCGTCAACAAAGTGATGCACCCGGTCTCTCGTGGGTATGTTCCAGTTGGCAGCCTGTGTGGCACCTCACCCCACCCCGCTGGCTTTGCGTTGTCTGCCCCGTCGTCTGAGGTCCCTTTTTGACCTTCCCCTGGTTCCTGCCCTCGCGCAGGTCCAGGGCTCCCCCCCCCTTTTCCATTCCCACGGCCCCCCCGTCGATTTCATTTCCACTTGCCTTTCCATCGACCCCGCCACTCTTTGTTTGCGTGTGGACCCGCCTTGAACTCCGCGGCCCCCTCTCGAGGGCACCCCTTTTTATCCCCTTTGACTGATGCCAACTTTTTTTTACGCCCTACCGGACTTCCTTTTCGATGTTCGTTAATGGATCCGGGTCCAAACCCCAAACCCCCTTTGGCCGGCGTATTACGCCCTTATTATTAACCCTTTTCCCTTCCCTATACCGCGTCCCCTACTCGACACCTCCCCACAAGGTGTCCCTGTTAGGTCTTTTCGGATGTCGCTTTTTTCCGTTGTTTCCCTTGTACTTAGTTTTGCGTCTTGGCCCCTGGTGCCTCCTAAACTATTTGTCCTTCCTGGGGTTCCACGTTTCTCTTCCCCGAGGTCTTCTTTTTTTGTTAGCTTTGGGCCGGACTTCCGGTGGGCTGTTGTTTTGATCCCCTTACGGTCCCTTTTAGGTGCCGTCCTTCCCCTTTACCGTGGACACGGACCTGCGCCCCCGTCCGCGGCTGGCTGTTCTTTTTTCCCCCCCGAAATGTTGAACAAACACTTGCCCTTCCCATTTTTCTGGGAGGGAGGCTTTTGCGACCGTCCTTTATATACACCCCCGTCACGATATGTCCTCCCTCCTTTTGCTGGCCTCCCAAACATCTCCTTCCCCCCCTTTCCCCTTGACCCCTTCGTTCGTGTCCCTTCTTGCCCTTATCGGTGCTGTGATGAACCTAGGCTCTGCCCCGGGGCATTTTTCGTTGCCGGCATTGCTGTCTTCTCGTGTTTTCCCGTTGATGTTGCCTTTGGCGACTTCTCCGGGTACCTTGCACGGGCCTTTTTCTCCACCCAACCAGGTAAAAACGAGTGTTTCGGTTGGAAAAACTGACCTAACAGTCTGTGCTTGATTTTTTTCCTTTGAGGTCGACCGTGTACCTTAACTGGCCCCTTCTACCGCGGGGTCTTTCCGTTATTGTTTACCCCCACTTTTTCCCTGGTTGGACGTTCGTGTCTCCTTTTGTGGTCGTTTGCTTTTTCGGTGCTCTCGTTTTTTAGGTCCCCAAACCTTTTCGGCCCCTGTCTCTTTTTTTTTCAGAGAGTGCCAACTCTTCAGGCTGTTTTGGCACCTCTATTTTCCCCCCACCTTGGACTTTAGTTTTCATTCGGTCGTCCTCCCCCCCAATGGCCGCATCCCCCTGCCCCCCTTTTTCCAAACGGTGTGTTACCGGTTTCCATCTTTCAGCTTCCGGTCCCCCCTTCAGGGGCTTTCCTAGTTATTAGTTTTTCTACTACCACCCCACTAGGAATGCCTCGCTTTATTTTTTACACCCGGATTCCCCCACACGCACTGAAGGAGAGGGTCCCCTTTTCTTTGCTTGGGGTCTGTTGAGTCAGTTTACACAACTAGGGGAGCGTTATCTTTTCACCGGCGTGGTGGCGGGCGGGTTTGTTTGACCCTCTTTGCCATGCGTACCCCCCCCCCAGGGGTGCCCTGGGCTTCCACGGTTCTCACTTTTCCCTGTGGCAGAGGGGTCCCCCGGGCACCCCCACCCTTTTGAACTTTCCCGCAAATCGTGAGAATTAAGATTGTTGGCCCTGTTCGCCACATTTAGTGCATCCGCGGCCATGCAACGCACATGTCGGTTTTGACTGTTCGTTTTTTCGTCGAAATACCCCGTCTAGTTGTTTTAGATTTTGTAAAAGCCATGTACCCTACTTTTCTTTTTTACTCAGTATATAGACTGAACCAAAAGATTACTGATTAGAGATTGCACATCTTCAGCCACCCATCCATTTCTTTCTTAGGAGAGCGCCTTGGGGCTTGCTATTGTGGAGTTGTGCATCTGCCCGGTTCGTCTGTTGATCGAGAGGAACAATACTGGAACCATGACGTGAAGAGCAGAACGCTTTCACCGGAGTGTGCTGTTTTACTCAGGTCCGACGCGGGGGAAGAAGCTTACCAAACTTACACAACCTCTCTTTCGGTCATTTCCCCAATGATTTAGCTGCTTTTTTGGTCTCGTTTTGGTGCACAATTGAGGTCCGTCCTTCTCGGGTAAGCCCACCTAGAGAAGTACCAGCGGTTGAAAAGTCCCCCGTCCAACACATTATAAAACCCCCCAATCGGAGAACGCTGTTCCGATTTTTGTAACTGTCCACTTGTCCAGTTTTTTTGTCTGGGTAGACTCCCCCCCCCCCCCTTTGGGTATGCGTACAAAAGTGCTTTGTATTCCAATTTAATTTCATCCACTACGCGTCGTGCCCCGGCCCCCTTCTCTGGACCCCAACGAATCTCCCGCCCCGTGACTTTGTTCTACTTTGCTCAAGTTTTGTCGTTGTCCCTTCCGAGTTGGAAATAATCGTTTCTCTATCTTGTCCCCCCCACTTGTCTCGGGGATGGCTTTCGTTCGTCCAGCTACACTTTTTTCTTTTTTCATCCCCTTCTTTTTTTTGTCTCGGTGCGCACTTTCCTGCACCCCCTTTTCTCCTTCGTCCCAACAATTTAGGGTAAGTGTCACGTCCCGGCCAGGCACCCTGTTCCCTTTTCTCTCTCCCCCCTTAGTTTATTTTTTTGTTTTTTCTGAGGTCGCTCACTTTGACTTTCCGGTGCGATTTTTCTGCCATCATATGTGGCGGGCCAAACCGCCATCCCGCACTAGAAACGGGCGGGTTGTCCAACTGACCCATGACCTGCCGAGCCCGCGACATTTGCCTGGTCGCTTTTTTCCCCCCCCCTGCGTTGCCCAACGCTACCAATCGGCCCCCCGCCGGTCCGTGCGGGGAATTCCGTTTCCAATTGTTTCGGCGGGCACGGACTTATTTTTGCTTTAAAATAAATTGTACGCAAACACCAACGTTGACGACATATTCCCCCACCCTTGTGCTTCCCGTTGGCAAGATCGAATTGCTCCTCGGGTGAGTTGTACCCTTTGCCCCTTTTTTCTTTCGTTTTTCAACTAGTACCCTTGGTACCATCTTTTTTTCAACCCCACAAAAAAAAAAACACCGCTTTTTTTTTTTCTCGATTGCTTTTTTTTGCTTTTTTTTTCTTTTTCGTTTCTTTTCTTGAAAACCTTGGTCCCCACCCTGCTTGTCAACTTTCCCCTTCATGCCCGCTTGGCCGATGTTTTTGCATTTTTTTAGCAATGCCGTGCCCCAGGTTTTGGTTCATTTTTGAGTTCATAGGTTTTTTGGCTGCGTACCTGGAATCCACCCCGTACGTTTTTTTAGGTAACCCCCAAAAGGCGTCCACCCACTTTTATTGAGAAAACCCCCTTTTCCTACCTTTAGTTGGGACCTTACCTCTAGACAGCCGTATTTTCCCATGTGGTGCGTTGGCACCGGGGTGGCCCTTTAGAGCACCAGTATTCGACTTGCTTCCCCTCACGTTTTTTTGGGCCCCTTGTCACACCCCGCCACAACCGTGAGAACGACTGGCTGTCCTGCTAAATGGTTTTACTGAAGTACCCCGTAACCGGCCCACCTCTCCGTCGTTGCCCCCTGCTAAGTTTTGATCTATTTTGACCCTTGCCTTCTGCAAAGGACAGTACAATCAGAAGTACAGGGTGACAAAGCGACCTCAGTTAGGC
>Ga0179593_1603757_pt1 | contig 14862 bp, 10 predicted proteins | sample CZODoug2_1_08_16_FD_185931 | JGI IMG/M metagenome (GOLD analysis project Ga0179593, IMG submission 185931) | Vadose zone soil fungal communities from Angelo Coast Range Reserve, California, USA - CZODoug2_1_08_16fungal (PacBio error correction) | ecosystem: Environmental > Terrestrial > Soil >... | reverse complement strand
GGACATGAACGTCTCTTCGACCGATTTACAATCACGGTTGAACCTCGGAGATGCGGCTTCTGGGCATTGTGTCCCCCCGTGATGAAACGATCCTTCTATTTTACATGCAATACGCATTGCTTCCTTTTTTCATCCGACAAGAACACGAGTCCGTCACCGAAGCTACTTGACCGTTGAGTTTGCTTTTCTTCGCCGGTGAAAAAAGCCTTGCAAACTGCAAGTTTCTTCATAGCTCGACAAGCTCTCTTCTGCGGGGAATCCTTGTACTCCCCCTCTCGTCCCTTCTCCCCTCAAGGTTTGTGTGAATCTCGAGCGTCACGCCTCTCGCTTCACTTGCGAGCATGCTCTCTTTCTACTATCCGCGCCCAAGATTGACCTAATGATCCCCTGAGCGAGTTAGTGACGCGGCCCTTAATCCCCCGTGGTCTTGGCCGCCCTATTCCCTCCTCGCCGACGCGCGTATGTTCTCGCGACGTGGAGTTTCCCTCCTTGCTCTGAAACAATCTTTTTGAAAGTTCGAGTTTATTATTCTTAATTTCCTTTCCCGCACGTGACGATGGGAAATTTCTTTTACAACCTCGAGCTGATGCGACCTATTCCGTCAGACCCGCTCACTTCTCGGCGCTTTGGACCGTCCCCCGCCCAACCGCGAAGTGTTTTTAAGACCTCTCCCTTCCTCTTTCGGCGTTCCAAATCTCCTGATATCGATCGCTGACTATCCGTACACCACTCCTCCCGACCCTCCTAGATCCTTCAGTTTTTGCATACTCCCGGGAGCCGCGCCTCTGTGACCGACAAGCGTATATTTTTTCCAGTCCCCTACTAGTTCACTCATTCCACGGCCCAAGCTCGCAGATAAAACGCTCCCTGGTCACGGAACTACATTCCGCAACGACGTCTTCCGGTATACGCCTTTTTCCCGATCGAAGCCCCGAATGAGAAAACCTTCTCTCTTCCGACGCGCGCCGGGATATGTTGACATTTCCCCGTCAAGCTCTTACTAAGAGCAGCTGCATCTTCCTCTAAAGCCTAGCGCCATGAAGGCGTAGTTTTCACTTTTCTCGCTTTCTAAACAAGAGCTGGCCCCTCGATCGCGTTTAGATCCTAAGGGCGAACCCCCTGCGCCCTCCTTTAACCTCCAACTTATTGATATCGCTTGATGCCTCGGATTGTGGGTGCACGTTTCTGATTCGACGCGCGCCTCTCCTATCGCGCAGCGTAACTCTCTATTTTTCCGTGGTTATGTACCTCGTTGCCAATCGAAACCCTCACCTTTGAACATCGCTCCCTCCCATACAGGGACGGTCCACTCTCCCCTTTTGTGGGTACATGATCGTCCCTCTTCCGCGTTTTTACTGCCTTTTCGCGTCTGTCACTCGCGCCGCCCAGTAGCGGGCTTCGCGACAAGGGCAAATATCTCTCTTTATGTCGCCCAGTCTGGGAGACGGTCAAAAAAGAAAACCCCCTTCGGAGAATTTTACCCCTATACTTTTAACCTCCCTCCCCGTAGTGAGTTCCTGATCGGCCCTTCCTCGCAGAACGAAGCTTCAGCTTCAAGATCCGAGTTCGAAGACTGCCGAGCCCCCTCTATGCTCTTAGGGTAGCTACGAATCGAGATCACCTTCAGCCAGCTCTTTCTCCACCGTTCCCCGCTGACACACTATCGAATCATTTCTCTCATACATTTTCTGAACTCGTTCGCCCATCTTTTTGTTTTCCCTCTGTTGTTGAGAGAGTGTCTGGCCTTCCTTTATCTGACGTTGATGAGGACCTTCGTTTAAGGCACGGTGCTAATCGGTGATGAGGCCGGTTCTCAGTCTTTTAGATCAGTGGTGACTTGTAGCTTATCCCGTCACCTCCGGCGTTTTTCCTCCCCCTTGATTGCGTGTTATTCTTTTCTGCTTTCTAAGCGAGGCGCGACCTCACAACGTTTTTCGCGTTTCACAATGTTACTTTCTGCTCTGAGCGAGCGATTCTCCTCCCGTGCTTTTTCGGTTTGTCTGTATTTGTTTCCTTCTCTGCCACTTCAGATTTCGTTCGCTTGGTGTGATTCTGGAACCCAATTCTTGGTGACACCGGAGCCACGCCGTGTCCCGATCCGTCCCTTTCGGTCACACCCCCCTACTGGTATGAGACGACGCGTCCCGCCTGATTGGCGTTCCCTTAATTATTTTCGATTTTCGTCCATTTTGCCCCGTGCTCATCCCCAACTATTTTAAAGCGCTTTTTGAAGGTTTACGCTTTCCCTCAGCGTTCCGCCTTATGGCTCCCTTTCCCTATGAGGTTCACAAAAATCCTGGCGTCGGGCGCCGAATCAACTTTTGGCCCTCTCCCCCGCTCAGCTGTTCCCGCGTCATTTTATTTTTCTTTCTGAGACTTACCAAATCCCCTCCGCCAGATGGCATTGTCCCGGCGTGCTCGCAGCTCTTTTTTCCTCCATCAATAGTCTTCTTCCCGCCTCCTAGCCTTTCCTTACCGTGTTTCATTCCCCCTGATAACACAGGGCCCTTATCTCCAGGCTCGCAGATGTTGCGTTAATGGCGCGCGCACTCTGCGATTAGCGTTTATTGTGGCAGGTTTCTTTTTCTGTGACACGCTCTGAAACCGTTTCCTTGTCGTCATAGATTTACCGTAGTTGGCCTTCTCGCAAACCCCTGTGACGCGATGTTTTAGCGTTGTAAGTTCTTCCGTCACGATAAGTGAGTAATCCTGTCGTTGGGATGCTGATCGGCGAACCTCCTCGGATACATCTTTTTCGCGGGTCGCTTCAATCGGGTCGTCTTTCATTTTCTCATCTCTTGACGTGTCATCGTCTCCTTCACAAATAATGCTCGCTCTGTCGTCCTTCACAATAGTATTGCCCTAAACATACCTGTCCCGGCCTCGACCGTGTTCTGGCGCAACGTTTGTTTCGACTTGCCTTCGCTACGCGCTCACTTGCCTCTGGCGACCTTTGGGCCCCCCATCTTTTGCGTCCACTAAATCGCTCCCCCTAATGCTCGTGATCCCTTATTTCACGTGTTTTCGAGGTAGATATTTGTCAGCAGCGCTTTTCCCGCTTCTGACGGTTACCCAAAAATTTTTTTGTCTTTTCTTCTCTCTCCTTTTTAGTACTGCCAGTTTGGCTCCAATCTTTTCTTCTTTCTGATTACGTCCGTTGCGTATCCAAGTGAGTTTCCCAGGCATCTTTCCGCTCACGGAACATAAACGTCTCTCAGCTGTACTATCCTCTTCCTTCGTTATGTCCGAAACCCTTTGCGATCAGGGTACCCTTCCCCGCGAATTATCCCCATCCGAAGCCCGCCCTGCCCTCTAACCCCTTTTAATCGTGCGTGCGCTCAAATTGTGTGGTAGCAGCTCCCGTTCTCCGAAAGGCCCTTCCTGGGGCACCTTTCATACCTCAGCCGGTGGTTTTGATCTTCTGAGCCAGGAATTGCTCTCGGCTCCGTACGACTGTCCAATCAACTCTCTTCCCTCTCGAATATCTCAGGCCCCCTCCTTTTTTTTCCTTCTAGGCACCACTATTTCTTAGTTGTATTTTCCCCCCCCCCCAAGCCTTCTTCCTTTTTTTCTTTTTTTTGTTTTTTTTTTTTAGGGGACAAGCGTTGCGCGGATGAGTCAAGTAACCGTCCCGTGTAGTTGGTGGCGTGGCGGCGAGTCCCCCCTTCCTTTTTTTGAAAAACGCGTCCCTTTTCTCCGGTCATTCGGCGGAGTTGAGAGTTTGCACCTGATTATGGAGCGCAGCTTCTCTCTCTACCCCCCTCTTCTCATCTCCCCCACGCTTCTTGGGCTGCGAATTTTATCCTTAAACTATTCCTGCTGCGTGGATTTTTCTTTTATTATATCCGCTCCCCCCCCCTGACTTTATTTTTTTCCACTCCTTTTTAGGGGAGGTATTATACGGCATAGATCCCACCGTTGGTGCGGCCTATCTCTATCTATTCTTCAAGCGCCTTCGTTTCTCTCCCCCTCTGGATTTCGAAGGCTCTCAATGACACCCAGTCTGCTTTCAGCTGCCCAAGTTTTTCAGCTCCCGCATTTCTTTTATCGTTGCGTCCATTGACGCGGGTTGTCGTCCCCACTCCCATCCCCGTAGCTTTCATCTCTCTTCTTCTATTATCCTTCCGCTACTTTCCCCCTCACGCGCCGCCCCGAGTTATTCGCTGCGACAAGGAGCGCCCAACGCGAATTGTCGTTAGTCAAGTCAGGCCCTCTCAGCGTGACAGAACGCGCTCCCTCTTTCTCCGATGTATCTACGTCCCAGCTCCCGTAGTTCCCCGCGCTCTCTCGTGGTTGCGTTCCTACTTTCCTTTTGACGCGAATCGCTGAACGTTTAACTTTTCTCCAAAGGTCATATAATCGCTTCCCCGCCAGATTTCCCGGCTTCCCTTGCGCGAGCAGAATCCCCCCCGCTATCACCGGGAAACCTCTTCCGAAGCCCCCTCCCCGATTTTTCTCTATGATGAGATTGGCACCGTCCCTCCCTCAGCTGCGCTGCCGGCCTGGCGACGCCCGCCGTTTGATAGTGAGGCCCTCCTACTCCTCTTGAGCCTCCCCTCTCCCTTCCCTTTCCGGAGACCCTTACGCGTATTACGTGGATTGCTCTGATGACCTTTTCAGCGAGTTCGCAACGTTCCTCGTAGAGTAAAGAAGGGCTCTCTTGCCTCGCTTATAAGCCACTCCGCCAAACTTCTTTTCTATCGGTCAGCGACGGCTTCTGATGGGGGAGGAAATCTTTGTTCGAATTGACCTCGAACCGAGTAACATTCCTGCCATCGCGCGTTCCTAGGTGGGCTCATCGCGTTGCCAATTCACCCAATCCCTTTCTGATGAAAATCGTGCTCCCCCCCTTGTGACTGAGGCTATTTCGAAGACTGTGGGGGGTGTTTCTAGGAACCTGTACGTGCTTTGTTAGTAAGTGTCCGTTCCAAGTTTTTCTTCTCTTTCCCATCTACTAACGAGTTTCACCCCAAGTTATGCGTAGTTCTTCCCCTTCGGCATTTCCCCAATTACCAAGCCGGGGTTACTTTCCCCAAACGCGCGCTCGCTCAAGCACAGCGGTGTTGGAGACCCACCCTGGTGAGCCTTTCCTCTTCGATGTCGCCTCGCCGAACGCACCTTTTCTTTGCGCTTAAAGATTGCGCGAGACTTCTAGAGAATAATCAGTAGCTAAGACCTTTCTACCCTGAGCAGGTCCCTCCTCTAACCTTTTTACTTCCGTATTGCCCGTGACGCCTCCACTCTTGAGAACATGATCGTTTTACGTTCCTCGTTGTTGGGGAGAGAGATCTCTTATCCGACTGTGATGAATCTTCTTGCTTCTCTGGATGATCTATCGGGATGGGCCACGGTTGAGATTTTTTTTGCGATGATGACTTTTATATAGATTTTCTCGACTATACGACGTCTCGCCTCCCTTTTTGCGCAATTTTGCGTTAGCGTTTTGATCGAAGCCCAGCTTCTGGCTCGTTCACCCTTCATTCGTCTTGAGTCGCTCTTCCTCTCTTTTCATTCCCTAGCTGTCGCCTGTTCCTAATTTACGGAGCGGTCGCTCCTCGATACTGTCGGTCGTACTCTGGGGTGTACCCTCTTTTGTTTGACACGGAGCAAACTCGTGTTTCCCTCTTCCTTACGTTGGCCACTACCTTTGTCCACGAGTACTTGATGTCGGCGCGATTCGCACTGTTCCTTTCAACGCGCTCCTCCGGTGCTACCCTGAACTCGATCTTTTCTTTCGGCCGGCTCTTCATCCCAGTTCATGGAATGAACAAAGCCGTCGCGGAGAAGAAATATTTTTTCCTCTGGAAGTGTTTTTGCGCCCTCTTTCCTCGACGACCGTTTTTCTTTCTTCTTTTTCATCCTGGTCGATGATCCACCTCAATTTTGGCCAGTGCTCCTTATTTTGCAGGCGTGCTCGCGATTCTGCATCGGCGCAAAACCTCTTTTTGCGTCGCTCAGCAAATTTGAATACGTCCAATGTTCGCGCGTTCCTTTACCAGTGCAGCAGAGGGATAGATATCGATTTTTTCCCATTCGGTGCTTTTCTGTTTTTTCTAGCGCATTGGCTTGTCGTTTTCCCCCTCTATAACGTTCTCTCGTGGGCTTTTTCGTTATCCCTGATTCGCTCCCATCCTGGCGTCTTCTTCTCCACCCAAGATGCCCTTCAGCGTCTCTCTCGGCGAACGTTTTGGAGGGACGTAGTACTCCTCTGCAGCGTTCATAATCCTTGAACGTGATCGTCGCGTTATTGTGCGCAGCTTTCGCGAGTTTCGCGCCGTTTGCCCTACGGCTGCCTGCCGGGAATTTGTCTCCCTCTTGAGGGAATTTTTTCGTTGAGTATTGCTACCCCCCTTTCTCGTTTTCCCCACTTTCGTGTCATCCGTGAAAAAATACCCTGTCCTTATCAGACTCGACTCTGCTGCGTTGGCGTATCTCACCACGATCGCGAGCCATAAGGTCTCGTTCACCTTTCTTCCGTCAGAACACCTTTTTCGCTTCCTTTGTTCCCCTTCCGACAAAAGAATTCTTACCTCTAGGATAGGGGCGAGGCGAGACTTCCATTCGTTTCGTCCCTCTTGAATCACCTCCCGTAACCAAAACGGGATTGCTTTTTCGAGCTCCGGGTGTCCACCCTCATGTCTCTCCAATATAAGGTCCTACCTTAGATCCTGCTTTCGTTGAGTTGCCTCTTTTCACCTGTTTCGATCGCCGCGGTCCACCTAGCTTATTGTGGCCTTATCATCCCGCCTTCTAATAGGTTTTCACTTCGCAATGCGGGTCTTTTCCCCTTTAGCGTACATTCATCCCCTAACAGAGTCGCCTGTCAAAGCATCATGTCTAGTCGTTACCTTGATCAGTTGTGTCGTACTCCTTGAATGTCCTTGGCGCACTCGCACTCCTTCCTCAGTTTTTGTTGAGACCTTTGCTCAAGGACATGCCTTTGCTCTGACTCCCCTTTTGCTAGGCCCTCGAAGCCGGCTTTGCCAAGAAGGGCAGGGGCCCTTTCCCTCTGGAACCAGTCCCTACGTGGAGATTTTCCCTGTCAATATGCCGGCTTCCTCTCAGCCTTACTAGCCGTGCTTGATAGTCACCCTTCTTCCTTTTCGGCGAGCGACATACACCCTCTCGTGAGACCCGGCAACGGCGGGTACAAATTATTCTCTTTAGTTGAATTGGAGGCTTCTTAAAACCTCTCCGCCGCCATACTCCCCACCCTTTTGGAAGTTCTATCTCCGATGTGAACTCTCAGAGATCGTCCTGCCCCTTATATTTCCGCGACACGATGCCCGCCTCTTAACAGTGTTCTGTAAGGGCAAACTTCTTTGGGGTCCTACTTCTATCTCTTTCAAGTCTATTGCTCGCGATAGTTCTTTACTTCCGCCGCTGCCACCCCTTTGTGCGCACTTATCAATTTCGAGTCGACTCCAGTTATTTTTATTCGTGCTCCTCCCTTTTAAACTTTTCCCCCCGGAATAACTAACGTGAGGAAGGCCTTTCCCAGTAGGAATATTCTTCCCTTTTTCAAGCGCACAGAATCTTTCTAACGTTCTCGGCCAACTGGATCAGAGGCATTCCCAGTGGTCCGCCACGGCCAAACGTCTCGACGTTACTGCCTCATGAATTACCGCCAAGAACGTTCCCCTGTCGCGGCCCCAGCTCTCTTTTTGGTAGATCCCACCCGTTAATGGGACCGATAGTGAACGACAAGCGTATGATTTGTCACTTACCCTATTCCTCTACACCGGCCCCCATTAGCGCTCTAAACCTCCTCCCCGGAACACTTCCCAAGAAATTTCCCGCCACGTCTTTCGGCTCTGCCGGTTCCCCGTATCCCGACTCGACCTCCTTCCAGTGATTGCGCCGTCTTCCTTTCCTTCTGTACATTATTTAGCAGCGCCGCAAGCGGACTTGGGAATGATGCGTAGTGCCCCACGAACAGGATGAAATCGTCCCAAAACTAATGATCGTTTTCTCGGTGAAAAGACGTATTCCCAAACCCCGGCGCTATTAGCCTCCCCCGAGTGGATTCGGTCCTCCCCGATTCTCTGTCGTGCCCCCTTTACCTCCGTTGAGGAATATCGCCGACCGAGGCGCGTACGTTCCCCTAGCCACCTAGCGCTTCCTCTTTTTTTTTCTAGCTTTAGCCCCCAACGGTCAAAATCGTCCTCAGCCTCCGCGTGCCTTACCGATTTACATCAAGACGCAATCTTTTTTATGAAAGGTCCTTTTCTTCCCTTCTCTCCTTGTCAACACTCTGCGTCCATCATGAGTGGACCTAGTCTCGTTTCATGCCGACCAGCTCGTCAATCGCGCCATGCGGCCCCAGCTTCCTTCGGTAAAAACCGCGTATGACACGATGAACGAGTTGTGCACGCCCCGGTAGTGAGCCTGCCCGATTACCTTTTCTCCCAACGACCTCTTTCTTCTAGCCCCGATTAGAGTCGCCTGACCTGGCCGCTATTAAGGTATCCGCTCTCACCCTTTCAAGTGAACAGTCCACTTCTAAAAAGTCGAGGATCATCGTAGAGCCTTCCGGTCCCCTCAATGTGAGCTCATTCTCCTTAACTCCTCTCTCTTTGCTCCTCTCCGTTTTTTGGTGATCGCTCATTTTCTACGATTGATGAGAGCTGTTTCCTTCGCCTTCTTTCTCATCCTGGAGCACGTGGGATTTTGATTGGTGATCTCGGCTCGTATTTGATCCGCTGATCGTCCCTCTCTGAGTACTCACGATCTTCGGCGATCCATCGGTTTATGAGGCCCCATTCCTTTTGAGGTAGTCCGTTCACACCCTTGGTCTCGCGAGAGAGGCGATCTCAGTCCCCCTTCCCCATCAACATTGGTCGAATGTATCTCTGTCTCGACGGCCTCTCGTCTCCCCTCCCCCTGTGAGCGATGGATCGTGGTTTACAAGGAGAAACGCCGGACGTCCTTTCAGTCAAAAAAAAAATCCTTTTGAGTGGTTTTTTGTTTTTTTTTGTGTTTCGCCCAGAATAGATGGATGCGAGATTTTAAACCAGTTGGCGTGTGCAATCCCCTTATTTGTATGCGCTAAAAGATTCTCAATCTAGAGTGCACTTTCGATCTCCGTTCGCGAAGTCTCGCACGGCACAACGGAAGTCCCGTTACATCTCACTCGCCGTCTCTGTACGCATCCGTTTTCTTCTACATCAGCGCCGGTTTTTCGCGTCTTCATTGCGATTTCTTTTTTCTTTTTCCCTTGTCGATCCCCTCCAAAAGATTCATGGCGCATCTTTCGCCTCTCTGGCATTGCTCGCTGCTTCTCGCTTGAGCCGGACAGTTACCTCCATATAGTCGCGCGCGTCGACTCAATTCCAAATGTTGTCGTATACTTGGTTCGACAGTCCCAATTCGCAGCAGGCCGGGCTCGAATCTTTTTTTTGAATGTCGGGCCTCGTTCCCCGAGTAGCACATGGTAGGCCGAGTCCCTATTATGCCACCGTCTGATCGCTTGTTACATACTTACGCGGCCTTTAAGAGAATCCTCCCCCCGATAGATAGCGGCGGCGAATGTCTTAGGCGGTTCATAGTACCGCGATGCACTGTTAACCGTTTTGTCCCTTGCTAGGCGTTATGCTGTCCCAGGCAAGTTTTCGGGATGCTCCTTTTTCGCTTAAATAGTCGGGCACACCTTGGACTCTCCTCGTAATGCTTTTTCTTTGATCGCTAGCGGATTGAATTTCACAGCGTCACAGCCTCGTCCTGAAAAACCCTTGCATCGATCGCACTTGTTGCGCCGACTGGTGTACGCGCGGGTCGTTTGCGAAAACTCCAATCCTTCTCAATGACGGGCGAGTCTGCGCCATCCAGTCCCTCCCACTTGTGTAGCTGTACAACTTCTTTGTCCATAACTCCAAACGAAAGTTTACGAGAAATGTCATCTGGTCGGAATTAGATATACTGGATTGCGTGCATCCGCTCAATAGGCCTACTTCGCTATTCAAAACTGGCGGTGGGAGGTTCTTGAAGGGTTTTCCCCGCTCATGCGCCAAAATCATTCGCTGCTCGCTTCATGTCGTCCGTTTGACGCTCCCCCCTGTTACCTTTGCCGCCCCCCACTCGTCAGCGATTTTGTGACGTGACCTCCTCCTCCGAGCGAGCGCCGCGAATTACAACTTTTCCCTTTCTGGTTGCAGGGAAGTACTCATTCTGTTGTGGTCCGCCCTGTCACTTCCGTCGTTACGCCGTGATTGTTAGCATTCGTCACTGCATGTTTGTGCATCTCTCTCCCTTCGGTTGTGTGGCTTTCGCTAGCACAAAGGACATGCATGTATGTACCTACGACTTTCTAACATCACGGACGTCCCACGCCCTCGTATAGTTTCCCTTTTAAAGGTTCTGCCCTTGTGAGGAACAAGATTTAAATGATTTCCTTCCCCCAACCTCTCGTTGTTCCGACTGTCTCCTCGGGATAGTCCCGTCACCGACGTTTTGCAGACCGTGATGGTGGCGGCGAGCGCTCCAGGTGTCCAACCGCGCACTGTCATGCAACGGGGAATTGTTCTCGACGGCAGTTCCTTTGATCCTTAATGTACATATACTACAAACCCTTCTCCTCCCCCCAACCCGCCTTGGAGTTCGTCCCAGTTCCCGACTTCCCCGGGAGAACCGCGAGTATAATACCGCCCGAACGTTTCTCCGATAACTTCGTGAGCGTCGGTGTTTCGAAAGTGACCCAGTAAACCTTTTTTGGTTTTTCCTTGAGCTTTATACATCGCGACTTATTCTTTTTCTTTTAGTGGCGTTGGCCAGAAGTCCCGAATGCCAACACCCGTCGCCGTACGTTAGAGCTCTCTTGCCACCTTCGCTATGTCTCACCAATGAGCTGGTTTTCCCGGACCGTAGTTTAGCAGATTATGCCCGGCTCTCCTGTCCGTAAATCCTCACGCCCGCGCCTCGAACAAGCGAGTCCAACTCTGAAACATTGCGAGGTTCCCAGTGCGCCGATCGGCTAGATTGTACTGCACCGATCATCCGTCGAAGAATTACACCCTCCGCGTGCGGTTCAGCTAGGGGCGACGAGCCGGTTTGTCCGTTTCACGATTTGACTCCCCGATCTTTTTCATGTACGACCGGCACCCCGATCCCTTTGCTTCGATAAACAACGGTCGCACTGACGATTGCCTTCCCGACATTCTCCCGTCGTCCTTTTTATGCTGCGATGGAATTGCGCGCTGCGACCCACGCGTCCCCAGCTGCTGGGACGCGGACGTGAACTTCCCATGAATTCTCCCGTCGCGAGCCTCGCAAACGCTGCTCTCCGAGCGCCATGAATTGTTGACTCGACGGCTGAAAAGTCAACGGATTCCCTTGAAAAAAGAAACTCGCGTGAGGACTCGGCTCGAGCCCAACACGGCCACAGTCCGCAAACCGAGTCTCTTTAGGGTGAGGCATGTTGTTTCCACTATCCGTGGGATGCTCCGTTTTGCGAAAAGATGCTTCGTTCTCCAATCCTCCCCCGCTTTTCGCCCCCAACTGAATGATTCCAATAAAACATTGCGGTGAAAACGTTACTTCTTCTGCTTCGACTTGCACGGTATTTTGTTTAGCATTTACGGGCCCTTTTCGTCAGGGAGTCGGCGTTTTAACACGATTCGGTGTCATCTTTAGATTTTCCCCGCCCCCTCGCTTAGCGGTTGCTGCGCGACCATTCCCCCTTAAATATAGCGATCCTGACAAAGCTCTTGAGAGAATGCGAACCTCATTCGACTGCTCGCGCTGACACGGGCTTGATGAAACGCGACAATTCTTAGTAGCTTGCGATCCGCATCGCTCGAACTCCCGTTACTATTTCGGGTCTCCTGATAGTAGAAGATGCGTGCTCGAGAATATCAGTCTCCCCGATCACCCTTGACAGCCCGAATCCCTTCTTGCCCATCACGATTATCGTCCCACCTGGAATCACGTATTTAATCACCTTGGCCTATTTGCCTGAGGCAAATCTCTACTTCTCCTTTGTTGGTGTTCCCCCCTCTGTAAGGCCCCGTGATATTCTATTCTATACGGGTGACAGTGGAGGATTCCTCTGTTGAAACCCACCGCTGACCGTGGGTTTTGACCGCCTTATTTAGACTCTACTCGATCGTCATCATATCGTGAGCGCCAGTGCGCGATGCTCCGCTCCCCCTCCTTCCGCTATAACGGTCTTTTCTAGTTTAACATCGTTTTCCTCGAGCGATCTATTTTCCTTCAGATTAGTGGTCGAATGGAGACCAGTTATTTCGCTCTCTCCGGGGGTTCTCCCTTGTTTTTCTGGTCTCACATGCAAAAGAAAGTGTCCGGTACCCGTCCTGCGTCACCCCAACTACCTTTTTTATCGAATTGCCGCTCTTGCTCTGATCTCACTCGCTTGCGCTTTTCCCCGGTGCGTAAAAAAGATCACGCGAGATGGGTTAAGTACGCGTCCGCGCTCGCGTTCCTCCCCCCGTCCCCGGCCTCTCTTCCACACTCTCGTCTTCCTCCTGTTCTTTCTTCCTAGGTGTTGTTCTTTATTTGGCCGTTTTTAGAGAAATTTCTATTCCTTACGCGATCCTTTTTTTTTCTTCATCATGGCCTCCACATAAACCTTACCGTTCTCTTGCTATACAGTAGAGATCTTTCTCGCGAGCTCTTTACATAACGCGCTCGTCTCCTGCCCTTGACTGGACACCGTGGTAGCAGGCGTGTTGAACAATCGCAGAAGAGCCGGGTCGTCCCTTTGCGAGCGCAATTTTCTTTCCTTAGCAGTTTACTATGCTAGAGATTTTCCCGGTGATCGTATGGAATCGAAATGATACTTAGTTAAGCTTGCGTTTCATTTTCTCCTCTGCCAATTCCCGGGCCGCATCGAAAAACCCGGTACGACTGATCCCCGAGCCCCGGAGCTCTGCTATTTCTCTGGCGGGTCCTTCCTTTCACTTAGCGTCTCAGTGTCTTTGACCGATAATTGCTGCCTGCCCCCGCGATTTGTTGGCGTTCAATTCCTGTCGGATTCTGACACTTGAGGGAATCTTTCCTGCTCGATTTCCTTGGGTCTTGAATTAACCTGCTTGTACTCGTCCACAAAATACCGGACTCCCCCTGCTGACAGTCCCCCCGAAAAGACTTGGTTGTCATTCCGGCCCCGAGTATAGCGCGTTGACGAAAATGCGTCCCTTTCTCAGCACTTTTCCACCGTTCAGCCCACTAAAGTTTCGGAGGAACATTTCGGCACTTTTTGTTCATAGTCTTTTATGCGCTATGCGCCGCAACATCTCCTTCACATGTGACGCTTTCCCGCCCCCTCGGGCTGGGGTTATTTCGGGACGCTTTCTAATCTTGCTTCATGAATGCGGTTATTTTTCGCTACTGACTCCCCCCCAGTGACGGACGCTCCACTTCTGCTTTTTCACAGTTCTCTCGCCCCTCCTCAACTGTATGATCGGTTCTCCCCCCGAGTCTGTTTCCGATTACAGTCCGCAATTTCTTCCCAAACTCTGAGCTAAGTCAGATCTTGTCCCCTCATAATTTTCTCAACCTCGTTAAAAGCCAGGCATTCTTCCTTGGTTCCAGTTTATTGTGTCAAGTTGAACTTCATCCGGGTTGTCTACTTTCTGTTGTGGTTGTGTTATTTATCCCAAGGGCCTGCCTTTGTCCAGTTCGTACCCCCCTACTTTCTCGTTACGATCTCCTCGCCTCCAAGACTGTCAGGGCTTCATTTTTAGTACCTTACGGGAGATTTTCACCTTCGCGGCAGTTCCCCGGACACTGGCTCGGTACTAGCGCGGGCAGACGATTCATACAGTTATTGCGTGTGGAGGCGTAGACACCTTTTACACAAACGCTTGACTTGGGCTCTGCAAAGGCGTCTGCTATACCGATCCTGAATTGGAGTTTTCTCGGTTACTACCAAAACGTTCTCCGATTTTCACAGGAAGACTGTTTAACTTGATCTCAGAGTAATATCAGTCTTTCCCGTATATATACATCAGCTTCCCCCTATCTTCTGTTTCTCCCTTTCCGGGAGCGTGAGTGTTCTGCATCCTGTACACTCCCCCTTTGGTGGAGTCTGCATTTTCCGCCGCCGCTTCCCCTATTCGAGTGGCCGATGGTCTTTTTTTTCTTAACAAACCCACCCCTTTGATCCTAGCAACTTTCGAGTCTTCTATGGTCAAGATTTAACAGATGTGTCCTCCGCCCGTTGACGCTTTTTATCACAGCCTTATCTTTCCCTGCAATGCGGAGACATTCCCTCGTTTATATCCCCTTGTGCCCGCGCTCTCAGTCGGCTCCTCTAGGTCAGCAGGATCGACATCTTCCCAAAAAGCCGTGACTCTCCTCTATATAACGCCAATAACGTACCGAATAGCCCCCGCAGATCAGTTCTTGTCTTCAGTCGGGGTTTTCCCCAGTAGAACGTTCCGCGGTGAAACGATGTCCGCAATCTCGACAATTCAGATAACTATGGCACTTCCCTCACCGCGCGAGTACACCTCTTCCTGAACTACCTGCTTTTCCCGACCCGACATTAACACAATCTGGTGCTGCATTGGCAACTGGCAGCCCTCCGTCCCAAATTTTCATTATGCCGGTCGCAGCTACTTTAATCTTTCTTCTCCGATCAGCTTTATCAGCGCCGCATATGCCCCCTCCGTTTCGACATCTGCTCCATTTGCTTCCTTTGAGCTCCCCTCAATCGAGCAGTTCTGAAAAGAAAAGGATCGTAGGAATAATCCGGGCTCAGAAAATTCCCTCTACTCCCGTGACTAACTCTTTATATGATCCGCCGTCTAGGCTGAGTTCTCTTTTTCAAATAATACTTTTCTGGCCGGGATGAGAGACCTCTACCGAGAAGAGTCCGTCCCCCTCTTTCGCGTCTCAGGGGTT
>Ga0179593_1330438_pt1 | contig 14862 bp, 11 predicted proteins | sample CZODoug2_1_08_16_FD_185931 | JGI IMG/M metagenome (GOLD analysis project Ga0179593, IMG submission 185931) | Vadose zone soil fungal communities from Angelo Coast Range Reserve, California, USA - CZODoug2_1_08_16fungal (PacBio error correction) | ecosystem: Environmental > Terrestrial > Soil >... | reverse complement strand
TTACACATCTCAACCCCTCCCCAGCTTTTCGCCCACCACGACGTGGCGATACAAGTTTCTTGTTTCGCCTCTCGTTGTCTACCCTTTTCATGCCTTTCGGGCGGATCTTTAATCGGGCACCCGGCCAGTGCACGTCTTTGTGTCTTCTCCCGACTTGTCCACGGTTGCCTCTAGATGCGCAGTAGTGGTCTCGTATACGTGTAGTTTCCTTAGCGTCCCCTGACAATGAGTTTCGTTCAATTCCGTGGATGCCGCTTCCAATGTTATTCCCCGCCTTGACCATGGGTTTGTTGTACAAAGTTTTACAGACCAGCCGTCCCTCGTCGTCCCATTTTAAGACCTGCAGTAAAATATCCCCCGCAGTCTACCTGTTTCTCCCCCAAGTCATGTCCACGCGCCTGTAGTAGAATCAGACATATCTTCCGGGCACCCGAGATGTCGCATTCTCAGTCAAGGCTTTTTAATTGTGCGCTTCTTCCATATTGTGATTTCCCAGCGCCCATCAACCCGTGCGTCCCCATTCCTCACCTCGCCTAATTCGGTTGTCCTGCCAGAAAAGGTTTTGTATATGTTATCCTAGGGGTCAGTGCGACGGTCCTGAGGTCCAGTGTTTTATCCTCTACTATAGCTTCCTTCGTTGTCAGCTCCCATCTAGAAACCTTATTTTTCCCCCCTTTTTCTTTCACCGTTGAATAAGAATTCGCGAAACTTCCCCCCTGGCCCAATTTTTTGCACTCGTTAATCACTCGCCGGTGGTACAATCCCTTCCGCAGAGAAGACTTACTTTTTGCATCCCGTCTTTCCAACAGTAAACGCGTATCGGGTTTAACTTACGTTTTTGTATTACTTTTTTTTCCCTCTGGACCCTTTTTTCCGTCTTACCTCTGGTGTGCGGGAATGGCCCTTCCGATGACTTCTCTGCTACAATGTCCGTTTATTAGTCGTTGATACTGAAAGCCGATATTCTCTTTGTTTTTTTGTACCGTTCTTGTTGCCTTTATCTTCAAAACTTGCAGCCGGACCAGACTTACAGGTGAGCTGGTTGCCTCCTGCTGGTGCAACTGGTCTTGTATCCCTTTTGCCCCTGTGATAAAGCGCGTCCCTTTCCGCGATATCCAAGCGACGCCCTTCGTCGATGACCCAGTTTTTCTCCAAGACGGCATTTCAGAGATTGGCGGTCCAACAACAACTACCGGTCGTTACATTTTAAGTTGCAAAATTGTTTGGGTTCGACATTGGCTTCCTTCCGCCGGGGTGTTCGGCATCGCTGTGGTGTAGGCGGGAAACTTTGACGGCCTCGCCTTTCTCCACTTCCTCTTTTCTCCACACCATCGACTTTGTTTGGCCCACTTCCATTTCCTTGGGGTCTTTTTGACTTCAAAGGGCCCTACCAGGGAAAGGGAACTTCCTTTCCCCCTTCTAACTTTTTTTCGACGGCAAGCTGGAAATGTCCCTGCTTGCCCCTCTTTGGAGCTACCACTCATTTCTCCCCAGTCCCTGGACCCAAATTGCGGAAGTTGGACCTGAATGTCTCTTGTTTTGGTGCCCGGGACCCGTCTCCTCCCCCCGGTGTCTCCCCCGCCCGCTTCGTCCGAGAGCGTATTTGTTCGCTCCTGGTTCGCTCTTCTTCCGCATTATACTCTCCAGGACCCCCTGATGCTGGTTTTCCCTTTCTTTTTTGGAATCTTTGCGTTTCCGACCAATCTCTTTTGAAAGGCCTTCTCTTCTTTTTTTCCCAGACCCAAAATCGGGGGCCCCATGAAGTACATTCTGGTTAGTTAACCGTCCCAGGGTAAACTCGCCTTTTGGACTGTACTTGAAGGGCCTCTACGCCACTTGTAATGCGGGCACTAAATGTTCCACTTGTAATTTTCCCCTCACCCCGGCCATTGTGCCCTGGTCCCCTCCAATTCCAGCGCCAGCCCCTCTATCACCTCCAGCCCCGACCCGTGCCTCCGACCGTGTAATTTGGGCTTGATTTCTTCCCTTATGTGTGTTTTTTCGCATTCACCGTCCGCCTTTCTGCCAAAATCCGATCTGTGTCCTCCACGACCCCTCACTCTGACCATGCGTCCCCCTTCAAACTAATAACCCGATCCGATAGTGTCTCCCATGTCTCTTCCCCTTTTTTTGACTGTTTTTTCCTATGGGTAATACTTTTTCTTCACTAAAAGCTTCGTTTGAGTGCATTACCCACTTTTGAATTTTTTTTTCAGTTTCGTGAATCCTATTGAACTACTCCGGGTCATGACACTCCTTGGTCGGACGCAAACCCTTTAGACTGGCTCGAAGTTCCAGTCTCCCCTTCCCCCATCGATCACCCCCTTTTTCAGGCGACTTGTCTACCAAGCCCCTCATGGCACTTTTTGGTTTTCTACCCCTGACCCATTAAGAATGTAAGGTCAAACTTTGTGTAAGAAGGGGGGGTTGGTGAGAGTCAGAGTTTTTGATCCCTAGACATTAATTGCGACCTTTTGGCTGATCAAGAACGAGAAGAACGTCATCCCCGTTTCCGAAATTGTAGATTTGAAAGTAGGGACACCTTGATCCACTCAGTCCCCGATCGGGACCCTAGTAACGGAATACGTTAATTTCTTTTAGTTCCTTGGTGCTTTGAACAGTCCCCAGCCATTGTAGAGACCCAAAAAGACAGCTTCCTACCCCAGCCTCCACGCTCTCCCGTGTTTGTTTGTTTCCCTTCCGGTATCCACGAGGATCCAAGACCCGGTGCCCGAGTGGGGGTTCGTATTATTCCTTTTTCTACTAGACAGTATCATGTTTCCGTGCCGGCTTGAACTTCCAACCTTTGCCTAGACGTGTTTTTCTAGACAAATATTACATCACAGATCACGCCTATCCTTTAGGATTTGAGACATATTTTTTTTTCTCCCTAAACCGACCTTCTATGACTCCCCCCGCTCTCGATTGGTTTCAATCTCTCCGCTTAATCTATTTTTATCTCTTTCAACCCGTTTTTAATAGCAGCTCCCGCGTAGGGTTTTCCTTTATCAGCCCCCCCTCACTTCCCCCCCTCTCGAATCATTGGTTCGGTACTCTATCTTATCCCTTTTTCTTGGTTGTTATATTGAAAGGTCGTCGATATCTCAGTAAGTTCCGCGTCACATTTTAGCACTCCTCGTATCGCAGGCCCCCGGTTTTTTTCCGGTACCCACAATGCGTTCAATGGGCCGAGAAGTTACCCGGCTTCTTCCTCTTCTCTTCGAGTCATTGCTGGATCGCTAGTGTCTGGCAAGTCTCGGAGAGAGTTCTCCTAAACACCTGTGAACCTATCAAGGTCCTCACACCCCACCTGTTACCCCGCCCGATTAATCCCCCCCCCAAAGGACCGGGCTGTTCAAGTCAAGATGTTTCCCCAGTTTCCCCCGACTCCCTTCCCTCTGGATGTTTCCCAAGTTTTACTTTAACACCTTTTTCTTAGTTTTTTTCCGTCTCGCCGACATCGCAGTTCCCTGTAGTAGCTACCTCCCACTCCAAAAGTCCCAGCGCCTGCTGTTGAAACCCCTAGTGAGTGCTCCCCCCACCGGCACCGCCTCTCGCCCCCCATATCTCCTCCCTTCCCCCTCCTATTCCTTCGAGAGAGAGAGTCCTCCCCCTTTTTTTTTCTCCAGACCCGTATGCTCATGTTTCCGACAACTCGCTCTCCTTGCAAGCCGGTCTCGTGCCCTTTCCCTCTCTGTTTACGATCGTTTTGTCAATAGGCCAAAGAGGACGAGTGCCCTTTGCCTCTTCAACCCCTTCACATCCATCAGAGTGTCGTACCCCTCCTTCAAAGAGAACTCAGGGGCGTTCTCGTTGGTATGCGAGGCCTTCCTCCGAAGATATGGAGCCTCGGTCTAAGGTGCTCTTGCTCGCATCGTCGTCTATGAACCGCGTTGTTTAGGAACCCCTCCCTATTTTCCCCGAATCCGGGTTTTTTTCGGATCGGACCCGCCAATAAGCTCACGATGCAGTATCGGCGTTCTTCTCCCGGCGGAAATGCCCCGCTGGAAATACTTTCTTCCCTTCGATTCTTCATTTGAACCCGCGTCCTTCTCTGCTCGCTGCTCGGAAGTTAACACCCTTTTTTCTTTCCTTATTCTTTGAAATTTTTTACCCGCATCTGACAAACGTTGATGCCCCTATTTCCCTCTCTCTTCCACGGCTGCGCGCCGGCGCTATACGCCTTGCAGTCGGCTTCTAGTTTCTCCCGTTCTTCTCATTCTCTGGATGGACAAAACATCTCTTTCTCCCTCTTGATATTGGTCCTAAAGATTGATCCCCTGCCTACGGTATTTTTCTCGCTGGCCCCGGATCCGGTTTTCTCCCAACGTGAGGGTTCCATCCTGTTTCGATTTGGACTGTTTCTTTGGAGGGTTCGTACGACAAGTTACTGCCCGATGTCGGTTTAACCTCCCCATTCCGAAAGTGTCCTCTTGTTAATCATCAAATCGTTAATCCCCTTGGCATTTGGGGTCGGTAACCTAGTTCCTTTCCCCCCCGTCGTCTTTTTGAGAATAGCGTTTCCCATTGTGGTTTAACGTCGGGCGCACGTTGTCTAGTCACTCAGTCTCCCTAACTCTGCAGACAATCTTTCTCGACCAGCTCTGGGGTCACAGAACGCAGTTCTCTTAAGCCGGATTCCAGGCTCTTTCTGGAACGCTTTGGTGTGGGTTCCTTACCACGCCGCTTTTGGGTGAATTTATAAGGTCGCTTTAGTTTAAGTTCCTATCGAACGACTTGTAAAGCCCAAACCCCCGAAAACAGATAAGAGCTTCCTTCCTTCCCCCTTTCACAGGAGAGCGATTGGTTTGAAGGATAAAAAGCACACTTCTTCCGCAGGGCGTCAGAGTCCAGATTTCTTGTGCACGAATCATCGAAGTTTTATCGTCTTGAGACTTGCAACCCCAAGCGCCCCTCGACTGTAAGGTTAGAATAGTCCGTTCGTGTTCCCTAAATATTGACATCCCCGATAGGGGCGTGGATACTTGGACTGCAGACTTCGGTATAAAATCATGCCCTACTCCAATTCCGGATCTCCCTTGTAATAGGGCACGCGCACCGGTGTACCCGATAAGCCCATGAAAGTTCAACTTATCACCGATTGGACACACGGAAGATAACCACACGGCACCGGAGGTTTCTCTTGTAACGTAGGCAAAACAAGAAGCGCTTCGGTGGTCGTGAAAGCGTCTTAGTTGGTCGACTCACTGGCTGGACTCTTAGCAAAGCAACTTCTGGTCTTACCGGTCGCCTTCCGGTAAAGGTCGCCCGCCTCTTTGGGATTCTTTCCGGTCGATCTTTCTACATGTCTGGTCCTGGTCGGACCGGGCCGGATAGGTTGTCGAAATGTCCTCAATTCAATTCTAGTTTCAACAACCTCTCTAGACCCCCCCAACGCCCCCCCCCTTAGTTCACCCAGCGTCCCCCTACTTCAGGGCACTGCTCGGTACGGACCCGCATGCCATTTATGCTGTGGAGTCCTCCTGCCATGTGAAGCATGTGGGCCGTGAGCTTTACTTTAGAAGCCCCAGTCCGACCTTTTTTTGAGGATCAAAGATTTAATGACTTTTTTTTGTTCATCTTTCACCTGCCCCTGGAACCCCCCTTCAACCAGTGTTCCATGCAGCTTCCCACCTCTTTGCCGTGACCAAATTTATGACATCGTGTCACCCCCCTCCCCACCGGGGGATAGAACTCTTTTTCGCACTATCCCTGTATATGGGTGATAGGATTTCTTTTTAATGGTCGTCCTGTGAGGGGTTCGGGCTTCACCCTCGGAGTGTGGTAAACAGTTAGTTCTTTTCCTCGCTCCACGAAGCCAGACCTCAGCCCCCCATTAAACTTCCTAGGGGAAAGTTATAGTTTTCTCAGTGTCTCATTGGCCATTGAGTCTTTCCCTTTGCACACAGACACATGACGGGGTTTAGTCCACGGGCAAATGTTACCGCATCTTACACTTTGCGAAAGTCCTCCAAATTACAGTGTCCCACCCGGACGCGCTCCCGGGCTTATTACCCGCAAGGTACTCAGTCGATTTGCCTCTTTTCCCCCCCCAGAAGCCTTCTTTTGCCTCCTGCACGCTTTTGTCATGCAAAGTCCAACCTCACACTTTCACACGAAACTTCACATCATTAGCTGTGTCCGTGAGGATTGTATAATGAGGATCTAAGCTCCCCCCCTGATCGGACAATACGCCTTCTGCCTATACTTGCCCCAGTATTTGCCAACTTTGCTGATCTTATTTCTCGGCCCGCCTCCCGGTGTAAACTTCCGCAATGTACCCGTCGGGATTTCGTGTTAGTCGCCCCTATTGCAGTCATGAAAATCCTCCTTACTTTCCCCACCACAAATACAGCCCCTTCAAGGGTTAGCCATTTTCTGTACATACCCAAGGCCATTGTTTGCCTGGCCAAAACACAGTCTATGTCGTTTTTCACAAATTATTTAAGTTGCCTTAATCTTAAGTCCTCTTTGACACAGGCATCCCCTACCACTCGCTTCAAAACCACCGGCTCCATGACTCAATGTAGCCATAAACAAGTTTTCAATGTTGACCCCGACACCGACTAGATTTTTTTTACTCAATCTTTTCGGATATGCATCTGTATAAAACTGTTGAAAGAAATTATTCCTTTCCTGCTGGGAGGTGCTTTTCTGAGGATAGGCACAGTCTCCTTTTTTTACAGCTGCGAGGAAAACACTTTCCTCATCTGACCCCCTTTTCCATTCGGCAATTTTTATCTCCAAAATGCTCAACCTACAGAACGAACCCTTTCTGTATATAGTCCATTAAGTACCGACCCTGCTCACCGTTTTTCATCTCTCCAGTCAGTCCCTTATCGCCATTCAGCGGCCAGTTCTCATTAAACTGGCCCCATCGTGCACACAACTGAATACCCCGGATTCAAAAAGATACCAGCTTTTTTGGAGGTAAAGGATTTGTACCCGACGGATGCACAATAGTCGCTTAATCCTTAGATTGACACACCTTCCCTCGCGTTTCCTGCACGCTGCCTGTCTTCTTTTTGCTTCCGGCGCGCATGATGACGTCTCCCTTTAGGGGACCAGTTTCTCTTATGCCCCCAAGGTACGCCGTCGAATTATTAGAGTTTCTAACACTGGACCATGCACTTGACTGCGAAATGAAACAGCTTGAACCGGATAAATTCTCCCCGGAGGTTACCCACCAGTTTTTCTAATGAAGGAATTTTAGTTTTCCTGCGGTTTCTTTCTTGCGCGGATAACCAGAACCGAGTATCGGAACGGAAAAGTAGAGGGACCAGCGCCCAGTACGTGAACATCAAAAATACACCCAAAAACCCCCCGCCTTGGCTATTAGCTTTTCTCCCGGCTAGGTGCCAGATAGGTACGACTCCAGATAAAGTTATGTTCCTGCCCTTGTTGCAAGTTTTTTTCCTGCGCTCGTGGAGGACATTCGTCCTTGACTTTCCGGAACGTTTTTTTGTTTGTTCAATAACGGGTAGTTCCCCACCCCCGTTCCGGCGTTTAGAGGTTCGGTCTGATCCCTCACGCCGCAGTTTCCTTGTACTTCAACTACAGGTAATTCTAGTCCCCCAAAAAAGTAGAGAAGCCGGCCCCGCTTACCTCGTTACACATAGTGCCTTCGTCCAATTTCAGCATCTCCGAAGTCATTCATGGTTAGTCGCTGGCACACCGAGCTTCCAGCACTTTCTCGGAACGTCCGGGCTTCGTCCCCTATTGGGTGAAGTACATCTCTTTTCTCATACAGTTTTTTTTTTGTGAGAGTCAATTCTTCCCCCTCAATTATGTCGACCTCCCCTATAACCGTGTTTTCCGCCTCTTCCCTCCCCATGTAATGCCTTCTCGATGCTTTCCTCGGCAGACGAAATCCTGTCTGTATTAGCGATCCACGTTGACGTTCCTTCGCTAGATGGTCTCCGGACTTACCTTTTAGTGAGCGAGTTTTTCAGAGACAACTGAGGTCTTTAATGAGTAGAATACCGATCACCGCCTGTAAATGTTGTGACCCGTTTTTTCAAGACGCAGCTTGTAGTAATGCCGTATTTTCCAATCCATGAACCCGCCATGGCCTCTAATTTGCTAACCAATATAGAAAGAGAACTGTATGTTGAGCACTAGACCCTCAGATAAGACGATCTGAAGACTGCTCAAGAAAGGGGAATTATGGTCCTTTGAAGTGCCCTAGATGGGCCTATGTTCGTTCTCTCTACATTTCACAAAAAGGAGCCCGTTCCTCAACCCTTCTCAGTAATTCCTGGTTGTTCAGCTTGACAATGGTTGTGTGAGCCTTCATAGGGGTCCATTTCTCCGTTCACTGCTGTCCCAGTGTGAAGCTTTTCAACCTTCTCCTCCTCCTCGGGCGGAATAGATGCCCCCCCCCTGATTACCCTCGCTGCTCAACGTAAGCACTCCTCTCAGACTTGACCCCCGGGGGTCAACCCGGTTCGAGAAGTCCGGATTCGCCCCCTCCCGGTTCTACACCTCGAATTCCATATCCCGTACATTTGTTGTTCTTTCTCATTCTTACCATACAAACTTTAACGCGGGATGGGGTACTTCGGTTTGTTTCCCTTTGTTTTCGATTGGCCATTCTTGTACGGTGCAGCTGTCCGGCATCCTCTTACTTGCTCCCCCTCCGGTAGTCGGGCCGCATTAAGGTCCTCTAGTTCGTTGTTTAGTTGCCTCTTTCCTCCTTGTTTTTCTTGTAAACTTGCACTTTCCCCGAAATTCGAGAGAGTGGTTTGAAGCCGATGGGCACAAGCCAGATCCGTTGGCACTGATTGATTCCGATTGCACCGCCCGCACCGGCATTAGCAAAAAGGCCTCACTGTATTTGTTTCCCACCTTTTTCGTTCACCTTACATACGATATTGTTCGTTCCCAAACAACCCCCCTACTTGGGTCCCTTCCTTTGCAATGTGGCTGGGTCCAGTACATCATTGTTTCCTTCCCCACTTGGCGCCGGTATGTTGTATACTTACCCTTTTTTTAGAATTCATTGCCTTTCTTAACAGCTCTCCCACAAATCTTTTGAAAGGCAATGGACCTTTTTTCTTTACCTTCTTAAAAGGGCGCCCGGGAAACGGATCCCCCCTTCCTCCCCGTTTGTGACGTTGTCCAACCGGAGGAAATGTTCAATCTCCTCCCTTGCTCCCTCGCGACGCACCGAAGCCTCCAGACTTTTGCAAACTGCTTCCTTTTTAAATGACTTGGCTGTAGGGAGTGACTTGTGTCCGCGAGTCCCCTCCTTGTGGTGCATTCTCTTAGGCAGATTATCTCTTTTAAGCGGAATGGACGTAGTGCAATAATCATTATACTCTACCCTTCCACCCCTAGATGTATCTGTTCTTGGGTTTTGCATGTTGATTGTTGTCGGTTGATTTACGCATTGCTTTCAGGAAAGGAAGTATGATGGGTGACCTTTCCCTCCAAATACGGTATGCTAATTTGATTTTTGTTATTCCACTCCCTTTGTAACAGCTAAGTTTCCCTTGAATTGCCGCTTTTTTCAAGTTGTCCTTGTTGTCAAATTGTGCCACGTTAATAACCCCAATATTTTTTTTTGCAAAATGTCACAGACTCCCGACTTGTAGAATCCCCCGCAAGATACAGGCCTCGCCAGTGTTCCCCCCAGTGGATGTAGTTTGAGGTCCCCCCCCGGCTGTGTGATCTTTCCCCTCCCTCATTTTTCCCCAACTGAGGTTGACGAACCAGCACCGCCACGCGAAACCCTCACCCCAATAATAAACTTTTCGATCGTTTTTTTTCACATGCGATCCCCGGGCGGTGTCGATGTTCTCCTTTTTCCCTCAACGCGTGTGGGCGTGCCATTAAACTTTTTTTTTTTCCCCTGTGGGTTTTCGTTAAGATTCATGCACAGCTAGGTCCTCCCGGTGGCTAAACCCATTTCTGCCTTTCCTCAATCAGCTTCGCAACCCATTTTCACACCTTTGGCTAATTGTTTTTTATTACCACAGTTTTTCCGCCCCTGCTTGCCGTAGTACCCTCAATCTGTCCCTCAGTCCCTGTCAAACTGGTTCCCCTTCCGTTTGGGCGTCTGTCGATGAGACGTGTTGATTCAAGGCGATTGAATCTGAATTGCGAGCCCCCGTCGGCCTCGTCCGAACTGTACCCGACCTTGCATCGACGTCTGCCCAATATCCCCCATCCTTTCTTTTCCGGAGACGAGTCCGGATCAAGGTAAGAGTCCGTGTAGTATTTTTGATTTCAACGTTAAACCTTCAGTTTTTTTCCACGAAATCTTTCCAGACCCTGCACTCTCTGTTTTGAAACTTTTATCAAAACTGAGATCCACCCCTGTGAAGTGGGGGTTCCTTTGATGATTTGAAGTAGCATCCATCTATAGTTTGACTTTCAGGTTAACGTACTTCAAGTGTGTTTTTTCTCTGAAACTATTCCACGTCACCGTACCACTCCCTTCGTTTGATTCTGGCAACTTTCTCCCCTGCCCTCTCTCTTTATTACCGATATGCTTGGTGTTTTTGAAATTCTCTCGCTAATCGATGGCTTCGATGCACCCGTTCTCTTCGCCCAATTTTTATGGGTTTTTGTGATCAGCTAAATCTCATCATGGGTGCTGCCTATTTTTCCTTGCTTCTTGGTTCTGGTTTGGCCCTTGGCTTCTTCGAATCGGAATCCCCGAAAGTTACATTAAGGATTTGCGCGGTGGGTAAGGTACCCCCCCCGTTTTCCCCCCCTTCCAGAGAATTTTTCGGTTAAGATTGCGCGGACCCCATAGATGTTCTCTGTCTTCCCTTTCTTGATTTGAGAGTTGATCTTTCCCCCTTTTCCCCCGGATCCTTAACCCACAATGTTTCTTTCGTCTCCTACAACACCGCAAAAGGCCTTTTTCCAAGTGCTCTCCCAGTTTTTAAACTAAGGGACTTCACTTTTTCGTGCTGATGGGGCGTGACGCAACTCTTCCTTTGACACACTTCTTCTGCAGGACTGCCGACATCGCCGTAAATTAGTATTTGACAATCCCCCCCACTACAAGTCCAAGCGGACCGTCCTTTTTTCCCCCTATGTTTTGTAGGAGAACCCCACCTGAACCGTGCCCAATCTTCCCCCCCCCTATCGACCGTTCTCGATTCCTATTGGAGTCATCCCCGACCAATTTGGTCGCCCTACGTCCTGCTCATGGAGAGCAACAAATAGACTCCTTACTGCATTTATCTTAAGGAGTTTTTTCCACTCTATACTCCTTAGTACGGCAATAACGCGCCCCTTGAGTGCACATTTACCCACCCTCCCAATATAAGACTCACGGTTTTCCCCTTCGCACTAAGCATGGTGGTTTTACTGGGTTTCGATTACCATATCCGAAAGATTGATTTTTTTCCGGTCGCAGGTCGTATCTCTCCCCCCTCCTTCCGAGATGGGAATCGTAGTTGAGGTCTCCTCTTCCCCCTTCCCTCCTTTTTTTTTTGTGAGATGACCTCCCCATTTTTCCTCTTCCCTATTCCAGCCCGAGGCGCCGTCGCACACTTGAGACAAAGAGCAACTCTTATTCCCCGCTGCTACCCCAAAACTAGCCCTTCTGCTGCTTTTCTCTGGACACCAAACCACTCCCCTATGATGATTTAATGTGTTTACTGCTCATAGGAACCTTTGATTCCTTCCCGCTATTCCGTCTCAGGATCTATAAGCTTAGGTACTGCGAGTTTAGAACGAGACCTTACTTTCCTTTCCCCATTTCTTCGCTCCCGAGTATAGCGGACGAGATTTTTCGGTGTTCTTTTTATCTTGGACGGTGCATGTGGTGGCTCCGGGGTAACATCGGTCGCTTGGACTTGTCTTTTTTTGTTGGTCCCGACAAGTTACTTCTTCTGTCTTGTGCACTCCGACACGGGCTTTTTAATCCTGTTGCCCTACTTTTCCTCTGCGTTGGGCTGGCCCCTGTCCCACTTGTTTCACCTTTCCTTTCCTGCCACCGACTTTTCTTCGTAGTACTCTACCGTGTGTGATAACTGGACGGCCAGTGTTTCTTACCACCGCAATAACCTTTGAACCTCCTATCCCCGCTCTGGTGTCTTCTTTTTTTTTTTAGAAGGAGACTGCGTGCTTTACGTTAACGCGGGGGGAACGTACCCTCATCCCTACGGAATTTTCTCCCCCTTCTTTCGTACTTTTAACTTCCGTTTGCACGACTCAACCCCCGAACCCCCATTAACTTCTTTCTTCCCTCACACAGATTAGCGATTTTTTTTCTTCTCCCCCCCCCAGTCCAACCACCCGCACCAGAGCCTTGGCCGCAGATCGATTTCTGTCGTGTGCCAGCCTACATTCTATGCCCTTTTCAGAGAATTGGACCCCCTCTTTTCCGCTTTTCCTCATTCTACTGGCCCCTTTTTTCCCCCTAAATTTCCCCCCCAAGACTAACCACTATTTCGTGGGCTTAGGTTTGCTTCCCTTTTACAACGGCTTGTACCCCGCTTCTACCCTGAAAGGCACTAACATTTACCCCGGCAGTCCCATCACCACACATTTTTCCACCGGTCTCTCTCGTGTCTACCTCTTGCACCACTCCCGGTCTTTTTAGGGAAGTTCGTTTTTTTTTTCCAAGGGCTTTGACTCAAAGTCCCCCCGTGAACTAAATTGAGCCCGGGAATACTTTTTTTTGGCCTTCCCAATCTTCCTATGGTATTCGTGTGAAGACGGTAGATCCCCCCCCCCCGTCGGGGGGTCACTTAGGATAGAGGTTTCGGCAATTTGCCAATTCAGGTCTCCACCCTCCCTCGCCCACGCCGCCCCTTCCACCCCCAGTTGACTGCTTCTTTTGGAATTTAGGGTATTCCCCTGTCCAATGCCAGTCTCTTTTTTAGAACATTCATCCTTGAAGTTTCCTTCTATGGGACTCTCGCTTTCCAGAAATTTTTTGATTGAGCCAAAGATTTTTAATGACCGTTCATGTACCTTTTATTAACTGAAATGTCAACCCCCCCACCCTCCCACCTTTTTTCAGCCCACACTCCCCTTTGATTTCCAAAGATCCCATAGGGTCACCCCCCCCACCCGCAAAATGTGATTCATTCGCAACTATCTGATCTTTTTTATTCGTTAGTTATTTTCCTTTAGGAGGGGGTTGTTTTTCTTCGGAAAGCTTTTTGTTTGAAAAGAGACTTTTTTTCCTCCAGAGCCCACGGGCTCCATCCCCCATTCCACAGTCGCCTTTATCCTTTGCCTGGCGGGATTCCAGGGATGGTGATATTTTTTCATTGAGACAGGAATTTCGGGGGAGGGTAACAGTGCCCAACACGTTGTTACCGAATTTAACACTCTTTAACCCCCCGCGGACAAATCACAAGTACGCTTTTACCCTTTTCCCCGGGCATACCAGCCATGTAATCATTCACCTCTTTTTTTCCTCTCGGTTAATCACCAATGTGCCGAAGAAATTAGTTTCCGGCACCCAACACATCAACATCTTACCCTCAATGTGAACCCCCCCCGAATACTGTTGCTTATCATTAAATGTCCAAACTTCCGCTTCAATTCCGCCCTTAAGGTCGATGTTCCCACCCGGGGAGCTTTCCGAGTCCCTTCAGTTACCTAAATCCAGCAAGCTGCCCCCCTCGCAATTCCGAGTGTGTCTCTAGCCCCCCGATGCAGCCCTACCCTTTACCGACTTTGCGTCCCTGCCCAACACCTTATAATTTTGAAGCCGTTTTGGTCGCCTCGACCAACTCAAATTGGCCCTGGACCACCACCTTTGCTTTGATGTGGTTACACTTTACAGTTGCGACTTCAGGCTCTGAAACATGTTTTCCCCCAATCACCCGCACCGGCGCCTCCCCCTAGAAAGCCCCCCATTGCCTTCAAGGGGCAATTACGCGATTGTTTGACCCCCTCTCCTATCTATCTGTGTTCCACAACTTTGGGCTGAATTCCATTCGTTCTTAGGCGTTCATGGCTCGTATGATCCCCTGCCCCTTCGCCTCTGGATGAACCTACGTCTGGTCTTTTTCTGTCGTGTCCACTTCTTCCCCAACCCGGAATATCTTGACTTTTACTCCTCTAACGGGGCATTCCCCCTTCGCTTTTTTTCCCGTCTCCGTCCGCCAATGTTCTTAACAAACCGTGAATCCACGATTTTACACCGTCTGCCCGGTTTCCCGTATGTCCCCGCCCACTTTTCTTCGGCTATGTTGCCCCCCTCCCCCGATGAGCTATCACACCCGCAGCCAGACTCCGCCATTCAAGAGAGTATCCGGCTGTGCCCTTTTATGCTTGTTATGGGCCCTGTTGGGCTGTTGTTTAACCCAGGGAGGAGTTTTTTATTTTACTGATCCCCCACCCTCCAGCGCGGCGGGAATATGACTGCCGACCATACCCCCTCCACCCCGCGCCCCCCCCCCCTATTCGTATTATCCTTTTTGCACCCCTGCCCTCGTCTTGACTCTGCAGGCCAAAAAAAATCCCCTGAGATGTATTTCCTGCTTCGTGATGGCGCTGCGCCCCCACATATGGACCCCGCCCCTCCTTCGCCGCTTCGGAGAATGTTCATTCTTTCCCGGCTTTTCTCCTTGAGAATTTTACAGGAGTTTTGAAATTGTGCGAATATTGCACTGATTTTGAAGCAGGGTCTGACCGGACGTCCTCTTTCCTTTGTAACCTTTTTTTCTTTTTTCCTGTCGGGTGTGGGATTTTTCCCGCCCCCCCTTTACTGACAGCCCCCGTGTCGGACCTATCGGCCCACTACACCTTAAGTCGAGGACACAATTACCTGCGAGTGCAACGTGATTTTAAGTCGCTTGAAACCCCATCGTGCCGGTCCTGCCCTCTTCAAGCATTCGCAGTGTCATTTTCTCCCACGAGCTTTGTAAGCACGGTTTTCCC